>JAAUXT010001480.1_pt1 | contig 10594 bp, 12 predicted proteins | sample 7278171 | NCBI WGS metagenome assembly JAAUXT01 (sample SAMN14350112, study PRJNA611818) | marine sediment metagenome | isolation source: surface marine sediment (1.8m) | place: French Polynesia: Moorea | collected 2018-08 | reverse complement strand
TGATAGTCTGCCAGTTCCTTGTCCCACAGCAGTGGGTTTTTCTTCACAAAGTCGATCATGGCCAGGTATTGCTTGGGAGTGAGGTCGACATACTCGTCTTCCTCATCTCCTGCCTGGACCTGTTTTGCTTTGCGGCCCATGACGCAAAATATGTTTGAAGATATGCACGAATGAACGAACGCGAGCGAGCAACCTTCCCTGTCGAAAGCCGAAACTGGAGTGAAATGTCACGGCCGAAAATGGTGAAAAATTGACGCATGTCAAAAATTAACGCGTCCCTGTGTGGCCACCCCGAGCGTTAATGCGTGGTTGACGCGTGGTTGACGCGTGGTTGACGCGCGTCAATTATTGACGCGTTGCTCTGTGTGGCCGCCCCTTGAGTGTGTGTTGTGACTCTGTCCTCAGAAAATCCTCGCACCAAACCTTCACCTGTGACGGTTGCTGCCAAGGCCAACAACAAATATTTGCTCGTGTTTCCAATGATTTGTGTCCGGCCAGAAGCTGAGAGAACAAGGATCACGGCACAACCATCGACAAAATTGACTGAAAAAAAATCAGTTTCGTTCTCCGACTAAACATTTTTTGGCGTTGCAGATAAAGACTCCCCCACCCCACCCCAAGTGAGGTCACAAATCAACCAACCACAAGTTGTTTTCGTCCCTGTTCCACCTCGGATGTGGACTGGTCTGATATGTCGACTGGAACATCGACTGTGTTGATTTGCCAACCGAAAAGAAAAAAAAGCAAAGCAGCTGAACGTCACTGCAGAATTTGCCGTACGGTTTGGTAAGCAGTCACGACAGCTGCTGGACTCACACCAACACCAAATTCTACCAAAAGAGAGAGGTTCTCCCACTGCTGTCATTGTTGTCTGGTGTGATGTGTAACCGCACTCACATCTCAGAAAGGCGTCGGATCCGTGAGATTAGACACCTTGTTCTGCACGTGGCTCTCCGAACGCGGCAAAAAGTGGCGCGACAAAGATCAAATGTCATGCTGCGCAAAAAAGAAACCCGCGATGCACACCATTAACCTGTCTGAGGCACACAGAAAACACACAGTCGCACCGGAACAACGTCGTCCTCCGGTCCTTTTGAAAACTCTTGTGCAATGCAGGTTGCAACTTGTAGGATCGAGCAACGTCCTCCACAGTGGGAGGGGGAGAAATTTTACTGAAAGATGAGCTTTTTGGCCACAACCACTTGCGCAACAAGATACCATCCAAGACAGACCAACAGTTTTGTGTAACATTCCGGCCACCTGAAATCAAATTCCGAAGACAAAAGAAACAGAATACGCATCTGAACGCAAACCCTGACCAAAACGGAAAACTTCGTCTTTAGCTATCATCTGCACAGAACATTCAACACCAATGGAAGTGGCTGTTGACCAAAAGTCTTACCTCTTGAGTACCCTGAGTACCAAGCCACATCAACGAAGACCAGGGAACAATATCTTGATGTCTTACCTGCAAATAGACAAAAAAAAACCTCGTTGAACAATGTTGCAAATGCGCACAGGAGTTAGGATGATCACGTGCGTGGTTCGTCCACGAATTCCCCATTTCTCAGTTTTCGCAAACTTGACTTGTCAGATTCACCAAACCAACTGGTGAGGCCAGATTCACCACACCAACTCTGTTGACGAACAAAAAGAACCGGTTAATTCGTGGACAGAGCTCGTATCTTTCACATTTGCAACTCAGTCTACACATTACGACAATCACGCACAGGAATGGGCTGCAGTCAACTCGGCACGTGAAGAAAACAAGTTTCTCTTCCACCGTTGTACTTCAATCTTGTTTGTACCCAAAACAATCTGTCGGCCGCCGACACTTTGACAGCTTCAGAAAGTCCTTTTTGCCCCTGGAGAGCCGCGGATCTCCGGCACTTTGTGACGTGGCTGGGAACAACAAGTTCCTTATGCAGTGTTCTGAACTGGTTGGACAAAGGCCATTCCTCCTCATGTTTACCACAGAAATCCAACTGGTTCAGGTAAAATGCACAACAACCTGTCTGTTTTCTTCTTTTGCAAACTGAACCCAACTGCAGATTCAAGTGAAAGAGAAAGGACCCGCTGTGGACCTCCTGTAAACTCCTTTGCAACTCACACATGGCCAGACACAATTTTTCACTCAAATTTGTTCAGGGCAAAAACTCATTTGAAAGCGTTTCTTCGTGAGGTACTGAGAAACATGAAAATTGCTCGTTTTCTCCAGTGCAAACAGTGTTTTGTAAACAACAGACAGCCAAGCCGTTCACCAGCGACGTTTCAAACCTCCATTCCGCGAGTCAAGCAGAAATTCTCACACATACGAGTACACACAAACCAAGCATGTTCACTGGACCTGAAGACAACATTCAAAGAAAGCAATGAAGTCAACGGCCTTTGAGAACGCTGTTTAGCATTCTTACCTCTCTTGCCTTGTCAAAAGAGAGCTCCGACTGGAGCAAACGGGGCATCCACCTTGACAGGTCTTACATGTCTGAGCCTACAAATATCTTCTCGCTCATCTGAGACACATGAACCAACACAAGGAACTGCAGAGTGAAACGGACACTGTGGACAAAACAACTGCTGCGTTTTGCTGACCCACAGATGTTCTGTGTTTCTCCCGCAATGTGCGAAATAAGTAGATATGAGCGTCGACAGCAGACACGTACGACATGAAATGACACCAAGATACAACGGCAGTGAACTTCGGCAGTGTATGCTGGTTTGATCGAAATTGGTGAAAAAAAAAACACAACCCACACAGGATCCATAACAACTCGAAAAGTCGAACATTGTACTGTCCGACCGAAGCCCCACATGAACAGGCCTCAGAGATCCTGTACATTTTGCCATTTCAACACAGTCTGATCTTCTTTTTGATGAATTTGTCAAACAGAGTGTCCCACCATTCTGCAAATATATTTTGTGAAATCATAATGTCAAGCTGTAAGCTGTTGGGAGACAACCACTTTGGTTAACTACAGCCTGAACAAAATACTAATGAGTTGGTTCAAGATCACCTTAGAATTTGCCCGGTCTCATTCCAAAGCTAACAATCGCCAAATCTAAACTTAGGAAACTCATCCCTGCACTTGTACAGTCCTGAGCAAAGTAATGGTTTGGGCCGCCCTCAAAAAGAAAGTTTTCACCAGAATCTACCCGTGTTTTTCTTGACCAGATAAATTTAGCAAAAGTAATCACAGTTGTTCCCCCGGAACAGCAGACAAAGCAGTGTCCTTCGGGGAAGTTGTAGCCAATATGTGGCTCACCAATCATGTCATGTTCTCTGTGATTAGGCCTTATTACACAGCGCTCAACAGTCAGTCATTACAAAAACCTCCACATCGCGCAATATCACCTCTGGGCTTTGGAAATATCAGTGGCCAACCACGACAGTGACGTACTCCGTTTGAGTTTCGCTATGTACGAGTCTATTTCCGTCGAGACTAAACTTGCAGGGAAAACACATCAATAGAGGCACTGTCCGGGAGCTGCTTTTATTTGCAGACAACTCGGTTTTCTCTGTTTTCTGCCACCAAAGACAAGAAACGGTTCTGGAAAAAAGGGGTCTTTTTCTCGTTTCGTATCTGTTTCGACCCAGATGTGCGAGCGTAAAATGCAGTTTCAGGACGTTCTGTCCCATCTGTCACCAGCAAATGACTCCAATCAGACATAACTTCTGGTTACACTTGATGGAAGTGTCAACAGCTCTAAGATTTGCCGGGAACATATCATAAATGGCGCGACATGGATAAACGCAAGCATAAAATTTCCTGCAGCCTCATCTTCTTAAGTTCGTCTTGCTGAAAGATGCAGAATGACACACCGCACTGAATTAAATCTTTTACTTGAGACAGACCTCTTGCTCAACTGAGGAAATTTCACGCGGCACAGATCCACACTCTTACAACGAATCTATGACCACCGGACAGCTGTGCCTCTGTCCGCAAACTGATTCAACTCGTCTTGATTTGCAAGTCAAAGATGAGTCCTCAGTTGCACACACACACACACACACACACACACACACACACACACACACACACACACACAAAAGAGATTTCAAACAAACTTGAAACGTTTCACATCCGAGGAAGCCCCAAAAATCCCTTTTTGACAACGCGGTAATTATTCCGGCCTCCAAAGATCACGAGTTATCACTGCAGGATTTACGTGGGGTCTTTGCCTCAGACACCAAGGCCTTTGATAAGTGGGAAACCTTTTCATGCTTCCAACTTCAAATACCTCATCGCGCAAAGCACACACTTCTGAAGCAACTTGGCTTCGTCCTTTTTGGTGCAAATCGAAGCAAGTCGTCTCACACAACCAGCACATTCACGAAGTTGGTTTTGAGCGCAGCAATTTTCAATGGATTGAAAAAGCTTCAGCCGAAGCCTTGAGTAATTGACAAATGCGCCGCATTAGCGGTGCGATGTTTCCCAGTGGAACAAGTCGCTAATAGTCGTCGAGTAGTCGAGACTCCCCAGAGTACTAAGGCAGAATTTAATGGCAATTCCCTTTTCCAGTGTCTCACCGAACGGGCAGCCAAACACACACATCGGAAAACGGACAGGTGTAACCTGCGTACACTCGTACAATCAGAGAGAAGCTTCCATTTCAGATTTCCAGAAAGGAAAAGGTGCCGCGGCTGTTACGCACTCGTTTGTGTTTCGGTCACCCACACACAACTGCAGGTTGTACTCGTCAAGAAAATTTTTCACGTGAACGTGGAACTGCGCCTCGTGGGTGTTTCTGAGCGACTGTACGAGTACAGGTAGAACAACGTGAAGGCTCCCCTCTCTGAGAGCGGGCTCGCCACTCATCTTTCTCGGTTGCAGCGCTGACTTGTGAACGAAAATGACCAGTTGATTGAACTTTCAATCACTTCAGGGGCAAAGCAATCATTTCACACAGCAATGTGAAGCTACCACGACCAGCAACCTTTCAAACATTTGTTGAAAAATTCGTCAGGTCGCGGAACAGGTACGAGTGCGTCACGTCCCTCAAATGATCCTACGAATCGCACAAAACCCGTCCATCTTTTCTTCCACCTTTTTGCATTTTCATGAAAGCACAGCTAAAAATACATCGAGCGAAATGGCCTCTTGATGGGTTTCTTATTCTGTAGTCTGGCCACAAAATCAAGGTGGAAGGCATCTGATCAGAAGCCACTTGAGTTGAACCGCTGCTTCGCTGACCTTCATTACCGCCTCATTTACAACGCTCAGGCTGAGTTCCACTCGCTTCTTCGGGGTCACATCCAATGTATATTAATGCAGTCTCACGTTCAAGGTAACCTCATCAAATCTGAAAGGGTGCTGGGGCATACAACTGAGTAACGAGAAAAATACACACTCATTACAATGCTCAGTGCAACCAACGTCAGGAGTCTGGCGGCACCTCCACTTTCGATTTTCCGGCTGCTCTGAAGATACCGAGGCTTTGCGTCGCTTGCACATTCGCGATGTGACCACCCTGGTCACCAGCCGGTCACCAGGTCGATGAAAAAGCACGAGCATGAACTCGTATACTTTACAAACTGTTTTCAACAAGGAACCACCAAGTTCCAAAGTCCTGCCTGCAGCAGCTCGCTCACCTACAATCCCAAAGACAACACCCTTTTAAAAACCTTGAACACATTGTTTCCGATGAGTCTCAGCGTCTGTGGGATGTCAGCGCTGGGAGCGGTGTTGTGTCCTGTCAGGACATGGGTGGAAATGATCAAACATGACAGGCAACTTAGTACTCTGTCACCTTCCGTACCTTGTAATTAACCTCTTCTCTCAACAGGATAAGGAAGTCTTTCCGTGCACAGAAGTCTTTCCAAAGATTGCCACAGTTGTTCAAACAAAGACAGTTTCAACAAACTCAAAAAGCTGTGTCTGGCTGTCCTTGGATGCAGCTCACGCCACAGTAAAACACTGCGGCCAAAATTACACTAATAAATTAGAAAGCCCAACTCCAGTGCGGACAATGTTCTGAAAGCTTGCTACTCAGAATTGAGATTTTGTCTCACGATCGACACACAAAGAGAAGTGGTGGAGACGATAGTGGCCTTTTTGTGCCAAACTTGTCCTGGACAACTTCAAAAGTCACTTTATTCTGCGACACAAATTTCATTCCACAACGTCAAACCTGTCCAAGCTTCAACCTGTGTTTCGAAGAGAATTTTTCTTCTTGATAAACATGATCTCTTGGTTCCATTTGAAAGATTCGTGAGAATACGAAATGCGTCACCAGGTTTGGCCGGAGACACATGGAACGCGCCTCGCTCAAGGACCTCGTCTCACATACCTCTCTGACGTAGGCAGCTCAAAGAACACACGCATGTGTCTGTCTCAACTATTCGTTTTGTAACGAGTCACGCTTCCTGTGTCCCAGACCAGACCAGACGATACCACGAGCAAAATTCCAGCTGAAAGAAATCTTCTAAGAGGAAAATGCGATTTCGCCGAGAGACACAAAGATTAATTCTACACCCTAATGGATACGTGGAACATTTAGATCAATCCCATGTACGCCTTCAATACTTTGCAACAAGGCAGTAATGAATCCAGGCAAAAAGGAGAGCAGGTGCTGACTTCAATATTTAATGAAAGATCGCGTGGTGAAGCAATGACATTGCACCTCTGTTCGCAGGACATCATTGATCCTGACATTTCTGAAAAATTCACACAAAAAGGGAACCCGCACAGCCCTGATAAGAGACCGGAAACAAAGACCTGAGGATAAAACATGCAGAATGCGAATCGCTTCCCGTGGAGAGGTCAAGCTGTGGACGCTATTGACAGTGACGCGCGGGACAGCAAGGTCACTCCAACACGTGAAGTTCAGGTCAGGGTCTGTCCGCTTCGTTTTGCCAACATTTTGATCCACTTCACCCAAAATCAGCCCACAAGTTACTTTGCACCAACCAAACAATTGTTCTTTCATGTTGCGTTGAAAGGCGATCGGAGTTCCTTTCTCCGTGACGAGAGTCGCCGTCAGAGAGGTGGTGAAACTTTCAACAATCTTTGGACAACAAGCACCGGCCAAATTCTCTTTCCGAGTCTCTCAGCGTGTGATGATTCTTCTGATGTGTCTTCGCAAGCCAAAGTCACTTGAATACTATTTGCCCATTTATTGTGCCCAGTCGCCGTTTCGACAAGTTCAATGACATTTCTCCATTTACGTTACGACCCATAATTCCCCGGGTAATGAATGTGGAGACAAGAGACCCTGTTTCTGTGAACGTTACTTTCGGAGATTCGACCATAAACGCCAGCAATGAGGGGCCAATAGCAGAGGCAAAGACTGCCATGGCCTGGACCAGAGATCCATCAGAAGGAGGTCTCTGCCTGAACTGGCACTGGCGATAATTGACATCAGCGACCATCCTGTCTTTGTTGATGATATTCTCCAAATCACACATGACGGGCAAACGCGTAAAATGTCGCTGTCACAGACAGACAGACAGACAGACAGACACACACACACATACACACACACACACACACACACACACACACACTTGGCGTTTATTTCGTTCCCTGTTTGCGTGTGCTGAAATCTGGCCTGAAGCTGGAACTGCTTCCTGGATGATCCTGCAGAAGGTTACAAAATGCAGTGACTGCAACAGATGAGTCGAGCTTGAGGTTACGCGTCGAAAAAACCCAACACAGCGACTCATTGTTGAAAACGCGTGCGTACGAGTTTCGTGTGCTTCTTCACAACACAGAAAAAAGAACGGAACGCAATATAACTCGCATGTTTGCCTGACTCGTTTCCCAACACTGCTTCGTGTGTTTGCACAGAATCAGACATATCAGTATTCACGCTTCACTTGATCACGTGGTTGTTAGGTATCCGCCAAGAAATGGACATTTGCTCCCAGTCTCGCGTTCTCTTTCCAAACAGGGGCAAGATACGTGACAATGCAAACCGCTGCTCTGCAAGACCACGAAAATACAGAACTGGTTCGAACAGAAAGGGAAAAGCTGATTCCAAGACAATACAGGAGACGAATGTCAAATGCAGCCAACATCTTGTCGTTGCATTAATCCATCGAGGTGTTCCCTCGTCCCGGAGAAGCACGTAATGGACTTTGAATGAAAGCAGATACAAGATGACTTCAATTACCGACTCGGTGGCTTTCTCTGTGTGGAGTGTACATTCCCTAAAGTAGATAATTGTGTTTTTCCTAACTTCGTATCGAATTTTTGCCTCTGCGAGTTTCTCAGTGTCGTTGGGTCCATCAACTTTCTTTCGACACGAAAAACGGAAAACGGACGCGCACTATGACATTGAACACCTGATACCTTCTCGTTCCTTGTTTTTCCAGTTACGTCTTCGCACTGGTGTGAAAAAGAAAAAGCTGATGTTTGAAGCGGACGAAACGTTTTGGGAAGAGGACACATCTCCAAAAACCATTTGTTGCAAAGGTTCGCTTCACACATGGAATTTCACATCGCATTTTGTGTTCACAAGGACGATGTTTTCACAAGGACAAAACATCGTCCTTTTCGAAGACGCCAACTCTCACGAACCCAATATGAGTACGTAGGGCTTTCAACTTCTGCCGTCCGAAAACTGGTCATGATACCATTTGATTTCAATGGGGTCATGACTACATTTCGGACGGCAGAAGTTGAAAGCGCCTCGTATTGGACTCCGCACTGTCAAACAAACTCAAACCCTCTCGTGAACTCCGGAAAGCAAGTTTTGCTCTTTTGATTCCTGCGTCCTACGCCATGACGAGATGTTGTGCCCTGGCGCAGCGAGTCTGACCCTGGATTACACTGTGGTGAAGCACTACGGCTCAATTTACTGCGACATTATTACCGTTCGCTTCCCAAAGGCTTGTTGAGAAAGGAACGTCTGAAATCAGCGGGTCCTCGACACGGTGTGTGCAGGTATCTGTGATGTCGATTGCTGTGTAAACCAATTTATTGGTGAAGATTCCATCAGCAAATCCTCGACATGTATTCGCAGCCAAATGGCTTTGAGCTCAACGCCCAGAAAGTTGTGTAATACAGTTTTCTGCTAATGCGTGCAAATGGTGAGGTAAACTAATCCCTTGGAGGCAGACAGGCAGAAAACAACATTGATCAATGCCTTTATTTAGATCAGAAGTTTCATGCACTTAGCACCTTGTAAATGCATGTATCTGGAACTAATAGATCTGGGACTCGGCACTCGGCTGGAAACGGTGAGCCAGCTTTTCTCGAGAATCCGCAACGGGTGGATTCTATCTACCTCAATGAGTTTTCAATCTCGCTTCTGCCGGCATCACAACAACGCGTTACGTTGTTGTCTGTCGCCTTGGTCACGAGACACAATGCGATACCAACACCCCGCTTGTGAAAAAGACGTTCGTCCGTGCCTCCGACTTCATCTTACAACTTCTAACTCAAATCAGCTTTTCCACATGCCTTCTCAAATCTTCACAGGTAAAATGCAGGTTCCAGTGAGAAATTCCTGGGTGCACAGGGATCTCTCGTTGTGAGTCCAGTTGACATATGATGTACGACACGGCATGTAACAACGTCATATTCTATACCCCAGGCGCATGAGGTTCTTCCACTAATGGCGAGGCCCAGAGTCATTTCCTCAATGTCTGCCCAATTCCATCATGATTGTCATGATACCTGGTTGGTCTTTGATGCAATTCTGCTGGCCAAACATGTGCTTTGAACAAAAAACAATATTGGACTCACTTCGCTCTGAAGAGAATCCAAGATCCTCTTTTGCAGCAAACCGTCAAAAAGACGTGCTCACACAGCGTGGTCCACTCTTAACCCCCTTGAACACACAAATTCACTCCTTTCTACCAATCAAAACAATCAAAATGGATCTTTTCTTCGCGTGCCTCGACCTCGAGCTGAACCACGAGCGCCTCATCGACGGCAGCAACGCTGTTGAGGCCATTGAGTGTGGCAGCCTTCATCTGACCAGAAAAACATTGGTTAGCGCATGTAAATGATGAGATTTATGAAGGTAGCGAGCCAGAAAATGCGATTAGTTAGATCAAGATCTACTCATCTATATTAAGATCAAAAGTCTCGCGTCTTTTTTGTCGTCTTGGTGCACAAAGAGCCTCACGGCACGCTGCTTTCACAGCTGCACTGACCCATTCTTGTTCGACAGGGTCTGGCCAAAGCAAACCAATCGCGCAAAGGGACGGACAGGATGAATGAAAAACTGAGATACGAGAAACAGAACGCAATCATTTCTGGTGTCCAGTGTCATGTCCCACTGATTTGTGGTGACCGGACAACAGACAGCGCCAATAGGAAATCAGTTCATTCGATGTACACAGTACCGTTGGCTTTGTGGAATATGACCTTCATTCCTGATTCGTCAACCTGCATCAGGTGCATCGGCTGACACGACGTTTCATTCCTCATCCTCCAGAAACTTGTTGCAACTCCTCTTTGACATCGAGAGGGCCCCACTTTTCACCAAACTTTCCAAACCATACATCTGCATTTCCTTTGATTCTGCACTCATGTACGAGGACCTATCCACAATAGACCGTAAATTCGTCGTTTCCTCGTCAAAAGTGTGCGACATTTGCGCACATCTTTCAGAATTAGGTGAGAGACTGTCTCTGCTCAGTCAG
>JAAUXT010053961.1_pt1 | contig 10595 bp, 11 predicted proteins | sample 7278171 | NCBI WGS metagenome assembly JAAUXT01 (sample SAMN14350112, study PRJNA611818) | marine sediment metagenome | isolation source: surface marine sediment (1.8m) | place: French Polynesia: Moorea | collected 2018-08 | reverse complement strand
GTGTTGGGTGGGGTGGGGGGGTGCTGGTGGTGGTGGGGGGGGGTGTTGGTGGTGGGGTTGGGGGGAGGTTACATTCCAAAGTGTGGACAGACGCACACATGAATACTAAGGGTTTTTAAGCCGACAGCGGCACCTAGATGGCCGGCTACGCGACCATCAATAAAATGGCAAAATGCTTCACGCTGGATCCGCGGTAGATCTACATCTGTCAGCTTCATGTGTGAAACGTGCCCAGCGCACAAAGCCCCACCTTGGACAATGAGCTGTTTCATCCTAGATCGGTTTGTTACGTTCCCCCCCCCCCAGCCACATCAAGCGTTCACCAACCTTGAAACCACAAACTTGCGCTTGGAAACCTCTGCACACGAGCGATTGTGTCTTCCAACACGTTTGGATGGACAGAATCTGCGTGAAACCAACATCGTCACAGGACCGTTGTCCACAGTCGTGTCCGGGAGGCCACAAATTTGTGACAAAACACTTGTTCTGGACCCAAATGCATCATTTGATCGACGAGGCCTGGCCTACTCCCGCTGAACAAAAGCTCGACAAATTTTGGGTGGCATCTGTGCACCATGTGAGATCCAGATGTGTTTCAAACCCACACATTTCGACCTCATTGGGATAGAAATCTAGAGCTGTGGTTAAAACCTGAAATTGCTCGAATGAGGAGACCTAGATCTGGATCTACATATATGTCTGCCTGTTGGTCCTTTGCTGTTGATTGATCTGATTAGAACTATCCTTCGCTGTGTGGTCATGATTCAGTCCAAGATATTGCAACAAACAAAAGTTCATTGAAACCACTTGTTGAAGCTGCTGAAGTTCACAGACGAATATGGCGGGAAATTTTGGGCCGCGCACGTGGTTGCGGACCAATGGGCGTCGTCGGCTGAAGATCCAATGCGCCAATGAAATTGAACCTTTCAACTCGCTACACTGAGCGCCAAAAGACTTTCGTTTCAGAACAAAACGCCAATTTTGACAAATTCCACGTGAATGTGACCAATTTGAATTTCGAGCTGAAGTCCACCAATTGACACTTGAGAGATTTTATGAGATGCAGTGTTTTTCAAATGGCATCTTCACATATGGTGGAGAATGCAAGTCTCTTCGATCTATGACCAGGGCGGTCACATCATCGTCATCACCATCGTTGGCTGGTGACACCATCACAAACAACTGACGCCGACGCCAACGTCGTCCAACGTTTTGCTGAATGCCATCGCCCGCCTCGTCGCTGGCACCCACCGGTCATGTCGATCGCGCGCATCCGCATGATGGCATGGACGCCAACACGATCGCTGACGTCGGCGGCGGCGGCGGCGCGAGCGTCATCGCAAACGCCAAGGAACGCCATCACTGTCCCAAGAACAGCAATGTTCGACTCCCACTCGCGTACACATGTTCGCTGGCGTTGTGCGCACTCTGAAGGATCCAAGGGGGGGACCCCGTTCCCCAACTCCAAAATTTTATTTTAGCCTCACACACACCCCCACCCCGCCCACCTGACATAAAAGTCGAACTTTTGCTCTTTGATTTTTGACACCCTCCCAATTTGCGCCTTCATGGGTCGTTCTCGATACCCATTCCGGATCAAAAAGAACCTGATCAGCGGAGCAAATGTTGCGCTCGTCGAACGCAAATGTGATCGGATAATTTTTGAATGCCGTTTGGCGTGGCGACAGACCAAAAACAACAGATGACAGTTGACGACCTTTTACTTGGCAAACTTTCTTGCAGACGAGCGTACAATTTCAATTGAACAAGGCACCTGTACTCGTACAAAATTTCCAACCTGTACAAAAATCGCACGTTTTGTCAAAATTCTGTTTCACGTGGATGCTCCTGTTGAAGCAAGTTGCGACATCACTGCACGTGGAAGCAAGGGCAATTCTTGGGTCAATCGCTCGCAGCCGTTGACCCAAGAAAATCCGACAGAATTCCTCAACAGAAATTCCTTTGAATACAGAGGTGCGCAATGTCTGCTTTGCGTGTTTTGGGGTGGATCCTGGATCTGAAGGAGACAAGTGCGATGTCTTCAGATTGGGATTAGGAGTATCTGCAGTTCAACCGCGCAGTTCAAGGACAAGAAACATCTCGCAGAATGTCCTTCGTCCTTACAAAGTTATGAGCAGTACGTTGCAGGCGAGTTACAATTCATTCTGGAGTGGATATAACACATCTAGACACACATCCAGAGGTAACTTCAAGGATAAGTAACATCTCGCAGAATGTCACTTTTCCCTGAAGTTACGAGCAGTACGTTGCAGGCGAGTTACCATTCATGACAAAACAAACATCTTGAGAAGATCTATGTAAAACACATGTAGACATCTGGAGCGGATAACACACACACACACACACACACACACATACACACATATCCAGACGTAACTTCAAGGACAAGAAATATCTCGCAGTATGACACTTGTCCCTGAAGTTGCGAGCAGTACGTTGCAGGCGAGTTACAATTCATGAAAACAACATCTTCTGCATGGAGTGAACATAACAAACATCTGGACATCTGGAGTGGAAAAACAGAAAACATTTACGAACACACACATGAGAGACATAACTTCAAAGACAAGAAACATCTCGCAGTATATCCCTTGTCCCTGAAGTTACGAGCAGTAGGTTGCAGGCGAGTTACAATTCATGAAAAAACCCATCTGGAGTGCATAAAGTACATGTACACATACACACATACTCACACACATAGAGACACAACTTCAAGGACAAGAAACATCTCGCAGTATATGTCACTTGTCCCTGAAGTTACGAGCAGTACGTTGCAGGCGAGTTGCCGCTCAAAACAAATATCCGGACATTTGGAGTGAAACAAACACACGCACGTGCAGACACAACGTCGTGCACAAATTACATGCGACGGCAAACACTGTACAAATTCACCGGACTGTATACTCTGGAACAACATTTGATCGATACAGTTTGTTTGGTTCACATTGCTTGTTCTCCATATCACATCTGCAGTACAATTTTTCGTGGTTCACAAGAAGAAGTTGCAATTTTCGCGGTGCCACTTGTCTCGTGGCAAACGTGTGTCCAGCCCGTCAGAGTAACGTTGGGGTGCACTGTATAATGATGGCGTTGCTTTGCACTGGTGGCGTTGTGTACCAAAGGCGTTGTGTGCTGGCGGCGTTGTGCACTGGCGGCGTTGTGCACTGGTGGCGTTGTTGGTGCGCTGGCGGCGTTGTGTACTGGCGGCGTTGTGCACTGTTGGCGTTGTTGGTGCGCTGGCGGCGTTGTTGGTGCGCTGGCGGCGTTGTTGGTGCGCTGGCGACGTTGTGGACTGTTGGCGTTGAGTCTTGACGGCGTTGAGAGCTGACGGAGTTGTTTGTGCATCGGAGGCACTGGATACCAACGGACTCGTGCGCGGCTGGCGTTGTGAGCTGCCAATTGGGAATGTCAAAGTCTGTTGTGTTGTGGACACCTGCACTGTGCTGCCGTTGTCCACTGGTGGCGTTGTGCGCTGGGGGCGATGTGCGCTGGAGCTACTGGACACCAGCGTACTCGTGAGCCTGGCGTTGTGTGCTGCCTACTGGAAATGTCAGTCGAGAACTGCATTGGAATGTCATTGTGCGTCACTGGCGTTGATTGTCATTGGTGGGGTTGAGTGTCACTGGCGTTGTGTGCTGGTGTCACTGTGTGTCTGACGTTGAAGGCTGGCGGCGTTGGACGCTGATGGTGACGGTAGATCTCACAGAGGTTTGGAACCACGCGGGGGCGGTATTGAGCAGAAATATTGGCGTGTTGTGCTTCAGTGGCGTTGTGCCACCAAGGCGTACCACCCGTATCCTTCTCTGGTACCGTTTGGTGTCACTGGCGTTCTGCGTCACTGGTGGCGTTGAGGTCACTTGTCTTGTTGGCTGGGGGTGTTGTATGCGCAGGGAGTCGTGTACGATTTGCCCCCGTGTGTGCCGGCGTTGTCTGGGCGTCACGTGTGCCGATGCGATCGGCGGGTGTCAGTGGCATTGTCTGACGTACTGGGAGTTGCGGTGGAGGCGTTTGGTACGGCTTGCTTTGTGCGTTCGTTGATGGTGTGTGACCCGGAGTTGGCCGTTGGCGTCATGTCACTGGCGTTGTGCGCGACCGGTAGCACTGTGTACCACGTGGCGTTGGGTGTCACTGACATTGGATACTGCTGTCCGTGTTATTGGCTGTCGGAGTTGTTCACTGCAGGCGTTGGGGGCTGTCGGCGTTATGTGCTGATGTTGTGTACTGACGGCGTTTCTTGCAGCGTTTTCTGCTGATCGTTTTTTTCCGCTGGTGAAGTTGTTTTGGATATTGCTGGCATTGGTTGACGGTGACGTTAGTTGGCGGTGGCGTTGGTTGGCACTGGCGTTGGTTGGCCCGGCGTTGGTCGGCGGTGGCGTTGGTTGACCCGGCGCTGGTTGGCGTTGGCGTTGCCCTGGAAGAGATGTCGCTGGCGTTGAGTCAAGCGCCCCAAGCTGGCGTCCCAAGGGCCGTAGCACCTCAGCGACAGAGAGGATCTTGTGCACGAGAAACTTGCAACAATCCATTGCTTCGACATTTGTCGCTGGGAGTTCTGACAGGTGGAGAACGTCTGAAGGGCTGCCAGGAGTGAAATGGACATCACAGGCATCTTCCTCACTGGCCAGTTCTGAGTTCCAGCCACTCGGATGCGACCTCACCTGGCGAACACGGGAACGCCAAGGGTCGCACTCAAGTTTGCCGGCACTCTGACGTGAACTGAGATGCAGAAACACTGTGGAAACACAAATGCACCAGGGTCCGATTCCAACTGATTCCGAGAGTCTGACCGCTGTAAAATGTTGAAATTCTTTGTGCTTGTACCTCGTCAACAAATTCTTGGTTATAATTCTTGATATTGACGCTAAGATCAACACCACACCTTCATGCTGATACCACCCGTGGATGTGCAGACGCTGTCGCCCTACGCCTACGCCCACATTTACGTCGACGTCACCCTGCCCTGTTCTGCCGACGCCGTCGTGGGTACCGCCTGATGTGTTGACGCCACGGTCGGACGCCCTCCATGCCATGACCGCAGGCCCTACGCCGCCGCACTGTAATCAACTTGCCGTTGTGGGGAACGTTTGTTCAAACGGTGCTACCGGCCCTACCGCGCTGTCGCCAACGTCGATGTCACTGTGGACGCCGACGTTGCTGCCCGACGCCGATGAGGACCCTCGTGTTGATGGCGCAGACAACGCCATCGTTGACGCCGTCTGTGTTGTCGATTGTACGCGCGCAGCGTGGCGACCCTGCAAGTGGACTGAAAACTCATCCTTCAAGCTTGTGACATTTCTTGCTCGTCTCTTTGTGTGATTTCGTGTTCCCTTTTGGAACACGTAATGCGTTGTTCGGAGTTCGGCGTGCGCCCTCAGAAACGATCGTGGATGCAAATTTTTGGGAGTAACGTGCGCTTTCTGAAACCCCTGAAAAATGACAGCAACATGATCGTAAAAACAACACGAGTTTGATGTTCTGCGGAAATGAACCTTCAGTGTGTGTTGTTCCAGAGTTGAAAGCAAAATCTCTGTTTGGGCCCGAAAGAACGCCCTTTCACGCGCAACAATAATCCAGGCCTTGGATTGGAAGACTGTCGTCGCCTGACCGTGTCCAGAACCACTGTTGCAAGAAACACCGCAAACGAACCTGCGGGTACCTTGCACAAAGTGATGCCCCCTGGTGTTGAGTGGAGCTGCACAGGTCGTTCGTACTTCCGGTGACGCCAGGATCGTCTCGGGTCCGGGTTGGTCCGGCGGTCGTCATCGTCTCCCGTCAGGTGGCGGGTCACGTGACCGAGGTGAAGGTCGAGGTCCCCGGAAGCCTCGTCGCTGCAGCCGCTCGATGTTCGTGTCGGGCCCGGGATGAGCCGTGGTGACGTCAGCGCCTCTCATCAGGGTGGCGGTGGGGTGGGGCGTGTGGGTGTGGGACTGGGATGTGGCCGTTTCAGGTTCAGACTCACGAAAGGATTTGGGTGGAGTTCTGTTCTTCCCTCAATGTGTGTAATTGCGCTCACTATTGGCAACGCTCGTACTCAGGCTCTTTGCTATGTCTCAGGCATTTCAGGTTCAGACTCATATTTTTGGTGCAGACCTTTTGTGAGGCCAGCGGGTCCGGCTCAGACCAGTTTGAGGTCAGTTCTCAGTTTAAGTTCAGACGGGCTCGTATCTTTGGTTCAACTGGCTCTGCCCTGGCCACAATTGCATTGCTCTCGACCAGAAGCTGAGACCTGTTCTATATGACTTCCATTTTCACTGTTGGCTCACCATGAACCTGCTGGTGTTCCACGATAATCATTGATCAGCACCAAAACACCTGGCCACAGTTCAGTGTTGAAGCGCAGACCTTTCACAGTGCTCACGGACTGGAAAACTTGCGTTGTCTCAAATTGCATGAGTTCAAAAATCTGCTGGGCGACGAAGAAGCATGCAGTTCATTCAGTTTGAAGAGTGGAATTGACTTGGTGAGCAGGGCTTGAAGGCTCGAGTCTTCCAGTGGGTGCTTTTGGAGTTGTGTTCCAATTATGTTAGATTATTTCGCTGTTGGTTTCCTTTGCTGGCCTGACGGACAATGACCACAGTTTTGGCTGGATAGCTCTGCGAAATTGTTGAACTTTACGACCGTGAATGGGTTCCTTTCGCCTGCGTCTTCCGTCTTGCTCGTCGCTGCTCAATTTCTGTTTTCCAAGTTGTTGTCTGAGGCAATCTTCTCTCTTCTATTCTGACGTCGCTTTCAAATTCTCTTTCAACGTTTCTTCCTTTTCCTGTTCCAACTCTTCCAACGTCTTATTCAACTTCTCTTCCTTCTCTCTTCCAACTTCTCTTTCTACTTCTCTTCCATCGCTTCTTCCAACGTCTCTTGCCTCCTTCTTCCAATTTCATTTCCTCTTCCAGGATTTCCCACTGGTCTCTTCTCTCTCTTTTCCCTTCTCTTTCAGCTTCTCTCCCAGTTTTCTCTTCCAATTCCAAAGAACCCTTCCTTCCAAATCACTTCCTGTTTTCTCCCAACTTCTCCAACTTCTGTCCCTCTTTGCCACTTTCCTATTGTTTCATTTCTCATTTTTCTTCAGCTTGGTGGCCTTGTTCTAAATTCTGACCTTGACATCCTCTTGATTTCTCTTCTTGATCCCAAATCGACTTGGTGACTTGCTTTGATGACTGTTTTTGTCTTTTCCCTTCTTTCCACACTTCAGTTCCAAATAATAAAACAAGCAGAAATGACACCTCTTTGGCCTTCTGGCAGCCATATGGTGTGACAGCAACAAAGTTGTTGGCAGAACCCCATTGGAGACCAATTTGATTTCCTGACAGATTTCTTGCTCAGATCTTGTTGCACAGTATGAAGATCCAAAGAGGACCTGTCAGTGGGGTTTCTAATTTGTTTGTATTTTTGTGATGTTTTCCAGATCCAGTCCTTCATCAGATCCACGTCAAAACAGAGGGATGTTGTTCAGCACCTCACAACCCAACATTTCTTTGGCTCCAAAGGACATCAAGTCTTTCCTTCTCATCCAAGTTGTGTGTCAGAATCCACCCCAAACACGTCCTTCAAGATCTGCCTCTGTCTGCACTCTAAGAGTGCTTTGGTAAGCTGCTTGAAAGCTTCAGTTTGAGTTGAGACAGTCTTCCTCCAGAGCAGTAGGATGCTTCTGGCAGCCCCAGTGACAGTCTTTGAGTCATTCAGATTCCTTTCTATTTCAAAATTATCAACACCAAGACACAAACCCAGTTCCCAGATGATATCTTCGCTTGTAACTTTCTTGGCAACTTCCAACAGGTGCAAGGTTGTCAACTCCTGCAGAGATGATGACACATTGTTCTTTCCTTGGGCATTATGTTTCCCAGAAAATCACACAAAATTTGCAGCTTAGCATGTCACCAAAGCCTGGTCAAACTGAAAACTTACCTGGTCATCAGGGAGATGTTCATTCTTGGTGTGAACTGAAGCCTGGTAGCCCTGCACAACAACACAAATCAAATATGGTCTGCAGTCAGGACAACAGGAACAATGCAACTCAAGCAGTGTCAACTTCACAGCAGAATAATTGCATGAGGTGCACACAGATACTTACCAGAGCTGGGGGAACCAAAAACTGAATTGAGTCCAATGGAGAGTCATTATGACCTTCAGGGGTCATGTTTGTTTTCAGTGCAGGATCATTGGAGAAGATTTGAACATCAAAGTAACCTTCAAAAAACTTTTTTGTGCCCAATGAGCTCATATGGACAGCAATGGCTTCCATAATGGACAGAGTTGGTCTGCAGGTGTGACACTGTTGGAACTGTGCCAAATACAGCAGTTTCTTTGTCTGAAATTACAAGATGTTTTCAACTTCAAACCTTCTTTCACTGGCAATACTACTGAAGTTTTTGTCAACTCATTTCAGAGGTATTTTTAAAAAGAATGCTCACAAGGAAAAATTTTCCCAGATCTTTGTTCCACTTTGAATCCCTGGCTCCACCAGGACCCCAGCTGTCATCGTCCGGACGAATGCTGAGTTCTACATCAATTTTCTGGGGATCAAAATTCTTTCCCAAGTTCAGTGGGATATCTCTCTTGGCAACTTGTTCGAAGTACTTGTCCCTTTGAGAAAGTTTCTGAAAACAAATGGCAAACTTCTGTTTGTTTCCCCAGCTAACAGGCCAGCCAAGGGTTTTCAAGGTTTTGAAATTTGTTGTGTCAATACTCTGGGAAAATTACCTTTTCAAATGCTTCCAATTGCAGCAAGTAACTGCAAAGGAACGCCTTTATGTCGACATTTGTCTTTGATTCCAAACAGTTGAGCTTTGCGTAAACAAAAGCCCTTAAGAATTCACTGCAGATGGTTTCATCGCATGATTCATTACAAATGGTGCAGACAAACTGAGAAAAATTCCTCGTGTGAACCTGAACAAGATGTTTCTCCATTGAAAAAACTTTGTTCTGCTGTTGAGATTCAGAATGGTGAACCCGAGTGAAACATTCAGACTCTGAATGCAATTTTGAATCAAAATGCCTGACTTGTATGTTCTGCGAAAGTGACTCCTTTGTCTTGCAAACTGGGATGTTCAGCGTGCAACACTTGGCAGGTTGAGAGCCAATTGCTGATTCACCAAATGCCCTGAAGACAACTTCCACCAGAGGAGAGTTGATGCACTCATTATCAGGAATGAGATCAACAACTCCGGAGAACTCTGTTTTCACCCGGGCCATGTAGATGCCTGGAGCACCAGCTGGGATCTGAAGAGAACTTCTGAATGTGGGATGTTGACAGAAACAGCATTGCCAAATGATATCACTGTTGTGAACTCTTCAATATCTCTTTTGACCTCTGTTGCCAATGATGAACTTGTTGTCTTGAGTATGACATCTACAAAGAAGGGATGAATGTACAAAACAGCTGACAGGTTCGATGAGTTACGAAACGAATTTCCTTCTTCCAGGGCGCATTCACGAAAACATGTCAGATCAATGGACACCTGAAGCTTTGCTTGCACCCAAATCTCAGCAAACACTCGCCACATTACAAATTTGTTTGTGCTTAAGATCAAGAGAAGACAACGAAGGTCTTCAAATCAAATGAGTCCAGTCAAGGAGCAAGTTGACACCCTTGGCCAGGGTTGGTTGTAATCCAAAAGCCGAGGCAGTTGAAGCAAGGCACGAAAGGTAGAATCTTTGACAGAACTTACCAAAGGCCAGCTTTGAAAGTTGGGGAAAATCACATCGGTCAGACACATATCCACTTGCCACTGAATGTGTCTCTGAAATGAAGAGTTTAATTTGGACAGGATCGAAAGTTTGAACAATTTTGGGAATTGTAGCCAGCTGTTTGGTTGAAGCTTACGTGTCACTGGAAGACCGGTGCGAGCACAAGCTTGCTGGTGCTGTTGCTCTGAATCAGCAGCTTGCAGTGACTGCAGTTCAATGTTGGTGCTGCTCTTTGGTTCCTCCTCTGAGGAATTGTGCAGTTCATCAGGCTTGGCAGTGGGGGACACTGAATCTGATTCTTTTTCAGGCGTTTCTCTCTCATCATTGCCCACAAGATGAAATTGTTCCGAATCCGCGCTTCCTTGGCTTGAGTCAACATTGATAGGTCGATCAGTACTCGTACTTCCTGTCGGTATCGCTGCATCGGGATTGTCTTCAGTTGATTTGGTTTGGTCTTCTGTCACTGGACTTTTGTCAAGTTTCGTCTCGGTTTCCCACTCGTTCTGCAGGGATTTTAGGAACTGCCAAGTGTCACGGTCAGTCATTTGTCCGGCAGCCCTGACCACAAAAGAGCGCTGCATTTTCGTGAATTCTGCTTTCACCCCACGGTGAGCAAAAAGAATTTTGCACATTTCAACATTTCTCACAAGCGCTGCAAGCAGTAGAGCTGTGAATCCGTACTTATCCACTGCGTTAAAGTCGGTGTCTGGCTGATGCAACAGGAAATGCACTATTTCAGTGTGGCCTTTCCGTGCAGCCTTCATCAGTGCTGTTTCTCCAAATTCATCAGTTGCTTGTTTGTTCACACCAGGATGCAGGTGAAGAGACTTGTAGATTGTGATGTTTCCACCCAGAGCTGCAGCCAATAGAGCTGTGAGTCCATTTTTGCTGAC
>JAAUXT010046219.1_pt1 | contig 10596 bp, 11 predicted proteins | sample 7278171 | NCBI WGS metagenome assembly JAAUXT01 (sample SAMN14350112, study PRJNA611818) | marine sediment metagenome | isolation source: surface marine sediment (1.8m) | place: French Polynesia: Moorea | collected 2018-08 | reverse complement strand
TGTGCTTGCGTGTGGTGTGTGTTTGCCTGTGTTTGTGTGTGTGTGTGTGTGTGTGTGTGTGTGTGTGTGTGAATTTGGGCATGCTGTGTGAGTGTATGTGTGTTTGTGTGTGTGTGTGTGAATTTGGGCATGCTGTGTGAGTGTATGTGTGTTTGTGTGTGTGTGTGAGTGTGCATGTGTGTACGTGTGTATCTTGTGTTTGTGTGAGTTTGTGTGTGTGTGTGTGTGTGTGTGTGTTTGTAAGTCACGGAAGCATGGTCGCTCTCATCACCGTCATCAGGAGACCGAGACTCGGTAGATCCTGTCTGCGACTCGCTTGAGGCTGGAGGCGGGTGATAAGGACCCGAGATTCATGTCTCTAAAAGCATCAAGATGAGAGCGTGTTCAGCTGCGTCTCTCAAACGGCAAATTCTGTTCATGCTGTGTTTGCGCAGAATATTTTGCGAGTCCACGATAGAGAGTTTGAGCAGATCCGTGCGGTCCTCGACCTGTGCTCTCTTTGCCAGACCCGCGCACACAGATATCATTTGGTCACTGGTCTTTGGGTCTTTGGTGTAAATTTGGTTTGCCACTGATGTGGCAATTGGAGCATCGTAAACGGAATGTTGATGAGGTTCAACGTTACATCCTGAAACCATAAATGGGACAAGGTTTTTGCATTTCTTGTGTTTTTGAGGGAATTCCGTGCCTTCCCAATCAAACCGCTTTCAGCGTGGAAACCAGCGAGGCTGAATAAGCCGCCATAATTAAAATTTTTAATTGACAAGGCAAAGCGAGAAGCCTCAGAGAAACGAGATATTGCGCTTTTAACGTGAACACAGATATCAGGTTCAATTTCGCTCTTATCTAAATTCAAATCCGAAGCAATCTCGCGGGACGGCGGAAGCGACCATTGTCAAGAGGGAAAATGTTTGAATTCAATTAAACTCAATGCATAAAATGACGGCAACAGCAGACGCATGCTAAATTTCAGGTCGAGAACGCTTCAACAGAAACACAAAGTGGAGTCCTTTTTGTGTCAACGAGTTATGCCATTTGTAAAATGTGACAACATTTTCTCTGCTCCAACCACCCTCAACTCGCACTAAAGCAATGGGAGAAAGTTACAAGGCACCACAATACGTTTTTGCTCACACGAATTATGATCGCATGACATAAGGCAGACTCCGGTGCCTCCACAAAGCTCTCCGGTTGCCTCTTTTCTCCCACCATCTGCTGTGCAGTTTGGCAGGCCTCGCGCTGGGAGAAACACTCACGCTGCTTCCGTCGAGGATACAGTTTCATCAAGGAAGATAACATCTCTGTGCGTGGCACCCGCCCAATCAGCCGCAGATGCGGCAACTTGCTTCAAATACTCGTGTGGTCACCTGAATGGACAGGAGTGAAGAAACATTTTGCTCCGGCTTCCACGAAAGTGCGTGCGTGTGTGTGCGTGCGTGTCCCCTCTGTGTGTGTTTGTGTGTGATGTCTCTGGACAATGCTGCCATGCATCGAGCAAACGCAAATTTCCATCCAAAATCGATCCAAAACTCCTTCCAGCGCGTCAGCACTGGACGTGTTTGATCAAAACATCCTCGGGAGTGGTACACACACGAACACGACTGACTCACATTTGCTTTACACAGGTGTTCCAAGTGCACCAATATTTTTGCACACTGAACTCTTCTGTTCATTGTGTTTGTGAAAGCAAATTTAAATTTGATATGACTGAAAAACTGTGTGCAATTATTCATTCACATGGTGATGCGAAACAAAGCACAAGGACGAACAAGGACACGTAGCATCGTGCAGCCATGTTTTACTTCATTGTTTTACTGTACAGGTGCTGTGCCCAGAGAATTTACAGGTGACCCACCCAAAGAACCTGTGCTACTTTTTGAGCTGGGACCTGCCTATCTCCTCAGGAATCGGGAAATTTTGTGCTTAATTCAACTCTCAGTTGATCAGAAAAGAAAGTTGTATGGCAAGTGGGTACGAACGCATGTGGGTCGACTCCCATAAAACAGCGAGCGGTAATTCGAAACAGGCCTCGATGCATTCAGGTTTTTGAAGCGAATGTCATGCACGCTGCTTTGTTCAGTAAAAGTGCCCATTGTTTGCGCATCCTCAGTTGGGTTTGAAAACGTTAATTAGCAACGGGCTCTGATTACAAATTCATCAGCTGGCTCATTACCAGCGACGTCGTGACGTCACGGGGAGGGGGATCCAGATGATGACGTCACGGGGAGGGACGGTCGGGGAGGAGGAGGATCCAGGTGGTGACGTCACAGAATGGAGCGAATGGGAGGGATCCAGTTGTAGTTAACTCAGGAACGTGAGCGCAAGGGCGATGCTCGCTCACACACACACACACACACGCGCGCGCGTGCACACACGTACACGCACACACACACACACCACACAGACACACACTCTCACACACACACACACACACGCACACACACACACTCGCATGCACACACATACACGCACACACATACACACATACACACACGCACATGCACACACACATGCACACACACACATGCACACACGTACATGCACACACACATGTACACACACACGCACACACGTACACACACACATGCACACACACACACACACACTCCTTTTGTCAGTCTGGCTCCAGTTCGCTTCGTTTCTCCCAAACACTGAACAAGTGTTTGAACGCGGGTCGGGTTCGCTGAAAGAATTCACTCGCGTCCACAAATGCGACATGGCCCCCATTGTGGGAACATTTTTGAGGGGTTCACCCTTTTGATTCTGCATCTGCCTCTGCGCGCCTGTTTTTAATGAGTTCCAACAAACCCGCATTTTATGTGAAAGGGAGTTATTCCAGGCTGAGAGAGATATCGTGCATTGTGCCACGGACGCAAAGTAAATGAATAATTTAATGGTCGGTCGGTCCCCTCTCCATGACTTGGCGCCGAATTGATGCGCGCTCCAACAGCCATTGAAATTTGCTCCGAATATTTATTTGCCTATTCAATTGGACTGAATTAATTTCATGTCAGAAGAGTTTGGTTTCGTGTGTAATTTTGATCCGACTTTGCGTTGGCAGACCTCGGTCTGAACTGCTGCACTTGTTCAACAGCATGACCGACCGGTGTTGTGTTTTGTTTGTTTGATCTCGACATGTGTACGTACTCGTACTCGCATAGCAATGGCACAACAACAAAAACCTTGCATCTTGTTTCACAGTTTTTGTCCGAGAGATGTCGAATGTTGCAACAGAAATAAAAAGCTCCCTCTGTCACCCCAAAAAGATTTCTCCCACACGAGACTTCTCTTTTGGGTTGAAGGAAGGACACATAATGTCACACGCACCTGTATCGCTGCTGTACACTCACCATTCCAACAACATAATCCCACAACAGGATACATTTTCACGTTCAAGAGTGAATTTTGTAATTGAAAGCTTTTAAATTACCATTTCTGCCCTCAGCGGGGAGCCCAGACCCTAAATCCCCTCTCACCAACCTCCCCCACGCAATCCTACCGTCAATGCTCTCTTTCGCTCCTTCATCAACATCCTTTTTCTCATTGACAAACGCACAAAACATTTTCACCCCTTGCGTGGGGTTCCAGGAGGGCGGGAAAATAACTCACCTCCGTCGTTTGCACTGTCCAATTTGCATTTTACGTGTCAAATTTTTGGTCCTTGGAAGTGAAGCCTCTTTGCCCCGGTGGACACCCCCCCCCTCCCGGAGTCCAAGCCTGGATCCTCCGGACTGAAGTACAAACCCGCATTGAGACATTTGTCGCAAACTGACCAAATTACGAACCAAATGTTTGGGGGTCATGATGGGTTCAACAGTTTGGCAAAAAGATTCAGATGAAAACTGGAACTGCGAATGAAACACTCCCGAAGGGAGGATCATGAACCTGAGAAAAAACACCCATAAAAGTCACGTGATCTTCTTTTTTGGCTTTCCAGATAAATTCAATTTGTGTTGAAAATGACAGTCACAGGTTGCGAAAGCAAAAACTCCAAAGAGTGAGTTGTTTTGTAAATAGAGAAAGCTTTGTAGCGAGACTACGTCTTTAAGAGTCGTTTACACTACACACATGGCCTACACACCGCGGCGTGCCTCCTCCTCCTCTCGGGTCAATAATGGGAAATGTCAGCGTTTGTGCTCACCGTTTCAAATTGGAACAAAGCGACCACTTTGAATGGGACATGCTACGTCTTCAGAATGTACTAAAACGTCAGGAGACAACGTAAAATGCACAAAAATGGGCTTGAGAAAACAGAAGGCACTGGGAGTGCGTTCTGTGTTGACCGAATGCCTGGCATCATGCTCGTATTGACTTGGCAAGGCTTTTCACATGCCCAATGGCTGGCTGCAGGTTTTTATGCCTCTATCTTTGAGTACGCTTTACTGGCATTCATTAGTGCACTTAACACACATCTATGTAGCTTCACAGATTGCGCTTAATCTTTTCCCTTGTCTAAAAAACGTGGTTCCAATAGATTTGTTGGCCCAGATAAACTTGGTGAACCTGGAGAGAGCGAAACAGCGAACAGACGTGAGAGCTTTCAGCGAAAAGCACGCCATCGCGAGGGAAGCTTGGGAATTTCACAGCGAAACCAGACGCACCTCCATCTCTACTCGTCGACTCTGATCAGGATCATCAAGGAAGGGAGACAGACAGCAGGCGAAGAAAGGCTCGACATCAAACTGTCAACCAAGACCTTGTCAACATCAAAATTGGAACAATAGATCTTTCATTCACTTGTTTGAGACAAAGCAACGAACACTGACTTGGCAGCTTGACTTTCGTACAGCGGATCCTGAGGGTGGGGGCAGGGCCCCCAACACCCAGATAAAATGTAACACCCCTCGCTTCATGACCCTCCAGTCAGCCCCCCCCCCTCCTGACCCGATCCCATGTCCTCCAGAGCATTTGACAACGAACACTTCACTCGTTTCTTGGCTGCACGTTTCTCTGCATGGCTGAGAGTTGAGTTTCGGGGAGATCTCTTGTCAATAATGCAGGGCCTGTGTCCTGTTGGGGCAGCAACACCGTCCCCGAGACATTTCACCGAGTGCTTTGTGCGAGTGAATGAAGCTGCACGTGCTGGATCTCAATGGCGATCACGGACTGTGGTCATGAATCAACCGACAACGCTGAATTGGTCCCCGTTGCCAGGTCAATTTTGACTCGTGGAGCTTGATTAATTCTTTCGCCGATAATGCAAGAATTTTTTTTTTTTTTGATCCCAAAAGTATCAAAAATGCATCTTGCGTTGCAAGAGAAGAACAATTTTAGAGAAGAACAATTTTTGCTTCATCTCTGTTATGTTCAATTTTCGCCCCCTTTCCGCATGCATGTTGGCTCATTCACTTTTACTCTGTCATTAACTGTCAAATTTTCTGTCCCAATAAAACACCAAGAGGCCTCATTAAAACACAATTAACTGCAATTTCGCTCCATTGTGCACCCAGCCCGGTTTTCGGTGACGCGGCCAATGAAACTTCTGTTTAAATTTCATGTCATGCTCCGATTGGTCGAGAAGAACCGTGTTTAAACTGAGTTCTGACTTTCATGTTGATTTGCTTTTTTGATAAAATATGCACACATCACTTGAATGGTAATTTCTTCTAAATTATAACGCAGCACGAAATAATTTTTCCATTACTGGCTGCGCCGAACAAAGAAGGACATTAAAGTCAAAACGCTCACATAGGAATAATTCATGAGGTTCTCGCAGATGTTGTTTCTCTTGCTGCCCACGGGGTTCGGTCTCCTCACCTCCTCCCGACTCTCAGGCCTCAAAGATTACGGCTTCCCTCTCATAACAATGCTTTTTGCTCTCCTTGTCTGAAGGCGGATTGTGTGTGTTGCGGGGGGGGGGAAGCCTGCCCTAACCAACCCCCCCCCCTCTCAAAATTTGCCCCTGCATGTTTTTTGCTGTGTCAAAGTTGGGATTGATTGCCTGATCGTTGCTTGCCTCGCCTGTGCTGGATGCGCCTCTGCAACAACAAAGAAACCAATCCAGACGGCGAAGCCTCCAAGTTTTGATGAGGCAAGTGCAGTGGTTGGGGGAACAGACAGACTGCTTGAAGCCAACGCGAGGTGCTCAATTGGAAAACGTTGCAAACCAACCAGCGCGGTGGACGGATCCAATTGACGACCCCTTCCTGCTCTCAGGTTTACCAGGGTGAGCGATTCAGAAATTTGCCCTTTCCACCCATCATTCCACGGAGGTCCAAATCTAGCCTGGTATTTCTCACTTTGTACATCACACCGCGTATCTCCGAGGATGTTTTCACAGACAGCAGATAACTCCGAAGCCATCTCGTCTCCCTGACGACCAAGTATGTTGCTATTGTGAGTGTTTCCTGTTGTCAAGGAGTTTGTATTCACTTGCAGCTAAATTGCCGTGGTAACCAGATATTTGCTGTGCAGATGGGGCAAATGGTGCAATTTAAATAACAATCCAAATCTTGCAACAACCCCCCTCAGGGAGGATAGGCAATCAAAGCGTCGTAAAATTTGTTTGTATGAGGCTACACGCGGGAGTGGGAATTTTATCACATCAGAGTTCGTTGCTTCATTGTTGGCATTTGAATGAGAGAAACAGAAAATGGTTTTCTCACGAAAAAAAAGCAGTTTCGCAAAAAGAGACTTTTTTCCCGAAAAATCAAGTTTGTTGCAAACAACGTGTGATCACTGAACCGCGCGCTCTTGGAGTGCAACTTTTGAAAACTGTTTTGTGCAGGTGTAACATGGTTTCACGTTGACGAGCATTTTTGGCCTCAACAACACTGTGTGTGAGTTTGTGTGTGAGAGAACAGACACAGACACACAAGACACAGAGACAGGTACAGGCAAAGACAGACAGAGAGACAGCGAGACAGAGCGAAACAGAGAGGGAGGGTGCGCGGGTGGGTGGGTGGAAAGATGGGCGAGGGTATGCGTGCACGTGGTGGTCCCACGACCCTGCACAGTCTTCCGTGTGTGTGTGTGTGTGTGTGTGCAAAATGCATTTTCCATTGCCAGACACCCACACCAGTTTGCAAGTGTACTATCACTCAACGGTTTCTGTAACGAAAGGTGCGCCTGTTCCACCACGGATCATGCTGACGAACAGCCAGGAAACACGAGACCCTATTCGCTGCTAATTGGTGGTCTCTTTACGACTGCAATTTCATCTGGTCAGACCTGGAGCTGTTAACATTTCCTCTTTCACTTCTCTTTCATGTGCACGCAGTTCTGTGTGGGAGGTGTTCGTTCTGTCGAAGGAGATTTGCGTCTGTCTCTGGTAGATCCAAGAACTGGAGTGGCTTCGCCCAGTATCTGACAATTGGCGAGATAAAAATTTGGGCTTACCAAGCCAAACTGCAAACTCGAAACTGTCATAGTTTCAACATGAACAAGCATTTGTGCCCACAAAAAATGAGGGAGATTTTTGACAAGGGAAGCGGGGGGGGGGTAGTCAGGTGAGAAAAATATGTTGTGCCAGTTCGCATTCTCCCAGACAGTACCCATCAATGGAAATGAGATCTGTGCGCGCATTTCTACCACCTCAAGAGCAAAACTACAAACTGTTGAGAAAGTACTGAAATCCAAGCTTGCCTCCCCCGTGGCTCGAGATTGCTATCTAATGCAATGGTACACGGCATTGTGTAGGTTTCTGGTACACAAACCGGTAATACAATCTCATGGCGCGCAATTTATGTGGAAAACACAGGTGGATCCAGCGGGAGAAGGTGTGCCAGAGACTGAGACTTGTTTTGTGAAGACTTGATTTCTCTTGAGAAGGACGAAATTCGCGTTTTTTACTGGACCTTTTCAGTGTGTTGATAGCCAGGTGGCCTCAGCAGAAAAACATAAAGCGTTCGCGATGTCTGCTATTTTTCACCCGGTTGTCACACACACAAACGGGTGATTCATTCAGGTCGTTCTGTGAATGACCACTTTTGTGGGATTAGACCTCTAATGCAGGATGAGTGGTGTGTGGGATATGTGGGTCTATTTGCCATGCAGTCGTCATGTCGTTTGAACTGTTGGAACAGGGCGAGGGAGATGAGTCACACAAATTGCATTTGCTGTTGGTGTGCATACATGTGCGGTCTTTCTCTCATTTTGTCATTTTTGTGGCATTGCTCAAGTGGAACCTCGTGGAATTTGACCTAGACGGTCAATTTTACAGGTGGAAACTTGGGTTTGTGAGCTGAGGTCTGTGACGAATGTGACAAAGCAATTGTACCACTGCACGAACAAAGCGAACTGTTCAGAGACGGATCCAAACGGAGGCCTGAGGCCCTTTATCTCCCCCACCCCCCGAAAAACAATTGACCCTCCAAATTTTCGCCACAGATGCAGAACCCTGTGTTGTTTGAGCTCCGTTCGACCAAATCCTGACTCCGCCCCTGGTACAAACTCGTACGCTCACAACAAGTATGCAACACTCGGTGATCATTTTTCTGTCATATGTGCACGTGTACTCGTACATGTACACGCACTGCTGCTGTGTGCGTGTTTCTCTCGTGAGCGCACGAACTGCCATAGCATCGGCCACTTGGAGCCATTTATCACGCAGCACCAGGTCCGCATTAGCTTCTGTCATATTGAATGGCCCGAGCCATGCCGCGTATTTGATCATGTTTCACGTCTTCCTATGCGCGCACACGTCGCTTCCGGAGGATGACACCTACTCATCACATGGCTCTGGGATCGGCCCATTGGGTTCGGGAAACATCGTGTGGAACAAGGCAACAAAAGCCACGAAAGCGTCTTTTTGAAGTCGTGCACGGAAATTCACATCAGGTCTTCCAAAAATGGTCAAACACACGAAGCAGACACAGAACAAACTGTATCTTTTGTCGCAGTTCTTGCTGTTCACGCTTTGGTGGGCAGACTAAACAGCGCACATGTGCACACACACTCAACTCAAATTACACAGCAAAGCCAATAAAAACCGCATTTGAATCGCAAGTTCTGCTCTGATTGGCTGAGGGGAGATGGGAATGGGGGATGGAGTTAAAGAATTGAACTCGCAGTTTGTTTGGCTATGGGGGAACACAATGAGGCAGGGAGAGAGTGCCGAGGGCTGTCATTATGATGATGGGTTCGTACTTAAAGTGATGAAAGAGATCGGAGAATGAACAGAGCGGGAGGGGTGGAGGGGTGGAAGACGAAGACGGGCCGATTTGATGGGTGAAATTCATATTCTCGGGGTTCGAACTTGCAAGGCGTGATAGCACGATGAAGTCGGGAAGAATGGCGGGTGAGGAAAATTGAAAGAATGGGCTTTGTGGCTTCTTTCTTTGGGCGATTTCAGGGTATCTTATTCAGGTGCGAGAAATGATTGAATTTGTGTCGGTCCTGATCTTTGCATCTTGCAGCAGGGACACATGTCTTTCCTGTCTCCTTTGCCCCCCTTCTCTGGTACATTTGGACCCACCCACTCAAGCGCTTATCCTGTTGGTCAAGAGGGCAAAACCACTGGGGGGACCGGATCCCACAAATGCAAAATGTCAATGTTTTTCCACCGCAGAATCAGGGGGTGGGTGAACCTTGCCTTGGTCATTCACAGACTTTCCTTCGCGTGTGGACCAAGAGAACCCCAACATGTTTGGCATTTCACTTTCTCATTTCACCTGAACAGTTTCATTGCAAACCAACAAGCATCACGTCAGATCCAACACACATGTGGCGGTGAGAAATTGTCAAGTGACGAATTTCAATTCAGCGGAGCGCTGCAATTGAGAGAATGAGACCAGCATGAACTGCGACGGCCTTTGAAGGATGATGAAGTGTTTGAGCCATAAAAGATCCGTCAACGACCGCGCCGCGACTCGTCGTAAACATCGCTGCTGCTGCTGCTGCCCACTGCAGTCAGAGTGTCCGGCGGATCCAGGGTCGGGTCGTCGGGGGGGGGGCACTTCGGTTCGTCGGACCTTCAAAACTGGGAAGAATTCATCTGTGGGGTCAAGGAGTCCCAACATCAACTCAGAATATGGAAGGTGAAAACCTGTACTTGCAGCACAAAATACACGGATTGGGAGGGGGATTCAGGGGGCTTTGGCCCAGTTCTCTGGATCAGCCCTTTCTTCACCATCATGCACATTTTTTGCGCAACTGCATGTCTTCTCGCTGCTTCTGATGCAGTGCTGCCGTCGTACCTTTCACTGACAAACTGAGACAAAAGTGTGATCCCAGGAGCACATTACGGCACCAAACTCTTCAACCAGAAACCAAACATGGCAATAAACATGTGCTCCAAGTCCTGCACATCCGACCAGCGGCACGCATCACAATGGACGAATAATAAAGCGAAGGGAAGCATTTGGCACAATGGTTCGTGTATGTAATTATGTGTTATTAGTTATTCCTGCCTGGGGGCAGTCATCATAATATCTCAGCGTGCGAGTCACTCAATAACAACAGCGTAATGGGCAGGTGACAGGCTGGAGAGGACGCGGGGACAACCCGGGGGTCCCCGCTCCATTGTGAGGCCCGGGAGAAAGTTTCGGGTGGGTTGCACGATTTGAGCCAAATCGGTGCGAGCCAAATCGAAGCACCTATAGGCAGCCTCTTCCAAAAGTATGTCAGCAGCAGTTTCATGGTCAAGATGAGAATTGA
>JAAUXT010030007.1_pt1 | contig 10596 bp, 9 predicted proteins | sample 7278171 | NCBI WGS metagenome assembly JAAUXT01 (sample SAMN14350112, study PRJNA611818) | marine sediment metagenome | isolation source: surface marine sediment (1.8m) | place: French Polynesia: Moorea | collected 2018-08 | reverse complement strand
CATCGGCGAATAGTATCCGCAGACTTTCCAATACGTTTTCCAAACCCTTTGATGCGATATTTCTTATTCATAACGCACAACTATACATAATTATAAATATGAATCAAGTATCAGCTACTATCTCCAAAATTGAGACACCAGCGCTGAACGAGTCTTATGGCTCAATCTTCAATCAAATCCAGAGGAGATGGTAACCATGAAGAATTCATGCTTGATCTCAGTTGCCGCGATCATCTTGAATGCCGTTGTCACGATGGCTGTTTACGGCTCGGATACATCGGACGCTATCGCAACGGTTAACCAGGAATTCGAGGCAGCGCTTGGTCGCTCTGATGCGGCTGGAGTGGCGGCACTCTATACTCAGGATGGACAGTTATTTCCTCCCAACCATGAGATCGTCTCCAGCACGCAAGCCATCCGAGCCTTTTGGCAAGGTGCGATAGATAGGGGAATAAAGGGGGTGGCACTCGAGACGATTGAGCTCGATGAACATGGAGACACGGCGATTGAGGTCGGGCACTACACACTCAGTGGCGCTGACGGGCAACTCATTGACGAAGGCAAATTCATGGTCATCTGGAAAAACGAAGATGGGCAATGGAAACTGCACCGGGATATGTGGAACAGCATCTCGGCGGCGAAATGAAACGGCCTGAAACGCGTCGTAGCGCAGCCGAATCCGGGATCTGAAAGGGAGTTGTTGAGGTGTGGGCAGCGGTACAATCCTGATGCTGCCCCAACTCATTGCTTAGGTGTTGACGGGGACGAATTTGACGCCCAGTGCCTTGGCCATCTCCCGGCCGATATCGACATCGAAGCCGATAATGTTCACCCGCGCCTTGACTCATCCATCCTGGAACGCCGTAAGGCCGGCGATCGCCCCACCGACCACGGGCGCGTCATCCACGTGAATGCAGCGGATATGCAGGCCTCGTTTTTCCAGCATAGGGTTCAAGAAGGCCTGAACTCTTTCCGGCATCTGATAGGTCTTGTAGTAGGTCGAGCCGTCGATATTGACGCAGACCGGATGCTCGGGGTCCTTTCCTGCGCCGCACTTGACGACCGCGGCAAAAATATTCACCGCCGTCAGCAGGGCCGCCCGCTCCACGACGGCGGAGAATACGGTCTTGATGATGTCCCGGTCGGCATCACTGAACGCGTCCGTTCCCAGCACGCCGGTGTCTCGACCGTTAGCGGCCGTGAGGTTATCGATATGAATCGTCGAAAGCTCTTCCATGGTGGCGAGCGTCGCTTCACCGGCGCTGGAGAAAACACCTTGTGGGGCCAGGCCCTGCAGCAGCCCCAGCGCGACAGATCCCATGTAGACGCCGGAGATGGTCTTCTCGAAAGCATGGCTGCCGGGGTTTTCGCTCTGATCGTCCAGCAACAGATCGATGGCCCCGCGTTTGAACGCCTTGAAACCACCGGATTCCACGTTGATGGCCTGGGTACCGGATTTCAGATAGCCGTCGAGCTTACCGATGTTTTCATTACTTTCCACATAGGCCGTGTTAGTTCCGGTTCCGAGAATGAAGCCGATGTAAGAGGACGCGCCGAAAGCCTGCCCTTGGGCGAGACCGGCGAGCAGGGTGGCAACGGTGTCATTCAGCATGACGAGGTTCTTACCCCTTATACCCCGCTGTTCCAAGGTCTGGATGAGCCCGGCGCCGATATGCTTACCGACCAGCTCGGGAATCTTGATCTCCTTGGTCCAGTGCAGCAGACGGCCATCGAAGTCGGGCATGATGGTGGCAGGATAGGAAAAACAGAAACCGATGCCGTCGAATTCATCCTGCATCGGTTCGAGGGCATCGGCCAGCACGGTGTAGAATGCTGCCGCGGCCACTTCCTCGTCGCGGCCGGGCATCGGCTGTTTACTGAAGTTGGAAAGTTCGATCTTGCCGGTTTTATCGAACTTTGCCGTGCACACTCGCAGATTGGTCCCGCCGGCATCGATGACGGCAACCGATTTATCGACCGGAACCGTGCCTTCGGTGCCGACATAGGCGGGAATCATGGCGAGGGAGCTGGCCTCGCCGTTGAGACCCCGTTCCATTTCGTCCAGGAAATGAGCGAGCAATACCTCAGCGTCATAAGCCTCGGCGGCAATCATCTGATCCTTCAACCAATCCTGGATATTCATACGCGCTTTACCCCTATAAAAAATAGAAAGAAAAATGTATTGCTACGGCGTGCACCAAAAGGATTATTGAGCAGCACCGCTCCCAAACGGTCCAGCACCCGGGCCGTCACACGATAATGACGGTTTTTCTCCGAGCATGAGCCTCTTCGAGACAGCGGATAGCTCCGGGAACCCTGCTTAAAGTGTAGCTTCGGTCGATGGCGGGTGCGAGTTTTCCGGCCTCAATGGGCGCTTTCAGGTCAGCCATGTTTCCTTGGCTGAGTGTCTGAACCAGGGAATCCATTCTCTTGCCACCAGTCATGGCTATCCCTGGTCCCGGGAACTTCGCTCGGAGCATTCGAGTTGTGGAACCTCCACGGCATTGGGGCTCGGTTGTGTCGGTGGGAAAATTTGGTGAAAATGCCCTTATTTTTTATCAACGCGTTGAGGCTCTCATGTCGGTTGTTGAAACCCGCTACGAACACATCGTTCTCGACCAACATTGCGTTCCCTTCATTGCCGGCACGACGATGAAGGTCGTCGAACTCGTGCTCGACAGTGGCGCTTATGGCTGGAGTCCCGAGGAGCTGTGTTTTCAACACCCTTGTCTCACCTTGGGCCAGATCTATTCCGCCCTGGCCTATTACGAAGATCATCGGGAGGCGTTGGATGCGGATATCGAGCGTCGGCTACGGCGCGTCGAACAGATGCAACGCGACAGCAAGCCCACACGGCTCGAGGAGCGACTGCGTAGGAGAGGCTTCACGTAGTGCCTATTGCGCTCTACATGGATCAGCATGTGCCTCGTGCCATCACGGCGGGACTTCGCCTGCGCGGAGTCGACGTGCTTACCGCCTATGAGGATGGTGCTGCCGAGCTGGATGATCCGGTTTTACTTGATCGGGCTGGCGAGCTGGATCGGGTCCTGTTCGCTCAGGATGATGACCTGCTTGCGGAAGCCACGAAGCGGCAGCGGGCTGGAATCCATTTTGCCGGTGTTGTCTTCGCGCATCAGGGGGCTCTGCCCCCTGGACCCCCGATAAAGGGAAAAAGCATAAAGATCAAAGCGTTAAAGTCCTGGCCAAGCGAAATCCCACGTCGCTGGTGCGCACCCCCAGCGGCCAGCCGTCGCGCCCCGCAGCGCGAACGTCGCGCGCAACGCCGAACCACGCGCCGCCCCGGAGCACGCGGTCACCGCCGGCATGATTTTTGCTCATGCGATCTGATTCGGAATAATCCTCAGCCCATTCGGAGCCGGTCCACTCCCATACGTTACCCGCCAGATCCATAGGTGCCATCTTGTTTTCAAGCTGAAGATCTTGCCACCAGCCGCCTGCCCCCAGCGGGGAAACCCCCACCGCGCAGGTTCTGCCAATGCTGGTATCACCGTAGTTACAACGCCCCTGCGGTGATGCGTCGCCCCAGGGATAGCGTCGCCCCTCCGGCCCCCGGGCCGCCCACTCCCACTCGGCTTCCGTCGGAAGCCGCACCGCCTGGCCAGGCGCCAATCGCTCGTTGATCCAATTGATATAGGCTTGCGCTTCGAACCATGACACGCCCACCACCGGGTGATTATCCGACGTCCACTTGGAGTCGTCCCACCGGGCGGGGGCCCGCCATTCCTCTGCATCTCGCACCTCTTTGCCCTCGTCGCTCCAGTAGCGGTCCTCCCGGTAACCGCCTTCATCCACGAAAGGCCGGTACTGGGCCGCTGTCACCGGGTACACTGCCAGCTCGAAGTCGGCGATCTCGAAGGCGGGCTTACCCTCCGGCCAGGTTTCGTCATCATAGGCTTCGGGATCCTTCCGCAGCCCATTACCCATCTTGAAACCCGCAAACGCCGGAAACTGTCCACTCGCCCGCACTGTCCCGGTTCCCGGAATCCGTGCCCAGCAAAAATCCGGTCGTCCGTTTTCATCCAACCCAACAAACGGCCTTGGGTCGCCCACCCGCACCAGCGCCCGGCCCACCGCCGCTCGATCCTGCGGTGCCTGGCCCAACGCGCTGTCGTTTTCCAGCAGGGCCACCAGGCGCTGGACGATGCGATCCTCCAGCGCCTCGTTCCTTTGGCCATGAACGGCCTCGTCCTGGAATCCCTTCAGTAAGGTTCCCGCCAGCCAGACCCGCCGCCAGTCCTCGTCTCTTTCGGGCTCCGCCGGGGGGCATAGTTCCTCCAGTAATGCCCGGGCGAGGGAAATGTTACCGCCTTCCTCGTCGTGGCAGAGGTATTCGCCCAAAAACCGCACCACTTCCCACCAGGCCGGGTCCCCGGCCAGGGCCACCGATTCCTGGATACACTCCCGCTCCTGGTCCCGCAGGTAGCGGGCCGCCAGGTATTCCTCAAAGCTCAAGTGGGGGAAGACGTAGAATGGCTCGGCCTTGTCGTCACCGGCCGTGACCACGCGCTCGGCCATGAGCAGACCGTTGGCGTGGCGGCAGTAGTTCATGAATACTTCCAGCGCCTCGGCGCTGCCCAGAAACCGCTTCATCACCCCGCTGATGATATCGCCGCTCACCAGCGCCCGCCCGCCGGTGCCCGGCCGGCGTGGGCTGGCGTGAGCGTCATGGGCCACCTTGCGCAGCCCCTGAGCCAGGTTTCGCGGGGTCACGCCGTAGGGCCGCAGCGCATCCAGCAGCGGCCGGCGCTTGACGTCGCCTTCCCGTGCCCCCTGCCAGCGGTCCAGCAGGATCTCCACGCACTCGCGGTAGACCCCGACGCGGCTGCCGGGCAGTTCCTTGCGGGTGTGGACGATGGCCATCACCGTGAGCAGCAGCGGCGTGCCGGCCAGATCCCGGAGTCCGCGGGGATCATCCGGGTCCAGGCCCTGTTTCAGGGTTTGTTTCTTGTCGTCGTAGTCGATGGCGCTCCCCGGGTTCAAGCGGGACTGGGCATCGTACCAACCATCGATGAAAGACTCGATTTTCGGCGGGTCGAAATCCGCCAGCGTGTGCTCCGCCGCCCACTCCAGCTGCCAGCCGGCGTCCTGTTTATAACTGTGGACGCGACAGGTCACCAGGACGACGCAGCGCTGGTGCAGCTCGGCGAATTCGCTCACCGCCTGCTTAACCTGAAGCCGGCGGGAACCGTCCACCTCGTCCAATCCGTCGAAGATCACCAGCCCGCCGGTTTCCTCCAACTCGGTCAGCAGGGCCTCGCCGTAGCCATTCAGGGTTTGGCGACCGTTCACCTGCCGGCCGATGAAATCCATGACCTGCTGGGCGGTACCGGTTTCGTCGTCCCCCATGCGGCCTGCCAGCCGCCCCAGGGACACGAACACTGGGATGCGGGCCGCGCCGGTCCAGCCCGGCAGCCGATCGGCGATGCGAGCTGTGCCGGGTTCAGCCAGCAGCACTTCGGCCATGTTCAGGGCCAGATGACGGGCAAAGGTGCTCTTGCCGGAGCCCGGCTGGCCCAGCAGCACCATGCGTTGCCGGTCCGCATGACAAAGGGCCTCGACGGCGGACAGCGGTTCTTCCCGACCCATACGGAGTTCTTCGTCCCGGCCTTTGGGGCGCAACGCCTCGGGACGGGGCGAAGTGGTATCCAGAACGATGTAGACCTGATCCAGGGTGATCCGCCGCGCAGCCGCATCGGCGGCGTCGGGATCGAGTACTTCCAACGGTAGGATACGCCAGTCGGCGGCCATGAGATTGAGGTAGCTTTTGCGCAGGTTTGGCAGGGAAGTGGGTGTTGCTTCCGCAGCCGCTGTTGGCGGATCTGGTCGACGCTTCCTAAACCAACGTGCTGCAAATAATATTGCTGCGCCGGCTACACCGAGTAGCCAGGGTACAATACCTGAGAGCAGCCACTCTTTGTGGACATCCAGACAAACGAGCCAGGTGCCGGGATCCGACCAAAGGCAGGCGGCTTCCGTGGACATAACCTTGTTTCCCCGTAAAAGTGTGATTTAAAGCGATAGTAATTTTTGTAGGATGCGGTGAGCTTGCGAACCGCATCAATCGCGTCTTGTGGGCGCCGATATTCGCACATTCATCTTCCATCCGATCGCAGAAGTTGCGCCGGATCTCAATATCTCGATCGATGCGGTTCGTTCCTCACCGCATCCTACCTCCCTGGACCCCCGATAAAGGAAAAAAGCCTAAAGATCAGAGCATTAAAGTCCTTGCCAGGCGAAAACCCACGAAGTCGAAGCGCCCCTCCGGCGGCCAGCTGTAGCGCCTCGCAGCGCGAACGGAGCGCGCCTCGTTGTTCCACGCGCCGCCCCGGATCACGCGGTAACCGCCGGCACGATTTCTGCCTATATATTCACCCGCAGTTGAGTAATCATCTGTGTGCTCAGACCCCACCCATTCATACACATTCCCGGACAGATCCTGTAACACCGCATCGTCACCGGACCAACTCTGCCACCAATCGCCGGCACCCGACGGGAACGCACCTACCGCGCTAGTACGCCGGATGCCTGATTCCCAGTAGTTACAGCGTCCCTCGGGCGATACCTCACCCCAAGGATACTTACGCCCTTTGGGACCTCGGGCCGCCCACTCCCATTCCGCTTCCGTCGCCAGCCGCACCGCCTGCTCCGCCGGTAACTGCGCATTCAACCAGTTGCAGTAGGCTTCCGCCTCGTACCACGACACTCCCACCACCGGGTGATTCGCCAGCGTCCACAGGGGGCTTTCCCAAGATGCGGGCGCTTCCCAGCTTTCTTCATCTCGCATTTGCCGCCCGGCCTTGCTCCAGTAACGATCCTCCCCATAACCGCCCCGGTCCACGAAGGGTCGGTATTGAGCCACCGTCACGGGGTACACCGCCAGCGCGAAATCGTCGATCTCGAAGGAAAACTCCCCCATTTTGAACGCCGCAAACTCCGGAAAGCGTCCACTCTCCCGCACTGCTGCCGTCCCCGGAATCCGCGCCCAGGCGATATCGGGTAAACCTTTATCACGTAATCCAACCCCCGGCCGCGGATCACCCACCCGAGCCAGCGCCCGACCCACCGCCGCCCGATCCTGGGGGGCATCCACCAACGCCTCAGCACTGCCCAGACAATCGACCAGCCGCGATGCGATGCGCGTTTCCACCGCCCGATCGCGATCCTCCTCCTGGGCCTCCTGGCGCACCGCCGGCAGCAGATCGCCCGCCAGCCACACCCGCCGCCAGTCCGCGTCGCTTGTCGGTGTATCCTCGGGACACAGCCGTTTCAGCAGCGCCAGAGCCAGATCGATATCCCCGTCCCGGTCGTGGCACAGGTATTCGCCCAGAAACCGCACCACCTCCCGCCAGGCCGAATCGCCGGCCAGCTCTGCCGCCTTGGATGTGCAGCCGCCCCTGAGCCGGCGCAGGTGACGGGCGGCCATGTACTCCTCGAAGCTCAGGTGCGGGAAGGCGTAGATCCGCTCCGGCTCGCCGTCCTCCACCGTCGTCACCGCCCCCTGGGCCAGCAACAGCCCGTTGGCGTGGCGGCAGTAGTCCAGAAACACCCCGACCGCCTCGTTGGACTTGCGAAAATGCCGGTGCAGCACCCCACGCAAGGTATCGCCTCCCACCAGCGCCCGTCCGCCACCGCCGAACCGGTCGGCCTCGCCGGCCTCGTGGGCGCGGTAGGCCACCTCGCACAACCCCTGCTCGAGCTGCCGTTCGGTGACGTGGTGGGGTGTCAGGTCCTCCAGCAGACCCCGGCGCTCGCTATCGCCGCCGCGGGATTTGTGCCAGCGCAGCAGCAGAATGTCCACGCATTCCCGGTACACCGCCACCCGGCTGCCCGGCAGTTCCTTGTGGGTGTGGACGATGGCCATCACCGTGAGCAGCAGCGGTGTTCGTGCCAGCTCCAGAAGCCCGCGGGGATCGTTGGGAGCCAGGGCCGCCCTCAGCGTTGCCGCTTTGCGCTGGTTCGTCGCCTTTGCACCCGGATCCTGCTCGCTTCTCGCCTGATACCAGGCGGTGACGAAGTGCTCGATCTGCGCGTCGCTGAAATCCGCCAATTCGTGCTCGGCGGACCACTCCAACCGCCAGCCGGTGTCCTGGCGATAGCTGTGGGTGCGGCAGGTGACCAGGACCCAGCAGCGCGGATACGCCGTGGCGAACCGCCCCAGTGCGGTCTTCAACAAGCCCCGCCGCTTGCCCGGTACCTCGTCCAGGCCGTCGAAGATGACCAGGCCGTCGCCAGTTCGCAGTTCCTCCAGCAAGGTCTCGCCGTAACCGGCGATAGCCCCGTAGGCATCGATCTGTGCCCGAATGCCCGCCGCCACCTGCTCGACGCCGTCCCCCTTGAGCTCGGCGGCCAGCCTGCCCAGGGAGATGACCGCCGGCAGTCTCGTGGGGCCGTCCCAGCCCGGCAGCCGGTCCGAGAGCGCAAACTCGCCGGGACTCTGTAACGCCCTGGCGAGATTCAGCGCCAGATGGCGGGAGAAGGTGCTCTTGCCCGAACCTGGCTGACCCAGCAGCACCATGCGTTGGGATTCCGCATGGCACAGGGCCTCGACGACGGACAGGGGCGGTTGCTCGTGGCGCTCCTTGTCCTTGAGTTGAAGTCGCTCCGGTCTAGGCGTGGTGGTTTGCAGGTCCACGTAGACCTGCTCCAGCGACAGGGGGCGGGCGCGGGCGTCGGCGGCGGCCGGATCCAGGGCCTGCAGGCGCAGCGTATTCCACTCCTGGATCATGCGTTCCAGGTAGCGCTGGCGGCGTTCGGGGTCGGGGGAGGGCTTGGGAGGAGGGGATGGTGTTACGGTGATGTGAACATCTTGGCGGGACTCCGGGTGAGCGCGCGCTGGCTTGCGCCTCCACCTGCGCCAGAGGAATGTTGTCAATGTTCCCAGGGCTGCTAGCGTCGCCGTTACGACCGTGATTCCGATACCCGAGAAGACGGATTCCAACCACGGATATTCCTTGATGAGCGGCCCGATCCATGGGTCGATGGTATCCAATAGGGGTTTCAAGAACGATGACTGTTCATCTGGTTGCGCAGGCGATCGGGTTCCGGCTCATCGCCAAACTGCTTCTCCCAGGCATCGATGTTTTTCATGGGGTCCTTGTAGGCTGCGGTGGAGCGAATCAAGTTAAGGAGCAGATTGCTGAACACCCGACCCGGGGCACGCATGGGGCGAATCACATCGAAGAACAGGACGACACGCTCTTCATTGGTATTGTTGTAGACCTCATGCTCGAAGGTATCGTCGAAAACGATGCATTTACCTTCGTCCCAGTGCAGAATCTCGTTGCCAACCCTGATCCAGCACTGCTCTCGCTGTTGCGGTATTTTCAGAGCCAGATGGCAGCGAATAATCGTTTTGGTAGGCCCGCAGTGTGGCGGAATGTGATAACCCGGTGCCAAGATGGAATACATAGCATTCTGCAGTCCCGGTAGCGTATCCAACAAACGGGCCGTTTCCGGACAGCGGGCGCAGTTTTTGTCGATGCGAGCACCGAAACCGTAGAACCCGAAGGTCTTCCAATGATCCCCCTTGGAGATTTTTCTCTGGTTGCGGGAAATCTGATGAAAAGCGGGGATGCGTTCGCGATCTTGAAGGATCACATCCAACTCCGCGCGGATTTTCCGCCAGTTCGCCTCGAACAAACGCGTCCATTCAAAGTCCTCGGGCTCGAACACGGGTGGGTCTCCCATCAACGACTGTTGGCCCTGAAACTTCCCCACCCAGCGCAACACCACCTTTCCTTTTTTGACTACCCACTTGCGTCTGCGCTTCCTGAGGGATTGTACGATGCTGAGATTGTTGTCAACCATGGTCTGCGAGATGCCGATTATGCGGCCGTTTAGAGTTCAAAATGTGTATGTCAAATGCCCGGCCGAGATTCTATCCAAACCTTTGATGTAATCCAAGCGTCTGAAAAAAGCTTATTCGATGGGCATATCTGCACTATAGCTCAGGAAAATGGGTTAGTGACCGTAAGCTTGCTCTCGATGCTCTGTCCTTCTTGCAGGTCTTCCGTGAACAGAACATTACAGCCAGCCAGGAGTGCCGAGGCCAGAATCATCGAATCGTAGATGGAGAAACCGTATCGCGCACTCAAGCTCACACCGAGATCGTGGGTCTCCAGGGACACCAGCTCGACCTCACAAATCGCGCGCACGGTTTTCAGTACTTCCCGGATTTCAGGCCACGACATACCAAGCTTACGCGAGGCAACCGAAGCAAACTCATTGAGCACCTGAACGCTGATGACACCACCGGCGAGGACCAACGCTTCGGCTTTATCGGCCTTGGCGGCATCGGCGGAAAGCAGGTACAGAAGGATGTTGGTGTCGAAGAATACCTTAGTCCCGCTCATGGGCTTCGAGCCGATCAAAGCGGAAACCTTCCGGCAAGCGGCCTCGAAATTTGCGCAGCCGAACCAATAATTCCCGATTATCCGGGGTCTTGCTTACCGCAAAGGCGCGGGCTCCCACCACCTGAATTTCGATATCGTCCCCTTCCTTGAGATCCAGCGCTTCTACCACGGCCGCGGGGAGGCGTACGGCCAGACTATTACCCCATTTCGATACTTGCATTTG
>JAAUXT010071559.1_pt1 | contig 10597 bp, 13 predicted proteins | sample 7278171 | NCBI WGS metagenome assembly JAAUXT01 (sample SAMN14350112, study PRJNA611818) | marine sediment metagenome | isolation source: surface marine sediment (1.8m) | place: French Polynesia: Moorea | collected 2018-08 | reverse complement strand
GTATATCTGGTGAGGTTGTTCTGCAAGATATCTGTACATATATGTTTTGGTATTGCTAAGCATATGCAAACTATATCATTATAATTCTAGGTAAACTAAGAGTTTATATCTTGGTGGAGATCAAATTTTGAATTTTTCTTCTGAAAAAATATATAAATTAATGATGAAAAGTGTAGACTGTGTTTTGGATTGTGCTCACTGCTCATTGAAATTGATCAAATTTGTTCAAATCACCGCGAGGTCCCTGGACCTATTTTTGCTTTCTTTCGTCGTCACCCTATATGCCACAGCGGTCATGAAGGCGCTGCCGCGTACAGGTGCACCATGGGCATTGTTGGAGAAAGGGGTCGGAGCTTCTTGTGGGCAGGAATGGAGCCGGGGTAGGGCAACCAAGTCCTGGTTTCTGTGCAGTCCTGCATGACGGGGCCATCTAAGGGAGCGTGAAGCGCAGTGGGTGCTGACAACCAGACCTCAACCAAATGAACAAACGCAGCATAAACTTCCATGTCTACCACGAATTTTTTTCTGCCTGTCTTCATCTCAATGACAGCGTTGGATGTTGTGGCGCAGTGGAAAATTCGAGGACAACTCCCGCATGTGCACATGTGGTGCAAAACTCGGGGGCCAAATCAGGTTGGGGAGGATCGATCAGTTGAATTCAGCAACTTCTTTCCCCGTGCAGGCCTTTTGTACGTGCGAACAAACCAAAACACGAATTGACAAAATTGGTTCATATTTTGTGCTTTCCAATGGCGCCCCCCCCCCCCGACTAATACACCGACCTGCCTTTTCCACGGAATGCACGGAGGATCGGGACATCCACCCCTCCCAAAAAATACAAACTGTTGGTTGGTCTCTGGCACCGACTGAGGTTGAGTTTCTCCGACCCGACCCTGGATCCGCTGGAGGGCCTTACATTTGTTTGGCCCTCGCGCTGTGTTCTCTCATCCTCCTCAATCCGGATTTCAACTCCAGAAATACTCCGGTTATCCCTGCGAAGATATCGTGCTGTTGATCCCTTCCTGACCTTCATGTAGGTACGGACGTCTTCGTGCGTGGGCAATAAACACACTCAAAGCTGGAGCCTTCAAACTTGGTATATTCCAAAGCCGGTTGTTTTTCAATGTGTTCTCCACAGCATCAAGAAGCATTGAACTTTCACTCGCAGCCCCACCCAATTCGGCCTGGAGCTTTCCTGCGATCTTGGTCTCTCCGAAATTGCACGTGTTTGTCGTGTGTGTGTGTGTGTGTGTGTGTGTGTGTGTGTGTGTGTGTGTGTCCGATTCAGAATTGTGTCTTTGGGTCAAATTGTGCTTAACACTGATGTCAATTCAGTTGTCCGAAATACAGGTAAAATCTCCAATATTCCCAACGTGTTTCGGCGGTTCTCATTTGGTTTCACCTGGTCCAGGAGCACAATTTGGGAGGGGACAATTTGTATTTCCTTTGGAGTGAGAGCCACCCCCTGGATCCCAAATCCGAAAACCTCATCCATTCTCGACAAAAAATGAACATATCAAACGAACAAATCTAGCATCTTCGGCTCAAGATCAGTTTCTGCTGTATTCAGCAGCCGTATCGTTCGTGGTTGTCATGGTTTCCACGTCAACAACAAACAAACAGCGCGCACACGAGACGCTGCAACGTCACCACTTCCAAGCTCGAACGGCCTCTTCAACAAGAAGGACACGCCAACAAACCCCGCGGTTTCAACACGCCAACTTGGCCGTCAGACAATGGCCAAATTCTGAAACTGGGCAGGGGTCGATCAATACCATCCAACCTGTGGTGCTACTGCCATATCCCGGACCCCTTGTGCACAGATAGACAGACACACATCTGGGTAGGTGGTTATTGCACTGCGTATACACGGCGAAAAACAAGACCGCGGACTTCCAGGGGTTGGGGGCCCACCCGTGATGGGCCTCTGCGAGTGGCCATCCAGCCCCCCCCCTTCACACACACACACACTCAAACAGACCAAAGGGCACCTTGCGCAGCAGGTGCAAACATGTCTTCCTTTCAGAAACAACACACATATTTTTTTTCGTGGGTAACACTGGGCCACTCCGAAGATCGCTGTATTTCCCGACCTGCCCCAAGACAATGCCTCTGAAACCCTTCCCTGAGTTTTCCCTTTTTTCTGTCAGGAACCTCTCTTTCATGCAGCCTTGGTTCTTCGGGGAATGTGTCCCCAAGATCTACCGTTGGACCAAACTCCCTTCTGACTGAATCCTTCCATTCACGCCTCCCTGGATCCTGAATCCACCTTGGGCTTCCCCCGGGTCCTTCACTGACTGCGGCCTGCCTCTGGTTCCTCCCCTGGTTCCGCCTGAGCCTTCTCACCTTCTCCACACGGGAAGTGGAGCAGCTCGCGCGGATTCTCATCCCTTCCGAGCTGCTGCAGGAAAACACACTTCTCTCCCTATCCCTGGGATAAAGCCGAGGCTGAGGCTCTTACGTACAGCGGGGGCTGAGCCTTGATTTTCATTGGCTTTCAGGTACATAGGCGAGTAAATGAATCTGTCTTCTGATGTGAAGTGAAGGGTGGTGTCAGGAACGCGCATTTTGAACATTTCAACACGCTTCATCCATCTGGCAAAATTGCATTAAAGCTGTTGTTTTTCCAACGGTTGGAGTAAACAAGAGTTCATTGAAGTTTGACTGCATCCGAGAAGATCCCTGCTACGCATCTGAACTAGTGAGTGTAATCATGTCACCACGCTTCGTTCGTTTTGCCAAACACTTCTGCATTTTTTATCCAGATAAATGTGACCATACATGAAGCTGTTTTCCATTTCAGAGTGATCAGAGCTCTCTGCGATTGCTGGTCCATTGGAGAGAATGTCAGGAAACAATACAACGTACGCACTGGAAACCGAAGGAATTTCTTTGGAACTGGGCCCAAATATGAGTGTGAGGCTGCCAGAAATAAGACTGCCAGAAGTAAGTGTGGAAAGGAAAATCTGGTTTTACGGTTATTTGATATTTATGCCCATTGGTTTGTTCTTAAACTTGACTTCAATTGTTGTGTTCCTCATCATGAAAGAGTACAGAAAATCATTGGGTCTGTATATGATATTTTTGGCTTTGGCTGACAGCATGTTGATCAGTGGCTTGTGCCTTTGGAATATAAATGGCATGGCTTTGACTCACAAAACTATTCCTAATATGATAGGAATGAGCAAAATATTTTGTATGTTGAGCGCCACCCTGATAACGCAAACTGGCAGTGTGTGCAGCAGTACGTTTTTGGCAGCCATATCTGTTGAGAGGTTTCTAATTGTTGCATTCCCACTCAAGATGAAAGTGTGGAACTTAAGGCTGGTTGCTATGGTTGTCATTTTTGCTGGATTTGTAATTGCTTTTCTCTCATCTATCTCCATTTTCTTTGCTCTGGAAATCAGACAGGGACTGGAAATGTGTGCAGTAAAAGCTGGTAAGAGGTATCACTACATAAATACTATTCATATCCTGAATGCGTTCAACAGTTGTAACACAATGATCATGATAATATTTACCATCTTGCTTTGTATAGTTCTGTCAAAATCCAGAAAAATGAGGTCAGATATGACTCAGAGTACTCCAGGTTCAGACAAGGAGTTCAAAGTCTCAGTCATGGTTGTCACTGTAACAAGTTTGTTTGTCCTGACAAGAACTCCTCATTTAATAATCAGTATCTTGCTCCAAGAAGAGACTCAAAAGGGAAACATCCACACCAAGTTCTACAAATTTGGAATGAAGTACTATCCATTTGGTGATCTTTTTCTTCTTGTAAATCACAGTGTAAATTTCTTCATTTACTTTGGTTTTCTTGAGAAGTTCAGAAATGTGTTACTGAGATGCAGATGCTCAAGCGCGTCGACGCCTCGGGTTCGGGCAAAACAAGATCTACCCAGTATCTCCTCCAAAGCAACAGAGTTAACAGTCCAGAGCACAGACATGTGACTTGCTCTTGAATCAAGATGAGAAACGGAAAAAAATACGGTCATGAATTCGAGTCAAGAAAAACGGAATTTTGTATTGGTGTCAGAAAATCACAGTGTATCAAAATCAAAGCGAAGGTTCCATCCCATCATATCGCACTGGTTCCCTGTGAACCCGACGGAATGTGACTGGTTCCCGGCAGGTCTGACGGAATTCGTCTTCGTGGGTTGTTCCCTGTGAATCCGATGTGTATCGTTTTCCTTGAAAATGTTTTTTTTTCTTCTGAGCAAGCTTGTATCAAAATTTTAAGATGCGCGTTTTTGCTTTGTATTTCGAAAACTTCCTGTAAATTCTTTTCAGAAGTTCAACGACCTTGCCGACAGCATAATTTAGTTGATGAGTGCAATCTCAACGCCAATCTCAATTTACTCTTTTCACTTGCACACTTCAACAGAAAAATGTAGTTCCAAAAGAAGTCTGAAGTTTGCTCTTTTGCACGTCGATCTGTTTGAAAATTCCTTGGAAAGGGAGACACACGATGTGCGCTTTGGATGTTTTGTGGTTGGGGCTAAGATCTGCCTTTGCCTTTTCAGATTTGTTCTTTCAATGTCTGCATTGCGGGAAGGGGTGAAACCAAGCTCTTTTTCTCTGTGTGCTTTTAATGCAGTAGAGATATTCAAGATTCTTTGCAAAACTTGTCTCGAGAGTCTGCAGCGAGTGTGGCTGACAACATCTTCTGCGACGAAGTTTCCGTGTATGTTGAGCTCGGTGTGGCGTGCGTCAGAGAGGTCAGGGTGGTCTCGCCCACTTGCATCCGTCTCGTGTGGGCAGACAATGAGGCACTCAGTGCCGACTCAGATTCCTTTCCTTCCCTCGCTCAGGCTTTTGTTGTTGCAAAGATAACTCATCTCAGTCACACACAATGCCTTGTAATGGTGGCTCTTTGAGCACAGCTGGGGCAGTAGGAAGCAGCGGCAGGGTGCTTCCGGTGGGCTGGCCCCTGGGGCTCCGAAGGTCCCCAACCCCGGCAACAATGGAGAGTTTTAGCTGATCCGTTCAGTGTCCGATTACATGCCTCTTTTGCATGAGACACAACATGGACTGTCAGGACACGAACTGCTACAGGGATCCGCGAAAAAGTCATTCTTGAGATTGCCAGATTTTCTGGGGCAATTGGGACACCGCACAGACTGCAAAAAACAGGCAGTGTCCAAACTCCCTCAAAAGTGCGTCACGGGTGGAAGTATACTTTCCTCCTTAACTCCGTGTCCACCCGACAAAGCGAGACGTTTGCACAGACCCACATGACTTCCGTTGTAGCCAGAGTTCCATGGAACTCGCGCGATTTGCACCTGGCGCCATATTCTTTGAGGTCAACAGCACCAAACAAGAGTAATTTTGGAACACTGTCAACTCACAAAGAGGCCATTTCAATAAATTTCCTTCCTGGCACCTTATCCTTGTTCAAGAACAAATTTGCAGACAGAATTTGAGCACAATTGAATACTATTTTCATGGAGAAAGTTCTGTATACAGAAAAACGTTCTGGATGCCTGTAGTACTTTGATTCGCGCTGGACTGGTACCCGGCGCAAATCACTGAAAACAAGCCGAACACGGGCCGACTACGATCATCACAACAAATAAAGGAGAAAAATGCAAATGTATTTCCTTGTGACTTTCTCCTTTCAACAAAGAAGAACGCGTCCCTCACGGGACTAAAGGAAGAAGACATTTTGATTACAGGCGCCTCCATATGCTTTGCGACATTGGAAAGGCGAAGGTTGGGGGTTGGGACCAACCCAAAATTTGTGGTGACCCGACCCCCATGACTCCAGGAGGGCCTGGCCACTGGAACTACAAGCCATGCAAGCTTCTTGCAATTTGCCATTGGATCACACAGGCTCCCTCCGAACTACGCGCCTGTGTGGAAATGACTGTGTGCGCGGCACTAAAGTATATGTGAGGGTGCCTGGGACACCCAGGCAACCAGACCAGACTCCACCACACGCAGAAACAATGAGGCTGATTCAGACGAAGGTCGGACTCCACACAGACCCTGCATTGAGTGTAAATTTGCAGCTGAACAGTTGCTGCGAGGCGATCTGCGTCAATGCGCGATTTCCAGGAGGAAGTATTACGCAGGGAGGGGAGGTGTGTACCAGGGCTAGGTGAGTGAGAGTGGAGTGGGGTGGTGTGGAACAGGGCGGAACAGGGCGGCGAGTGGTCATGCGGCGCAGTGTTGGGTGTGACCAAGCGTGGGGAAGCATGGAGGCAGTCAGCAGTGTTTCCAATACCGTGGACCTGGCACTGTGCAACACGATGTAGCACGGTCGGGCAGTGTGGGTGACGTGCAGCATAGCAGGATCGACTGAAGGAAGTGCACATTATGGGGTGATACGGCTGGAGGAGGTGACAATGCGGGGTTTAACAGGACATGGTGGTTTCAGGTGAGGCGAAACTGGAGGAGTTCGATGTGGCGTGGTGAGACGTTGGTTGGCAGGTCAGCCTTGTGAGGTGGGCGGGGTTCGCTGGGCGGCGTTTGACATTGTGGGTGAGGTACGATGGGATGGCTGAGACAAGGCAGAGCTGGCTGGGTGAGGCGGGGCGAATAGTGCGATACCAATGGGGCACACGTAAGGCCGGGCGGCGCCAGGTCTTCACAATCGTGACCTCTATCTGGGTGTCAGTTTGACCTTGACCCCATTGAGCGGATTGCGCATGCTCCGCGTCGCCTTCTCCACCGGAACCTGCGTCTCGGCGCAGCGCTCGATGACGTAACGCTTGAGAACCCGGATGAGCACCACCTTGATCTCGAGCAGGCCGAAGCGGAGTCCCATGCAGTTGCGCGGCCCCGCGCCGAACGGGACCCAGGCGAGAGGGTGCCGGGCAGCCTTCCGCTCAGGTAGGAACCTGAGAAGAGAAGCCAAAAGAACAAAGGACGTGACGTGAGCTGGCAAACACAATGCAACAGGTCACGACTCCATATGTCGCGCAAATTGTTGCTTTCGAGCAGCAACAAGATCTTTGTCAACGTTCGAATGGGAAACAGAACCAGTTCTGTCCAAGAATAAAACTGGTTATGTTTGTTCAACTCAACAAAACAGTTGGTGTGGTGAATCTGACTGTACAAGTTGGTGTCAAGAGTCCAGCAATCAACTTTGCGAAAACTGAGAAAACGGGAAATTTGTGGACGAACCACGTACCTCTCCGGGACGCACTTGGCCGGGTCCTCTGGACCCCAGAGGTCAGGGTTCATGTGCACAGCGGTGAGGTTCATCTGGACCTGGACCCCGGCCGGGATGGAGAATCCCGCGATCTCACACGGTTCGTAGCAGTGACGGCTGCACGCTCTGAAAGTCACCAAAACATCATCCAGTACTTCAGTATGGTTCACCAATCTTGGTGAGGGTGGACCCAACCCTTTCCTAACTGATTTCATGATTCTGGTCATGCAGGCCCATTGCCCAAATCCCAGGATGCACCCTGGCTGAATTCATTCCTGAGCATCATGACTCTGCTGTGGGGTGCCGCACTCACCTAGAAGGCTGGCAGCACCCACTCCACCCAAACCTTGTGTGGCGCTCGGAACCTGTCCACATCACACACCCAAAACCTGAACCCACGAGGTATTTCCTATGCACGTGACAGAGACCAGAGGCATTTGATTGGGTGATCATCCCTGTGACCCCTGTGAGGAACAGGACCCCGCCCGATGGTGCTCACTCGTCCGCAATGGTGTGGAGCCTGAGGCCCCTGGTCACTCCTACTCACAATCCTCACCCCTGGGACCCCCACAGAGCACTGGGCGCACAGTTCCCTCCCCGGGTACCCCCGTACCCTGTCAGCCCCAGGGTACTCACATGTCTGCGATGGTGTGGAGCCTGAGCACCTCGTGGATGAACATCTCGAGATACTGAAGCTTCTGCACCGTCATGTAGTTCGGTCTGCAGTCCTGCAATGCGTCTCGGGTGAGTTCGAGTTCCGAGAGTTTGATCAGGCAGGACTACAGAGTACAGACTACACGCTGAATGGCTCCAGAATGGCTCCAAAAGCCATTGGCGTGTAATCGCCTAATCAGACGCTGTTTTTGTACAGGACCCAACATTAGAGGTGTGTTGTATGACACACAGGCCCAGAGTGGTGTGTTATGCAGAAATAGCGTCATATGATGTGCAGTGCACGACACCTCTTATAGTTGCTCGCAGGCAAGTTGAATTTTGGTGAATTGAATTTGGTAATTCAGAACAGACAAGCCGAAGAAAAATGCCATTCGGAATCAGGTAAGTTCAAATATATCAGTTCGAAATCAGTCCTGATCAGCCAATTTCCAATGAGGTCAAATCAAAATTGGCGAGCTCAAATTTTTGTGGACCCATATCTGCAATTTGAATAAACCGAGATTCGGAACGAGGTGAGTTCGTGTTGGGCGTGGTCGGCTGGACCCACCTTGTCTGCGAAGTTCTCGTCGATCTCGGCCTGGATTTTCCGCTGTATCTCTGGGTTCAGAGCCAGTTCGTAGGCAGCGTAGCCCAGGGCGGTGGAGGTCGTTTCATACCCAGCGACCATCATGATGTACGAGGTGGACTGCATCTCCTGTGGGTGGAATGGTCAGCACACACATACACACACGCACGTCCTGTGAGCTGTGGAGGAGGTCTGATGTTTGAGTTGGACTGCGTCTTGAGAGCCAAGGGAGAACGCAACAAAGCGTGAAGATAGTCTCGCAAGGTGCAAATAAGTAGTTGGGTACACACATGAACACACACACACACACACACACACACACACACACACACACAGAGTTGCAAACGCAACAGCAATCAAGATGTATCTCATCTGCTGTTGGGACGGGCACAGTCAGCGCGCGCACGTACACACAGACAATCACACACACACTCATTCACACACGTCCTCTTGCATTTCATACTCTCATATTCACACACACACACATTCACACACACGCATACATACACGTGACCTTGTGGTCTACAGAAACACCTCAACGCACCGGAAGACTCATCTTCTTGATGATCCTTCCCGGATCGATGACGTCACGGGTCACGTGTTGCGGCGGCGCCGCCGCGTCGTCCGGGGTCATCTCCAGGGACGCGCCGCTCACCTCCGTCTCCGACGCCTCCGCGTCCAGCATCAGCTTCACGAAGTCCTTCCGGTCCAGCTGCGGAAAAACAAACGCACGTGTTTCGTCCGCACAGGACAAGCACAAGACGCGCGGTTCTTTGTAGTTATCCGATTGACGTGAAGGGTGACTTGGACGGACGTGACAGAAACGCACATTTGGACCTTGTGAAATTGCAGGGAGATTGGGGAGGTCGACGTATTGAGAGGCCTCAGATGTGGTCACGCAAACCTCACACACCAAGTAGATCTACTCGCACCTCAATGGCGTTTTGCGCCGTGCCCGGTGGCCAAGGTTCCCCTTCCCCGCCAGATGCCCCTGATGCCCAGTCTCCCCGCCCCCGAAGCCACGCCCCGGGGCGCCCCGCCCCCAGCTGACCTTGCGCTCCCGTCGCGCCTCGATGACGTCACGCGCCGTGTCGAGCAGCCAGCGTCGCGTCCGCATGACGCGCATGGTGCGGCACAGCAGCCACCTGAGGCCGAGCCACTCGGAGAAGCGCGGCATCGACCCTGCAACACGTGACCACAACACGTGGTTTGAAACGACCCCGACGTGAAGTGTGTCCTTGTTAGTGATTTGCGCCTGGTTCCCGAACGGGTACCAGGTAGCGCAAAGCACATAAGGCATCCTGGATAAGATTCTGCGGACAGCACTTTTTTCATGAAGACGATGGTCAATTTTAGCCATATTTGGTGAGATGATTTGGTTCATCTGGAGGATGATGCACCAGGAAGCTCTTTGTTCAAATCACAGTGTAAAAGAATGTTGTGTTTGGGCGATAATTGGTGCAAATCACGCAACCTCCATGGAGGTATTTTTTTGTGTGGACGATGATGCCCAAATGCACCAGTGCCAGAGGTCAGATGGTTCATTGTTCAGGCACTGGTTCAGGTGTGAAACTTTCTGTACAAAAGGTTCAGATTGCTACGGTTCAGCTACTTTTGGTTCAAAACACAGGATTCAGATACTGAAGGTTCAGGGTTCAGAATCTGAAGGTTCAAATACTCAAGATTCACACATTCAAACTTCTGATAATGAAGGTTCATGTTTTCAAGATTTCAGATGCAGTTCAGGAACCCAAGATTCAGACTCTCAAGGCTCAAATACTCAAGGTTCAGATAATGATTGTTCAAGTACTCAAGGCTCAGATACTGAATGCTTGGATACTCAAGCTTCCCAGGTACTCAATCATCCCAGGTACTCAAGCTTCCCAGGTACTCAAGGCTCAGATACTCAAGGCCCAGGTTCTCAAGCTCCCCAGATACTCAAGCTTCCCAGGTTCTCAAGCTCCCCAGATACTCAAGCTTCCCAGGTTCTCAAGCTCCCCAGGTACTCAAGCTTCCCAGGTACTCAAACTTCCCAGGTACTCAAGCTTCCCAGGTACTCAAGCTTCCCAGATACTCAAACTTCCCAGGTACTCAAGCTTCCCAAGTACTCAAGCTTCCCAGATACTCAACCTTCCCAGATACTCAAGGCTCAGGTACTCAAGCTTCCCAGGTACTCAAGCTTCCCAGGTACTCAAGCTTCCCAG
>JAAUXT010048868.1_pt1 | contig 10597 bp, 10 predicted proteins | sample 7278171 | NCBI WGS metagenome assembly JAAUXT01 (sample SAMN14350112, study PRJNA611818) | marine sediment metagenome | isolation source: surface marine sediment (1.8m) | place: French Polynesia: Moorea | collected 2018-08 | reverse complement strand
GCCATACCCAAATTTCACCATGTTGGCCATATTGGTTTTTTGGCCATAAAAATATGTAAACGCAAAAATTTGTTCTTTTGACACTTCGTGCATCAACTACAGCCCAAATGTGAACAAAAAAACCAAACATGACCAAAATTGAACAAATAGAACACTTTCAAACTCGCATTCACACATGTTGCCTCTTGATGCCTGCAGGTGATTTTTCACCACCATACATTACAATGTATGGTTCAAATCACCTAAAAAGTTGGAAACTGTACGTCTGTTTCATTGCAAACCCTTGTCCACAGGATTTCTGTCTACAATGCCTTGAGGTGATTTGTCCGGCTTGACACTGTCCGGCTTGAAAAGGGGAACAGTGTCAATAGTCAATCCCTCAAATCACCTGACAAAACCATGCGAACAGCGACTGTTCGTCAGTCGGTCGACAACATCGATATGGAAAGCAGTAGATGTCGCTGCGTTGGCAGCAGAGTGAGCAGGAGTAAGGAGAGAAAACTGGAAAATGGACAGCGCTTTCAAGCAAGACATGCCTCCTCCGGGAGGCTATCAAGCCGTCCAGATTGCGCGCAAGTTGCCCAAAAAATTTAGCGGTAAATGTTTTCGATGAGTTATTGCCGATTTCTGCTTAAAGAGAAGATATCAGTCCAAGGTCAAGATATCATCGCTGGACGCCAACAACAAACAAGAATCTTGATTTGTATCCACTCGATGGAGCCGCAGTGTGTTGTTCTGGTGCTTTCCCCACAGATTTCAGTGTCTCACCCTCTCCACAAATGTCATGCGACAACAAGAAAGGCGAGGGGGGGGGGAATCACACGTTTTTCTGGTAGATTCTACGAGAAATGTTGCCCTCCCCTCATTTTACTTGATATTTTTGAAATGTCAATCACCACCCCTGTGTGTGTGTGTGTGTGTGTATGTGTGTGTGTGTGTGTGTGTGTGTGCAAGTAACTCACCGAGGGGGTGCAGGTGGGGTTATTGATGGTCGCGTAGCCGGCCATCTGGGTGCCACCAATGGCTTGAAAACCAGTGGCATTCATGTGTGTGTCTGTCCACACTTTGGAATGTGACCAACCAACCCCTGTGTTAGACCCCCCTCCCCCCCTGTATCAGACCCCCTGCCCCTGTGCTGGACCCCCTCCCCTGTGTCTGACCCCCTCCCCCCTGTGCTGGACCCCCTCCCCCCTGTGCCAGACCCCCCTCCCCCTGTGCCAGACCCCCCTACCCCTGTGCCAGACCCCCCTCCCCTCACCACCTGGCAGGAAGTGAGGCGCTCGACCATCCGGGTCCGATTACCGGACTTCCTTGTTTACCAAGCTGATTTGACTGAGTGACTTGCACCCCCCAGGCTTCACTACCCCACCCCCCTTCCGCAGGAAAGTTGTGGTGCGACCAGGGCCGACTGGAAACCTTGAACACTTACCTGCAACGTTGCCGCCAACTGTCGGACAAGGCTCTCAAAAGCCCGATGGGGCCTGGAGCCCAAATTAAAGTGCTCAACCATGATCTTGATGAGTTCTGTTGGGAGCAATGCCCAATGCTCAGATTCCAGGATGAGTTTCTGTATGATATTTTGCTTTAGAAAACTTGATATGTCTTTATCAACAGCATCCATCTTTGTTACCAGTTGATCATATGCCTGGTCAGGCCACCCTATGGGTGGGGAGAGAAGCTGGCCTTTTAAAACCATGAAATTATAGCTGACTTTTTCAATATTTATTGTTTCTCTTGAGCAAAATTACAAACAACAAAAGATGGCTGCTGAGGCCAGCACCCCCTGGTGGGGGGAGGAGTGTGGTGCAACATATACAATGATATACCAGCTGTGTTTGTCACAACCACTAGCAGATGGTATACTATGTATCAATAAACAGTGAGATTCCCGCCTCTCGGGTCAGTCTCATCTTGGACACCAAACAGATCGTTTGTAAAATCACGACAAGTAACTCGGCCAAGTCACGCAGCTAATTTTCAGCTCAGAATTATTTATGCTGACCATTTTCCAGCAAAACCAAGACCGAGGTGAACATGAATTGTTTCTGTTCCTCCCCTGCTTGTCATTTTTGCTGCTTTTGTGAGGACAAAAGGCACAAATCAAGGAAACGATGTTGAAATTGCGTTGTGTGCTCATCCAAACATTGGTGGTGAAGGTCTGTTTCTTCTTTGCAGGGTTGACCGTGTTTGGCGTCTTCATGTCCGTGACAACTCTTGGTTGGATGCATTACTGGTACAAAGAACCGAAAAGAGAGTGAGTTATCACACTGTACGGGGTTGAATCAAGTGTTCATGTTCCGCAGCGAATTCACTTGGCCAGTCTGCACCAAGGACAACAGAATCAGCTGGTCTGCTACTGTCTCGAGTCAATCACCTGTGTCTCATATTGACAAACACGCTGAATATGAAAACTGACAACTTTCGTAGAAGCCCGTGAATTGACTTCTTCCGGGCTGCAATTTAAATTTGGTGAAACGTCGCAAGACGACTGAGGATGGGAGTTTTCGAGGCGCTTCGGACTCCCGCCCAACAAATTTCTTCGGGAGCAAAATTGTGACGAGATCTTGATCCGCCAGGTCCTGAGGAGCAGAGCAGACGGTCCTCAGATCAGTAGAACTGGATCAAATTGGCAAAAATCAAGTGGTTTGTCAGATTTTTACACTGAGCGGAGCCGCAATGTATTGTTCCAATGATTATGCCTCAGATTTCTATCTTGACTTCCCTGACCACCCACACCCCTGACCACCCACCCACCAAGTCTGGAGCGAAGGAGGATTGACCCAACATCAGACAGTTTGGATGTCAAAACTTCAAATGTTGAGTGACCATCTTGACTGGGGACAGGAGGAGGGGTGGGGGCCACACATGTGAAATTTGCTGGGGTCACCCCGCCCCGGTCAGTCAACATTTGAAATTAGCTGGGGGTCACAAGCAATCAAAAAATTTTGACAACCAAAATTCAGGCAAATTTTGCAAAATACCATATTTCCTGTGACATGTTTCCTGACAGGCAAGCGGGTACAATCTCATTCACTATCCCAGGAAATACCCCACATTTTGCATTTTCGACCGCAATGAACCATTGAATTGCAGCAGCAGCTTCGAATTTTGCGTGATTGATCTTGTGTGGCATGCAAATTTTACCACAAAAAGGGCTTTGGGCCCGTATTTGGGCAGCCATCTGTGACATGCAACGTGGTGGCTGGGGTCCAAGAACCATGAGGCGTGCCCGAGGTTGAGGTACATTCATGTTCAAATTCATCAAAATTGATTCAAAACTGAGGTCAGGGGGTTGAGAAAAGTCTGAACATCAAAATCCAAATACCATGTAACCATGTGGTCAGTTGCATGTGGGGTATGTTGGGCCGAGTGGATCACTACAACCCTATTCGTGCCAGGAACTTTTGTGTTTAAAAATGGCATCAAGCTGCTCCATGTCTTTCAAGAGTTACACTGTACTTCACAAAAACAAACTACGAGGCTCCCTCGTTAAATTGTTGGAATTATCAGCGCTCACCGCGCTCGGCTGTCAATTGCAACTTTTTGACATCAAGGTTTCTGATGTTAGGTCACCCCATCTCCAGGTTACTCAACATTTGAAATTTTCTGGGGTTACAACAATTGAAACTTTTTGACATCCAAAATTTCTGATACTGGGTGACCGTCCCCACCCCCCTCACTTTGTCACCAAACATGACCAGTCGCATGCGACGGTGCTGTAACTCCGCCCAGTGTTCCCCGTAGTTGCCAGGCTTGTTCCAGCAACAAATTCCTGTTCTTTGATTTGTTTTATTTCATCGTAACAGGAGGTTCTGGCTGATAAACAACGAGTCGAGAGTCGCGCTTGAACCACTCATGGAAGCAGAGAGGGACAGAATGTGAGTTTTGTAACACTTTGCCCTTTTCAAGGCGCGATATACCGATCGTGCGCTGGTGCATTGTGTGTGTGCGTGTGCGTCTGTCTTTAGGAAGTATTTTTGAGGGTCTCTTCAGTGTGCGTTTCGTCCTCTCTCCCCCCCCCCCCCCACATATTGAGTACGATAAAACCGCGTCGCTGTTGCTTCAGCAGGCCGCAGGTCAACTGTGCCAGAAAATGTTTCAGAAACGCTCAATGTGCCCGAAAAATGGATGAAACTTGTTTTGTCCCATTGTTTTCTTTCAGGCTTCTGAAGCAACTTCGCATCAACCGTGACGAAGAGGCAGAACTGATGAAGGACGTGCCCGGGTGGGAGGTGGGCAAGTGGAGAGGAGAGCCAGTCTACTGGGGTGTTGCTGGACGCTTTCCCATAATCACCCCTGAAGATTATTTCCAGCACTGCGATGTGAAATATTTGTCGAGGAGGATGGATGAAAAATTGTACCATTGAAGAGTAGGCGGCACGGATTTTCTTTTGTGTGGATACACGAGCAGAATATTGCGCCAATCGGCTGTGTTTCAGAATTGGCACAAGGGCAAAATCGTGACCTGTTTTTTGCAATGGATGCGAAGGACTTTTGAGAAGCGGTCGTGTGTTCGTTGCAGAAATCTGCTTCAGAAAGCCACTGACACCGGGTTTGCCACGCGACTCAGTTTTATCGCTCGTTCAAAAGGTGCAGTTGGTGGTTGAATATGTGGCGCCACCGTGAGGCCACACGAGTTTGTTCTTGGAAGTGACGAGCGAAAAGTGTTGGCCATTATTCACAACTTCACAAGTGTCCAAAACAAAGTTGGCGGGGAGATGAATAAAAGGACCAGATTCAAAAACAACAAGTTGCAGTCAGTGAGTTCACGTACACTGTCCCCCCCCCCATCCACCCACCACCACTACCGCCAAAAGAAGAAGCTGTTTTGTGATGTTTCCCGAACGTTGATTACGTCTGGTCGATTCACTCCAGTCAAACAGAAAATACCCTTCGCTCTCAAAGCCGGCTTATTTCGGATGGGCAAGTGACTCTTCGACACACGGATGTTTCGGCTGTCGTCAAGAAAATATACAAACAAATGAACGTGTGTATTTGGAGGGTTCTGCTCCATCACGGGTCTGCAACATGCCAATTTAGTTGATTTGTTATATTTGTGTTTGTTGCGCCTCCGAATCATGTGACTTGTCCTGGTGGCTTTGCCAGGTGGTGTCTCCAGGCACGCCGGGACGAACTTCAACTGTCTATAGTACAAACGTATATTTGCCTCAATAGAGACCGAGACGGAAGAGCAGTGCAGTGAACTTCATCTGCCGATTGTCTCTCCGTACACGAGTATAGATAATAGAGTAGAAACCGACAAAACCACAACAAGCACGTGACACAAACTTCCGGTTTGATGTTCCCTTGCGATCTCGCTGCAATATGCAATTGTGGGACACAGCTGATTCTATCGTGACAGTCTTCTTCCCCCAAAAGTTTTTTTTTTTGCACGTGTAGCAAACGAAGGGAGAAAACTTCATTTGAGTGGCCATTACAATCGTAGAGTCCAGTTTACATTTTGGGAAGAGACTGTCAACAATCCACAGCAGACGAAACTTTGCTGCAGAACTGCAACATGGCATCCAGGCTGGAAATTAACTTCGCCCGGCTGTTAAACCGTTGTGAAGTCATAGCTGGCGACAAACAGCTGAGAGACTGGCGACTGGAAAAGGTAGAGTGTCTCTAAATTATTGCATGTGTCCAGATTGTTTGGCTGTGAGGAAGCGTTTGTCAACATTCCCAGTGTGACGACCTGTGGAAACGTTTTATCGCCCATGACAAGCAACTGATGCAACTGGCCAAGTGTTTTGACGCCAGAGTAGATCTACAGATGTCCAGGTCTATTTGACATTCACGACTCAAAATTATTCATCCAACCTCATTTTTAGCTGGGCTTCTGATGAACCCTTTCTGAAAAGGTGTTGACGCTTGTGTACCCGACAGTTTGTTGTCGTCTTTTGCAGTTTGTTGGAGCTCTGCAGGAGCAGCTGGCAGAACTGAGAAAGTCTCCAAGGTTTGAAGGCCACAAATACATTTTTGCAAATGACACTCACCACAAGTTTCTTCAGCTCGAGTTTCCTCTTTTTCTTCTCTTTCCATTTTCAGCAAACCGAACCAGGACATGTTGACCGAATATACAAGAAAAGTAAATTTCTTGAAGGGACTCATTGAAGCAGAGAAAATGGTAACTTTGCCACAAGCTTGTCAAATGCGAATTGTTCGGAATCAATTCTTCAATCCATATTCTTGCGCTATCGTCTGCAAGTTTTTCTTTTCATTGCTTTCCAGGATAATGCCAGCGAAAAAGCGTTGGCTGCTGAGCTGTTGACTCCAGCACCAGCGATGTCCGAGTCGGCGGCCCCCAGCAGGGAGTTACACCTTCAGACCAAAGCTAGATATCAGAAAGAAGTTCGAGAGGAACTGTTGGGAAGCTCGGAGGATAATGGTGAGCGTTGAGCGTCAAGTGGTATCACAAAACATCCAGTTCAGCAATTCAAATCCGAAAGTTTGCTTCTCATGATTTCCAATTTCTTCCAAACGAGAAGAAAAGACAGCCTCGGAAAAAGCGCAGATCGCCGGCGGTGTCCACTGAGTACCCGCAACACACAGCGCGCTGTTTTTATAAATTGTCCGAGTTCTCTGTTCAGGAATTGAGCCGATCACTTTCAGGAAGCAAACAAACAGGACTGCGTCAGAGGAAGCAGACGAACGAAGAAGATTTGGACGTGGTTTTGAAACATCACAATCAGGTTCAAACAAAACTTGCCGAAGAAATGGTGTCTTTGGCCAGAAACATGAAGGAAAATGCAAAAGCAGCTCACCGGCTTCTTCAAGATGACAACAAGGTACAAAAAGGGAAATGCTCTTCATTTCTGCATTTTGGCGCAATTGGTGTTTCATCACAAACAATTCGATGTTTTTTTCCTTGCATCAGAAACTGGAGGAGTCGACGCAACTGGCAGACAAGAACTACTCAAAGTTGAAAGTGGAAAGTGACCGGCTGGAGGTTCACGCACGAAAGGCCTGTAACTGGTGGATTTGGATCATGCTCATCCTTGTGTGCACAACGTTTTTGTCAATGGTGATATTCATGAAGATGTTTCCGAAGAGATGATGCCTGATTATTGCGGTGTTGGTGAAAAGAAGCGTCGGATCTTCTCGGAACTCGCAATTGTGTATTTTTCAAAATAATAAAGTCAGTGGAATCGACACAGATCAACACGTTACTGGAACAGACTTTTTGTACAACATATTTACACTGAGATTCGCTGTTCTTGTTTCGTTGATAAAACGAATATGGCAAGTACGTCTCGAGGTCGGGCGCGGCGAAGTCCCCACGCAGGGACAGTTGCAGACTTGACATCTGAACTCGCATCACTTGACGTCTGATTGAACACAAACATACTGCTTCCTTTTCAATGAGCGACTGCGTCGTTTTCGTGGCGATTGCGCAGCGAGGTGGATGTGTTTGGGGTGGAAGTCTTTCCATATTTACAAAATAACAAAAAGGAGAAAACATTTGAACACTGACACAATGCGATTTCCGCATTTGAACCAGAAACGCAAATCTAGGACAAAACTTAGCCAGCACGCGAGAAACGTCTGTCTGTTGAAGGGGGTGCGTCACCTGAAGGATCTGTAACTAAATTCTGTGGTACCACCACACCGCAATTCGTCCCAAGAGGAACTGCACAACATGCACCGGACGATTGAAATTGCAGTGATCAAACTTATTTGCGTGAAACGTTTTTCTTTTTTCCACCCGCTTCCAAAACTTACATTAAAAAACAACAACACAAACTTGCAATATTGTGAACTGCCGATATCTTCTGTCGCAACAATCAGTCGAACACGTCAAGGTCGGATGAAACTGTTTCTGCCATGGCTTCACGTCGTTGTCTGCACATGACTTGTCGCTGTCGTTCAGACAGTATGGAGACACACCAGTGCACGGTGACTGATTGTACGCGTTTCGCAACGTAACTGGCAATAACTCAGGATAAACAGGGAACAACGAGGTAATCTGAAGACACATGTACAACAATTCTGTTTCTGTACAAAGGAGCAAAACATTAGTTACAGAAATTTTCCTCCAGACGTTTTTTGCACTTTTCGCACTCGACCCTGCAGCACCAGTAGAATTTACAGTTGCAGTCCTCTTCAACTTCTCTCACCATGGTGTGGTACCCTCGCCCGCAGCACATAAGCATACAACCGTCCAACCCGTAACTTGTCTTGTTGCATAACCGACCTTCAGTGCCTGTCAATACAAAATTGATGATCATAGTCTGGAAGCCGTCACAATGTTGTGTGAAAAGACGCAGACGGTGCAGCTGGTTCCGCATGCAGCGCATGTTTCCTGGACAAAGCCTCACGAAAATTTCAATGTGGTACACTGTAACCGCGGTAATTTTGAGTTACAAACCAGAGGCTGCAGCTCAATCAGAATCTGCCCCAGTGTGGCTGGTTGGCTTGTTCAATAAAAACGAAAAGAACTTGAGAAAGGAATACTCACCCAGCGATCCTGAGGCGGGATCATAGTTGCAATAATCTGGAGAATCCTCCACGTAAACTAAGTCCGTCCTCTCAGGCTTTTTGAGTCGCCTATCAGTCGGCCGTAACTGCAGGGTAAAGAAAAGGAACCGTAACAGTTCTCTATCCGCTGATCCATGGTGGCGGAAACAGCCCATGCCAATCACCATTGCGCCCGTGTGTACGATGTTGGCGAGTTTGTAATCATGTTTGCATTCCCCACTCCGTCCTCCTTAATGAGTGTGTGTGTGTGTGTGTGGGACGATGGGGTTCTCTTGCAACTGTTTGGACCCCCCTCCCGTGGAGTTGGGGTTGGGAGGGGGTCCCAGCCAAACCCAATTTTGCGTATTTGCATATTTTGAGGCGTTCCCAGCACAAAATCTTTTGCTGTGGAACAACTCAGGAAAATTTGTTGAAATTGTTGAAATAGATTCTTCTGATCAATTTTTGGCAAGCCAGACACAAATCTGTCTCTGTTGAGTCCATACTCTGCACACACATGTCAGCGTCTTCCCTCAATACCTTGTTTGTTGTGACCAAGACAAGAGTGAGAAAAAACATAGCTCCATGGAGCTCACGTTGATTTGAGGAATTTTTGGTTGCTCTGATTTGGCTTGCTCTGATTTGGCTTGCTCTGATTTGGGTTGCTCTGATTTGGCTTGCTCTAATTTGGCTTGCTCTGATTTGGGTCACTTTTTTTTTGACAAAATTCTTACTTTTTTCGCTCAACATTCACAACTTGGGAACTCATTCAGCACACACCTAAATGGAACAAGTTTGACCAAGTGGAACACATTGTTTCACAACAATAGCCATATATTAACTGAAAGAATTGCCCAATATCCATTTTTAAATTTTCTACTAAAAATGACTTTTCAACCCTAACTTTAGCCCCACTTAAAAACCATGCAAAAATATTTATAAGTTAAAAATTGAATACTCTCTCTCAAACTCCCATACAATATACCACATTTCATCAATATACTTCTTTCACCAAATATTTGTGCCTTCTGAGATATAGAGATATTTCTACATCTACACCCTATTTTTTCTGCACTTCCAAATTTGACCTTTTTGACCTCAGGAACCCAAAAATCAAATTTGGCAAATTCCTTCCTTCCCCAACCCAAAATGAACTAGAAGAGCCCAAAAGATCCTAAATCAATCCTCATATTGACCATCAAATTGCTGTACACATACTTTTGGAAGATGTTGCCTCAAGGTGCTTTGATTTGGCTTGCACCAATTTGGCTCACTTGAGCCCAAATCGTGCAACCCACCTCAAATCACCTAAAAAATGTGGAAATCAGCAAAACAGAAGGTCCCATCCCTTCCCCTGGAACGTTGTAACCTCTTGAGAGCGAAACAACACAGCATCACTCCGACAGACTCGCTTGAATGGGTATGACATGAGTACGAGGCTTGTCCAAATGAACATGAACATCACGGAGTTGCGCTGTTTTGACGCAATAGATCGACACCGATATTTCATCTTGACAACCTTATGAATGTATTTCTATTCTTGTAACATTTTTTCCTGTTTTGGGAAAAGGTGAACATAAAAAAATAACAAACATCATGTTACAGCACAAATTTAGTGAAGTGCATTGAGGTGCATGGCAGTGACACGACATTTCATGACTGATTCATACACACACAGCGGAAAGCATGCTCACTCAGAGTCACTGTCACAGTCAGAACTGTCCAGAAGCACATCATCTGGAGGAAGGTAAACTTGGTCACCCTCAAAGTAGGCTCCACCTACAGCGATGCACTTCCTCCACCTGTTTGGCAGCCTCTTGTGCATGCAGTCATGGAACAGCTGACATGGGATCTTGCTGATTTCGACCATGAGCGCAACACATGTTCATGTTCATTTGGACACGCCTCGTAGGTCCTTGCTTCCCCCCTCGCCTTGAACGTCATGCCATTGTCAGTGCATAACGTGGCTGGTGGCTGCCCAAGTAAACGAGACTTTCAAGTTGACCACCAGCCGCTTGAGCCGTAGTTCGCGCCTACACACATTCGTCCACCCAAATTCCGGAAGCCCAACCAAACTGCCACAGCCCCCAAATTTTGGGGTTGTGATTCCTGGGGGGGGGGGGAGACACCAGAATTCAGG
>JAAUXT010141389.1_pt1 | contig 10598 bp, 9 predicted proteins | sample 7278171 | NCBI WGS metagenome assembly JAAUXT01 (sample SAMN14350112, study PRJNA611818) | marine sediment metagenome | isolation source: surface marine sediment (1.8m) | place: French Polynesia: Moorea | collected 2018-08 | reverse complement strand
TGGCATAGCTGACCTCAGTCTCCACATTGACGGGCCGAAGGAGGTCATGTCGTCAGCCACGTATTGAGGGCACGTCGGAATTCCACCGCACGTATTTGCTAAATCTCCCCATTATCACGTTGACAGCTGTCTGCAGCAAATCCAGGGTCCGGGACCCTGGGCGTGCACCTGTTGGAACCACTGCCCCGGTTCACTGTGTGTGGTAAGATCTGCACTGTGGGCACCACGCCTCGCGCCTGTTCAGACCAGTGGACGCTGCGTAGTGAGCGACAACCCAACGAATGCGGAGCTGCACACAAGGCGTGACGCATCCAGTGTACACGCCACACCCGCAGCGCAAAAGTTACATGGGGGCACTTTTCCAGGGCTTCTCCCTGCCCCCCCCCCTTGTCACACCATTTGAGGGGTGCAAGGTGTTGGGCTCTGACCCTGTGGGTGTACGTTGGGACACGTCTTGTGCTTTGAAGTGTCATGTGGGATCCAAAACGTGATGCGAGACGTGAGACCCTGACGTCACGTGAGATCTTGACGTCACGTGGTACGCTGGCGTGACGTCGGACGCTGACGTGACGTGAGAATCCGCCTCTTCATGATACAGACTTCATCATGCAGCCAGAGACCCAGTGGAGACAGAGATTTGAGACGCGCTGCTCTCAGATGTTACTACCCTCCCTCCGGCGCGGGCCACTTGCTCAGTGTACTGATGGCATACTGATGGAGCGTACTGACAGAGTACTGACACCGCAACAACTGACATACGCAGCGCACAGAAGCACAGATACCGCTGACACAGACTCAAGACCCAGAACGGCCGCCTATCACAGGCACGCACACGCGCACACAGCGTACACGCACACACGAACCTTACACGCATACGCGCTTGCGCACAAGCGCGCACACTGCCACACGCACACACACATACGTGCGTGCACAGTCACGTACACACACACACACACACACACACACACACAAATCCACCCGCGCGCACATACACATAGTCACACGCACAAACACATACAGGTCCATGCACCCGCTTCGACACACGCACACACACCCACGCACACACACACACACACACACACACACACACTTGAGAAACTACCCCCCACCCACGTCAATTCGTGCAGTCGTCCACACGCGAGTTTTCCAGTCTCACATTTTTCACGCTGGGACAGGGCCACCCACGCAGTGAGGTTGGCGTCGTACCCTCCTCCCTTCATGCACCCTTGCCTCCCACCACGCTCTGGCGGATCCAAGACCGCGGTTGGTGAAGGACGGGGTTGGTGGATTTGCATCAGTCCCAGCATGCGTCCGACCTCAGGGGGCCCAGAGTGTATTTTGAGGTGGGGTGGGGTGGGTGGGGTGGGGGGTTCTTTCTCACGGACCTGGGCCCCAGGCCCTTCCAATCTAGTCCTGACCCCAAACCCACAATACCCTGCTGTTTCGTTGATTTCAGCCACCTAGTGTGTGCTTTAAGCTCTGCGGTTGGCCGCCGGCGAAGTGGCGCCACTTCGCCCCTGGGTTGGAGATGGGGGCGAACTGGGCGAAGTCAGCCATTTTGGCTCAATCGCGACCAGCCACAACGCGTAAATGGAGCACCACACGGAATGATTCGGACCAATACTGACCCTCTCCCCCTCCTCACCACTGCTCTCTCTGGATGCGCCTCAAAGTGGTTCAGTACACTGATACTTCGCAAGTACTGACGGAGAATACTGATGCCAAACACGTGAGGAATTTTCTGCCGCAAAAGGATCAAACATCTTGTGGCTTTTTGTGCATCTCCGCAAATGGCAACATTCCAAACACGAACCAAAACGAGTGTTGAAGAAAAACTTGTGTACAATCCTTGTTCGCAAACAACACTTGTGGTGAATGTTGTTTTGAACAAAAGTAAAACATGTTTTGTGTTGAAAAGGTAGACATCTACAACTTGGCTCATTTCATGCCCCAAAATTTCCAATCCGACACTCATGCACCATTTTTCCTGTGATTCCAAAGTCAGCGAGAGATTCAGAGTCCCATGACCTCGCCAGAAAGTGGGAAAGAGTGTTTGTCATCACTCACCGGAAAATTCCAATGGAAGTTGCTCCTCTTTGAAGTGTCGTGCCAAAACGTTTGAAAATTGTGCAAAACCACGAAGCAGTGTGGCCCGCGTCCCCTGACGAAGCTGTAGGTGTCACGTGTTGCGACAGATGGCGCGAATCGACCTCACACTCGCCTGGTTCAAAGACTGGGCCAAATTTCAAATTAGAATTTGCGCTGGTTTCATTTCTTTCAACGATTTCATGTTTCTTGGTGCCAATTTGCGCGCTTATTTTCTGCGGACCTTGTCACATATTATTGGCCCTCGTAACAGACGGAGGTGTCAGGCTAGAGTCGCACCACCAAGAAAATTGTGTCTTGCCCCTGGCACACCCCGCCTGATGTACCGGACCTGCCTCTCCACACACACACACACACACACATACACACACACACACACACACACACACACACACACACACACACACACACAACATCCTTGAGCTCCCCGTCCCGTCCCTGCCTCACGCACTTGGTCGGCGTACATCATGCAAGGCAAGACTGGAAAGTGGAGTGGATACGTCATAAAGACCGGCTCAGGTCAGGTTCATACCGGACGCAACGTTTGAGCAGTGACGTCACCCATTATAATTTCGCTTGAGTTGACTTGTGACACAGAGTAAATTGAGTTGCACCCGACGCAATTCACTCTGGACGCGCTGTTGTTTCTGTAGCGTTTCACACAAGTCCCACGTTTGACGCCCACGTCAATACTGACGTCACAGACATGTCTGCGCATCCGCAGTCGCTTCCGGCGTCCACCCACGGGCTCGTTAGTGCATGGCCACCAAAGGAACAAATACATGCTCACCGACGAATGGACGAAACGTAATAGGGAGTTTTCGCAAATTGGAAACGTAGACATAAGTGTGAACGTAGACGTATAATCTCACCCTGTGGGACACCATACTCCTCAAATACTATGGTTGGTCTCTTGTTTCAAAAAATATCTACACTGATTGTAAATTTCAAAGGAAAATACCAAGACAAAATAACTGCAAACATACCTGGCAAAGAGAAAAATAGACATCTGCTGCTTTGGAGTTCTTTCTTCTGTGGTGTAGTGGATCCCACAGGGTGAGATTTCACATCTACGTTTACATCCACGTCTACGTTTTCAATTTGCGAAAACTCCCCAATATAACGCTTGACGCACCGACAAGACATGACCCGAAACGCACGACGTCTTCAATGAGGGCGTGGTCTTATGCGGCCTGCGTCGCGACAGGAGAAACGTGGGCAACGTTTACGCGCATTGTACGCTGAGTGGGCCTGCAGAGAAGAGCGGAAATTTTACAAGCAGACAGGTTTCCACGGCAATCGCCCTGTGACGGCTCCACTGTCCACGCCTGCGTCGCGACGTCAGAAACGCGCGTCAAGTGAACGTACCCCACGCTACGTGTAACTTGAGAAGCGTCCCCCTGTTGGTCTATTCATGGCGCGCAGGTCATCCGTCACCCCAGACAATAGCGCTGTCATGGAAACCATTACACGCTCCATAGCAACCATTTGTCAACATCGTTTGTTTGCAGTGACTGGGTCACAGGCCACACAAAACAAACAAACATGCAGAGAAAGGATTGTTTTCGTTTGGTCGCAAAGTTTTCTCCATCACAATTATCTCTTCACACGATTGCCATTCGCATGACGTTTGACTGAACACAATTTATTTTTGCAGTGTCCCTTGCAGCCGATTGACCATAAGTTGTGCAAACGCCTGACATTTCGTTGCCTAGCAACTGGCCAGGACAACAGGGGAAGTTGCTCTGATGTGGGTGCGTCACCTCACACACACACACTCACAAATGTGTGCAGCCATTCATTCACGCACACACACACACACACACACACACACACACACACACACTAAAATCGTGGCCCTCCACATCATCCTCACATCTCGACTCCAGGCTGAACTCGTGACGTGCGGTACAGCGGAAGGCGCACTTCCGGTCGATGGTCACGTCACATCCGGTCGTGTCCTCGTCGTCATGGCGATTGGCGCAGAATTTCACGACGGCATCGAAGGTCCACAACGCTGTGGACAAACATGTGGTGTGATCAGAGGACCCAGGGGCGGATCCAGGGTGGCTGAGATGCATGGGTGCAGCCTGATGGGGTTTGGGGCTTCCAGGCCATGCCTGCACCCTGTAAACCACCCCTTGTGGGCTCTTGTTCGCCTGCATGCTCACCAGTAAATGTGATGAACTAGAAGACTGCGCCCCAGATGACGCGCTGGGGTTTCTGAGTGACGTCCTTTGCGACGTGCCGGACAGTCCCCGCCAGGCGAGGCAGCGAACAGGCAGAGAGGGGCGCCACCCACGGCGACGAGCGACGTCATCAGGGAGAGCAGGGTGAAGAAGCGAGTCGCGAGCAGTTCAGAAAATAGTGAGGTTCAGACAGATCCACGTTGACGTAAGATGAATGACAGCATCATGAGCTGTCTTCTCCAAACATACGCCTTTGCTCTGTGTTTTCCCAGCAGGCCTGAGACAACCAATGCCATGTGCTTACAGCTGATTGGTTGTCAGGGACAGACACCACCAGAAGGACCTGACGTCCGGTGTACATCCATTACCTACACGGAACCATGTCACAGATTTGCTTAACCTCCCCATATGTAGGTTTCACACAGACGAGGGGTCCAACGGTGGGTGTTTTTCATTTGGACTCGCACTTGTTCACATCGTCTTTCAAACACAGGAAGCTGGGTCCACCCCGAGGTTCTCCCACTCATTGCCCCACCCCTGGACCCTGATCAGAGAGGTTCAGATCCCACACGTGCGGGGCTGGTTTTTTCCCGTTTTCGGTGAGTTTGGTGACACGTTGAAATTGGTGCAAAACGCACCCATTTTCAGGCCTTGGAAAATTACCTTCTCTTTCATTTTTTTTTCTTCATGGTAAAACAAGACTTGAAATATTAAAATGTGAAAAAAGCAGTTGGAAAATCTTTGTTTGGAAAGCAGTGAAATATATAGGGAATCAGGTTTTCCACGTAGCACCCCAGCAGGGAATCCCAACTCATCTCGCTTGGGGGCACCCTTCACAGGAGGTACACCCTGGGTCAAGGCGTGTGTGACGAGCCCACGTTTCCTTGGTTACTCACTCGCCTTCGCCTCGGGTTGTGGCCAAACCAGCCACTTCTAGAAACTCCTCTGCAAATTTTTGAGTGCCTTCTTGTCTTGCAACGACGCATGAATTCAATTTTGTGAAATGCATCCCTTCCAGATTTTCTCCTGAACTTGAATACAAGGATCTAGATGTTCTCAGAAAATTTACACTAGAAACCAAATTATATCTTCAAATGTCACCACTTTTCCTGACCTCTAGACCACGCAATGTAGGGGGGATCCAGGTTTTCTACCACCTTGCAGTGGAGATGAAGGGAAACATTAATCTCTGAATCAGGAAAATGCCCACAAAACAAAGATCACAGAACTTAATTTGATACACATCGCAACTTACAGTATTCCTGCAAAGCCCAGGTGTGCAGCACCTTGAGCTCACTCCAAGGGAAAGAAATTGGGTCCCTGTGGCACAAAAGGGTGTTGAAGAATTACATCACTCTGTTCATCAAACTCTGAATCAAAGCACCCATGTATCAGGCCTGTAAATACAAAGTTTAGTATTGCTCTCTGCCAGAGCAGTGTCAAGTCCAGCTGAAGGCAGAAACTTTTGTCTGGATACTCCTCAAAATTGGGAATATATATCTTCTGAAACTCATATTCTTTGCAACGATAATTTTTAAAAAAGAACTTCCAGAAAGGTCAAGGAAAACAAGTTAGACACAGACATGTTTGGGTTTTGTCTTCACACTATGAAGAAGACTTGCATTGTTACTGTCAGGTGGAATGAATAGTTTTCTCTGCAGGATTCCATTTTTCAAAGAAATTCTGACACAAGCAGCAGTGTGTGGAATGATATATGTTCCGAACTTGTTGGCATTGCACAGCATTCCAAGAACTGACTTGCAGTGCTCAGGGCTTACGTGATTTGAATTGATCAGTGTTTAGAATGTTATCAGAAGAAATCTTGTCACCCAAAGTACGTATAGTTATGCTCTCGTTTCTCCTCTGTTGTTGTACAATTGCCTTCACCCTCAGAAGAAAAGAACAGAAGGGGGAGCTTAAATTCTGTCAACATTAATTTCAGACATTCAGTCTGAATGTATCATGAAGTGTATTGTTTTACTTTTGAACATTTTGGTCACAAACTTCACCATTTCTGATGAGCTGGAGCTTCCACCAGGAGTCCTGGAGGAACATGTGTTCAACACAACACCAAAGATCTGGTTCAGATATATTGAAAAGTTTGGACATAATTTTCATATCAAATTTAATAGAGAGAATATTGGCAACTTGATCAAACAACTGAATTTGTCAATCCGTGTTGCTAAAACATTTGGTCAAAAGGCCATTGAGTTCATACGTCCTCATGTCAATCAAACAGACATTTTAAATCCTTCAGGCACTTTGGTCATAACAGGATTTGTATGGATTGACAGGGAACACAGGTGGTGGGCATGGAATTTGCACCAACATTTTGGACTCAATTTGACAATTTATTACATTTACTTTTCATCTGATGGTTACAACAAGTGTTACTTTGGATCACTACACTTAGAAAACGAAAAGGAAATGTTTAAAATGTTGGGGTCTTCCCTGTTTTACTGTGGAATTCATCCCATGGTCCACCGTTATTTTTCTTGCAGTGTTAACATCACTCTATTTGCCAGACTTTATGTCTCTTATGCCACAAACATGACATTCTGTGTTATACGAGATACCAACAGAATTATCAGCTGGAAACCAACTGCTTACAACCTGCAAAAGTTTGATTTTACACTGTTTCTTTTTTGCAACAGCATGAAAACTTTGCATTATTTTTCAACACAAATTCAGAAATACAAAACAATAACCATGAAGGTGATAAACTTGGCTCAAAGCGAAGTGCAAATCTATGATGGTCCAGGTGTCTTTTCTGGTTTATTGAGAGCAAAATACCAAAATTTAAATGGGACAATTTATCAAACATCTACTTTTCAATGTGTAATTTACTGGCTCATGGCAAGTCACATGAACTTCTCAACAAAAAGATTAAGTTATTTGGGTGTAAGAAATGTGTTTTACAACATGGCACTGAATGAAGACAGGCAAAGAGCACATGCTTACTATCCTGACAACCAACATTGTAAGCAAAGAACAGTGTGCATTCTTAGAGTAAACACTCAGCTTGATGTCTTTGTAAAGATAGAAATTACAACAATGAGTTATGTTGGACCCAACAGTACTCAATGCAGATATGCAGGTCTGACAGTGTATGACCCCAGTCATACAACCACAGAATTGTCAAGCTTTTGTGAAAGTCAAAGTGATGAATACAATCACAGAAATACCTATTCATCTTCAAATTCACTTTTGATTGTCCTGTATACTTATGCCAGATTTGTGACATCATTTGCTTCCACATTGTATGCATCCAGAACAAGGTGTAGAGCAGTGTCTCTGGATGTCTGTCAACATAGAACCTTCTTGATTTATGGTGGTGACTGTCAGACAGTTCAATTACATGTGGGTCCTTTTGACTATGCAACGTCCAACCGATGTGTGTGGCGTGTGCGTCTGGGAGATATAAATGAACATGGGAAAGTCATTCACCTCAATGTAACGGGATTTTTTCGATCATTTTATCCTTATAAAGCCTTCAACATGAAGTCTAATTCTCATGGTAAGTTTCAGAGAAATTTATTCAGAAAGACCATGCTTGACAAGAAACCAGGCTGAGTCAGAAGTGAGCTCTTCACTGTTCACTGTTCAAATTTTCCCCTTTCTGGCTACTGGCTTTCAACAGGAGAAATACTGTGTATGTAAATGCAAAAGGTACATCTTACAGACATTTCTCCACAGGCAAAATATAATCCTGCACTGAACCTGTATTCATTTCAGATTTTTGTGATACTGTTGCAATATATGGAAATGCAAACACCTTCTGTTATCTTGATTTTGGTCAAACACCAACCCAAAAGAAGTGTAACAAAAGGACAAAACACAAATGCACTTCTGTTGTGGGTGGATTGTATGATGATAATTACATGTACTGTGAACTGGGTCATTTGTCCAGGAAATGGTTTTCATTTCATGCCACATCTCACACACCAACTCATGACAAAACACCAAGGGTGGAGGTCATATTTGTTGGTCACGAACATGGGAGCTGGGTGGACATCAGTTTTTGGTTGCAGAATAGAAGTTCAACCCACAAAGTAGGGGCACTGGTTCCCCCTGGTGCTTTCAGGCTGACAAAAACAGGAAAAAAGTTTGACACAATGTTGTTTGTAACAGACAGCACCAAACCTAAAAAGATTACCATTACAGTTCTTTCATCCCATTTTCTTGGCATCTATGTCTTCACTACCTATTTCAAGGAGCAGAGAACTCTAATTTTTTTCAGTAATGAACTGTTTCACCTCATACTACTTCAAGGATATTTGCATAAAATTTCAGTGAATCACACTTTGGTGAATCAGACCATCTTAGTTCATTGGCTTTCTGGAAGGTACAGTGATTACCAAGATTTTAGTTCCATGTTACCTCATAAGTGTCACCAATTGATGTCATCAACAAAGAAGAAACACAAGTATTGTTTCAACTTCACATCCAACAAGGCAGATTATATGTTTGCCCTTGAGTCTGGAATGGTCCCACAATCATGGAAGAAAACCTCTGAAATGTGTGGATCTCTGGGCGGCTCTTTGCCAGTGGCCAGAAGCAGAAAAGAACTGGAGGAGTTGGTAGCTCTTGTTTTGTTTTCTTATGGCATACTTCCTATTGAAGCCATTTTTATGGGTCTTATCAGAGATCAGAAGTCAAAGGTAAGAATTTAAAGAAGCGAAGTGTCTCCTCACAGCAACACTGATCAGGTAAGGTGACAGACCAGATTTGCTCTATGTTCACTTGTGCTGAGTTGTGTGTGACAGCCTTGTTTTCAAATATGAGCTCAATACTGTTGTGTAGTTCCTGGACTGAATTTTAGTTCACTCAACTTGATTCACTGAAAATTGAGGTGCAGCTAACAGGATTGCCAAGGAAATATATCTGTGCTCATCTCTTGAATGGATATCACATTGAGTGGGCACGGGTTGTTTGACATGAATTTTCAATGTGAACCTGGCAAGGTCAAAAGCTCACCTCTGAATGTGTGTTGATGGCACCTCAACAAAGTGAAAAGAACAAAGGTGCTTCACACATGTATGTGCGTCTTGCAGATGTACGTTTGGGAAAATGGGGATCCAGTATCTTACCAAATTTGGATGTCAACTCTCACAAAGACCCATTCCACAATAAAGCATCAAAAATACACAAATATGGAAGGTACTTTCTTGATGGAAGAGTCCCAAATAAATGGAACATCTCATCCTTACCAACCAAACAGTTACTCGTGTACTGCCATGTTGCTGAGCAACTTAGCTGAACCACAATGGATTTCCATTCAGTGTTACCAGCCATTAACAGATGATGTGATTTGTGATATTTCTGGGGGAAACAAAACATTTAATATTTCGTTTCCAACGCAGGAATTGTGTCTTGAAGGTCAAATATACAGACTGAATAAGTGTTACTCATTTGCAGAGAAACTGGTCAAACATATGATACATCACAAATGTTTGACAAAAGAACAGATTGACATCAAAATTATGCACTTCTTGATTCATGCAATCAGTTCCACATTTCCACCAATATTGTCATGTGTCTCAAGAGACATACTTGTGTTTGACAAAATATTTGGTATATGGGAAAATACATTTGGATTTTATGACTCACAAAAAGGACTGATACTTTCAAAATTTGATATGGTTGAGTATTCCATCAGTGGCAACCTGTTTGTGTGCAATGAGAACTTATATATTTCACACTTGTATGTCTGTGATGGAATCAGTGATTGCAGTGATTCATTGGATGAATCAAGCTGTCCTGAAAAAGTGTTTTGTGATTTGAAGCAAAAGTTTGCAGCCAAAGGAATCTGCAACCTTGTTTTCTTTCTGGCTGGGCATGATGTTGACAAAAGCAAAGGGCTGCCTTCGAAAAGAAGACAACACCATGTTTTCGAGAAAGGAAATTTAACAGAGGAAAAGGTCTCATTTCGTTTTCAAAATCTTATGCCCAGAGTAGAAATTGAAAAGAACGACTGTTTTGGAAATGGACTTTTACTGTGTACAAGAAGAGATTTCAACTGCTACAATATTTCTGACATTTGCAAGTACAGTCTGGATGTTTTTGATGAGCTGATACCTTGCAGATTTGGTGAACATCTTGAAGACTGCAAACAATATGAATGCAACATGATGTTCAAATGCCCTAATTATTACTGTAAAGCAAGTCCACAGATACCCGGGTCACTTGGGCATGATGATTGAAGTGTCAATTTTTTGTGACAGATTCATGTGGAGGCTTCAAATTTGGTGGGGGCGACATCGCAGTAGTGTTGTTCATTGAATATGATCCATTTTGACAGCC
>JAAUXT010065013.1_pt1 | contig 10598 bp, 9 predicted proteins | sample 7278171 | NCBI WGS metagenome assembly JAAUXT01 (sample SAMN14350112, study PRJNA611818) | marine sediment metagenome | isolation source: surface marine sediment (1.8m) | place: French Polynesia: Moorea | collected 2018-08 | reverse complement strand
CTTGATTGCAAACTACTTTCAAATACCTTTCATATGAGCCATAGATCATGTCTCTACCACAAAAAGAACCTGAGATTTAGCTATTTGCATCTGGTTGCAAAGGAGTTTTGCATCTGGTTGCTAGGGAGGTTGCCATGGAGATTCCATTTTTCAAAATTTAAAATGTGGATTTAAAGACCTTTCCAACAAGCCCTAGATCAAGTCTGCACCTTCGACAGTTACTGAGATAGGGGGGATGTGATGTGATGTGATGGGACATCTTGGCTCAGATGCCATATACTTTTGTACATTGGTGGACCATTTGAGCAGACCATTCATCCCAGGCCAGCACCAATAGCTACCAATAGCCCCCCCCCCACAAGGGGGAACATGACATGACATGACAGGACATCTTGGCCCAGATGCCATATATTTTTGTACATTGGTGGACCATTTGAACAGACTATTTGCCCCAGGCCAGCACCAATAGCCACCAATAGCCCCCCACAGGGGGGGCACGTGACATGACAGGACGTGATGTGACAGGGACATCTTCCCCAAAGTGGCACGTATACAAAAAATAATTTTCGGCACACCGCCAAGTGCTCTTCCCCAAAGGGACATCACACAATAATGTCAAAAAATATGGTTTTTGATGAAAATGTTTCCAAAATGGACAAAATCTAACACTCATCAAAAACAGCCCAATTTGCTCTAAAAAGCACAACTGGCCTCCAAAAGTAGCCTAATTTGTGGTTTTGTGCCTATCTGGCCACACGGCTCAAACTGAATTGTCCAAGGTCTGTTTTCTGGGGGTTTTTTTTCATGCATCAATGATTTCATTGGATTAAATGGTCCCAGGCTAAGTAAATGGGTGGGAGGGTGGGCAAGGGGTGTTTTGTGCATGCATGTGTAGAATCTAACTGAATACTCATGCAGATGTATGTGTGCCAGGAAAGAATGGGAGAACTCACCAGCCCGTACATGTATGTATATGCACACGAGTGAAGTGAGGGGGATTACTGACACTCGAGCCCACATGTACACATTCACCACAAGAAAAGGGTGCTGTAGCTGCCAACACATTTGTGTCCAAAAATTTCAAACATCTCAAAATTGCCTTTGAGCAAAAAAAGAAAAATAAAGCCAGGATGAGGCAACCACAACTGCCCAATGACCAGTTCCAAGGTTTGGACACACACAAGTTTTCCACCTTTGTCAATTTTCAGCTATTTCCAAGGACTTTTCACGTTGAAGCCATTTCTATGATCATTCCACAAATTGCTCATGCAGAAACTTCTGTTGGCACAATTTTGAAAATGTTCCACTTGTTCGTTGTTCAATTCATTTGTCTTTGGACCCAAAAATCATGCCAGCAGCCACAAATGATGTGGAAAAAATTCTAATTTTGTTCATATGTAATATGGTCCTTGGGTCTGTGGGGTTTTTGAATTGAATGTGTTTTGTAAGTAGCAGTATGTTTTGTAAGTAACAATATCCGAAAGGCATGAAGCAGTAATTTGTGTCATTACCAAAAAAGAGAGAGTTCTATTTGTTCAATTTTGATTCTCCAATCATATCTATTATTTGTTCAATTTCAAGTTTCATTTTGTTCAAATCACTGACAGGTCTACGGACCTATTTTTGGCCGTAGAAACCAGCCAAAATTGTGAATTATTCTTTGGACAATTCAGACATCAATCAGGATATAAAACAAGGCAAACCAAAACTTAAACCGTGAAATTTGAACAATTGAAGTGATATCACAAACACACTGGTTGGTATCTCAGGAGAGACTGTCCCCGAGGGCAGGAACCTCCGTATTTATTATGTACAATCACGCCATCTGGTGAGTGGTGGTTCTAACTTGAGGCTGGTGTGTCACACCACACTCCTCCCCCACTAGGGGGTATTGGCCTCTACAGACAATTTTTAATATTCTGAATATTTTTATAATAATTAATTAGATAGAAAATAGATACATAATAGCACAATATCACTATTTTGCTGGCTTTTTAGCCTGCATCCCTCCCCCCACGGGGCTATCACGTGATCACGTGACCCCTGGAGGTTTTCCTTTCCAATATAGCTGCGAATCCATGCAATATCACAGTTGAAGAAATCGAAATTTTAAGCTTCCTGAGACAGAACATTATTTGAAAAAACTGTGAAATTGCTGCACAACTGGGTCTGCCTAAGACCCACCCATAAGTAGTACAGCGAGTGGTTCAATACTTCAATTTGGGGCCGGTGCCCCATCAAGTGTTTGATAGGCTCGTCTGGAGGCTAGCGCACACCATCTAAGGTGAGTGGTTTTGGTCCATGTCACCCCACAAATTGGAACACGTACAAAATGCTGAAGACAGAATTTCCCTGGTGATGCCCAAAGGTAATTGCATCAACTTTACATTGTCAACAACTTTACATTGTCAAAGACAAATGGCTCTATGGAGCTCGCGCTGACTTGAGGAATTTGTTTTGTTGCGTCGCGTGAAACCAACACGAAGAGGTACTTTCCACCGAAACTTGACGAAACGAACTCGGCCCAAAAGGAGGTGCGAACATCCGGGACTTCAGGCACCCGAATTGTTTTGGAAACATGGCTGACGACGACAGTGATGTCCCAGGTGAGAAAGTTTCACCACTGCATGTGGTTTCAAAAAGAGTCGAATGTTAGTATGTGTGTGAGAATGTCGATGTTTCGGTCTCGAGGCTTCACTTGAAAGACTTGTCTGAGCAATCACGACACAACGTGAGGGAGAAAAGAGTGCTGAAGTTCTGCAACGTTTGTTATCATCGGGTCTTTACATCTGCACGTGCAAAGCTACACAACACAACAGTTTGCAGGGGAGAACGTGTGCTGTCAAGGTTGATGTCCTGAGTGGGTGTCTGCATTTTGAAACCCTGATCCTGAAGTGAAACGCAGCCATCCCCTCTTGCATACCCACACCACAACAGCAACCGGTTCATGTTTTCAAGTTTTCGCCAACTGACTGAACCAACATTCGCCCCTACCTCCAGCAAAGCTTGAAGAATCGCCAAATCAAACCGGCTCGTGAAGCATTCATAAGTTTTTGTCAGCTGACCGCCAACTTGTACCTTGTTGTCTGTTCATCTGGCACATATCTGTGTGAACATTAGCAAGGTTTGGAGGCACCTTCACTGGTGCGACGATGGCCATTCCTCTGGCTGACTCGTTGGGTTCAGGAAGTCCAAATTATGTCCCCGTCGCCAATGGTCATCATCGCTTTTCGAATTGAACCGTTGTTTGTGTCTGTTACAGAGACAGGAGGGGTGTTCACATTTGGCAGGAGCCGATTTGCAGACAACGTGGCCAACAAGTTTTGGATCCGAAACGACCGGGTCTCGCAGGTGGCGTGCGGCGACGAACACACGGCTCTTGTCGCAGGTCTGCTGGGCATCCAGTTCTTAGTTCTTCTTGAAAGGAAAAAAATAGTTGGAAGAAAAAGTGCGTGGAGTCGGGTCAGTTTGCAGCGGAGACCCTGGGGGTGTTCTGAGGTTGGAGGTGGCGTAGCAGAGCTTGATGTGGGGTGGGTATGCTTGACTGCCTGCTTCTCGTCGCTGTTCCCTGAAGCAGCAGAAGAGTGGATTCTGATGGGGCAGGACTGGGCCTCCTGGCCACCGACCACAATTTGCTATCACACGCAAAGTTATCCCATTTGAGATCACCTCAAGGAGGCTCAAGCGCTCACAGGCAGACACAACGACAACTTAGTGTTTGAAATGGGGACTCAACTGGTTGTGGTGAACCTTTGCGCAAAGCACCCAACAATATGACACAACAGAAATCCACAAGTAGCGTCTGAGCTTGTGATTTGTGTGCGTGTCGTGCTTAACTTGACGAATTCTTTTCTGAAGCTCAAGGCAGTGGTTGTCTTGTGAAATTGAAACGTGAAGCGGGACACATTCGATTCAGAAAAAGCAAGCAGGCATGAATCAGCAGTGGGTTTATACACTGAAAGTTTGGCTGGACAGCGAACCGAAACCTGTGAGAAGTCGCAATCGTTCTCTTGTGGAGAATCTCTCCCAAGAGACTTGCGGTTTCAGACAATCTGCGCCAAACTCGAGTGTGAGTTCTCCGCAACAGCCACAGGTGTTTTGGTGTGCTTGTGACTTAAGCGATCCAGAGATCAAATTTGGAATGTGACAGCATCACAGTGTTTACAACCGATAAGAGCGCTTCTGGGTGTCGTGTCTTGGCTTTCGATCCCTTGAGTGTGAAGGGTCGTTTTGCAATTGTCAAGTCGTTTGTCAGGCCATTCCAAAAGAACTGTTTTGACCACGTTTTCCAATTTCAGAGAGCGGACGAATCTTTACATTTGGTGCTAATGACTGGGGACAGTTGGGTCTTGGCCACACCAAAGCCACCACGAAGCCTTCCTGCATCAAATGTGAGTGTTTGTTTTCTTCCGACCTTTCTGAACAGAGATTTTCTTTGTTTCGATCGTACGAGAAAATGTCGCCCCCACAGCAACACAGCCCGCGCAATGCAAATAACTAAATGATGTTCGCTTGGGGCGAAAATGGAAGCATCGAGAAAGATCGATAAAGCGGAGCCGCGCGGGAGTGGCCTTGGTTTCAGCCAAACCTGGCCGCTGCCAATTGATGATCAAAGCTTCGTTGAGTACAAACAGATTTTATGATCGAAAACTGAGGATTTTGTGATCGTTGTGAACAAAAGTGGCCAAACGCGGAAATGGGTTTTCATTTGACTGACTCGTGTTGCGCTTCATGTTGGCGTCTGAGTTTCAAAGTTTTCTGACAGACTATTCCTCGAAGCTTGAAACGAGATGTTGGACTTGGTACAAGAGACTTGCTTGCTTTCACACTGAAATTCAACAAAAAACACAGTGGAGGGTCCGCTCCCCCCTGAGGCCCGAACCAAGTTGCAACTTTTTGCCCAAAAGCAGAGCCTGGTGGATCTGTCCACAGAGCCACAGAGGAGGACAAAAATTGTCTCCGTGGATCGCCTCCCTCCCCACCCAGACGGAATTTCTCGTCGGGATGACACTCGCTTGTTTCGTTTGACCAAAAATCTGAAGGACATTGCAACCTGAAATGCTGTCTCGACGAATCTGGACCGATTCAGAATCACGTCTTACGTGACAATCAATGTTTTCCTGCCCGACACCGACAGTCCCTGACGCCCCTTCAGTGGTGTTTGTGACTTGCAGTTCTGTCCGTTTGCGTTTCTGTGCGCGCGCGCGCGTGTGTGTGTGTGTGCGTGTTTGTGTGTGTGTTTGTGTGCTGAGCAGTGGTTTCTTCTGAGACGATTTTCGAGCGCTCCTTTCCTTTTTCCACCCATGAAGTTGACAGATTTCCAAGGGGACAATGTCCACCTCAAACTTGGACCTCAAAGACGGGAAAATTGGACGTGCGTGGTTGTCATTCGAACTTTGAGAAGCGAATGGGATACCAATTGTGTGATCTCACCAGAACTGGAAGCCCACATACCCAGGTACTTTTCATGGTCCGAAGGGTGAGGAGGGTTGATGGAAAGCAAGGAAGACTTGCCCAGTGCTTGTTTGTTTTTGTGTGAGAACAATGGTTTGTTTTGTGCAAAGAACAATTTCCAACTATTGGTGCTTCACCTGTTTCGATTCGGCACTTTGTTTTCGAATTCATTGTGTTGCAGAATTGTCGATTTTTGTGTTGACTTGGCGTCTGTCAATTCTCCATGGCAACAAAGACTCGCGCATTCTGTTTGCAAGAAAAAGCAACCCTGAAATTGATTGTTTGAAGCTTTCTGATATTTCACGAACCGCACTGGAGATTCTCGAGATCGCATTGTCAGATAAAAGGAAACGACGATTCTGTTTCGAACAAAAACCTCACCCATATTCAAAAACCCTTTGGTTACAGGGACTTCTGTGTATGTCACACTGGACTATATTTCCTTCGAGTTCAGAAACATTGTGTTTGTGTTTTAAAACCGCAGCCCTGAAGAAAGAAAAGGTGCGTTTGGTGGCCTGTGGTCGGTCTTGCACTCTCGTCGCAACAGGTTTGTTTGTGCATGACGGCTGTACGCGACGCAGTGATCGAATCTGCCTCTCAGAAACACAAATCGACACAATTTCGCGTATGGTTTGTGGGATTGTTGGCCAGCAGTTGCTGTCAACTTACAGAAACGTACCTGGAATTTAAGGTACAGAGAGCGTATATTTGTGTCCTTGTTTCAGAATCAGGTTGCGTGTACTCGTTTGGTGCTAATGGGGAGGGGCAGTTGGGACTGGGCGGAGAGACGGACGGGACGGTCACCTCGCCACGGCTCGTCGAGGCTCTGCAGGACAAGTCGGTCCAAATGCTGTCCGCCGGCGCCGACCACTGCATCGCACTCACAGGTACCGCCTGTGCGGTCGCTGCTGGCGAGTCCTTCGCGCCTGGGATGGCCGTCTCGAAAGCGTTTCGAGAATCAGTTCGACAGGTTGCTTTGATACGCAATTCATTGTCGCGTCTTTGTCTTGACAGAAACTGGTGAGGTGTACGTGTGGGGAGGAGGGGGAGAAGGGCAGCTGGGTCTTGGAGCATCAGAGTCTGAGGTGCCGAGTCCGACCCTGCTCGACTTGGAAGAGAAAGCAACGTGCGTCTCGTGCGGATATTACCACACAGCAGTTGTTACCGGTGAGTGTCGCCTCCCAACACAAGCTGAACGTGAAATCTGAACCGAATGGTCAGCTGACGTGTGCGTCGGTTTCATCCCATCGGTGGCACGTGTCACAATCACAAACAATCATCGAGCCGTTCATGTCCTTTCCAGAGAGTGGGAATCTGCTGACGTTTGGCGAGGCGGACGGAGGGAAGCTCGGTCTGCCCGACGACGTCAGCGACTTCTCAGTGCCGCAGCGCGTGACGGGCATCAAGGGCAAAGTCACGTGGGTGTCGTGCGGCGGCTCCCACACCATAGCCGTCACAGGTGCGTCCTGTGTGGCTCTGAACGAACTTGCAGAGACCAGCAGAAAGTAGCGCTTTGTTGTCTGACAGGACAACGGTCACAACCACCGACGAGGTGTTTGTTCTCTTCCGAACCCTGTGTTCATCAGGCGGTTGTTGCTGAAATTGTTCGAGCGTGGAGAATTTTTCTGAACCAAACACCATTCGCCCATTCTGCCTGAAGATCATCGCACATTAAAACCGAGGTGTCTGGGCATTCTGTTTCAGAGGCCGGCAGAATCTATTCATTTGGTGAAGGTACCAACGGGCAGCTCGGTCATGGGACGTCCACCCTCAACTGTGATACACCTCAAATCATCGCTGCGCTCAGCAAACACAAGATGAAGTGGGCTGCGTGCGGGGAAAACCACACGGCCGTCATTTCAGGTGAAGATTCAAGTGTCACCACAACATAGCACGACGCCAAGTATGTGAACTTGGATGATGCCTGCACATGAATGCAGGTGTCAGAGATTCAAGCAAAGAGCCAGCAAGATTGTTCCGCAGTTTTCTCCGAGGATCACACGACCGCACGACCACAAACGCCTTGTTGTCTTGCAGCACGTGGAGCTCTGTTCACGTTCGGAGACGGTCGGCACGGCAAGCTCGGGCAAGGCGACGAAAATTTCGCCAATCAGTTCAAACCTTCCAAAGTCACACGATTCGACAAGTTCTTCGTGGAATCAGTAAGTTTGAAACCAAACTTCTTTGCACAATTTTGCAGCCTGCGTTTTTCATGCATGCCATCAGAATTCCATTTGACTCTGCGTACCACTCCTCAAATCGTCAAGTGCAGTGTCTTGTTCTTCAGGTGTCGTGTGGTGGTTGTCACATGCTGGTGCTGGCCAAGCCTCGGTTGGAAAATGGCGAGGAAGACTGGTCGAGCTCTGAGGGGCAGCAGAGCGACGCCGACGAACCCTTGCCTCCAGCCGGGCAGAGCACACGATTGCGCCCGGGAGGCGTCGACTCTCTGCGCAGGACCGAGGACATGGACTTGACCGGAAGCTTTTCAGCCAGGGACAGGCGCAGAGAGAAACAGGTTGGTTGTTGTGTCATCAGGCAGAAGTTGGATCGGGTGACTGGGTGATTGCAGCTGTGAATTTCTTGCGATGTTGAATCTGGTCTCTGGTAATCAGTACTGCGTTGCTTTCACTTCGGAATGTAACAGGAACCGATGGGGACCTTGAACAGGACGTTGCCATCGCTCAACAGTTCCTTCTCCACGGGACGACAAGCGATGACCAACGGTCTCGACAAACCTGTTCTCGGAGGTGTCCGCATAGAGACAAGTGAGAATTCAGTGCTTTCGTCTTTGAATGAAGGGTGGCTTGCGAAGCACGAACAAAACGACTTGGTTGACAACCGGCAAATGTTGGTGCTGCGTTTTAGTTGCAGAGGTGCACGCCCCACAGCCAAGCAAACGCAGGGACCAAGGAGACGGGGACGGGTCGCGACACAAGAACAACAAGGAAGATTCACTCGACTCTGACGAATCTGAGGTGGGTTTGTCTGATTTGCGTGTCGACTGGAATATCAACGCGAATATCAAGTGTTCTTTTGGGGCCACTTTCACCGGTGCCCATTTTCGCACGCACTAACGCCGATAGCGGGCGGCGCGTGTGTTCTTGTCAGTCAGGTTTTAGCTCTTCTCCAAACTGGAAATTACCTGCGTGGAGACTGGAGCAAGCAATTCTTCTTGACTACACATGAGGCTTTTTAATCAGATCTGCATCGATTAGTTCACCACGTCGGGAATCGTTTCCCGAGTGCTCAAACATCAGAAAACGTTACATCTTTCAGAAAGAAGTTGTTCCCGTGTCGAGAGGACGCTTGCGCGTTTATCCACCTTCGGAACCTGCTCAGCGGCCTCAACCTGTGCCAAGAGTTACCAAGGAAAGGAAATCATCCAAAAAGGTTTGTCTTTCGAGCGTTCACTTTTTATGATCGTGCCATTGCACAATGACAGTTGTCCAAAGTTTTGCGCCCACTTGTAGACCACGAAAATACATACAAAAACCCTGTGTATAGCACAAAACTCAACTTCTACAACAAAGCAGATCACCACTGTCACTTTTCTGAACCTTGCGAAGGAACCTGCAGAGATCGAGAAAGAAAGCGACTCGTCGAGCTCTGAGAGTTCAGACAGCATTGAGAGCGACAAGCCGAAGAAAATTCCTGAGGTTCGCTGGCAGTAGTGTCCAAGTTACATTGTAAATGCTGATGTGGAGCTTTTACCTGGAGATTGGCGTTCCGCTCATGATGCGAGATGTTGTGTGTTGTGCATGTGCGCGCGCGTGTGTGTGTGTGTCTGTGTGTGTGTGTGTGTGTGTGTGTTTGTGCATGATACGAACTCAGAATCAATCTTAGGACGTAACGTGTCATTTTGTTTCGAATTTGTGTTGTCTTACGCAGCACCAGCTATTGTTGCCGAGCAAAGTTGGATGGCTCCATCCTGGTCAAGACTGGCTGCAGTCTTTGAAAACTATGCTTTCTGATTGTGTACAACGATGAAGTCGAATAAAGAACAGGCTTGATCAAAATTCCACAACTCACGAACCAGAATGTGTTTGGTTGTTGCCCGGAAAAGGGACAAGTACGAGATCGTTACGTTTGACTGTTTTGATGTTTTGGAATCCAGAGATACGACCACGGACGAAAATTATGCCCCCATTGGTGGTTTGAGATCTTTTCAGATTACTGCACACTGTCGTTGAATGAAATTGATCTTGTCCTCTGCAGAAAAAGAAAGCGTCTCTGCAAGAGGTGCCACCAGTGAACAGTGAAGGTTTCAGCGAAGAAGAAACGAAACCAATGCAGAAGAAGAAAGTGAAGAAGAAAGTCAAGGTGATGGAAACTTTCGTTGGAAGTGATTCGTCACTATCTGCAGAAGTGCAATGTTTGTAGTTGCCATGTACTAGTGTGTGGCAACACCAAATATTGAAAAAGAAAAAACAAAAACAAAAGTTTTTGAGAAAATCTGAACTTTATTCAGGCTGAGTGTTGACAGTGCCCCACTACACAGTTGTGTTGGGTCATTCAAAAACACGCTGTGCCCAACACAAACACTCCATGCAATTTTGTTCTGTACAGGCTTTGCAACTCTCGGGATTTCAACTGAATTGTCCTTGCGACTTTGTGGGAGTCCACCAACAGTTGCGTGTCTCAACATCGAAAACTTTGGGGTTGTGCTTTTGGCACTTTGTTTCAACACGCTTGAAGGCCGAAAATACTGACTGGATTTCAATCTTCTTTGCAGAAAAAAGTGACAGCAGAATCAGGAGAAGAAGAAGAAAGTGAAGCGGAGGATAAATTTACAAGCAAGATTGTGAACAAAAACAAACCAGCCAAAAGTGAGTTCAAAGCACGCAATGTGTGATGCCTGAAGATTCATTGTACGCAGTTGTACCTTTCCTTCGTTCTGAAATTTTGAAAGACACCCGCTCCCTTGTTTTGTGTTTCTTACAAAAGGCAGTCGTCTGTTTCTGCTTGTTTGGTTTATTGATGGTCGCGTAGCCGGCCATCTAGGTGCCGCTAATGGCGAAAAAACCAGTAGCATTCATGTGTGCGTCTGTCCACACTTTAGAATGTAACCACCCCCTCCTGATGGACCCCCCTCTCCCCTGTGCCAGCCTACCTCCCCCTGTGCCAGACCCCCCTCCCCCTGTGAT
>JAAUXT010031795.1_pt1 | contig 10599 bp, 13 predicted proteins | sample 7278171 | NCBI WGS metagenome assembly JAAUXT01 (sample SAMN14350112, study PRJNA611818) | marine sediment metagenome | isolation source: surface marine sediment (1.8m) | place: French Polynesia: Moorea | collected 2018-08 | reverse complement strand
TGGTTAGTGGGAGTCTTATTTTTGTTTACTTTATATTGTTTGTTGTTCTTTTGATTGGTTTGGATTTTGTTGGTTTTTTTGAGGTGTGAGTGCGTCTGAGAGAGAGGGAAGAGATGAGAGAGTGGAGTGAGAGTGAGAGAGAGAGAGAGAGTCGAGAGAGAGAGAGAGAGAGAGCGAGAGAGAGAGAGAGAGAGAGAGAGAGCGCTATCTTGCTCCGCTTTTGATTAAAATCCGGACCCGACCGTGACTGCGCACACGGCTATCTCATGAACCATCTTTCATTCTCAAAACCCAACAAAGCCAGTCTGAACACTTCATGGACCTTTCCTCCTCAAACCTTACAACCTCCAGCATCAAAACCCAACAAAGCCAGTCTGAACACTTGATAGACCTTTCCTCCTCAAACCTCACAACCCCCACCATCAGCGTCTTCTTCCCCTGCGGAGCGACGCGCCCACGAGGCAGGACTCCGGACCCGCGGGATTAGCCTCATTTGCCCGCGGCTCGTGCCTGTCAGAAAGCGGCGCGCTGCGCACCTGGGGACTCAGAGCCGATTCTACGCTTTGAAATCCTCGCTTCTTTCGCTGGCCATTTCCATGCGTCTCTTTTTGCTCAAAGCAGACTGTGATGAACAGAGTTTGTAGCGGACACGTTGTCTGGTCTGGTCCAGGCTGCAGTTCTATATTTGGCGGGGGAGGGGTGCACGCACGTGATGAACAGTTTGTAGCAGACTCATAGTGTTGTCTGGTCAAGTCTGCCTGCTGCAGTTTCCTTGTAGGGGGGGGGCACATGGAACAAGCCAAGCGACAAACAGACGATCACGTGTTTGCTCACTTGGGGCAGTGAGCCTTTCTGTCAACGTTCTTCCTGGCGAACAAACACAAATTGCTGTGTTCAAAGCTTCTGTATGCGTGTCTGCTGGAACGCAAATGGAAAAAAACATTTTCTGAACTCTTTATTCACGTTCTGTTGCCGAGTGTTGCTTGTAATTGTTTAGAAATACTTTCCCGTGTAAGATTGTTGAGCTGAATCATACGTGTACTTGGCAAAAATTTCTGAACTTTTGCTTCGCGTTCCATTGCAGAGTGTTCGGACAACCCTTGCCTGGTGGGCCGGTGCGTGTTGGAGCCGCGCGCCGAGCCGGGCTACCGCTGCGTGTGCGGCGGGGAGGAGGAGGAGGAGCCGTGCCGCCCCCCGGCTGGGTCGAGCTGTGCCGGAGGGGACGGAGAGCTCTGCTCGGGGAGCCCAGGTACCGCCGCACCTGGTTCAGACGTTCCGCACACACACACACACAGACACACACACACACACACACACACACACACAGACATACACATGCAAAATCACACTCCACAAGGACGCATACACAGAGATATAAACACCATTACACACACACACACACACACACACACACACACACAATCACACTCCACCAGGTATGGGTCACCACACACACACACACACACACACACACACACACAAATTGATAACCTGGAGAAGTGGGAGACACTGTGGATCACGGTGAAACGCAATTTTTTTTGTGTGGAGGAGTTCTGCCTCACGATGTCAGATTGCTAGTGTGCAGCTCGTGTTGAGTGGACAGGCTCTAAAAAAGTAGCACGGCCCTCCAGCATCCTGTGTCGCAAGGAGTTGCAGATCTTTTTCCTGGTGACCCCACCACGCATCAAGCCACGTGTACAAAACATCAACCTTCTCTCATCCTCATGCAAGATCAGAAAAACAAGTCAAGAGCTGGACGAGCCCACTCCGCTCCACTCCTTGTCTCGTGTCCCTCCCACTTGTCCACGGCTCCCACCACCTTCACATGGGCGAGGTTCATGCAGAAGGAATCCGTGCGACCCTCCGTACAGTGTCCTCACACCACGCCGTACAATTTGACTCCCTTGTCAAACAGCTTTTGTACCTGGGGTCAAACCAGTGGAATGAAATGGGGAGACACCCATGACACCATACCTCCTCATTTCTACTCACAGATTGATGTTAGTTGACACTGCCACTTGGAGATTGTTCAAGGCAACTGAATAAGGAGGCACCTGCCTGGCTATTTCACCCCCGAACTGAAATGGCGAAGCACTGTGCCTCCTCGTTTGGGGTGTCTGGCCATTTCGTTACACCGGACCAGCCTGAGGTAGCCTTGTGACCAACCCACCCGCCCCTGATACTGGACAAGTTTAGATGCTTCACGCCGCGTGCCACGGGTCCGTGCAACGTAGCACGTGGAAAACAGGTTTTTCACGTGCGCTGTTCCCTTCTATTTCACTGCTGTCAAAAACAAGTCTTTTCAAACTTTGTTTCCAGAAATCCAAACTTGAGGTCTCCTTTTACCATTTCGCAGAACACAAAGACAAAATTCAAAATTAAAAGTCACTTTCCACAGCTTGACATTGAGGCTGTTTTGCAGCAATTTCCACGTGTCACCAAATAATGCGTCCCACGTATAACACGGGCCAAAAACAGCCCCGCACGTGTTCGATCTAACGCGTCACACCTCCCGTTGCAGACGAGGTAGACTGCTCGGGGGAGGGGCTGCGGTGTCGCCGCGTAGAGGAGTGCTACAACGGGGGAAAGTTCATCAACGAGACGGGGGAGGCGACCTGCGTCTGTCTCCATGGATACATGGGGAAGAGGTACGTGAGTGAGTGTGTGTGTGTGTGTGTGTGTGTGTGTGTGTGTGAGGGTGTGAGAGAGAGAGAGTGTGCGTGTGGTGTGTGAGGGAGTGTCTGTGAGGGAGTGTGTGCATCAGTGGTGTGTGTGTGCATGTGTGGTGTGTGTGCATGTGTGTGGCGAGTGGTGTGTGTGCATGTGTGTGGTGTGTGTGCATGTGTGATGTGTGTGATGTGTGGTGTGTGGTGTGAGAGTGTGTGTACATGTGAGTGTGTGTGAGGTAGAGTGTGTGTGCGCACACGCGCGTACGTGGTGAGGTTTTGAGCGTGTCAAACAGTCGTTGGGATCTGTTGAAGTCCAGTTCATACACGCGTGGTTTTCTGGACATCAACGGTTCAATGCAAAAAATTCACAAAACGTTCTTGCACAAATACGGGCTACCCACATGCAAGCTGTCTCTCAGATTGACCAAGCACTGAGGAAACTCGTGCTCATCCACTTGAAGCGGTTTTCACATTGGGTGGCGCGAGGTCGTTTTCTGGGCTGACGTCAAAAATCCACCATTGGACACAATGTTACGTTTTGACGCCGACGTCAAGAAAACGTCGGCGCGTCACCCATGTGAAAACCACGTGACTCGCTGCAGGTGTGAGATGCGGCGGCCGTACTGTGACGAGGACAGCTGTAGGAACTCAGGCTGGTGCGAGACGGACCCGCTCATCTTCGAACCCTGCAGGTACGCACCATAGAGCCGTGCAGGTACTGATGCAAACATACTGCAGGTACTGACCCAAACATACTGCAGGTACTGACCCAAACATACTGCAGGTACTGACCCAAACATACCGTATCCACCCGTGTTACATGCGCCTTTTGTTCTGATAATAAGCACGCAAACTAGGGGTGCGTCTTGAACATGGGTGTGAGATTTCAATTGTTTCAATTACAATCCAATACCAGAAAATCAATGTGACAGTTGGGGTGCATCTTGTTCTTGGGTGCGACTTATACATGGGTGAATACAGTACTCCAGGACAATTCGCAGATTGCAAAGATACAGCACAGGTGAAGGCTTCCCTTTTTCACGCCTTCGGTCCTTGCCGTCTGGTTTGCCCCAGGCGTTGGAACGAAAACACATGCGCAAGGTCGTAATGCCGTCTTTGTGAAGTTCAGACCCAAGCGAGTCTTTGTGTGCGCTGGTGCCTTGGATACAAGATGTTGAGACAATGTGGGGCTGTTTCTGTTCATGTCCACACGCAAAGCAACACCCAACAAGTTTTCTAAAACATTGCAGGTGCAGACCGAGCTGGATCGGTCCCTACTGCGAGTACAGAGATCCCTGTTGGGACCAGCCCTGCAGGTGCGTTCCGCTTTTACCTCACAGGGAACCTGCAGACCCAGGCCACGTGGACCTAGAAGAGAAAATCTCCCCGACACTCTTTCTTACACAAGTAGAGTGTCCATCCTCAGTCACATGGCCGTCTCCAAGGGCCTGCAGGGACAGCCTCTTATGTGCGCCGCGATAGTGATATTTGAGTCCGCGAAACTTGACGCTAATTGCATCTTATCCCCCATAGCAACGGCGGGTTGTGTAGCAACGAGTCGTACACGGCGTACCGCTGCACATGCGTGCTCGGGCACTTCGGGGAGCGCTGTGGACGCTTTGATCCCTGTTACTCGGCGCCGTGCCAAAACGCAGCGACGTGTCGCAACGTGAGCGACTCCGAGTATACGTGCACGTGCAGGCCGGGTTACCATGGAGACGACTGTGAGCTGTACAACCCATGCATTGAGGTGAGTGAGTGGGTGGGTGAGTGAGTGAATTAATGAATAAATGAGTGAGTGAGCAAGTGAGTGAGTAAGTGAGTGAGTGAGTGAGTGAGTGAGTGAGTGAGTGAGTGGGTGAGTGAGTAAGTGAGTGAGTGAGTGAGTGAGTGTCTGAGTGAGTGAGTGAGTAAGTGAGTGAGTGAGTGGGTGAGTGAGTAAGTGAGTGAGTGAGTGAGTGAGTGAGTGAGTGTCTGAGTGAGTGAGTGAGTGAGTGAGTGAGTAAGTGAGTGAGTGAGTGAGTGAGTGAGTGAGTAAGTGAGTGAATGGGTGAGTGATGAGTGAGTGAGTGAGTAAGTGGGACAGTCAGTCAGTCAGTCAGTCAATGAGTCAGTGTGTGAGTGAGATGGATGGAGAATGGACATCGTACCTTCGATCCCAAATCCACAACTGTGCCTTCAGCTCTCATCTTCTCTCCTTCTCAGGAGCCGTGCTTGCACGGCGGCATGTGCAACTCGATAGATGGCGCGTACGAGTGTGAGTGCGGGTTCGGCCGCTGGGGGCAGCACTGTGAGAGGCTCAACCCGTGCCTGCTCACCCCGGGCGTGGGCGGGCTGGGCGGGGCGGGGGCGGAGCCGTGCGGACCCAACACCCAGGCGTGCAGAAACCTCAGCGACACGGAGTACGTCTGCGAGTGTAAACCAGGTGAGGCCAGGGCCCGTCGGGTCTCCAGGAACTCTGAGCCGCATGGAGTTTGGTCAAGACTTTTGATCTCGAAATACTCATGTTCAGGGGCTTTTGGTCCTGGTTTCAAATTGGCGATGGTGAGGGTTGGGGAAATGTAGTGCTGAGGTGCAGTGATACTGGAAACGATTCACTAGCACGTCTCCCCATTCAAAATCTGAAACTTGATTGACACGAGGAAAGTTCATAAGTGAGCGAACTCCAACTGCACACTGTTCGCATGCAGCACAAATTTGAAAAAGTCGCTGGTACGTCCACCCTTCGTCGCACAGGCTGGTTGGGCAAATCTGCAGTTTGACGAGCCAGTTACAGTAGCAGTATTATGGGAAATTTTATTCATTGACGTGCTCTCTATGGCTTTGCCAGCGATTCACTTCCACTCCACTCCAGTTGCAAATCTTGACTGACGTCCTTCACGTTCACGCTTGATCGCACAGGCTGGTCGGGCGTGAACTGCACGCTGTTCGAGCCCTGCTTCAGCGAACCGTGTCTCAACGGGGCGGCGTGCCGCAAGTCCGTCCTGCGCGAAATCGGGTGAGTAGACGTCTACTGCAGGTAACCCTGCAGGGGTCATTACAATTGACCTGCGTCAGAATGAAAAGCTGCGGACAAATTTCTGAATGGCGCGTTCGATTTACGCGTGCGGCTGGCCCGACGGCGAAGTCACGTGACTTCATCTCTGGGTTGGAGATTGGGCGATTTGGGTGAAGTCAGCCCCTTTGGCCAACCCTGCCAGCCACAGGCGTGGATGGAACACTCGGATTGAGAAAAGACGCTTGCACGTTGTGATGCGCGGTTTCCTTGACGACAGGTACGAGTGCGTGTGTGACGAGGAGGGCTCGTTCTACGGGCCGCAGTGCGAGCACATCAACCCGTGTCGCCTCCTGCAGCCCTGCCTCAACGGGGCCTCGTGCGTCAACATGTCCGACACAGAGTACACGTGCAGGTCAGTGCGCATGCGTGACACGTCAACGTGCGAATCAACAGGGAGATGATGCAACGTTTCGCTGAACGTCGCGTCAACACCAGCGTCAAAAAGAGTGTATAAATGGATGACGTTGTGCACAGTCTCCATGGCACCAGGCAATTATAAAACATCGCTTGACGTTGGTGGGCAGCGCGACGTTTGACGGAAGCGTCACGCATAATCTCCCTGCGACGTTTCGCTGCATGTCGTGTCAACGTCAACGCTGTGTGGTGATTGGCCAGTGCTATGGAAACTGCATCAATGTGTGTGCTCTCAGCGATGTTGCCGTTGGCTCGACGTGCGCCTTCACGCCGTGTGTTATCTCCCTGAATGTCGCTCTTGGTGAAGAGAACGTCATTGGCGATTCGGGTCACTTTCAACGAGCGTCTGTCTGCGACGTGCCCGAACGTCGTATCTGTTCAATCAACGGTCCACGCATCCAGAGACTCAGAACTAAACTGAGACTGAGACTGAGGTCGAGTCACGTCTCACGAACCACGCACCCACGTCTACATCTACGTCTACGTGGTTCACCACCAGGTGTCAGGACGGTTACTACGGCGCGACGTGTGAGCGCTACAACCCGTGCGTGGAGTCTCCGTGTGAGAACGCGGGACGCTGCGTCAACACGTCGGCGTCCGCCTTCACGTGCGTCTGCAAACAGCCGCACTTCGGGTCGGCGTGCCAGTTCTTCAACACGTGCACCACAGGTGAGTGAGGCAGATGAAGCACGACGTTTATTGTCACGTGTGAAAGCCGTTTCACGTCACTGACGTCAAACGTGAAATACGTCACTTTCATTCGATTGACACGTGAAAACTTGAAATTCAACAGACGTCGCGTGGGTGACGCGACGTTGGTTGAATTTCAAACGTCGTGCGTGATCTCCCCACTGTGTGGGTTGACGCGTGCGCGAACTGTGAGCCTATCCGTGAAGCCGCGGTACAGTACGCCCCCGACGTCGCTGCGTGCACCATTCAAAATTCTGCGGACACGCAAACCTCAAAAAAATGCCAACAATTGGCACAAGATCAGTTCTTCACCCCGTAGCTATACCCGGTATGTGCGGTTGTCCACCGGACGCGTTGGCGTCAGGCTCTGCGTCACGCATCAGGTGAACAAACAACACGACGGAAGCGTGATGTACAAAGGAACCAGTGTGAACGCCGTTTTGGCGTTTCTGTCGCAAAAAAGCGAATTTCAGCTTGACGTTTGAAACCCCCATGCCAACGTCGCGCCAATGTTTCATCTCCCATGTGACATTTGTTTCGCAATTCTGAGGTTCAGCGTCCCCTTGTTGGAGCGACGTTGGCGCGGCGGGGCTCTGACGAGCGTCATGTTAAAACTCCCCAATGCCGTCGTGCACGTGAAGCGTGTCGCATCGTCCGGTCTACGAGCTGTTCCAACGTCTCGTGTCGTCGTCGTGGTCGTTTCAGACCCGTGCGCGCACGGCAGCTGCATCACCCTGGAGGACGGGTCCTACTTCTGCGAGTGCCGCTCCGGATACACAGGTGAGAGGCAGTTCTCTGGTGTGGGTGGTGTTATGTTGGGGTGCCCGGGTCAGCATCACGCCGGAACCTTCAGCTGACCTGGCCTATTCACGGCTCAGCATCAAGAGAAAGGAGCCAATCCCTCCTGTCTCTATGACCTATTCGAACAAGTACCAGTCTTACAGGTACTTGTCTAGTATTTATTGCAAGAAGTCAAATGTTCTTGAGCTCCAAGGAAAGCAGTCCTGATCTCAGGTAAGGGTATGTTTTCAGACACATGAAGCTGTGTGTGTACAGCTTCATAGGTGAGTGGGAAAGAATCACCTGTGATCGAACCAACAATCGAGGGTTCGATTGGAGCGGTTCGATTACACAACAGTGGTGCCGAGGTAATGGATCCGGACAAGGAGCCGAAGCTACGTCCGGTCTCATTGGCCGCGTTCGATTTACGCGTTTGGCTCGCCCAATGAGCCAAGGCGGTCGTGTTTTCGACGTCGGCGTCAGCATTTGGCAATGGCACTGTTCGATTCACGTGTGCCGGCTGGCCGAGTGAGCCCAAATGGCTGACTTCGCCCCATCTCCAACGCGGGGGCGAAGTGGCGCCACTGCGCCGGCGGCCAGCCGCACGCGTAAATCGAACACGCCCACGCACAGTGAGTGGAGTTGTGGATCTAGGGATGGTGAAACTCTCAGGGACGCCTCCAGGGTATGGGGTGACTCCCTGTTCACACACTGCTTCCGCGATCCGTGATACGTGACTGCATCCATGATGGACGGTTTTGCCTCTTGGAGCCAAAACCTTTCCGTCATTTTCGCACGATGTTCCGTCACAGCGTGTGACACTGCCCAGGCAGATGCCACGGTTGTTTTGGAATCAGCGCACGATGCTCATCTGAGGAACGTCAGTTCGAGTGACCCTGACGACGCTCGCTTCACAAAGGATAACGTCGTTTCCTGGCGCAAGTCAATTCAGTGGGTGTGTCCTCATTTGTGATCAGTGCCTCTTGATATGCGAGTGCAGAACATCCCAGCGAAAACGCGACGGGAATCCACTGAAACAGGTGATCCTTTCGCGGAGGCGTTCTGAAGACAATTGCTCAATATCCGACCTTTGCATTTGTGTCGGTACGGTTTGTAACGTACATCAAGTAACAGTGACAAAATGCAAAACCTGGTTGGAAAAGTTTATTTCTTATCAATGCACTCGAAACGCTGTCCAGCAGATCCCATCTCAGAAGGCAAACATGCAGTTTTACGAAAAGTGAAGACGTGTGTTTGGACATTTCTGACCAGCACCTTGAACGCAAAGTAGTTTCAAAAAGAGTTTCCTTCTTTGAAGGCAGTGGTAATGCCCAAGCAAAAACAGGACACACAATCAACGCACTGGAGTTATGAGCCGGGTGTCAGAATACACGAGTCCACCTGCATTCATAATTCAGTGTATCCGGTTCAAACCTTCTGCTCGGTCAAGGTCATGACGTGTACAATGTTGCGCCATGCGTGACGACAAACGTTCACGCTCACGTATCTACAGAGCAGCGAGCAGGATCTGCACGGCCATGGAAATCATAGTAAAGAACCCGACGCTGAAGAAGACAGACCGACTCGGCATGGGCAGCGGAATCAGATACGCGAAGAAGTGTCCGAACCGCGCGAGGGTGAAGACCCGGAAGTGCCAGAGGGCGCTGGTGGCGGCGGGGCCGGCGAGCACGTACAGAGGGCCGAGCAGCAGGAAGGCGGGGATGTTCTCCAGGTCGTTCATGTGGATCCTACAACGAGAAGGTGTCAAGGGGTGCTCCAAGGGTCCACGGGGTCTGGTGCCCTGATCCCGAGAAAAAATAGGCCGACCGGCCTCGCGTGATTTGCAGTGGTCAACTGTCCGGACAAGAGCACTTGGAACTTTGCCAATTTCACAGTACTGTACACTAATCAACTTCCTTCTTGGTGCCTTATCCTTGTCCAAGAACAAATCTACAGACCTAATATGAACACAATTGAGCACCATTTTCATGGAGAAACTGCTGTACACATACTTTTGGCAGACGATGCCCATCGTGCTTCGCACTCGACCGGTACCCAGCGCAAATCACTACAACCACCCATCTTGTCCACGATTTTTGTACCCAAGGCATATGTGGGTCACAACCACCATTGTCACGTTGGAGTTTGGAGTTTGCCCCGCCCCCCCCCCTCTCCACCCCCACCTCAGGTTTGGAGTTTAGATCTATAAGAGTGTGAGTGTCTGTTCACCTCTTGACGCGTTCGACGGTCTCCACGTTCGCTTTGCTCGCGTGCGTCTTGCCGTCTCCCAGCAACTTCTCGTCCTCGGGGTTCGCGAACACCTGCAAAACGAACACAACCAGTGAGATGTTCGAATTGTGCCGGAAGTGACGCAGTCTCCCGTGGGGTGGAAGGAAATGTTCAGAAAACAGACTCACAATGAATGTTTGCGAACACAACCAAATCATGGGATTACAGAGAACTTGTGAAAAGACATTCACAGTAACAATGGGTGGTGTCCGCTTTTCTCAAATTCAAACCCTTGCGCAACGCAGAGCCGTTGGGGTGACACTTTTCACCCCAACAATTGGCGGGGGAAAACACAGGATTGCGCGTCCCATTCTGACCCCACCCTAATCAGTGTCACCCTGCCTTTTCTTTTGTGCCACCGGCACAAGTTCGTCCTTTCCCAAACTTGATGTCAAGCCTCCCCCTCCTGCATCAGAACCGTTCTCCACATTTGCCTGGTTCCACCCCTGATCAGGATCAGACGGGTTTGGATCCACCCAGTGCAAAGGCCCACAGACCAGACCGTTCACGTGGGACTTGATGGAGGTGTCACTCAGCAAAAGAAGGTCCAGACCGTTGGGACCGGACGGAGGCTCGCACGGACCGCAACTACGAGGATCTAACAACATATTCTGGCACTCTGCATGTTCAGCGTGTTTGGCAACAGTCATGGGTGGTTGATGTGAGACAATATCTGACTAGCTGATTCTTTTGTCCGCC
>JAAUXT010057498.1_pt1 | contig 10600 bp, 13 predicted proteins | sample 7278171 | NCBI WGS metagenome assembly JAAUXT01 (sample SAMN14350112, study PRJNA611818) | marine sediment metagenome | isolation source: surface marine sediment (1.8m) | place: French Polynesia: Moorea | collected 2018-08 | reverse complement strand
TCAAAGAGGCTCAGAATTGATATCAGAGGTGTCTGACATGATTTTAACTTGGGTGCCAGAATCTAGAAACTTGTTTTTTAAATGATCAGGCAGGCATTTATGAACAATGAACATTTATGTGACCACACGCTTTTTATGCATAGCATTCTTGTTCTCTCAAGTTTATACATATATATCTCAACTTATCACTTATAGAATAGATCATTACATATATTTTTTTGAGTACATAGTTGTACTTATGAGTATAAAAATTCAATTTTTTTTTGGATAGAAGGTACTACCAGGCAAGGCAAGATATACTTGTGATGTTCTTGTAAGTACATACAAATTGTACTTGTGAGAACACTTTACGGTCCTCCGATCGGTCTATTTTGAGACGATCCTCGTACAACATGATTTTGATCGCTGAGTTGCAGACAAGCGTCTGGTGTTCGACGTTTACCGCCCGACGAAGATTCTGTTTGGTTTCAATGGCTTCTTTTTTTCGGGCTTGAATACCACCATCAGTGGAGTGTGAGAAGAACATTTCACACCACATGAAGCAAAACTTTATTTCTGAAGCTCACAGACCGAAGGGCAGTGGTGTGGTCTTGTTGACCACTCTCTCACGCGTTCGTTTTTGCGAGCGAGTCTGTGCTTGCATTCGAAGATTTCAGCAGCAAGTTGAAGACATGGAAACTGAAGCAAGAGAGTCCTCCACGTCCCCTGCGGTCCACGGGCTGCCGTTGTATCCACTACAAAATTTGGGACTCGGTTTCAATTGTGGTGTGGAGGACAAACTGCAAAAGCTTTTCAGTTGTACAGAAACATGGACATCATGCTACGTGCGTACATCGTGTTCTTTATTCCGAAGCAACCGTGTCTTTCGCGTGAAATAATCTCTCACAACAAATGCAAATTCAGCCTGATCTTTCACACGAAATGGAAGTCGTGATTGTCGGGCTGACACAAAGCATCTCTAAAACACCGAGACTACAGTGCACATTTTCGGTTGTGTCAATATTCATGACTAGAAAAATTGTATGAGTCGTGTTAGTCGTTTTCTTCCAATTGATCGTGACATCAGATTTCACCGCCAGTCATGCAAACACACAAAAAGCGACAAAAATAAGAACTGCACACACAACGGTCCAATTCACAGTGGCTCTCTCAGAGAGCACGACACTTGTGAAATTCTGAGAATGTCGCGAGCCAGTCTTGGTGAAGGTGTTTTGCATACTTTTGTCAGGTTCATGGATAACAAAACCTGACCGAACCTGACGGTATACAGAACACCATAAACACCGGAAAACGAGTATTTTGCCCTGATGTACCGTGTCGTACATATCACAGAGGTGCGTTGTTTGTTCAGCACAGGGAAGCTCGTGCGCGAGTTTCCGAGCGTTGTCAGTAGTAGACATCTGACGTCCTTCTCAGCCTTCTGCGGCATTTTGGACTTTTTGCCTTCATCGTGGACCCGACTGGTAAAAGTGTCCAGCCCATTTCTAACAAACTGAAAATGCGAAAACACACACATACCAAAAAAGTGCACAACAAAATAGTGGAAGCATGCTTCCCTGAACGGTTTGGTGTCCGATAGATCTACTCATGCGACAACGTTCTGCAGTAAGTGGTGTGTGGACATGGAAGCGGTTGAATCACCAGTGCGAACGTCAGTGCAGAACAATCTAATGCGTGCACATTGCAAGATGTCAACTGTTGAACGTCGGTCGACGCCCGTGGATGGAATGGCATCGCTGTCCAGCGAAACGGGTTCACACGTTGATCTCTCATGTGTTGAAGACCCCACCCTTAGCATCCCAGAAAGAGACTTGCCAATGGCGATGAACCCAAATGGGAACGAGCGTCAGGTGCCAGGACACCTGCTTTCACAATACAGCGGGACAAGAGTGTGGGCGTTGAAATGAGCCGCAGCTACCTACCGGTGCTGAGTGTTTCTGTTGACGCTGATGTCCACGTCGGTGAACGCGGCGCCGTTGCGCGGGGAACCGAGCCGCGGCTCCGGCGTGAACGAAGTCCAGTTCCAAACTGTAGAGAATCTGGTCGTGAGACCAGTTGTGTCCGACTGCGTCATGATGGACGGGGGCCGCTGCTGCAACAGACGACGAAACGCTGGTCGTTGAGCTTTTACTGTTGTCGACCAATCGTGTTAAGTTCAACGGACTCGTTTTGTGTTCGAGCTGCTGTGAGTTGTTTGCCAGTGTACGTACATGTTTGCGAGAACTTGTGACTCTGTTCGAGCTGAGCTTGTGCAACCTTTGAGCAACTTGACGAATATCCGGAGTGCGTGTCCGTCTTTTGAACATGCGAAAAGTTCCCTGAAATGTGAAACAACGGAATTGACTTCACAGAATGTGTGCAGTGCACTGCTGAAATAACGCACTTTTCACGTTGACAGCTAAACCAAACAGTGCATATCAAGTGGTTCAATAAATCTTTTCGTTGCACATTGTCACTCTTGGGCATTTGTGCGCAAGATGCCAAATTCAGGAGGCGAGATCGCACAACGGAGGGGACAACGAATCTGCACGATTGCAAATACAACAGTTGCGGACCTTCGTTGTCTCGGGTGGAGGTTATCTTACTTCTCGCACCAAGGTCGCAAACAGCTGCACAAAAACAAACGAAATTGGCGCTTTGTGTCCGTGCGAACAGACTGAGTTCTGTGAGGATGTTTGTGGGAACTGACGGTTGAGTGGCCGTCGTCGCTGTAGGCGACGCTGAGCAGACGGTGAGCGGCGCGGCCCTGCAGCAGGCCGCGTCCGGACGACGACATGCTGAGCGCCGACGACAGCGTCGAGCGCGGCGGCGTGCCCGGGTCCACCCGGATGCCCAGCTCGTGCAGCTCGTCCGCACCTGGAGGAACCGGAAATACTGGCAATGTTCACAACGGTTGGTCCTGACAGGTTTCATCTTGTGCCACATTTTGACTCATTTGAAACTGAAGTGGGTTTTGACGGATGTGAACATTGTTCTCACCAAGATAATACTCATCGTAATCGTTGAAATGATCAGCACCAAGAAACGATTGTATGTCCTCTGGACATTTGGTGTAAAGTACGAATATCACAACTGCGATAATGATGCAGATGGCTCCTGCAACGAGAAGTTTGGTGTTGACTTTCGCAACTTGTTTGTCGACAACTGCAGCCACGGAAAACGACTCTGGTCTGAGACGGCTGAAATCTTTACCATTGACTAAGCACAGGTAAAACGTCCAGCCCCATGAGAACTCAAGTTTTCCATTTTCAAATGGAATCTGCAGTTCAGTGGGGTTCCGAATCATGGCAAAGATGCAGCAGGCAGCAATTTGGCAGGCGCCAGTCAAGGCGCAGAAGCAGATTCCGTGGAAGATGACGGACTGCAGGAGAAACATGGCCATGAACCAGCACGAAAAAGCGAACCTGAAATGAACACAAACAGAGTTGGATTTGTGCTCGCGGCTTTTTGTCGGCAGCAAATTGGCACTGAAAGACTGGCATACTGTAACACCAGGATCCATTTGAACTGATTACCCGTACCAAAGCATAATGTGAGCGTAGAGTCCCGCCAGTCTGTAGTGCCTGCCCCACCGGATGCCTTCTCCGTCTATTGTGAAGTACTCGGCGATCCACAGAATGGGGTACGGCGCGCCTCGCAGTTGTGCGTCTCGGTAATCGCGGTTGATGCTGGATGCTGTGACAGACGTGTTCAGGGTACAGTCGAGCGTCAGAGGGTTTGGCGCGCTCAAGTTCGATTCTTACTTCAGCAGATCAGCAGAAAGCGACGCAAGCAAAGTGTGCAAACAAAAGTTCGCGCACGCACGCACGCACGAACGCACGTACACACACAAGCACACACACACACACACACACACACACACACAGTCAAGCACACAGCCGTGTCTTTCACCAGATCACGCCAGAATCTCACCGAAAGGACCGAAGCCGATCCTGCCTTCCGACCACATGTCGCTGCTCCAGTGGAACCGCTCGTTGTAGTTGATTTGCTCCTCCTCGTGCTTCGACAAGTTTTGAAATTCTGGAGTTCCTGCAAAACGAAAATTTCCGAGATAATTTGTGTGGTGTGCAATCTGGCCTTTCGCCCAACAGAAAAGTGTGTCCATGATCAAACAAATGAAAGTTTGGAGTGAGACGTTACACTCTTCTGTTCTTTGTGGTGACACAAGAAGTGCCATCTGAATCGATTGGTTCGAAGATGTCAAGGGTGGAGAAAACACGAGTCTGACTTCAACTGCAGACCACGCAAAATCACGCACCGTGTTCGTGAGCTCAAAACATCTTTTTACCAATTGGTAGCTTCACGTTTCGTTTCATTGCTCACCTGCGAGCGCAGCTTGTCAATGTTCAAAAGTGATCAAAGCCCAGTTTTCAGACGCAGAGAATAAAAGAGAAGGGAGAGAGAAGCAGAAGCCATGATGTGCAGGTGCTCTTTGCAACAATAGGCACTCAGAAGATCAAGGACGGGCGACACTGATGCAATTGTTGAGTTGCAGTTGTCATTATGTAATTACACTCCCGAAATGAAGATGTTTGATCGAAGTGCACGAATCGCTGCTCACCTTTCAGAGTGATATTGACACTTCTGAGGCCGATTTTGACTCCGACATCAGCCTTGATTTCGTGCGCGCTGCCTGTGAAAAAATGGCATGACGATCCATCCTTGGTATTTATTGCAGCTTTTGACTTTGTTTTCGGAAGGGAAGAATGACAGAGATACACAAAGGGCATGCAATGCAGTGCCTTTGTCGATGGATAAAAAGGGACAGTTGGCATTCTTGTGCTGATTCAGAATTCATTGCAGTGGCAACACATTCAAGGAGGGGGGCTCTTCATTCTAGGACGACAAATTTTGCTGTTTTCGCCCCGGGGGTGGGGGCACCAAAATGACCCGAGGTAGTAACACTTTGGCTCGGTGGTTCACCCAGTTTCCGGAAGAAGTATTCTTCTCTGTGATTGATTGGTGTTTCATACGTGTATTGCTTGTTTTTGCCTTGTGCGGAAAATGGAAGGGTCCAATTCCAAAGAGAAGAACAGATCGTCTTGTAAAACTGAACGAAGGACGCAACAGACTGTCAAGACATCTTACCTGCACGATATTGTGTTTTTGTGTGCACATGCGCAATTTCCCACTCTTGACTGAAGTTGCAAACTGCAAAACAAAAGATGCGTGCTAATGAATTACAAGTTTGCCGGTGGGTGGGGGGTACATTAAAATAAACAGGAAATCTGCGTTCACTCACGTAAAATGAAGAGCGGAATGAAGATGGCCGCCATTGACTTGAGCAAAAGACGCAGTTTCTGAAAAGGGTGGAGACAATTTTTCAACAGGTGTTTGGTGGTTACAGGACGTGATGATGCCACCATCATGTTGACGAGGCCTGTCTCTTGCGGATCAGCGGGAACAAAGTAAAAAAATAAATTGTAGTGTGAAGATACACACACACACACACACACACACACACACACACACACACACAATTGACCCATCTGAAGGGGTCGATTTTCTCTTTGCGTGCATTGCCCTGGAAAACTGTTTCTGGTTTCCAAGAAACAAGAAAAGGACTCAACAGGGAACAGTTCACAATTCTGACCAGACATAATGCGCGAACTAACGGCGGAGCGTGTGGACCTTCACGCGTTAGAGCGTTCAGAAAGAAGCCATTGCTCCCAGCGGAAGTTGAGGACTGACACCCTTGATTTTGCAATCCACCCCTGGGCCTGTGCCAAATTGGTGTGAGACAATTTCTTCACAGCATGAGTCACCTTTCACTGACTGCCGTTTGCCCACAAACTTTGTTGGAGTTTGACAAAAACCCGTTCGTTGGTGTTGCTGTCGAAAACAAAGTAAAATAGCGATCTCTGACTTCCCCTGATAAGCAACACCAGTCAGGCGCACGCGCGCTTGTGCACATTGAGTTTGCAGTGGCAGAGATGTACGCAAAATTCGATGTGCATTGATACGTGCAACAGCTGAAAGGGGACGACGATGCGAGATGCAGGACTTACGTCGACGCCGGACCTGTATCCGGGCAGGATGAGGATGAAGGCGAGCAGCAGGATGAGCGCGGCGAACACGAAGCCGATCTCGAGCACGTCGACACTGACGGCGTCGTGGCGCGACGGGTAGAGCGTCGGTGCGCCACCATGCCGGAAGCCCGAGAAGTAGCCGCTCCACCTGTCGGCGTCGTCGTGCGACCCGGTCCTACTCATGCTGCCGACTCATGGGCTCGTTACCCCTGAAACACACCACATCCGTTGTAGTTCCGTCGAAGTTGCATTTATTTTCCAGTTCTGGGAATTCGGGGGCCAGCCAGACTGTGGTAATCAGACCAGAAGTTGCAGCGATGTGCAAAAGACGGAGCTTGGCTCATGCGGATCGGCCTGGCACCTCGTATGACGTTCCTCGTGCACCAGGAGGCAACGATCGAAGCGAAACAATCTGCATACACACCACACCAGGACTCGAGTCCCTGTGTTGTGACACTTTTGCAGGTGTTGTTCAGACTTGTGCTGCACAATGTTGAAAAGCTCGCGTGCATGTTGATGCACGAACACTTTGCACAGCTGTGCGACATTTATCATTGAGTGCAAAAATCGAACGTTCAGTCACATGCAACATGTGAACGTCGAACCGACAGATCAAAGATAAATCTGAATGCACAGTTGCACGCCCAAGTGAAGAGTCAAAAAGAGCGAACGCTCGGAATTGTTGTGTGTGAAGCATGTTTGAGCCTTCTTCGCCTCTGTGTGCGGGTGCAGGTGCACATTTTGCTTTGAACGGAATGGCCATTTTTGCTGATGCCAAGCACTTGTTTGGCGACATTGAGGTGTGCTCATACAGTTGGACTTGTCTGCAGATACGAGGGGTGCACCAAAATAGACCGATCATCGCAGATTCCTCGGAGCTGTCTCCTGAAATTTTTTTCCGGAGTCCGGTGTTTCATTCTCCAGATGTTAGTCAATGTTTCGCCGCTCAATGCCATCATGAAGTGCAATCCAGTGCGCTCAGGTGAACCTTTTTGTATGACTATTCCACACGGACTTTCGATCAGTCTTGGTGTTCTGTCTTTCGCGGAATCACATTGGCACCAAGCGCAACACAAGTTCACCATTATGCAGTGCCGAATTGAACAGAGATCCATGATTAAATTCATGGTTGCTCAAGACAAGTCTCCAATACAGTGTTGGAGAGACCTGCAGGCAGTGTATGGAAACTGGATGCTGGGCAAGACGTGCGTGAGACATTGGCACAAGATCTTCAGAAGTGGCAACCAAGACACACCCACAGCTGACCAAAAGCACCCAGGAAGAGCCCGCAGCACCTGCACAGATGCCAACATCACCCTCATCAGGGATCTCCTTGAAGATGACAGGCGGAAGACAGTCAGGGAGTTAGTGGTTGAGTCCGGATTGTCTCAAGGGACAGTGCATCGGATTCTTCAGAAAGAATTGCAGTTTTCAAGGATTTGTGCAAAGTTTGTACCCAGACTGCTTACTCCTGCGCAAATGACTCATCGTGCTGATCTTGCTGCAAATAATTTGGCTTTGTTGGAAGATGGAGGTCGTGACTTCATGGAGAAGATAGTGTCAGGTGATGAGACGTGGCTCTACTGCTTTGATCCCCAGACAAAACAAAGATCATCACAGTGGCTTCCAAAGGGATCCAAGAGACCACAGAAAGCTTTGCGGTGCAAAACTGCCACTAAGAAGGTGATGCTCACACTTTTTTTTGACACTGAAGGGCCAATTCTGATCAATTTCCTTGAGCAAGGAGAGACTGTTGACAAGGAGGAATATTGCCGAGTACTCGCACGTTTGAGAGAGAACATTTGCCTGAAAAGACCAGACAAATGGAGGATGAATGCTGAGGGATACCAGAACTTTCTCCTTCATCAGGATAACGCAACACCTCATACTGCCACCATCTCCCTTGCTGCAGTTGGAGAAAATCACATGGAGATGCTCACCCACCCAGCTTACAGTCCGGACATGGCTCCTTGTGATTTCTCTGTGTTCCCAACCCTCAAGGATGAATTGAAGGGGCATGCATTCCGGGACATTGATGAATTGAAGACCGAAGCTCGCAGAGTGCTCCTTCACTGGCCAAGAGATTTCTTCAGGAGAGCAATTTTTGACATGCCAAAGAGATGGGCAAAGTGTGTCTCTGCAGGAGGGGACTATTTTGAGGGCAGAGGAATGGACATACCCCCACTGCCAGAGTTCCTGGATCACTCAGAGGATGATTGGAGCCCATCGGAAGACAGTGACAGTGATGGTGATTGAGCGGCCGGGCGCGCAATCGAAGACTGACTGTTTGGTTCTGACTTTGAAAAATTTTGTTTCCGGTTTTGAGGACTTTTGCTTCCCATAAAGGTTGTGCATTGAAGCTTATGTTGGCAAAGAACCAGTTGGCACAAACCATGTCTTCATTGTCTTTGACAGCTCCGAGGAATCTGCGATGATCGGTCTATTTTGGTACACCCCTCGTACATGCGTCCGAATCTTTGTTCCGTTTCAGCCGCTTGTGCTGACATTGTTAAACCAGCGTGTCGGGCACCTGTCCAATGTCCTCTGGCTAACTTTGCCTCCCTCTCACCCACCCCCACCCACAGTCTTGTCTGAAAGTTGGACTTGTCGTTTTTGTCCATTTTGGGTCTTGTCCAAAAAAGCTGAGTTGTCCAGATAACGCCCCCCCCCTGTAAAAAAATAAGACTTGTCTCTCTATTTTTGGGTCTTGTGCAACAAAGTTTCCTGAAAAGCTCAGTTACTGTGTACCCCATCCCAAAAAGTTTTGGACTTGTCATTTTTGTCCATTTTGGGCCTTATCTGAATAAGTTATCTGGATAACATCCCCCAGTTACAAAAAATGGACTTGTTATTTTTGTCCTTTGACTTTCTCAGTGTGTCGGGTGCAGGCTGCAGGCGATCTACGCGGCGAGCGGCTGATGTTCTACTTGAAAGTCGAGCTTGATGGTTGGGAAGGCCGGAATTGTGGAAGTTCATTGCTGCATGGCGCTCAAACGCAAAATACGTCACAGAGATGCGGATACCGAGCTGCTAAAGATTCCTTGCATCTCATTTGAAGATGCTTTCAAAAAGGATGGCCTCGTTGTTTGCTGTTGGCTTGAGCTTTCCAGTTTGATGATCATTCTGCAAGGACTTGTTTTTTGACATCTTGTTCAGCAGATTTTTTGCCGATGTAGTTGAAATATTTCGGCCAGCTGAACACAAACAGCGCCTCTGGTGCTCCACCCATTGGTGCGACGCTGACTGTAGGGCGAAAAGTGTGCTCAGCCCTTGATGACTAACAAGGGAGAAAGCAAGTAAACTTTTCACCTTTCGGCCTTGACCGACGGAAAATCGTAAAAGACCGTCTCAGGTCACTTCTTCGTGTGACCACGGAGATGTCGAGATGTGTAAACGATGGGGAAGCATCCAGCAGTGCGCGGGCATGCATTTCTGCTGCATACACAAGCGACTGAACTCAAAGGTCTCTGGGACTCTCTGCTTGGCCTTCTGTGAATGCCACAAGGAACACAATATCGCGAGAAGTAGATCGTCCGGACAATTCAATTGAGGAACAAGAAATTGCGAGCTTGTGAACAACAGATTTTTTTTGCCCACGCTGCGGATGCCCAACAGGACCAAGGCGTTTCGCCGTCTTCAAGAACTGTCTGAGTGCCCCTTCCAGCCTCGGAAACCTCATGCAGTGCCTCGTCCGTTGTTCAGGAGAGCGAGGGTTCTTCAGCGATTGCCGACAGAGCCTTAGCCAAGGGCAGGCCTTTTGCACTGAACTGTTTACCGAGTTCACAGTTTTATTCAGACTCGTTTGAAGTTGTGTTGTGTACCACCTGGCAAAGTTTGTGGAATTTGTGGATCCCCGTTTCAAAATCAAGTCGGGGGTTTTCTGCAGAACCAAGGCAACTCAGAAAAATACCTTGATTCATCTGACTCCGTCAATTTTGCTGACCAGGGGCTTGGGCCTCGCGGTGATTTGAATAAAGAGGGTCGCTCATGCGAGTTGCTTTTTTGAACAAACATGACTCTCCAACACCAAATACAGATGAGAACTTCCAAAAGTCTTTTGACCCATCAAGTCCACCAACAACTTTCTCACACAAGCAACAGGAAAAACTTCAGAATTTTTGAGCCCGATGCCAACTGATGCCACAAGCTCAGTGCAGTCACACCATGTGTTTCTGTGGACATTGAAAACAACCTGAGTTGCTTCAACCTGAAGGGGGGGGGGGTCGGGCTAAACCAATTGAGTTGTAAACACAGATGACAACATCTCTAGAATGCCTTGTCTGTTTTGCAAAATTTACACACTAAAATTATTTTCTTCATACAGTGTCACACACTTTTTATATATACTGATGCAGAATTGGCTTCAGAACATCCCCCCAAAAGAAAATGGACCAACCTTCCAAACATTCACAAAAGAAACCGAACCAGGTACTTTTTAAGTGATTTGAGGAGCTTGGTCCAATTTGTGAGCTTTTGGAAAAAGCGAGCGAAATCAGAGTGAGCAAAATCAAATCACCTATAGGCAGCCTCTTCCAAAAGTATGTCAGCAGCAGTTTCATGGTCAAGATGAG
>JAAUXT010035086.1_pt1 | contig 10606 bp, 8 predicted proteins | sample 7278171 | NCBI WGS metagenome assembly JAAUXT01 (sample SAMN14350112, study PRJNA611818) | marine sediment metagenome | isolation source: surface marine sediment (1.8m) | place: French Polynesia: Moorea | collected 2018-08 | reverse complement strand
GTTGCATTATCGGGTCTGCAAATACAATTCTAAGAAGAATGTAACTGACAGAAAAAGACTATGGTTATTAATGACTCGGCTACATGAATATGCATCATGAGTAAGGTAGGAGTCAAAATGCCCGGATGTAAAGAAGCGGCTGTGGGTCCGAGTGAGTACTCAAGGCACAGAGTGCGATCTCCTCTGGTTGACTCAACAGCTTGGCACAAAAAGTCTGCATTGGTTATTAGACCGCTGCATCGACTCGGACAACTGTCACAGACATGTGACAGCCAGACTAGCGAGATCTAGTGGATCAAGCTGATAGATTCATATAAACTACTTGCCGGTTTCACACTTGAAGGGACAGAACACAATTGTCCTTTCAAGTTAGCCATGAGCCTCAGGAATACTCAGGCCGCAAGCTTGTTCCATTATTATGGATCAGAAAGGTTTCAAATCAGAACATCTTCAAGGGTTTTCACATGACGACGTCATGTTTGACATCAACTGCAGCGACAGAACGTCAAGGTCAAAATGTAACCTGATGCCCAATTGAAGTGCATAAAAAAATGGTCCAGACCATTCCTTGACGTCGTCAAAAAAGTTGCCGCCGTCACCTACGTGAAAACAGCTTTTGTAAGGATATTTTCCAGGCATCAAACTGAAACAAAAAAATCAAGAACCTTGGAATGGAAAATCCATTCCTTGAGTGCATGTCCACAGTGCTTGAAATGAACGTAATGTCTGTGCATGAAATCAGTTGCTTTGATGATCACGCAAGCACGAGACGGATTTTGCCAAACCATGTTCACCCCGTGAATTTTTGGAGAGTTGGATCTCACATCAATGACTTTCAGTGCGGAAAGATGCACACAAAACCTTTACATCACTGGTGTTTCTACTTCTGGAATAGCAGGACGATCTGAGAACAAAACCAAACAAAATTGTTGGCCCTTTATTTTGACACAGGAAAGCATCGCGAAAACATACGACATTGCAGCACAACCGCTTTTGACAAAAAAGACATCACTCGTGTTTCAGCATAACTCTTCACATTTGGACAGAAAGGTTGTTTTGGAGCAACCTTTCTGACACAGTGTTTGCCCTGTCAGGCAGGACATTTACTTCACTGAAAAGTGCGAGATTTTTATACATTGATCAAAACCGCCGTCAATCACAACAAGCTGGTCATCATGCAAGGAGAAGTTTTGTATGAACCTCACTTTCTCCCTCAGATGCAGAACCTGTCTCAATGACCCATCATCTGCGTTCACAACGTGGATCTGGCTGTACATGTTCTGGCTGTATGTCATAGATCGATTTCGAATGAACAGGGCGTCGTGGTTTGGTGAATATAAGATTCTCCTAAAAGGTTCACCCTTCAAATTCACCTGCCAAATTACTTTCTCACTCTCACACGCCGCAGATTGGACAAGGGAAAGCATTCCGTTTGAGACAGAGGCGATGCATTTGCGAGGTGGAATGAAACACGAGTAGCCTCGCAGCAACGGAGACTGAATGCAGCTTTCAAGTGTGAAATTCACGGTGGAACAATTCAACTGCAAAGTGTCGGAAAAATTCCCCACAAACATCTCACCTGGCTCCCCCAACCACATGGTACTCGGGTAGTACTTGGGATCATGAAAGGCTGTGGAGGTCTCTCCTGTTTCCACGTTGTACAACTTGATATCTTGGCAGACGCAACATGATATTGCTATGTAATTGTTCTTGCTAATTGTCAAGCATTGTATGTACTTCTGATGAGACCACACACACACCTTTGGGGTCGGAAGAACCTCCTCCCAGGTTCTCTCCACTCCATCGTAAGACCACAGAGTCGCTGTGTTTGGTTCTGTTGCTTGGCTGAACAAGAACAGTTTACCAGAGGGAAGGTGCGAAAGTTCAGGACACGGTGAACTTTTTCCAATCAGGTCAGTGGAAATGTGACGCAGCCGGACCCAAGCCCTCCTCTGAAAGAGAACCAAACAGTGTCACTTTGAGACAAAAAGGCCACAGATGCAAATCAGTCTTCCAGGAAAACAAAATAAAAATAGCTCCATGGAGCTCGCGGTATTTTGTGGAAATTTCAGTTGCTCTGATTTAGGTCAGTCAGATTTGGCTTGCTCTGATTTGGCTCACTCTGATTTGGCTCACTCTGATTTGGCTCCTTCTGATTTTGGTCACTTTTTTGTTAAAATTCCTACTTGTTTCACTCAATATTCACAACTTCAGAACTCATTTAGCACACACCCAAATGGAAGAAATTTGACCAAATTGAACTTTTACACATTGTTTCATAACAATATCCACATATCAACCAAAAGAGTTGCCCAGTATCCAGCTGCTGTAGGTGCTTCGATTTGGCTCGCACCGATTTGGCTCATTTGAGCCCAAATCATGCAACCCACCTCAAATCACCTAAAAACTGCCTTGTCAAGCAGTAGGTTGGCATGCATCTGGTAGCAAAACCTGCGGATCATTTTTGGGAAACATTCTTTTTGTGAACTTGAGTAAAAAAGTTGACCTGTTTTGCCTGAGACTTCACAGTTGCTTGTGACCCTGTATGTTCAGATGGAGAGGTTTTGCTGGTGGCCTCTTCAGCAGCATGTTGTGGAGCCGGACCCTCCTGGAAAAGGTGCACATTGTTGTGAGTTGGGAGGTTTCTGGAGAAAACCAAACATCGAGTTTGTCTTTTTTTGCAGTCTGGGCTGGTGGGATGGAATGGTTTTGGCAATGGCAGAAGAGACACGTCTGAGAGTGAACCACATGCTCATCTGAATAGAAACCAAGAGTTTCTAAATTGTGAGTGACTGGTTTTCAAACTGAAGCAAACCAACACAACTGACTGACAATCATTCTCCTGGCAATATAAATTTGTACTGATTGGGCAGAATCGAAACACACACAACATGCCCTCAAATTTATGGGGTATTTGTTTGGAGTGTGCTGGGATGCTTCTGGGGATGGACCATTTGTGGCAGTGCACCTGGCAGGGGCATCTTGCACCCAAGGACTCACCTGAAACAAGTGTTAATGGGGAGTTTTGGTGCACCTTTCATTTCCAATCATAGGGTTCATGTCAGGAAAGGAGCAGAGTTTGCCAGATCTTTGTAAATCAAGGACCCAAATGTCACAATTGGTTCATTATTTGTGACTTGTTACCTGGATATTGGAAGTTTGTGTACCAACCTCTGGTGTTTCTGCCCTTCCTTCACTCTCCCCGACAGTTGTCTTTTGTTTCGCTGTTGGCACTGGGCTGCCTTCTTCATCTTCTGCAGTGTCTGTCAGTTTTACCAGACTTTCAACAACTTGCTTTGCTGAAATTCTATTATTGGCCTCTGCACAGGTCATCTTCACAATGATCCCTCTGATCTTCTGTTCAATATCATTTCCCTTTGACTGATCAACCACACACAGGGGTTCAACTTTGTAGGTGATTCTCTCATAGAGGATTCTCCCACTTGACAGATGCAGCTCTGAATCCTCATTTGGGGTTTCAATCTTGGGAACCAAATGCTCATTTTGTTGGATCATTGCCAGGAAGGTGAGTCCCATTGCAAAAATGTCCACACTTCTCTTGTACTTCAGTTTGAATTGATCAGTTCTCAAGAAAAACTCTGGAGCTTTGAAGGCCTCAGTGCCAACCTTGGTACTCATGGTGGATGTGTCTTGAGATGGTCCCAGGAATTTACTCAAATCAAAGTCTGTGAGTTTTGCAACTGAGGGGTTTCCTGCAAGCAAAATGTTGTTTGGCTTGATGTCTCTGTGGATGATGTTTTTCTTGTGCAAATATTCCACACCATGTGCTATGTCTGACATAAATTTGACTTTTGATTTTTCAGAGATCTGGATATTCTTCTCATTACACTTGTTAAAGTATTTCACAAGGTCTCCCCTCTCACATAATTCCATGAACATCCAGACAGTTTTATCATTCTGGACAATATCATAGACTCTGGTGATGTTGGGATGATTCAGTTCAACTAGTTCCTGAAGATTGTTCACAAGTTGATGGGCTTCCTCAAAACTCCTCTTTACAATTTGTTTTGATGCCACTTTGAGAGTTCCATGATACACAGTCCCAAAAGAACCTTGTCCAAGTGTTGCATCCCTGTCAATTGTGTAGTTTCCTTGGGACAACATGGTTCTGTATTGAGTATCAAACTGCAGATTCAGTCACTGATTCTCAAACTGAAATTCAAATGAACAATGTGTGAATACACAAAACTTGTCAAACAACCACACAAGTGGGCAATCACCCAAAATACATTCCATGAGTTTTGAAACTGAACCAAGATCACTCAACAAGTTGAATGTTGTGACCAAACAATCTTTGGTGAACCAGGACCATTTGCGTTGGCAGAGAGCGACAGGACATGGGACATAACAGCACCTGGTGCCTCCTCTCAGGAACAACTTGCAGGGAAACCCCTCCTTGTCTCTGGTCCACTGTACCAGATTGTCCATTGGAAACTGCTGTTGCATTGTACAGATCACATGCATCAGATCAATGGTGCATCATGTGCTATTGAATTGTTCTTGTCTCATTGGTAGGTGGGTCTTCATCGACATCAACACTGGTCAGGTCCGCACAACCTGGCTTGCTTGACAATTTCACATTGCACTGATCTCCAACACTTTCAGCTGAGAACAACACAAATTTTGGCGTTCAAAGGGTTCCATTCCTGGTCAAATGGGTTGCAATGAGTGAACACAATAAACGACCGTTTGTGTGTGAACAGAGGATTCGCCTTAAGTGACACCCCCTGCACCTGTTTGTTTTTTGGTGATCAATATGCCATTCTGTCCATTGTTCCAGGGGATCGAAACGTCAATCCTGAAGCACATGATGTTATCTCAAGTGGAGTGGCAATAGCCCCGCCCCTACTTGTCAAGTGTTTTGTACCAGGAGATCGATCACAAACAACAAAAGTTGTGCGTACTTCAAAAAACATTCACTTTGTTCCTTTTTTGGGAGGGAGTGTGCGTGTTTCTTTCTGCACATCATGATCCCTTTACAAGTGTGCCCAGCAGAAGGTCCTTTTGATTAACTAAAATTACAATTGGAGACAGACACAGACACAGATAATGAGTGCCAAATGATCCGTGAATTGAAAAGAAAACGACGCAATGGTGAGCGTACTGCCATGAATGAGCCAGTCAAAACACCTTCTGAAAAGGAGTGTGTTCCCACATTGATTCTTTGCCCTCCACTCCTAAATCAGTCACCTCCTTCTTTTCTTTGCATTCTCACAGAAAAGGTTTTCTACATGAGAGGCAAACGTGTTCGTGTCTTGTGATTTGAGTTTTCCTGTCATTGATTCTTTGAAGTTCTACAAAGGGTGCAACAAAAGAACTGGTTGGCTGCAGTTGTGAGGCAGGTGAGGTTGGGTGGTGCTCTTCTCCTGCAAGCTGGTCATTCCCAACATCTACACCAAAACAGCCAGAAAAACGAGGCAAGTCTGATGAATTTTTCACCATTGCCTGTGAATTTCGATCACATCACTTCAACAGACGGAACTGACAAATCACAATAAAAAGTTTCGGATAAGAAACCACCAGGTTGAGATTTTATTTCTTTGAACACAAAAACAAATATGGAGAGAGGAAGTCATCCATGTTTATTTTCCCAAATGAAATGGAGAACTGAAAACTACCGCAAGTCACAGTGTTACTTTTTCCTATCTTCCAGTCTTTGAATCAATTAATTTACCTTTCCACATCACAAAATTGTGAATACATGCAGATTGAAACGTCCAACTTGACATTTTGCGCACAATGAAATCAAAATTTTGAAATGTATTGAAAAGAAAAATCACCCAAATATTTGACCTTTATGTTCACTTCAACGCCATTGATATTCACGTGGGCAGTTTGGCTTCCTTAGCAACAAAAGTGGATTTCATCTGATCTCCACAGACACATACTCAGACGTCCGGAACGCCACGTTGAGATCGTCACAGTTGGAGTTGTTTCCATGGTGACAGACGCCCGGATGTGACGTCACTTCCTTCAGGATGGCGCCCCAGGCGAGAACGGTGCCGCGGACGGAGTCCACGAGACCGTTGCGCACGTCGTGCGTCGCGCGGTGCGCAGCCGCGTCACGTGACGTGAAGCGGCCCGCCGTGCCTACAACAGACAGAACGAAACGTACGTGAAGTTTGCGCATGGGTGGCAGCGTCAGGTTTTTTCTAAAAATGGACCATATTTTGACGCCCAACAATTGGGTGTCAGGTCAAACTTATGTCAAAATTCTACTGTCATTGGTGACAGGGTCAGCTTTTTTTGCTGCCTGCGGCAATTTTTTTGACAACATAAAAAATGGAAAAATTTTTGACGCCCACCCATTGACGATGTCAAAGAATGGTCTAGACCATATTTTGACGCCCACCAATTGGGCGTCATGTTCAATTTTGACGCTGACGTCAAAATTATGCAGTCTTGGACGTCAACAGCACAATGTAAAAACAGCTTGACTGTACGTGAAACGCAGACAATGAGAAGGTGCGGCCGATTATTTGATGGATTGCACAAAAAAGAAAGAAGTTATGCACATGTGAAATGAATTCTCAATTCTAAATCTCCCAATTGTGATCAGTTTTGCTTCCATGGACAAGGCCTCTGTTTCTGTACAACTCGCTATCACAAATGTACGTGTACGAATTTCCCGGAAGTTGTTCATGAGACACCATGAATTGTCTCAGATGTATTCAATGTATTTGAGGTGTTTCAATATCACATTTCAGCCTGCCAGGGGCTCATGTCATCATCAGCTACTTTTGGTAATAAACAAGTTTCGTTGCACATGTGGTGTTTGTGTCAACTCATACTTGTACAGTCTCACCTGGGATGTACCAGAAGGTCCTGTACTCCGTGCAGTACGACGGCCAGCGGTCACGTCCGTCAGCGCAACGGCACACCATGCCGCCCTCTGGCGTGACCCGCGTGTGACAGCCTCGCTTTCGCACCAGGTGTCGTTCCGAGTAGATGCGTCCCACCTTGGCGTCGATTGACGCCTTGATCGCGCGATCCACGAAACGCCGGAAGTCAGCGGCGACCCTGACCAGTTGACGACGCAGCGTCGTCTTCTCGTGCGCATGCTCAGTGACGTCGATCAGCTCGGAGAGAATGCTCATGCGCAGTGTCAGGTAGTCACGTGCCAAGATGGCGGCGGAAGACTGGTGGCGTTTGAAGTCGTGCTGCGAGTTTGTTATGTCGATGTTGAGGGCGTTCAGACCACCCCTGTAGAGGCTCTGCACTTCGGCCAGGTTGTTGTACGATGTCTTGTACCTGCGCAAAGATAAACAAGCAAGATACTGTGACGGGCTGCATGTTCTCGCTGAGTTTTGTGCACGCGCGCTCACTTCCTGAATGTTTCTCAGCATCAGCATCACCGTCAAGAACTTTGGTTCAGGCTGGGAACACACTACCAGCGACGCAGCAACCAGCATCGTGCTGCCCCGTTGTGCTGGGGCGTCGCCCCATTGGGTTTGTACAGAGGTTGCTGTTGCTGTGCCCCAACTGCTCCAGGAGTGGTTGAGGTGTCACAAATGCAGCCCAATACAAACCCAACAGGGCAATGCCACAGCACAATGGGACAGCACGTCGCTTTTCAGCATGTCCGATGTTAAATTTTGACGCCGGCGTCAAAAGAACGTCCACGCGTCACCAAAGTGAAAACCACGCCACCTTGAAGGAAACCCATTTGATGTACCCACCCGTGGAGCTTGGAGCGTAGTCTCGCCACGTGCTCCTCGGCGATCTTGGCGTCCATGATCTGGAGCATCATCTCCGTCAGTTTGCTCATGTAGCAGGACGTGTTTGGTGGGATGAGGAAGTCCAGCACCAGTCCCGTCAGCCCGATCGTCGGGTGCGGGATCTGTGGACAGAAATTCAGGGTTTTCACAAAGACAAGGCAGCGCCAATATTATCCCTTTTTTGAGGACGTAAATTCGGGGTTTTTACACAGGCAGGGCATCGTCACATTTGTTTTGACGCTGGCGTCAAAATTTTGACGTGAGGGCATGTAGCATGACGCCCAGTGGACAGCATAAAAGATGGGCCCAGCTTATTGGGGTGTTTACACAGGCAGGTGGCATCAGATTTGTTTCAGCTGGCGTCAATATTTTGATGGGAGGGTGTGACATTCAATATGATATGCAATGGAGAGCACAAAAACACGGTCTGGTTCGTTTCTGCCATCTAGTCCAAATTTTGACGCCGCGTCATCTGTGTGAAAACGCAAATTCATTCAAGCGTGTCATGATAAAGCTTCATCCGGGCAAAATAACTTGGTGAACGGTTGAAAAACACTGTGACTTCTGTTACCATTCTTCAGGCCTAGTTTGGTCAATCAGACAGTCTGAGACAAGAATCCTCTCAAAATTCTTGCTTGTTTGATACTTCTCGTATTAGGCCAAGCTTTTCAGTCAAAAGACCACTTCCTTCACAGTGTGAACATAAAGCGGTTGTCATAGTTGTGACGGTGCAGCGTTATTTTGACGGCGTCAAAGAATGGTCTGGACCATTTTTTGGCGTCGGGTTAAATTTTGACGTTGACATCAAAATTCTGCTGTCGACGTCAAAGTTTTGAAGTCCACGGCACCAAAGGGAAATTGATATGAAAACCACTTGATCAGAATCAAACATGACGGTCTGCTGAAGCCGTTTTCACATTGGTGCCGTCAACCTCACAACTGTGACAACCACAGCAGAAGTTTGACGTCAACATCAAAATTTAACATGACACCCAATTGGTGCGCATCACAAAATGGTCCATTTTTTAACGTCCTCAAGAAAAGTTACCGTTGACGTCAGAAAAAAAAAACGCCGTCACTGACCTTGAGTTTGGTCCTGATGGCGTCTTTGAGCGCGCCGGCCGAGTTGATTCCGACGTTACGCACGAAGTCCCGCGCGCGCTGGGACGGCAGGCAGGGACCCATCTCAGCTCGGTACCTGGAGGGAAAAAATTGGACGAGTCAGCCTAGAGCAGTCAGGCTTGCTCCAAGATTGAATATCTGACGTTTAATTCTGTCACATTGCATTCCTGGATTGAATCCACCAGTAGTGGTGCCGGGGGGGGGAGAGGCTGTGCCAGATTTGCAAATCATTGTCACGGAAAACAAAAGCAAGCTTCTGGACGCGGAGGTCGAAGGCAGACTGAGGAAGTTCTCTACCTGCCCGCCGGAGGTGCTGTTGCCCCAGGTAGAACGGGTCATGTGACCAGCATCGGACAAATCAACGGTATTGGCACCATAGAAGTGATGACCAAGTGGTGCAAAAAAGCCGGCAGAAGAGAGGATCGAAATTACGGGTCACCCTGTTACAGTGAGGAGTTTATTGACAGAGGGGTGCTCTTCTGGGGTTGGACCTCCACCCCCCCCCCCCCCAATCACCACGATCACGACGTTTGGCTGCTGTTCCACGTACCGCTCCATGATCTCCTCAGTCACGTGATGGGGCCTGACGAGCTCTATAGGTGGCAGCATCGGAGGGGCGTGGTAGTCATCCGGGCACTGCATCACCCCCGAGATGACGTTCTCCTTGGTGATCACCTCCCCAGCCGCGATTTTCAGGTGGCATTTTGACGCCCAGCCTCGGAAGTCTTCTGTCGTGTAGCTGTAGGCGTGACACTGAGATCTGGAAAGGGTTGATGCCCCATCAGTGATAGAGAAGCAAGATGGTGAGAGATTGGTTGCGTGTTGCACAACAAGGTCACAAGTTCAAAGGAGACGAAAATTCCAACGTGAATCTTGTTGTGATACACACACACACACACATACACGTACACACACGCACACACACACACACACACACACACACACACACACACACACACATACACAACCCCCCCTCACGCACACACACACCTGGCCTTGCAGGCCTCGCGGCACAACTCGTAGTGCGGCACGTCCAGCACGTGATACTCGTCCAGTGTGAAGTCCACATCCATGGCGCCGCAGCCGCCGCTGTGACACACCTTGGGCCCCGAGATCACGTGGCTCTTCCCCTTCGCGCCGCGCTTGTCCGACTTGAGGTAGCACTTGTGGGGCCAGCCCGAGTCCCGCGAGGTCCACGACCAGAAGTTGCACCCATCCCTGTGGTGATCAGGAAAAAATGTTTCCTGCAAATCAAGCACGAATCCAAGAAAGGCAAGCGTTTTTTCTCAGATCCGAACGCGCAAGTTATGATGGAGCTTTGTTTTTGGTTGGACTGCGCGCGCAGAATGCGTGTTCATGGCAACGTGTTGACCCTGAATGACGTGTCATTAGGATTTGTTACCAACTCATTGCTGGTGCACTGGGAGACATTTCACTGAAATAACAAAATTCAAAAAGCCTCCGCTGGGAAAATTTCTTCAAGAAGCCAAATTCTTGGGTGCCATAAAATGGTCCAGACCATTTGTTCACCTCATCAATAAAAGTTGGCGTCGATGTCAGAAAAAGCTGACGTCGCTACCAATGTAAAAAAATAGCTCCATGGAGCTCGCGGTGATTTGAGGAAATTTCAGTTCCTCTGATTTGGCTTGCTCTGATTTGGCTTGCTCTGATTTGGCTTGCTCTGATTTGGCTTGCTCTGATTTGGGTCACTTTTTTTGTCAAAATTCTTACTTTTTTCACTTAAT
>JAAUXT010014820.1_pt1 | contig 10606 bp, 13 predicted proteins | sample 7278171 | NCBI WGS metagenome assembly JAAUXT01 (sample SAMN14350112, study PRJNA611818) | marine sediment metagenome | isolation source: surface marine sediment (1.8m) | place: French Polynesia: Moorea | collected 2018-08 | reverse complement strand
TCTGCTCCTTTAGGAAAGGAATGACCCAGTGTTTATGTGCGTTTCCCACCATTGCCCCTTTTGTAATTTGTGATGCTTTGACGCTCAGCATCAGAACTTGGACAGAAGTACGCCACTATAAATTATCCTAGTCAAGGCACCCCAATTTGCAGGTTACTCACGGCCCCAGCAGAAAACCTTCGCACCGGATCGGGGGGGGGGGAACTTGAGCGCCGGTGACATGAACATCGATTACAGTTCCAATGGCGTGAGGCGGTTTCCTCATCATGTCCTAAGTGGGTGCAGCGTCTTGTTTGGGACATTGGAACACAACAGCCATTGACGAACGATTACGTTGGACCAATCCAGTGGTTCTCAAAATTGACTGGCAACTGGTTGGATCTTTCCAGCCACTGAGCTACCTGGCTGTCGACTCTAAATACGAACATCCCACGGCGACAAGCATATCTGCTCAGCGTTTGTGACTGCGATTGTGACTTCGTGAACTGAAGAAATCCCGATTATCGCTCGGTAAATTTAGCGCCAAACACGAACAATGAAAATCACCACTGACAACGTGAAGACACTTATTGCAACAACAATAACAGACACTCACCTTATCAAAGCTACTACTTTCATGATTGGATTGTATTCCTCATCTGTTGGCAAAGAGATTATAAATTTAAATTTCTCCCAACGCTTTTGACCCACATTGAAAGCTGGTTGGCGCGCACGCTGCTAGTGTGACGCCGGAAGGTGCTCCAAAATACAGTTGCTGACGTGATGTCATCTCTCGCAACATTGCAGACTTATCTTTGCAACAAAATCAACTACTACATAAAACTAATCGATATAGCAGGAAATACTGCTTCGTTGCAGGCAGCTTTCAAGCAAGTACATGGTCTATTTGCTCTATCTGAATATCACCGGAAGTTCATGTCTGGAAGGGCCTGCGCAAAGCAGATTCCACGTCGCCATTTGTTTTGGGCGGGGGATCGCTCAAATCCTGAGGAAGTTTCTTTCAAATTTATGTTTTCCTGGAAACTATTGGAATTATTACTTCGCAGCAGTAAGTGCTATTTGTTGTAAGGAACAGTGTTACTGTAACAAAACTTGTCATTCCTTCCAAGTTTGTTGTCGATCACCATTTGTTTACATGGTTCGTTTGTCACTCCCGAATCAACTGGAGTCTGCTCCAGAATCTATTTTGTCTGGTCGCGAGTTCCTCTGCCTGTGTCATACTATGGGCCTATTCGATTGCACCGCAAACAACCGCAAATTTGCGGTTGGTGTGCAAGCAATCGAACAGAACAGAGGAAACAGACTGCAAATTTCCACCGCAAACAGTGGAGGCTCACTTTTGATGGTTCAGTCAGTTTCGGGTGGGCGCAAACCAGACTCGAAATTTGCAGTGCAATCGAATATGCCCATAGATGGTTCCTCCAAAATGAAGAGCCTGGAGGAGGCCAATTTTTGAGAGAGGTGTGAACAACTGTCAATACCCTGATCTTGCGCTGATGTTTTGGAATTACCCGCGTGGATGTCTATCGGGCACTTGTCCCGTCCTCTTCCTATCTTCCTACGAGGGGGATCCCAATGCTGACGGTGCAGTGCATGTTGTATCACCTTGTGCACTTGGAAATTAGGACAAGTTGACACTATTCTATGGCCACAAATCGCTGAGTTGACCCCTCCAACATACTCGTAAAGGTGATACAACATGGTCATTGCACGGTCAGCATTGGGATCCCCCTCGTATCTTGCCTCCCCTCCCCCTCCCCGCCCAGTGTCTTGTCCAAAAGTTGAACTTGTCATTTTTGTCTATTTTGGATCTTGTCAGAAAAAAAGTTGTCTGAAAAAGTTGGCATCTCTCCTGCCCAACCCATTGTCTTATTCATCCAAAGGTTTGACTTGTTATTTTTGTTCATTTTGGGTCTCGTCTGAAAAGTTGTCCGAAAAAGTTGGACTCCCCTGCCCACCCACCATATCCATGGTCTGCCCTGGTTTACCCCCCCCCCCCCTCCGCCCACCTCCCTTGCAAAAAAATTTTGGGCTTGTCAATTTTTTCCATTGACTTTCTCAGTGGGTTGCGTGTAGGCTGCAGACGATCTGCGTACCGATATTCTACTTCTGTTTGCAGGTAAAGAGCGAGATCTCGATTCGTCATGTCTTGGCTGGCAGGCATTGCTGGCAAGGCTGAAGAACTTCTGAACAAAGTGGACCAGGCAGCTGCCACGTCGCTGCATAATGAATCTGAAAGTGAAGGGCGAGGTCGTGCACCGCCCCCCAATTTGGGCGGACACTCCAAGAGCAAATCTTCAGGCGGACAATTGACTGGTATCACTGGGTCCATCAGTTCGTCATCCAGCGTGCCCTCCAACCTGAACAAGATCAATTCTTCTCAAGACTATTTGTCACAAACAAGTCCAGCATCAACCTTGTCCAAGTTGGCCAAACCTTCTGCATCGAGGTCGACTGGCAATGTGCGAGACAGAGACGATGCTCTCTTCGAGTTTCTGAACAGTACACAGAGCGTGTCCGACACAAAGAAAACGACCAATGGAAAAACAAAACCTCTGATGAACAAGCAGCAGCACTCCAGACAGTCAAGTGGTTCTTCTGCTGGGTCCAGGGACAGGAAAATACCAGAGACTGGATCACAGGAAGACTCCTCATCAGTCGGGACGCCTGGTAAGTAGTGGTTACCAAAGAACACCGTAAAACAGCAAAGGGAAAACGAAACATTCGCTCGAGCAAAGAACCTTCAGAAGCACGAAATTTTGATTTGAATTCAGCAATGGACGTGACCATGGATCGGTCGGCGACACCTGCTGACAGTGCGGGTAAAAGCGAGGTGGAGGTGTTGGTTTGGTCGGCTCATGAGAAAACGTTGCCCTTCCTTCTGAACAACAATTCAGTTTATTTGGCCTGTCTTATTCTCGATGTCTTCGTGCCTTGGTAGAGGGATCCTGTGTCTGACTCCAAAGGCTCTTTCCAGCTTCGCTTTGCCAAGTCAAACAAGTGATTCAACCTGCAGTGCTCAGAGTCCGTGGACTAAAATGTTCCCGGCAGTTTTAGGGAGTCAAGAAACTCGCACAATTTGATGTTGCATACTGCCGTACCGTGTGTGTCACTTTCTGTTGAGAACCACAGCAAATTCGCACGAACAGCACACCACGAAACGCAATCGTGCCGGTGTTCTAAGTTCTGCTTTCTTGTTTCAGGAGGAAAGGATGATTCTGACAGTCCAGATCACGCAAGTCTCGATATTCACGAGGACGCGATGACTCAGGACTCGTCGAGTGGGTATCACAGCAACCCAGACGAAACGAACGACACACAGCAGCACTTGTCCTCACTTGAGCTGGAAAACCGGCTTCTGAAAAATGAAGTTGCATCCCTGAATCAGGAAATGTCCTCTGTGATACAGCGGGTAAAACTGGCACAAGATGGTGAGTTTTGTTTTTGTAGCCTCTCACTTGTTACAAGGTGTCCAAACTGTGTTGGGCAGTGTATGGTTCTGCACTCAACCGAATTATTTTGGGTTTTTTTTTCAGAACTTGTGCAAACCAAAAAGCAACTTCAGGCTCAAAGTGCATCGCACTCGCAGAGTGACCAAATCATCCGTGAGCTGCGAGCACGCGAGAACGATCTGACTGAAGCACTCGGCGCAAAGGACGCCCAGCTTGGCATCCTGAGAGTGCGCCTTGAAGAAGCTGACAAGGATGTCCTGGAGAAAAAGAAAACTATCGAGGCTTTAACTGCTGAAAAAGACAGGCATGGAGAACGTTGTTCAGCGGAATGAAATAAGACAGAAGAGTTCCGAACGAGGAAGCGACTTGAAGCGTTTTGCTCATGTTTATCTTTTACTTTTTAGGGTGTTGCAAGACCACACAACGTCAAGTGGAGTTCAGTATCAAGCACTGGACTCGCTCAAACAAAAACTCAGTGAAGCGGAGGAAACACTTCGCAGGGAGCAAGAAAGCGGACGACTGATACAGGTAAAATGTTTGTTTCTGATGTGTTGTTGCGCTCGAAACAGTCCTCCGCTCTTTGTTCCTGTGAGAGTACTCCTGTAATTTGAAACCCGCACGTGCAATGACCCGTGTGTTCCCTAAGACAGACACATTCACTTTTACTGTAGCAAGAGTCAATGCAAAGGCAGAGCAAATACGAGAATGAGCAGCAGAGTCTTGCCGAGTCACTCAGCACAGCCCAGAGGAAACTAACGGACGAGCGAACGAGAGTCACTGAAGTGAACACACAGCTGAAAACTGCCAAGTCCCAACTTGAAGACGCAAGGCGAGAATTGAGTGACTACAAGGAGAAAGCTTCCAGAATCCTGCAGGTGCGCGGCAGAAAAATTGAGTCGGTTTCGTTCGATTCGTGACACACGATTGAAACTAACAGTCGCACAAAGGACACATGTTTTGGTGGTATCATACTTCCAGTCAAAGGACAAACTGATCGCTAGTCTGAAGGAAGGGACCGTTGGAGGCAGTTCGCCGGACACCCAAGTGTCTTCAGCCGAACTGGAGGAATGTCGCCAGGAGAGAGATATGTTCAGGGAAGAGCTGAACCAGCAACGGATGACAGTCGAGTCTCTTCGTTCTGAGATACAGGTGAACTGAAGTCCTGTGCACACGTGTTTGTTCCCTCAAAGATCACATTTCCGTGGTTGCTACTTGCTACATTTCCACGCAGGACCTGGAGATTCAGCTGCAGACGGAGACTGAATCTCTTCACGACCAGATCGCATCTCTGGAGGAGCAGCTGGGCGAGGAGAAGCAGAGGCGCGAGGATGCTGAAAACGAGAACGTCAAACAAAAGCAGGTCTGTCATCAGCGTGTACTCCTTGAACAGAGTCCGGGGTGGTGACTTGATGTGTGGGTTTTAGTCACACAGGGTCGTGGGATAATACATTCACAGGCGACAGTCACGACTTCATTGACAATTCGCCCGTTTTCAGGAGTTACGGTACGCGCACGAGGAGCTCGTAAAGCAGAAGACTGAATACAAAAACCGCATCCAGGACAGAGAGTCGGAAATAGAGCGACTCAGAAATCAGGTGAGGCCTTGCTCGTATGGAGAGTTGAAGACAGGAAATACACAAGTGTTCGCAACCTCGGAGATCACTTGCTCTCATTTTGGTTCGTTTTACAGTTGACCACCAAGAGCTTCAGCACGACCAGTCAGACAGAACTGGAAAACCGACTGCACGCTTTGACTGAAAGTTTGATTCAAAAACAGACCATGCTTGAAGCGCTCAGTACAGAAAAAAATTCACTTGGACTGCAACTTGAACGTTTGGAGGTGAGAAGGGTCCACTTTCGGGTTTTGATTTTTGTGGCCCAGATAGGTCGACAGGACAGAGAATGATTTGAGACAGAGACTGAGATTTTCTTGCAGGCTCAGTACAAGGACATGCACGTGTCCACCCTCCGTGCCAATTCAACTCATGTTGCAATAAATGGAGAGGACGATGAGGGTGAGTTTCGTTTGTGTTCAGTCATGTCTGCTGTGTGTTGTTGAAAAACTAGCTCGAGTTTGGCAAACGTCATTGAAGGAAACAAATTTCAGCTTCAAATAATTTGAAGCCAACTCGAAACACGTCAATCACCTGTCAGGTGCACATTCATATGTATCTATGTTATTTGCACCCCTCCTTGCAGTCCGACCGAGAGCCGGTGGCTTCATGAGGGAATCTCCTCTCGATGGGGATGTTACGAGACGAGTGAAGCGATACGCAAACAGCATTGATCGCTTCAGGTGAGATTGAAATGAAATTTTGATTTTTTGATTGGCCTCAAGAGATTCAGAACTGCACTTTTGAGGCTATTCGCTCGCCGTGTTTTAGTGACTCGCAGTGTTTTTGAAAGTCATTCATTTTCGTTTCAGTATTCGACTTGGCGTGTTCCTGAGACGATACCCTATCGCCAGGATTTTTGTCATCGTGTACATGGTGTGCTTTCATTCATGTATTTGGGACGCCAAAGCAAGTGAGCAACTGAACATACATCTGTAGACAGACACCCTTATTGTTTCAGATATTGCTGCACTTGTGGGTGACAATCGTTCTGCTGACGTACAAACCGGAGATACACGAGCTGGACTACATTCCCGGGCAGAAGCCAGCCTCACCCTAGGTGCGTGCTGCTGAACTGTGTTCTGTGTTCAGTTGAGACAAAGACTTTGCGGCGTCGTTTCTTCATGTGTGGTGCAACATTGTCCTGTCACTTTGGTGAAAGAAAAGACGGAGCAGGAACTGTTGACCTTCTATCTGTGATAGAAACTTCACAAGCGTCCGAGTAGCAATGCAAGTGGTCGAGTGGCAGTTCAGAAAGCTCGTCGGATGCACTTTTCTTTCTCAGTGCGGGACACGGTGAACCGAGCTGCTGTTGCCAAATCTGGTGTGGAGTCACAAACTAGTGTACAGTGGGAACTTGGTTCAAAAAGGTTTCTAGTTCTTTTGTGTGCATAGACCTGCCTGTTTTTGTTCATGCAGGATCAGTGCGCGATGTCATGTACAGCACCACGAATAAAGACCCAGTATGCAAAAGTGAACAGACTGGTTCTTTCGTCAAGACTTGATTTCCGTCATGATCCGTGCAAGTCACCGCCTCTTTTGAGATGACCGCTCTTGAGGCACAAGAAAAGTGATTTCCACTATTCGATGCACCACTGTGTCTCAACAAATTACTCGTAGATAGTGTGGTCACTTGAGGTGGGGGTTATCCGTTTCGCGTGATCCCAGATTCAAGTTCGGGTGCACTGAAATGTCGCGAAAAGTTCGAGTTTGCCTTGCTCTTCTGTTTCTCCGAATGAAAAACACCACCAAGGTTTTGTTGTCATCTTTTGAGTTTGGCAGATGCCACACCACTGCGATTTATTTTTCGACACTGTGAGAATGGAAGAAAGTTGTTCGACACTGCACTGTGCAGTCAGTTCTATAGATCTAACACTTGACAACAATGCGATCTGAAAGGGTAGTCGTACTCCAACGTAATTCTCCCGCAAAATTTCTGTGTCAATGAAAATCCACATTGGAAACACACTGACAACCAACATTTCTGAGAACCCATAAATTGCTAGATTTACATATGAGTACGTTTGAAAACATGAAACTTGGAATGTGTATCCTACTGATCTACTTTATTTTTTACACAACGAATACTGGAATCGATTGTGTCGAACAAGGATACAGTCTGAAGAACTACGGGTTCTTTCTGTTCTCACAACAAGGAGGAAAACTATTACTTTTGGATTCAAGTAGAAAAGCACTATCTTTTGTGCACATTCAAAACTGGGAGTGATGGTTCAATAAAATCACCAAGGGTTGAAGAGAAAATAGTCGGGCCACATTCGATCGGTCATTCACAATGTCGGCCACGCAGATCATCTGGACAATCTTTACAAACAAACCAAAGCGGAAGATCGAGGTCACATTATCAACTCACATCTCCCACTTCGTAGTGCCAACCTTAGACCCGTTTATTGCACTGCCATTCACACAGGCTCGAAATGAACTGTGGGGTGAAATGAACCTTGGGTGTCAGCGGCGGTAAAATTATCCTGTGGCAACGTGAACAAACAAATCAACTGAAAAGTCAACTCTTGTCAGTTGAGACACAGTTCTTCCTTCCGTGTACAGAAAACACCACCATTATCGCAGATCGACGTCACCCTCGATATTTTTCTTTATTCTGAGCAGCATTGTGGTGTACCACTGCTCAATACGAGATATACTGTCATACTCCCGCACAGCTTCTGTGAAGCCATCAACATTCTGCTCCTCGATGCACGAGATGAGAGTCTGAAACACAATGAAACAGGTACATCAAAATATCAAGATTTTGTTTCGCACAACTTGGGGCACAAAAAGTTTCCTTCGACTGTCAATTGGTCACAAACAATATTTGCGCGCTCATACAAACATCATCATTTCCCCAATGTTGGTTGCTACCTGTGCACGAAACATGCACGCACGCACCTTGACTAGTTTGCATTCCCTGGAGTCTGAGAAGGCTGGAAACATCTCCTCGTACTTTCCAATCGTCGTCGTGGCGTCCTCCACCTCTTGACACATGCGACACAGGGTGGCGCGGAAGAAATAGTCCTTGGCGCCGTATTTCAACAACTGGTTGTCCATGGCCTGCGTCGCGACCTTTGTGTGAAAATAAGAAGATGTTGCAAAACATTCTGCAAAATATCACAACGGACGCACACAAATCTACCCCCGCCAATATCTTTGGGCCAAAGGCGGCACTCCAACGACTGACACAACACAGCTGTACACCAATTCGCGAGACTGCGGCCGTGTCTTCACAAGTTGGATGAGCCACGGCCGATTGAGAAACCGAAATTCTGTGCGATCACTTCCGTTGAAACAAGATTGGTATACTTGATTCTTTCCCTGCCAAATGTGAAACAAATGAAACAAAAATCTGCGAACAGTGAACTAACCGCTTCATAAATTTCTATCGCCTTGTCATACTGTTCCTGCTGCGATGCATACTGAGCGACCTTCAGCAAACACTTGTTCGCGGAGCTGATTTCATGCAAAGAAATGAATAATCATCAGTGGACCAGATCAACTTCTGTTGGGTGGAAACTGACACAAGACAAGTGCAGATGTCGGGAGTCTTCGATGTACTGCACAGTCCTTACCTGTTCGATTCTTCACCTTTGTAGTAATCAGCAGCCTGTTCATAATGTTTTATTGCCTACAATCAACAGAAAAAATTTGCAAGGTTACAGTGCGCCATTCCAGGACTCTACCTTTTCGAGAAATAATCAATTTAGTCACTACCTTGTCGAGGTCAATACTTTCACTCTCATAGATCTCTGCGATGGTGATGTGATGCTTCGCCGCAATGGTGAAGCGACCCTGCATGAAAAACAAGAGATCAGAGATCGACGAGCCCGCGGCGACTCGCCGCCGAAAAAAAATTCACCCACCGACCAACAAGGCTGTCAAGAAACTTGCAGATTTTGGTCTGAACACATTTTGAGTGACTTGTGTATGTGTGTGGGGGGTGGGGGTGGGGGGGGGGTGGGGGTGGCCGTCACCCAAAACAAAAACTGTTCAGAAATTGACACGACAGTCAACCCCACTCCCACCGTAAGCCCCCCACTCCTGGTGCACTAAGCCCGTGGCCCACAGGCTGAGTCGCGGACCTGACAACACTTTTAGTCTCCATTGTTTTGTCACAAAACAAAACCGCAAAGCAACGAAAATTACTTGCCATGTCAGTGTAAATTTCGATCGCCTTTAGCAGACAGTTCACAGCCTCTGAAAACATGCGGGAAATTTGTGAAAAATAAAACACCATGCTTTGGCCAGACGACTCTAAATTTATCGCTTTTTTCAAATGCTGTACTTTCTCTGAAAAGTGACAGGTTGCCAACAATCGCCACCTTCAATTCGAACACTTTCTTTGATTGCGCGATTGTCGAGGTTTTATCAGACATAAAGACACGAGAAATCACTGGGAAAGACAATGGAACAGTCCACAAATGCTGACGAAACTATGTACAATCTCCTTTCGGTGCAAGCAGAAGAGTGTTCTCAACACCGCGCGAAAAGGAAATTGTTTGTGTTGATCAACGCTACCATTGGGATCTGCCTTTTTGTAACAAGTGCCGCCATCAATGAAATTGGTAGCAGCCTCATGACGGTTATTCAAACGCAGATGAAGTTGAGCTGCCTGGCAAAAAGAATTGCCCGCCGCTGAAAAACAAACAGGCACTGCGAAAGCCCAAACAGGAAGAGGAAAGTGCTAAAATAACTACAAACCGGTTGCGTCAACTTTCTTAAAACATTTAGCTGCCTCTGCATAGTCTGTGGCAGTTCTCAAAGTCTCTTTCATGCTCTTGTGCAGCTTGGCTGACTTTTTGAAGCATTTTCCAGCCTCTGCAATTTGTTTCAATACAGCACGGTATCACAAGATGTCACCGACTCGCAATAAATAAATCTGTAGTGAATGCCTCCAAATGAGAGACTATACCTCCCCACTTCTTGGCCATCTTGAAGGTATTCGCAGCCCTGACATACAGTTCTGTTGCTTCTTCTTGCTTTGATGAGCCACTGAAAGGACAGACAGTCAAAATACACACAAGTGCCCGTGCTCACTCGATCTTCAGCTCCACCGATAAATTTAGTTTGCAACCCATGTGAAACCAAGTAATTTCTTTCGTTGATATCACACAAACGTGGCTGTCTTTCGAGGGGCACAACATCAAAATTCTATTTTGCGTTGATGATGTCACGCAAAATCGTCTCACCCGAAGAACCCAAGAAATCCACCAGTTGACTTGGCCTTCTTCTCAGCTTGGGCGTACAAATCTTGAGCTTTTGCTTCGTTGTCCGCCATCGTAGCAGTGGAATTCGAGGTGACCGGTTGAGGAAATCAGAGCTGTTTTGATTCACGCAATTCTGTCGAACAGCATTTGGAGAAACATCACAATTTCAGCACAATAAAAGTGTTGATCTACGAGAACGAGATCGAATCTGGATTCTACGAGGATCTAACAACATATTCTGGCACTCTGCATGTTCAGCGTGTTTGGCAACAGTCATGGGTGGTTGATGTGAGACAATATCTGACTAGCTGATTCTTTTGTCCGC
>JAAUXT010083553.1_pt1 | contig 10607 bp, 9 predicted proteins | sample 7278171 | NCBI WGS metagenome assembly JAAUXT01 (sample SAMN14350112, study PRJNA611818) | marine sediment metagenome | isolation source: surface marine sediment (1.8m) | place: French Polynesia: Moorea | collected 2018-08 | reverse complement strand
GTCCTCCACCACCGGGAGCTGGTGGCGGTGGCCCAGCGTGACGAGTTCGGACAGGCTGACCGCTTTGGTAAATCCGCTGATGGCGAAGTTGCTCTGGTGGACTTTCAGTAGCAGGGCGGTGCGGTCATTGATGGCATTTTCGTAGTCGCGGCGATGGGTCCGGTTGGTGGTGCCGACCTCTCTCAGCCGGGCCCCGCTCTTGGCCATGATATCGGGCACGCGGAAAGATCCCCCGATCTCCACAAGCTCACCGCGGGAGACGATGACCTCCCTGTCCCGGGCCAGGGTGTCCAGTGTGATCAGGACGGCGGCGGCACAGTTGTTGACCACCAGTCCGGCTTCGGCGCCGGTGATTTCGCATAGGAGGTCCTCGACGGCGCTGTAGCGCGACCCCCGTTTGCCGGTGGCGAGATCGAATTCCAGATTGGAATAACCACCGGCAATGACCTGCAGCTGTTCCATGGCCGCCGCGGCCAGGCGCGAACGCCCCAGGTTGGTATGCACGACCACACCGGTGGCATTGATGGTGCGGCACAGGTTGGGTTGCATGCGCCGGCGGGCCAGACGTGCGGCCCGGCGCGCTACCGCAACCTCATCCAGAGCGTTTTCATCCAGCTCCGGGCGGCCGTTCAGGATCTGCGCCCGCAATGCATCCAGGGTTTCCCGGACCGATTTCACCAGAACCGACCGCGGGATATCACGATCGGTCGACGCGGGCTCCAGAACAGCGAGAACGCGGTCAACAGCGGGTAGCCGGCGCAGCAGCCCGGCTTTTTCCTTATGCTCGACAGCCATGATGGCGGGTTGGGTCAGCCTTTGCAGATGATTGTTGTCGACTCTCAAACTTTACTTCCTATCATTTAAAAGCTAAGTAGTTCAATCTCTAATTAAAGACGGCGCACCCCGATTGTGAGCTTTTGCGATGCCCTCCGGTGCGACCGGTTTCCCATCTGCCGGGTCGGCATAACAGCTGCATCCGCCCCCGGCATGCACCCCCAGGAGAAGGCGATGCGAAACCCTGCGGACCATATCATTTTCCCTCTGGACGTGGCGTCGCGCCACGAGGCTGAAACGCTGGTGACCGCCCTGGCGGGTCACGTGGGCATGTTCAAGATCGGTCTGGAACTCTTTGTGCGCCACGGCCCGGATTTGATCCGCTGGATTCGGGCCGAGCACGGCACGCCCATTTTCCTGGATTTGAAACTGCACGACATCCCCGTAACCGTCGAGCGCGCCATGGCCGGGGTGGCCGCCCTGGATGTGGCGCTCGCCACCGTGCATTGCGGGGAGACACCCCGGATGCTGGCAGCGGCCGTGGCGGGCGGCGGTCGGACGGGGGTGTTGGGTGTCACCGTGCTGACCAGCGTCGCCAGCGGGGATCTACGCCGGGCGGGTCTGGTGAGCGATGAGGACGGCGGTCTCGAAAGGCTGGTCATGCATCGGGCGGCCATGGCCCACGAGGCCGGCTGCGCCGGCGTCGTATGCTCGGCCCGGGAGGCGGGTCTGATCAAGTCCCGCTGGGGCCGGGCATTCCTAGCGGTGACCCCCGGCATCCGGCCCGATTGGGAGGGTGTCGGGCATCAGGATCAAAAGCGCGTGGTGACGCCGGCGGATGCGATCCGCCAGGGGGCCGACTACCTCGTTATCGGCCGCCCCATCCGGGATGCCGACAACCCCGCCGATGCCGCCCGGCGTTTGGCCGATGAAATCGGGGGGGCGCTTGCCACGATGGCCCCGCAGACCTGATGCGCCCTGCGCGCCTCGGCGGGCGGTTTCCATAAACAAGCGCTGGGACGGCTTGCGGACGACCTGGCGGGCCGCACCATTGGGATGGCGGCCTGGCAAAGCTTCAATAAGGCCAGCCCTGTGAAGCGTTAGAAAAAGGCGCTCATGCGAACCAGGGTGATGGTGGCGATGACGATCGCGATGACCAGGATGATGGCCAACTGATCCCGGCGAAAAGAAGGCAGCGGCAAAATACTTCAGCAGTTCTTGTCGAGGCCGAAAGCGGTATGGAGCACCCGCACGGCCAGTTCGGCATACTTTTCGGTGACCACGCAGGAGATACGGATTTCCGACGTGCTGATCAGGCGAATATTGATGTTTTCGTCTGCCAGCGCAGTGAACATCAGCGAAGCCACACCAGAGTGGTTTTTCATGCCCACCCCGATGACGGAGACCTTTGCAATTTCAGGATCGCCCAGGACGTCTTCCGCGCCGATCTCCCGGGCCACTTCGCGTTCGATGGCCATGGCCCGTTCGAAATCCGTCATGGGCACGGTGAAGGTCAGATCGGTCTGGCCCCCGGAGCGCATGTTCTGGATGATCATGTCCACGACGATGCCGGCAGCGGCCACCGGCTCGAAGACCTTGGCCGCAATCCCAGGCTGAGCGGGCACTTTCTTGAGGGTGATGCGGGCCTGGTTCTTATCGCAGGTAACCCCGGAAACCACCAGTTTTTCCATGCTGGCGTCTTCGTTGACGACCATGGTTCCCTCCTCTTCGCTGAATGACGAGCGCACATGCACCGGCACGTTGTACTTTTTGGCGAATTCGACCGATCGAATCTGGAGCACTTTGGCGCCCAGGCTGGCCATCTCCAGCATTTCGTCATAGGAGATGCGCGCCATTTTGCGCGCTTTGGGGCAGATGTTGGGATCGGTCGTATAGATACCGTCGACGTCGGTGTATATTTCGCAGATATCCGCCTTGACCGAGGCCGCGATGGCCACGGCCGAGGTATCGGAGCCCCCGCGGCCCAGGGTGGTGATGTTGCCCTCGGCGTCGGTGCCCTGGAACCCGGCCACGACGACGATCTTGCGCTCGGCGACCAGGCGGCGGATGCGCTCCGCCCCGATGTCGATGATGCGGGCGTTTCCGAAGTCGCAATCGGTCAATACCTGCGCCTGGTGGCCCAGGATGGATTCGGAGGGGTAGTTCATGGCCTTGAGCGTCATGGCCAGCAAGGCCGCTGTGGTCTGCTCACCTGTGGCCAGAAGGACATCGAGTTCCCGCCGGTCCGGCACGCTGGAAACCTGGTGGGCCAGGTTGATCAGGTTGTCCGTAACGCCGGCCATGGCCGAGAGGATGACAACCACGTTATTTCCACGATCGTAGGTCTGGACGACCTTCTGGGCGACGTTGCGAATGCGGTTCAGATCGGCAACAGAGGTACCGCCATATTTTTGTACGATCAACGCCATGCTCAATCCTCACTTATTTTGCCCATTGCTTTTATCAAATTCACCGCGGCAAGTCCATAACCTGCCAGGTCCAGGCGGCGGTGCTCGGCGGCCACGATCTGCAGGTGAATCAAGAGGATATCTGCCGGCCGGTCTTCCCCCATGCGTTCGGCCCATTCGATGGCCACCACGGACGGGGGCACCATGAGATCGTAGAGACCGATGCCCTCCAGGTCTTCACCGACCAGACGGTAGAGGTCCACATGGTGCAACGGGAGGCGGCCCTCATAGGAGTTGACGAGTGTGTAAGAGGGGCTCGTGACATAAACGTCCGGGGGCACACCTAACCCTCGCGCCAGACCTTGGACGAAACAGGTTTTACCGCTGCCTAGATCACCCTCGATGGCCAGGATCATCCCGGGTGTTACCAGCCTGCCGATGCGGGCGGCGATTCGACGGGTCGCGGTCGGTGAATCCGAATCGAACGTGATTTCCAGGAAGCGGGTCGGGGCCATGGTGGCTCAGCCCCTTTCGAGCGCGATGATCATTTCGCGTACGGCCGTTTCGATGCCGGTCAGCAGGGCGCGGGCCATCAGGCTGTGGCCGATCACGCAGGCCTCGACCTCCTCCAGAGCGCCCAGGGGGCGGCTGGTCTGATAATCCAGGCCCTGACCGGCCAAGACCCTCAGTTTCAGGCGGGCGGCCACTTTGGCGGCATCCACGATCCGGGCCAACATGCGCGCGCGGGTGGTCGGAGAAGCATGCCCCGCGTAGACGCCCGTGTTGATCTGGACACCGTCGGCATTGAGCCGATGGGCGGCTTTGACGTGTTCGGGCTCCGGATCGATGAAAAGAAAGACGGGGATGCCGCTGTCACGAATGGTGGTGATTGTATCGGTGATCTCGGTGCGGTCCAGAATCAAATCCAGACCGCCTTCGGCCGAAGCTTCATCCGGCCGTTCCGGAATCAGCACGACCTCATCCGGCTTGATATCAAGAACCAGGCCCATCATCTCCGGGCTGGGGGCCACCCCCAGGCTGAAGCGACCCTGAACGGTTTCACGCAGCACTCGAATATCGCGGTCGCTGATCTGCCGGCGATCATCGGCAAAGCGGGCCGAAATGCCGACGGCCCCGGCCAATTCGGCTAGGACGGCAATACTGGCGGGATCCGGCTGGCGGCCGAGCGTCAGATTGCGGAAGGCGGCCGCATGGTCGACGTTGACGATGAGATCGGACATAATGGGATCCTCTCTGTGATTGAACGCCCCGGCCGCAGCGCTCGTCGCCGGTCAGAGGCCGAGATGCGCGAGTAAGGCATTCGTTTTGCGGAACATACGCTCGGCCTCCGTGGATGATTTTTCGTGGTCATATCCAAACAGGTGCAGGATGCCGTGAATCAGCAGTTCGACGAAGTGTTTTTCAAACCCGATTCCGGCCGCATCGGCTTCGCGTTGACAGGTCTCGACGGAGATGACCACATCGCCCAGCAGGTGGGGGCTCACTTCGGAATAGGGCCCTTCCTGCATGGGAAAAGCGATCACATTGGTTGGTCCTGGACGTCCGAGATACTGCTGGTTGAGCGGCGCAATGCCTTCGTCATCGACCACCAGAAGCGACAGTTCGGCTTCAGGAGATGCCAAGGCGTCTAAGATGGCTAGCGCCGTTTTCTGTATCGTCGTCACCGAAATCGGTTTTTTGTTTTGCTGGTTGCTGATCAGGACTTCCATCGCGGTTCCTGCTTCTTTCAAGGATGCGGCCGTTGGCCTCGGGATATTCGATGCGGTGGTGATGAATGCCGTTGAGGATGGTGTTGAATGATTTGGCGATGTTATGGAGATCACGCAGGGTCAATTCGCAGTTGTCCAATTGGCCGTCAGAGAAGATCCCATTGATCAGCTTCTGGACAAGCCCTTGAATGCGTGAAGGCGTTGGATTGTCGAGGGTCCGGGAGGCCGCCTCGACCGCATCGGCCAGCATCACCAGCCCGGCCTCGCGGGTCTGCGGCTTGGGGCCGGGATAGCGGTAATCCGCCAGATTCAACGCGGATTCGCCTTTGCGTTGTTTGGCTTTTTCGTAGAAATAGCGAATCAGGCTGGTGCCGTGATGCTGCTGGATAGTATCCGTGATGACCGGGCCCAGCTTGTAGCGGCGGGCCATTTCGATGCCGTCCTTGATGTGCGCGATCAGGATCAGGGCCGACATGGATGGTGCCAGACGGTCATGACGGTTGCGCCCGCCGGACTGGTTCTCGATGAAATAGTCCGGTTTGTTGATTTTGCCGATATCATGGTAGTAGCCGCACACCTTGGCCAGTAAGGGATTGGCGCCGATTTCCGAAGCGGCCGCCTCCACCAGGCTGCCAACGATAACGGAATGATGGTAGGTTCCCGGGGCCTCGATCATGAGCTGGCGCATCAGGGGCTGATCGAGGTTGGCCAGCTCGAGCATCTTGATGTCCGAGGTATAGCCGAAAACGATTTCCGCCAGGGGGACCAGACCGGAGGCCACGATGCCGACGCCGATGCCGCCAAAGAAGCCGAAGGCCCATTCCCACATCAGGGCGTTGGGTGAGAAGCGGCCGGAGTAAATGGCAAGGGCCGAGACCAGGGCCACATTCAGTAAACCGATCTGCATGCTGGCCTTAAGGAAGACCTTGCGTTCGCGGCAATGGCGAATCCAGAAGGCGGCCAGGCTGCCGTTGATGAAAAAGTAAATAAAGGCCGCCAGCGAGCCCTGGAAGATAATCGCGGCGGCCACGGCCAGGATGGCGGCCATGGGCAGGGCCACCTCGAGGCCTAAAAAGATGCAAGCCAGCATGGGCGCCGCGGCGATGGGGGCCAGGTAGTAGATGGATTTGGCCTTGAAGGCAAACGGCGTATTCTGGGCCAGCGGACGGGCCAGGGCGGCCGTCAGTTCGGCCACGATGAAAAAGGTGCAAAATACGGCCGCAATGAAAATGAGGTTGCGAATCGAAGCCGGATCACTCCAGGCCAGCTGGTCGTAATGGATCAAATAGGCCGCCACCAGCAGGCAGATTAGAATCAGAGCCGCCCCCAGACTGCTCAGGGCGATGCGCTGGCTGCGTTGCTCCTCCTCGAGTGCACGCAACTTGAGGAGTTGGACGGCGGTGACGCGTTCGCCCTCGCGCAGCAGCATTTCCCCGGCCTTGATCTTGTGAAAGACCGGTTTGACGGCTTCGATCGCCGCTTCCCGGCGCGTGTTGGTTTCATTGCGGTTCAGCGTGATATTAGGATGCAGCAGATCCTGAACCATATCGACGATCAGCTGGTAGTCGGAATAGCCTAAGTCCCTCAGCATCGGCTGCCCGATCACCCGGACCATGGTGCGGGCTTCGTCCAGCCCGTAGAACTGGCGCAGGTTGCGTACGACCTGCTCCTTGCCGCTGGATACCGCCCGCAGGGCAATGCCGCGTTCGCCTTCCTTGAGCAGGATATCCTTGTTGGTAACGATGCCGCTCCTGAGGATCTCGGTCAGAATGTGTGTGACCCGCCTGGCGATGGCCGGGGCAAATTCGGAGTTGACCAGAAAGCGGTATGTTTCCTGGTCGATTTTGGTCCCCAGATTTTCCTCGAGACCCTGGCGTTTGCCCTCCATGACCTGATCGATCGATGGCAGGGCGGCAGCGGGAGGAGCCGGCAGGCTGGCGGTCGGGACCGGCGTCGTGGTGACATCGGCATTGGCCAGTTGGGCGGCCTCTTCCCGGAGGGGCGGTGGTGCGAGCGCTTCATGGGCTTCGGCCAGACTCTTGCGCATTTCGGCGAAGGCCTGGTCGATGGTGGCGGCGGTCCGGCGCGCCAGGCCGGTGTCGTGGTCGTAGACGGTCAAGACGGCCGCCGCCGCATCAGCCCGGTTGGTTTCGGTGGCGATGCGGTCCTCGATCAGAAAATCCCTCGAAGCTTTGATGTTGCGCTGGGCCACATCACCGATCTGGTAGCTCAAGCGGGTGTCGGCCAGCCCGGGATAGAGGATCGCGCAGAAGACGAGGACGCTGGCCAGCAGGATGATCCAGCGCAGGTTCGTCGGCTGAAGCAACAGGTGAATGATGCGGTTGGACTGCGGATCGCTTCGCATGGATCGTAAAAGGGCCACCGGGGATGGTTCTAAGGCTTAGGCCGTTTCGTCACCCGGCAGACGGCTTTTCTCCTTTTGTTCATAGGCCTGGATGATGTCTTGAACCAGGCGGTGCCGGACCACGTCCGTATGCGAGAAAAAGATGAACTGGATGGCGCTGATCGATCGCAGAATTTTGGAAGCTTCGATCAGACCGGAGGCTTTCGCGGCCGGCAGATCGATCTGGGTAATGTCGCCGGTCACCACCGCTTTGGAGTTGTAGCCCAGACGGGTCAGGAACATCTTCATCTGTTCGGACGTGGTGTTCTGGGCCTCATCCAGAATGATGAAGGCATCATTGAGCGTGCGTCCGCGCATGAAAGCGATGGGGGCGACTTCGATGACGCCGCGCTGCATGAGACTCGAGGCTTTTTCAAACCGCATCATGTCGTGCAGGGCATCGTAGAGCGGCCGCAGATAAGGATCCACCTTTTCGGTCAGATCACCGGGCAGAAACCCCAGGGCTTCTCCGGCTTCCACCGCCGGGCGGGTGAGAATGATCCGATCGACGATGCTTTTCTGAAGGGCGGACACGGCCATGGCCATGGCCAGATAGGTTTTACCGGTGCCCGCCGGACCAATGCCGAAAACGATGTCCGAGCGGCGCATGGCATCGATATAGGCTTTTTGGGTCGGACTTTTTGGGGTGATCGCCCTCTTTTTGGCCGTTATATAAACCGTATCGAGAAAAATATCCTTCAACTGGGCATGGTCGTCGGCGCTCAGCACGCGTAAGGCATAGTCGATGTCATTGGGGTAGACAGGATAGTCGTTCTGGATTAGGCCATACAGCTGCCGGAGCGTGTTGCCCGCCAGAGCGACGGCGATGGGGTCACCCTCGACGAACACGTTCTCGCCACGGGTGTTGATGCGGACCGCCAGGGCATCGGCGATACGCTGCAAATGGGCATTGTGTTCACCGAACAGCTGACGCGCCAACTCGATGTCCGGAAAGGACAATTTCAGCGGATGTTCATTGAGATTATCATCCATACAGTCTAAAGATGTCGACCCATCTCTCCGCGGTTGTGTTTCGGCGTCCGCGCCCCGCTACTAGACGAAACGGTCGCCGTCGACCGGTGGGTTTTCCCTTGGATTCCATTCATATCACAACCGTTTTTTTGAATGCAAATGCCAGCTGATAATGAATTATAATATACTGAAATAAATAATAAAAATGAAAAAGATCGCCGGTTGCGAAATCGCATCTCGGGCCGGGCGGAAATCCTTTTTCTGTTGCACCGATAAAATCGGTTGGGTATAAAAACTTTTTTTGTATTCGCTCACGAATCGAAACGGAAGCGGAATATTCCATGAATGCACTGGATATCGTCATCGGGATAATCTTGGCTTACACCCTGATTCGCGGGATTTTCCGAGGGGTCGTGGAAGAAATTTCTTCGATCTTCGGCGTCTTCACCGGTATCTATGCGGCTGTCTATTACTACCCCCACGGGGCCGATCTGTTGAGCCGCTGGGTCGCCGAAGCGGCCTACCGTAATATCATCAGTTTCCTCGTTATCTTCGGCATTATTTTTATTGTCGTCGGTGTGCTGGGAATCCTTATCAAATATCTTCTCAACATCGCTTCGCTGGGGTGGCTGGACCGGCTTTGCGGTGCGGCTTTCGGCGGTATCAAGGGTATTCTGATCACGGCCGTCCTTTTACTGGCGCTTACAACCTTTCTCCCCCGCGGCGCCGCCCTGATCAAAGAATCACTATTAGCCCCGCCCGTCAGCCGGATCGCCTCGCGTTTGGCCAAAATCGTTCCCCGGGACATGCGGGAAAAATTCGGGGTCAAAATGAAGGAGCTCGAAGGGGTATGGCAGGACCACGGGTAGTCAAGCCCGGCGATCGCCTGGCGGATATGCGGGCCCTGATCCGGCGGCTGCGGGCACCGGAAGGCTGCCCCTGGGACCGTCAACAGACCCCGTCCTCACTGATCAACTACCTTGTCGAGGAGGTTCACGAGCTGGCCGAAGCCATTAGCTCCGGTCGTACGGAAGCGGTCTGCGAAGAATTGGGTGATGTTCTTTTTCAGGTGCTCTTTCTGGTCGAAATTTATCAGGAGGCAGGCACCTTTGATCTGCCGGCGGTCGTGGGCGGCAATATCGAGAAGATGGTGCGGCGCCATCCCCATGTGTTTGGCAGCCGCCGAGACATGTCGACCGACGAGATTCGTGACAATTGGCATGCGATCAAAAAACAGGAAAAAGCCGCAGGTGCCCGGACCCGCTCCCTGCTGGACTCCATTCCCAAGAACCTGCCGGCCCTCATGCGGGCCTATCGGATTTCCGAACGGGCGGCCCGGGCCGGTTTCGATTGGACCGCCATGGCGGGTGTCATGGCCAAGGTCGAGGAGGAGTGGCAGGAATTCAAGCAGGCCCAGCAGGACGGTCGGGGCAACCAGGATTCATCGTCGGCGGCCATGGAGTTCGGCGACATTCTTTTTACATTGACCAATGTGGCGCGGTTTGCCCGATTTCACCCCGAAAGCGCCCTAGCCTCAGCCGTCGCCAAATTCGAACGTCGGTTCCGTCATATGGAAGCCCTCTTTGAACATCAGGGGCGCGATATCGAGACAGTGGGGCGGGACGAACTGGAGGCCGCCTGGGAGCAAGCCAAGCAGGAGGTGCCCGAAAGCGGATGATCCGCGTCGGTCCACGCCAAGCGTGGAGTGCCGTGGCGTGGGCGGTCAGCGCAGCGCATCTCCGCTAAAGTCGTGCACTCGCAACGGCTTGGCCTGAGGCCATCCGTCAATACTGGAAGCTATTTCAAAATTAGGATTTTGGTTCCAGATACGGCTGGTCGCGAGTTTCCCCGCCTGATTGATTATTGCTTGTAGATCCCAACCGGAGGAATACATTGGAATTTCGATGATTTGAAACGAACGTCCAGCACGGATAGGGGATCAAAAGACTTTTTTATGATAGCTTTTAATCATGGCGGGCGTCTTCCGCCATTGTCGTCAAATGTTGAAAGCGCTCGACCAGGTTGCGGCTGTCTTCGACCACGAGGCGTTTCTTCACCTTGCCTTCCTTGCGAACCATCAAATGATAGTCAAAACCGGCCGGCACAGCTTTGTTGTCGATGCCAGCCATCGGAGGCGGCCGATCGGACACCGCCGACAGGCTGTCTTGGGCCTCCCGGCCCAAGTTGGCGATGCGGTCCATGATGTTGTCCGCAACTTTTGTGAGCACCGACGCCTGGCGCAGATGGTCGGGCCCTACCGCAGGCGCGGGCGAATCGGGTGAATGGCTGTCGCCGGTCTGGCGCTGCCGCCTTTTTTTG
>JAAUXT010029649.1_pt1 | contig 10607 bp, 10 predicted proteins | sample 7278171 | NCBI WGS metagenome assembly JAAUXT01 (sample SAMN14350112, study PRJNA611818) | marine sediment metagenome | isolation source: surface marine sediment (1.8m) | place: French Polynesia: Moorea | collected 2018-08 | reverse complement strand
CCCCCCCCCCCCCCCCCCCCCCCCCCCCCCCCCCCCCCCCCCCCCCCCCCCCCCCCCCCCCCCCCCCCCCCCCCCCCCCCCCCCCCCCCCCCCCCCCCCCCCCCCCGCGAGCGAGTACTCATGATACCTCCGCACGAAACGGTTCAACTCCCGCCAAATACTGCCGCTGCCACTGATTGTTGTGTGATTTACTACCGAGGTACAATCTATTGAAATGGACTCACAAAGCTCAGCGAGCTGTGCAGCAGTGCTGTGAATTTGCAAACCTCAGTTTTGTTGTGAAAGAGTTTTGCAAGGTCAGGTTGTGAAACTGTTTCCAACCACAAATGTCAGTGAATTGAAACAATGGTGCCTTGCTATTTGCGTCCAAGAATGTGACACGTTTGTCTTTCTTGGATTCTCGGGTGACAAGAAGAACAGCAGTGTCATCTGAGTCCCAGAAAGTGTCCAAAAGTCAACGAAACTGTTGAGTTGAGGATTCTCGGATGCAGACGTGGGATGTAGAGAGGAGTTATGGGATTTCTCTGAAGGAATCCAACTGAAACACTGATGCTTGTCAATTCGAACTCTTCTGCTGGGAATCCAGATCCACTTGACCCACTGATATAAAACCACCTTTCCACTCCTTGGCTCATTCGAACTCATTTCACTTGGTGACAGGGTGCTCGAATCAGAAGACGCCATTTGTCCTTGGAAATGATCTGACAGGCCCGATGAACAAGAGACGGAACACACACCCTCCTCCTCAGAGACAACCCAGTGAAGTGACAATTCATTAAATCGGTTAGTCACAATCAGGGCCTTGAGCGGAGAGAGACAAATTGTATCAATTATGCAGGAGCCGGGGCTGCGATTGCTCACAGCGGCAGAGGCTGCGATGCCGCCTCATATTCACCGTCAAGTGTCATAAAGTGAAGGAGATCATCCACATCATCCATATCATTCACACAGATGATCCAGAGTAGAAGGAAGGGAAGATCCAGGGGACGGTGATGCTGTCATCAAAAATTGGATCCACGTGTGTTTCACTCCTGAGGACATAGGACCCCGGGGCTTCCTGATCCCACAAAAATACTTGGAGCAGACAATTGTTGAAGTTAGAGTTTTGAGTGAGCTTTTTCCCGGGTTGTGAGCCCAGGTCCTGGTCATGACCCTCACCACGATCACAGACCCGCAAGAGTGTCACTTTGTGCCCAGTAAACCTTTCTTTTGCTTTGAAAAAAAAACCGCACAGGAACCGTTAAAATTCCTGATGAAGTGGACATGATCATTTGACCAGTGGATTATGAAAACAACCTGTGATGTCCTGCATCATAAAATATTTCTCCTGACCCTCCCCTTTCTCTTCGTTGTAAAATTCTGACCTTTCGCAAAATGTCCTGTTGATAGTTTGATGCCCTTGATCTCCTCGACCTGTGAACATTATCAAGTCCATAATTGGTGCAATATTTGCCACAACGCGACTCGACTCCCTCGGAGCCGATGCGTCTTGATCAAGTTTCACGGCCCTGACAATTTGAATTGTTCGTGAGCGAAGCAGCACGTAAATTGTGGGCCACTGATGTCGCACATCCACATTGTCTCAGCCACAGTGGAAAATTACAATTTTATTGAATTTTGACCTTTGCGTGTCATTGAGTCGTGGCCTCAGTGAGCGGGCTGCGGAGGCTTTCCACCCACCTGTCCAGCAGCTGGACTGGACTGTCCACGTGAAGGAAATGTCAACGGAGAAATGTGAAACAACTTGGCTCTGGATCTACTCGAATTGAGCCTTTCTGCAATTTCTGTCAACTGACCCCTTGACGTCGTTTTGCACGGAAACATACAATTGTCCAACGAAAAACAAACGTGTCTCTCAAACGGTCGGACGCAAACGGTCTGGACAGAAGTCTCACAGGTGAAAATTGCAGTGAACCGCTACAGCGTCACACGAGGCTGTGATCAGGGCCGTTAATCCACCGCTGATAATCGGATCCGAGCGAAATGCGTCTCAATCCGACGGAATCGGCGCTGACGCTCCGGCGCAGATCCGCACAGGGCGCGACGCGTCGCTCTGACACTCGGCTCAGCGTCGAGATTTGGATGAAAATAAACGTTGATATGGGAGTACAACCTTTTGGCTTGTTTCGCGTTGGATGAATTGCTTGTTGCGATGCAGTTCTCATGGGTGCAAGTTTTCCCAACCTGAGCTTCTGGGTGCAAAATTTGCCATTTCGCACAAAAAGGACACCTTTTCAACGCTTTCTGCAGGGTGTTTTCCACCAGAGCTGGATTTCCCTGGTCTTATTTTGTCCCGTTTCTCTGTTTGCAGCCGCCATCCCTAAATGCGCGGGATGCACGGAGCCGATCCTGGACCGGTTCATCCTGAAGGTTCTCGAGAGGCCGTGGCACTCGCGCTGCCTCAAGTGCGCCGACTGCCAGGTGCATCTGAGCGACAAGTGCTTCAGCAAGGGAGACAAGGTCTACTGCAAGGACGACTTCTTCAGGTGAGTACGCGTGCGCGTGCGTGGGTGGGTGGGTATGCGTGTGATGTGTGTACGAATGCGCGCTCTGAGATGTCATGGTTTCGTGCAGTTAAAGCACCAAGTGGTGTGTGTGTGTGTGTGTGTGTGTGTGTGTGTGTGTGTCGTATGCTGTGTCCTTTTCGCACAGTTGTGTTTCGTCTTCGTGTTCAGGTTTTTGTGTTTCTAATTTGGTGTTTGGACATGTTGTGGCTAACAGACGAACTTGTTTGTGGAAGTATCGGTGCACACAAGTCTTTCTCCCCAGCATTGCAACAAGAAAGTTTTGCCCAAACAGACAAGGAACTGGAACAAGAGTTCAAAACTTTGAATAGGAAGTTCGTTGCAATTTGCCTGAAGGCGAGACAATCTGGGTGCATAAACCTTGACGTCAAAGGTGATGTCAAGATCGAACACCATTTACTGTCTTCCTTTTGTTTCTCCAACCCGTGGGAATTCAAGTTCAAACTGAGTTGGACCAGAGTTTGCACGAAAGCGAAGTTCCTCTTGACACGTGTAAATCAAGAATCATGCATAATTCCTGTCATTGTTCTGGTTTGTTGATTAGCCTGAACAAGTTCGAAACGGCCGATCCATTTTTTATGTCGTAAGAGGTCTGTTGGCAGAGACTGACACTCTCGCTTGAAAAATTGACCGGATTTGGATTGCCCGTCGTTTGGGAAATCCAGCAAACGTCTTGAAATTGGTATGAAGTGCAGAATCGAGACCCATGAGGGAGATTTGGTGAACATCTTTTGACTGGTCCACATTCAGAGGAATGTTCTGCTCCTCAATTGTACACATCTTGACAACAAACTGGAACTTTTTGCTTCTCGAGAGTCATGTCTGTGTCTCCTCGCCGCTTCCTTTGCAAAACTCTTCCCTTTGCGCTGGTAACAACAGGCACCACTCAGGAGCGCCCGCCTCGGAATCAGAACGTTTCGTCTTGCTGCTGTGTGGATGTAACGAGGCATAACACCCAACTAAATGGCACCGATTCATTCCTTATGAATAAAATATGCATCTTATGTTTGCTTAATAACAACAGCGACAGTGGTGCTCGGCATATTTTATGGATGTCTTTTCTTCGCGACATCAATGCGCGCTGACTGGTTGATAGGTGCATTAGTGATATTTCCGCATGCATTATGCCTCCAATGGATCCATTTTGTCTTCAATGGCACTTTTTGGAGAAAGCCTCATTCGAGGCAGAGGCAGAAGTAAAAAGAAAACTCAAGCAGAAAGATATGGATCTCGGTATTGCAGAGCTGTGCGCCGCTGATTCTGTCTTTGCTCAATTGCGATTGCATCAAATGTGGAAATGTTGAGACGAGAAAGATAAGGAAGAAAAATCGTGCCACCTGTCACTGTGGATTTTTTGTCGCATTTTTGGCCCAGTTTTGAAAGGACTAAAAGTTTTGAAAATCACACATTTGACAAGACTGTGACAAAACGAGTTGACGAATCCAAATCACACAACTGGTTTTGAGGCTTCACGCCAACGAAAGAATAAGAATCCACAAATCTGTTCTCATATCTCACAGAAATTGAATCTGGTTTGTTCGTAAATCATTATTTTCAAAGTGGAAACGCATTATTTTCTCTCAGTGAAAGAGCGAGAATGGGTCCCACCCCCGACGAACGCACGGGCGGCGGTCGGAATCGATTGAGCAAACAGACGGAGGTTGAGTTTGCGTTGGGGCCGTTGTTTCTCGGGATGTCGGATCGGTGACGCTTTGCTTGTTGAACATTTCCTGATCGGACCTGAAGCGCACTCCACGAGTGGGACGTACGCTGTGTGAAATACTTCTGTGAAGAGGGTCACATTTGTTTGTGGGCGCGAGACAGAGAGATGTGGTCGTCGTGTGTTGAAGGCCTGCTGCTAATGTTTGGTGAGCGTTTCGAACGAGCAAAATTCGACAGCTGCACTTTCAATTTTACGAGCTGAATTGTCCAGCAAAACTGGATATTGGAGGCACCCATGTAACCAAGTTGCGTTTTGGACCCACCACAAAATTTGGACGAAAAAAAATATTCACACGGAGAATGGCGTTGCACCACAAGGAACCACGCACATACTCAGAGTGCCGCGCGCGCGGGAGAGAGAGAGAGAGAGAGAGAGAGAGAGAGACAGACAGACAGAGAGACAGACAGACAGACAGACAGACAGACAGACAGACAGACAGACAGACAGACACCCCCCCACACACACAGGGAGTATGGTCCAGCCACAAACTTCACAAAAACCTGTTGGAGAGTCTGACGCAGCGACGGACGCCGTGCGCTGAGAGTGTAGCCGTTTGGAGTGCGCAGGAAATGAAGGAAGATGCGCTGGAGAGTCGGGTTCAGGCGCCGTTCACAACGGACGCGTCATGCACTGTGTCCCTGAACGAGTCAATGCACTTTGCGTCGGTCGCAGCTGCAGTTTTTGTGACGCACGACGCGTCCACTTCTAGCTACGGAGACTCTGCCGATAGACTTGTGGGTGGAAACACGCCTGAGGCTTGTGACGTTGTGCCATGAGGACGCGACGCACGACGCACGACGCACGACGCACGACGCACGACGCACGACGCACGACGCACGACGCACGACGCACGACGCACGACGCACGACGCACGACGCACGACGCGGCCTGCGCGCACCGGGCCTCGGGTCGCATTGCCCGCACCGACGCCCCTCCCCAACAGCGCCAGCGCTAATTCACCGCCTGTTGACACAGAACAAATGATCATGCTCGTAAAAGCCGGGCTTTTAGCATCGATTCTCGGGGACAGCGACGCTGTGGAAACGCGAGGGGGTGTCACTAGAGCCCAAAAACATTGTGTTCGGCGTTTTGAAAAACCAATCGCGTTGATACTTGGGGTTGGCTCGTGTGACCCGGAAAGGCCAAGACCCACAGATGTTGGTCGCTGAACACGGAGTGTGTTGCTGATGATCAGGACCAGGCAAGGGTGCAGTCGTGTGTGCACTTGTCCAGAAGCTCGGACTGTGGCAAAATCAAAGACCAAAGACTCACCCCACCAAACTCGTATAGATCTTCTACAGTTCTGTCCACCTGTCCCTTCCCACTTCTTCAAAGAAAACAAGAGTGCAGAAACAAAATTTTTGACAGAAGGGAACTCGTTGTGAGCGAGATCAGGTGTACTCTGCCCTGTATGTCACCTTGGCCTGTGTAAAAGATTTTTTGTCTTGGAGAGGAGCGTTTTTCACAGTTGCCTGCAGCTCCTCCTGCGCGGTGCGGTGCGGGGCCTGCAGGAGGGCGCCTCCTCGTGCGCGCCTGTCAACGCATGAGAATGGAGCGGCTTTTTACATGTCACTGCTACCCAGTCTATTTGCTGAGGAGCCGAGCTGAAACCATTACCACGAGAACCGGATGCGACCCATAAATCCCCCGGATCTGCGCAGAAGCGATGCGCACGGGACACGCAGGAATTTTTATGAACGTGTTTTGTTGCGTTCAAAAAGGACTTCCTTTGCCCCCCCCCCCCCCTTATCTGTCCACCTTTCCTGGAGTTCAGAAGCTGTTTTCCTTCAAGGTTGTTCGGAATCAGAGAAAGGGGCCAAAGGGATTTTCCCTCAACTTTCAGATGCCTGCCTTGGTTCATTCACCACAAGCAGATTGCAATTTGACGAAAAGTCTGAAGAACTTGTGTGGGAGATGAAATGCAACACGAACTGCATACCAAGCTATTTTTCATTCATCAAAAGCAATAGAACAAACCACTGACTTGTGTATTTTGCTGAAAACTGAGATTTTCGCAATTCTGCCCCCAAGGCTCCCCCAAACGGACATTGACCGCAATGAAAATTATTGCGAAAACAATCTGTTTACGTTCACAGGGAAAGAAAAACATCTGGATTGAACTAAGACAGACCTGTAGGCTCAGGCCAGGGAGAACCAGAGACGGGTGGAACCAGGCCTCTAGTGGGTCCTGGGTTCGATCGGTGGAGGCCGACCCAGTCCCAACCTGGACTCCACCCTGTGGGGCTTTGCCTCCAAACCAAGAACACTTGCAATGCGCCTGGTGGTGCTTCGTTTGTGTTGGGGATGGAGTAAGTTCAGTTTTGTTGGAGGATAGGGAGGGTGGACGGGCGCCGCTGTCCCCGGGCTCCGCGTCGCGTGTCGCTCCGTTTCGGATCGAGGCTCCATTAGCGCCGCCGCCTCATTCTGCGCCACCGCCGCCTAAAAGGGGTCAGCGGCGCCGCCCGCCCCCCCGCGATTAGGCGCCAAATCTCGCCTCCTCGCGCCACCGCTGTCGAGATGGGGAGCGAGCGTCCCCGTGCGCGTTGGGATGTGTTCTTGTGCGCGAGTGTGGGTCTGAGGCTGTGTTCACGCAGAATTTCATGTGTCGTGCGTTGCGTTCCTGTGCACTCATTTGTGTGTGTGTGTGTGTGTGTGTGTGTGTGCAGAAACTCAATGCCTGACACATGATTTTTTGAACCCAGCCTGAAATGACTCTCGGACGAAGCGCTAAATCGCAACGCCATTGGTGAAGTTAAATTTGTCCTGGATCCACCAATGAAAAAGCGAGATGGAGCGATGATAAAAGAGTTGATGGATCCCCGGCTGTGGAGACTGATAGTCTGTTCTGTGGAAGGGGGGGGGCTGGAGGGAGGGGCTGATCAAGAGTTTGGTTTGTTGGGCGTCCCCTGGACGGGTTTTTGATTCCAGAAAAGATGACAAGCACCAAAACCCAAAGAGGCTGTGATGACCCCACGGGAAGAGTTATCGTGAACTTGTTCCCCTTCCCCGGGTCACTCTCCCCCTCATCCCTGCCTTCTGGAGCGCGGGACTCAGAGCTCACCCCTGGATCCCCCCTGGGAGGGGTGGGTGGGTTGCAGTGGGTACGGGAGACAGAGACGGAAGGATGGCGCTGCTTTCCGCCTCACTGCTCCCGCTCAGATAGATGTATCGATCACCGAGACTCATCCCCGCGTAAAAAAATTCCAACGCACTCCTGATGATTTGTAGCGTAGATTTAGATTTGTGATCATTTCCTGCAAATTGTGCTGCAGGTACGTGACAAAGGGTTGTGCATTGTAATGTACGATGCATATCTGTGGGACACAGACATTGGGGAACATCAGCCCTGATTTGCCTTTTGCTTATGATTGATGATCAATCAAGGAACTGAATGGACAAATTCAAAACTGCTGAATCTGAAAAAAGTTGGGTTTTTGATGATGAGCGCACAACGTGGACACAGAAAAACTGACTGTGATACTGCGTGATGGACGTTCTATGCGCGGCCACAAAATGAACCCACGTTTCACGTGCATCGCCCGCGACGCCACGTCTCGCGCTGCGGTGCGGCATCCCTTTTGCCTCGTTCTCAACCTCCCAGCGCCGCCCCGAGCCTCGTTCTGAACTGACCGTCTGGGTTCTGAAGACAGCCTGCACCATCTCAACTTCTCAAAGAAAGTTCTTTCTCTCGGTCATTTCCACCCTTCTGCAGAGACAAGGTTCCCCTGCAGTGTTTACGGGCGCGGCTATCAGTGTATCTGCGCATGTATTGACCGCAGGGGAGAGGTGTCCCTCTTCCGCCTCGCCGGACCGGCAGGGGCCTAACCAAGTGGTAAGCACGCTAAAATGGACGACGAGTGATTCCCCAACAAAACAGGGCCTGCCAAAATCTCCCCACTGAGCGTCATTTTATGCTTCACCAGATACAACGCACACGCGATTGCGTTTTTGACGCGACAGTTGTGTTTTGCGCTGTAAGTCCACAACTTCATGCTTGGAATAATCTTCTGCCCGGAGGGAGAGACTTTCTGAAGCATCAGACTCACTCAAGCCCCAAAGAGAAGTCTTTGTGGAGCCAAACACACCATTTTGACTTCAAAAGGAGAAGTTTGGAGCCAGAGTTTTTTGAGTGGTGCAGGGACAGAAAGATACATCTTCACATCAGCAAAATGGCGCGATGTCCTTGCAGCATACTAATCCCGAGCCTCGGTCCGAGGGCTGTCTCCGCGACTGGGGGGCTGGACTCGATGCACTTAGGATAAAGACTCACAGGCTTCCACCACTTTCCTATCCATCTGAAGTGAGAAAAGTTGTGGATAAGGGATGTGGTTCGAGAATTTATGTGTCTGTAGGGGCTGACACTGAAAAAGTTCGTCAAAGGTGTTTTATGTCCTCTGGTGGTTCACTTCCAGATAATAACACCTCAAAAATAAGAGTCTGCTTCAACGAAACAATCTGTCAATCTGTGAAACCAGAACTGAAAGAGATAGTGAAACGTGTCTGAATCACGTCTGAAATGTGAACCAAACGAAAGGTGTTGAAGATTGTGAGACGAATTTTTGTTTCGCCGAACAGCACACGAAACCCAAGATGTCGGAAACTTTGAAACACATCATCTTTGAGAAACCAAAGTAAAGCTGAAAGAAAATGGGAGAAAGTTGACGCCAGACGGAATCCTGAAAAGCTCCCGACCTCGCAGTTTATGATTGGGCGTTCCTATCGTAACGACCCGATGTTATGATACTGACGCATCAATCACTCGCCGGCGAAATGGTCCCGTTGACGACTGATGTGAGGTTTCCACTGCGCGTAAACTCTGCACCGACCGGCGCCTCATATCCGCCGAGTTCGCCTCGATGCGCGCGCGCAAGTGTCGTGCTGCGGATCGGAGCGAGGGAAGCGGGGGAGAGACGCGCTGAAGCGTGCCGTAGTGCGTCTGCTTTTCGCCAGAACCAGTTAGGGGAGGGGGGCTCTGGGCGGACGTGCTCGCTCATTGGTCGTGTGTGGCTCTGTGTCATCAAGTAAAGGTTCACAAGTCATGGTTCAGAGCCACTGGTGCCGGAAGAACCCAAACCTGAGGCTTTTGCCACGGACAGGTTCTCTGCTTTCGGGGTTTCATTCGGTGTGTTCGGCTCACACCAGATTTTGTTGAACAAAATTCGTTCAATGAAGCAACGACCACTCCAGATCCACCTACACTGGCATGGAAAAGGGAACGAAACTTTCCTCCCTTGATCCACAAAAGTCATTCCGCTGTTGAAGAAATTCCCTGCGAGTCACACAAACGCTTCTGAGCGAATAAGATGAATTTCTCCTGACTTCTGCACCTTGGCACTTTTTGCCGCGTCTGTAATGTTTATGTGGCACAATGCGTCGCGTTAGTTCTGCCTGAATGCGCAAACCGGAGGAGAAAGGAGAAGCTCTTCAAGTGTTCTTCCCTGTGAGGACAGAACCAACCTGAGGACAGAGTCTTGGGTTGGCTCGGTGTTGCGGACATAGAGATAAAATGGCGTGCTTGTGAAGAGGCCTGGGTCTTTTCCCGATGATTCGATCGAGCTTGGCACCCAACAAAGACAACATTCCAAACAGCATGTTGCATACTCAGGGCGAAGAATGGGATTCGAGTGTTGCTGTTGAAGTTATCGGAGACTGGGCCCCACTTCCTCTCCGTCGCACCTGAAGGTGAAAGAAATTTTTTGCAGTCTTGACAGGTGAGGAGAACCTGGGTCTGACCAACGTCCACCTGGTGAACAGGTCGCTTCCGAACTTGGGGAGCTGCAGGGCAAGGTCGAGTTCAGCACTTCCTCGGTTTGTGTCATGGTCCTGTCACTCCGTGTCCTGAAGGACTTCACCCGGGGACCAGAGATGCAGAGTTTTGACAGTGTCCACACAAGAAGCCTGAATATTGATTTCCTGTAAATCCTGTTCACTTCTCGAGCCTTAAAAGTCACCCTCTCTTCCTCCGGTGCTTCCACACTCTCAAGACAAACGCTGCTGTCAAGTCCGTTTGACGTCAGATTTGACTGGACCACGTGCCTCCTCTCAGGGTCCTGTGTGAACGAAGCATTGAGATCCCTGGGTTGAAGAACAAATCGATCCATATTATCTACCTGGTCCTAAATCCATGACCACATTGTGATATAACCCTGGGAGGTGTTCATGCAAAGAGAAGTGCATTTTGAGAGTGTTGGAGCCGGGAAGAGAGAAGCTTTTACAAATAGTTTATGGGAGTGGTAATGGGGGCTAAGTACGGTGGAGTGAGTACAGCGCTTTGTGAAGTGCAGCTCGCACTGTAAATCCTGCCGGCGGCGGGTGGGGAGGGGGCGCGGGGCTGTGGGGGAGGAGAGGGGCTGGGTGGG
>JAAUXT010128514.1_pt1 | contig 10608 bp, 13 predicted proteins | sample 7278171 | NCBI WGS metagenome assembly JAAUXT01 (sample SAMN14350112, study PRJNA611818) | marine sediment metagenome | isolation source: surface marine sediment (1.8m) | place: French Polynesia: Moorea | collected 2018-08 | reverse complement strand
AGACATTTATACATCCACACCCCATTTTTTCTGCACTTCCAAATTTGACCTTTTTGACCTCAGAAACCCAAAAATTCAAATTTGATAAATTCCTTCCTCGCACATTATCCCTAACCCAAAATGAACCAAAAGAGTCCTTAAGATCCCAAATCAATCCTCATCTTAACCATGAAAGTGCTGCTGACATACTTTTGGAAGACGCTGCCTATAGGTGCTTCGATTTGGCTCGCACCGATTTGGCTCATCAGCCCAAATCGCGCAACCCACCTCAAATCACCTAAAAATACGGGTACAGATTGAAGCACCCGTGGTGAACTGGCCACAGCTGGAGATTTCAACAATTTTGACAATCTATTTGCAGGATGTTCAACATTTGGACATTGACAGCATGGACGAAAGGAAGATTTTCACCCTCGATCCGGTGGCGTTCGCGGACCTCACGGAGCTGATCGCCGACATCCGGGCGAGAGGAATGAGAGCCATGGTCATCCTGGTGAGGATTTCCTCTGAGTCTATGGGATTGGTTTTGTACGAAGAACAATGTGTATCACCAACCTGTGTCTCTGTCTTCATTTGTGTTGTACCTGGGTGTAAAAATAACAGAGATGGGCGGACGCCACAGGACGAGGGCAGAACCAACAAACCACATGTCTTTCCCCGCGTCTCGACCTGTTTCTATGTGTCTGGAGGGGTTGGTGCAACACTTGTCAGCGAACTGTGTTGTTTCCAGGACCCGTTCCTGATCAGTAACGAGACGGGCTACAGACCCTTCGACCTGGGACTCGAGCGGGACGTCTTCATCAAGTGGCCCCCGGGACTCAGTCCGGACCACGACGTCAACCAGAACGACATTCTTCTCGGATGGGTCAGCATTTTGTTGTCATTCCGTGGATCTTGCCAAAATCAAGAAGCATTGGGTTCACGTAGGGAGGGGAGCCATTGCCATCGTCCACTTGCAGAAAAGCACTGTTTTCTGCATGTCTGATGAATAATTGCAGTGTTGGCCCAAGGGGAGAGTCGTGTATCCGGATTTCTTCCACCCTGACGCCAAAGCTTTCTGGGAGGACCTGGTGGTGGATTACGTCAAGAACACCTTGTACGTCGATGGATTCTGGGTTGTGAGCAAATTGTGATGTTCATCAACTTCTTGCCGGTAAATTCCATTTGAATGTTCAGAAAAACCAGACAGCAGACACTCACAAAGTGTTCCCTGTGTCCTTTGTGCAGGACATGAACGATCCTTCTGCGTTTGGGACAAATGAGGAGCGTCCGTGGAACTGGCCGGAAGACGCCCTGCCCTATTGGTCACTGAAATGTCCAGAGACCAAGTACGACGATCCTCCTTACAAACCAGGTTGGTGACAAACAAATATCTTTGTTTGTCGTGTGAGCTCGACATTGAAGCTTTTCCTCAAGGGTTTGGGTTACTCTCGTCGAAGCGTCCATCTGGGGCGAGCGGTTGTCTGAGAAAACGATCTGCATGTCAGCGCTGCAGTCTGGAACCGGACGACATTACGACTATCACAACCTCTACGGGTGGAGCCACGCCAAAGCCACGTTCAGGTACCGTAAAATCCCGTGTATTGTGCGATTTGTGTGTAATGCGACCGCCCTTGTTCAAAGGCAGAATTTTTTCACAAAAACACGGGATACTATGGAATTGGTGCACATGTGGACATTTTCTGTTCCTTCACAGTCAGACAACACATCTCCGCAACCCGTCAAACAATGAAGAATCATTTGGTCCCTTTGACGTGTTTCAGTGCCAATCAGAAAGCGACGGGCGAGCGAGGTTTGGTCGTGTCGAGATCCACCTTCCCGGGCAGCGGGGCGTTCGCTGGGCACTGGCTCGGAGACAACAAGTCCCTGTGGCCCCACCTCAAAGACTCCATCGTTGGCATGCTCGAGTTCAATTTGTTCGGGATTCCTTTCGTGAGTACACACCGAACTCTGGATGTCACAGTGTCATTTTTGTGTCAGCTTTCTCAGCCCGCGGTCCAACCGCGCTGACCGCGGTCTTGGTGCAATCACCAGGGGCACGTGTGTCTGTGTCAACCCCCCAACCCATCCGTGTATCACACGAATGGGAATGGGTCCCCCCACCCTCGGAACCGCGAACTTCTTGGCGTAGCCTTCTTGTTTGTCTTTCGAAAGATTCTGCTGAAAGAAAACTTCTTTTCAGATCGGTGCTGACATTTGTGGCTACTTCGGTGACACGACTGAGGAACTCTGCACAAGATGGATGCAGCTGGGATCTTTTTACCCGTTCGCCCGGAACCACAATGGAATGGGCTACAGGGTAAGTCTTCCTCATGGATTTTGTGTGGTGTGAAAGGATCAAGTGTTGGATTTGGCTTCCATTTTTTTACTCACTTTTCAACAAGGTGTGGTTTCCATTCGCTCCTGGTGATGAAACCACGTGGTTTTGACCTGATAATCTTGGTCATCACAACTGGCACGAACTCAACGCCCCCTGGTGTTGATTCTCCCCGCAGGACCAGGACCCGGCTGTGTTCGGAGACGCGGCCGCTGCCTCGGCGAGGAAGGCGCTCGAGACGCGCTACTCGCTGCTGCCCTTTCTCTACACGCTCTTCTTCCACGCGCACACAGAGGGCGGCACCATCGTCAGGTCCCTCGCGCACGAGTGAGTCAGCAGCTCAGGGTGACACACACAAACAACCCTCTGGAGAATTTCATGTTTCATCGTCAGAACGGCTTGTTCCTCGCGCTATTACCTCATTAAACCTTACGATAGCAGCAAAATCCTTCTTTTGTGTCAAATATCCAGGTTCCCGAGGGACAGTAACACGCACAGCATTGACACGCAGTTCCTGTGGGGCTCGGCGCTGCTCGTCTCGCCCGTCCTCGCCGAGCACACGTTCGCTGTGGACGCGTACCTACCGCGGGCGCGATGGTTCGACTACCACACGGTGAGAAGCGCCACAACTAGGTCCACGTGCAGTGCACTTCTGCTCTTCCTCAGAGCAGAGCAAGACACTAATGTTTCGGCAATTTAGATCGCGTGAGGTTCTTCTGACAGGTTTGACAAACAAAAGAACGTCTTTCCAGGGTGAAGAAGAAGTAAATACGGGTAACTACAGCACGTTCGCCGCTCCGATAGATGTCATCCCGCTCCACCTGAGGGGCGGCCACATCGTCCCCACTCAACTACCTGCCAACAACACTCATTTCAGGTTTGTCAGGTCACTCATTGGATTCTGCAGTGCGCAACGTTTGACGACAAGGTCAGTTTGAAGGTAGTTTTACACGCCGTGGCGTTGTGTACTTTCAGCCGTCGGAACCCGCTCGGCCTCCTGGTGGCGCCGGATGAGAACGACGCTGCGCAGGGCGACCTCTTCTGGGACGACGGTGTCTCCATCGGTGAGCAAGATCAACGAGATTTCGGAACTCGCTTCAGGGTGCGGACACACTGAAGCGTTGCGTCGTGCTGTTCTGTTGTGCTGTTCCGTCGCCCCATTAGGTCAGCACTGGGCTGCTTTTGTGTCTCTCCAACTGCTCCTGGAGTGGTTGGGGTGACGCAACAGCAGCCTCCATACAAACCCAATGGGGTGACACCACAGTACAATGGGGCAGCACGACGCTGGTTGCTGTGTCGCTGGAAGTGTGTTCCCAGCCTCACATGGAACGCGCCTTTGGGTCGAGCAACAGCTTGTCTGAGGTTTTGCGAACTGAGGCGAAAGTTTCTGGTTTTGCTTGCATTTGTGGTTCACGTTGACGACAATCGTGTTTTGTTCTTTTGCAGACACTGTTGAACGAGGATACTACCACACGGTCCAGTTCTCATATCAGAACGTAAGTGTCGAGACGTGAAGCCGCCTTCGTACAGTCTCCTCACTATTGATCCTGGATCGATTCCACCTTACGAAATTTGTTTATCTCGTGCCCAGGGTATTGCCCTGCAGACTTGACAGAGAAAGTCGTGTCCCAACTGCCAGTGATGTGCGTGGCATAGTCAGGCAATCCGTCCGAACTGAAGCCAGTCGGTTGTTGCTCTCTCCGTTGCAGGACGAGTTGACGATGAGAAGCCTTCGGTGCAACGTGCTCTTCGTCGAGGGTCTCGTGCTCGACACGGTGCGTCTGTTCGGCGTCGCTACGCAACCGACTCGCGTCGTCGCCTCCGGCCTCAACTGCACGTTCGCGTTCAACTCGACGAGTCACGTGGTGGACGTGTTCCATCTGAACCACCCGATGGAAAACGAACTGGTCATGTCATTTGTCTACAACTAACGCCAAAGTTGTGTTTCTCTATAAACCAATAAATTTGACTTTTTATTGACCAATTCCATACAGAAGCACGCTGCTGTATGATTTCACGTTAACAAGACATTGTGTATCAACGAAATGTATCAAGTGCTCAACTGAAACCGCACCAACGTAAGTCTCCCGTTCTCCTCCTGAAAGCTCTGGGATCAGCATTCAGCTGGTACAACAAATGTACCGCAGCGTGGAAAATAATTTGGCAGTTGTGACATGTACATCAAAAGTACATCTAACCTCACAAATGTTCACAGTTGTACCCTGCTACAGAATCTCGCCGTAAGAAAGCTAAACGACACTTGTTTCACTACAAACACCCACGTCGTCATCTTCACCACATACAGATCATGTTTTGCACGAGTAATTCTGTTCACTGCAGTATAACAACCGATTCTCGAATAAATTTTTTGGCTGTGTCACATCACAAAAAGCTGCGTCACTTCTGTGGTCTGTTCTTGCGCGGAAAAAGCATCTTAGCACGTGTTCCCAGCGTGGTTGTCGCGTCGCAACACGTCCCTTGTGACTCCAGCATCGCCGCGCCGCGCCGCGCCGCGCCACGCCACGTCTGTACTCGCGTTTGAGACGATCGCCACGTAAAATGGTTGAGAACTACGAATCCTGCTCACAACGATCACACGCATTCGGCACTCAACACCGCGACTGGGCTACGCATCCTCCTCCAGACCCGTTATCAAAGGCTCCTTCTCCACCGGCTTTTTGACACCTGCAAGCAAATTGTACACGAAACTTGAACATCGGACATTTTTTGGAACGCGTTGAATGGCCAAAAGAAAACATTCCGCAGTCGCACTTTGCAACAACAAGCCATTGACTCTGGAGGATGTTTGTCCGACGTACATCAGTGCATGTTCGTACGAAGTTGTGAATTTGACAACTGTTCTTACCAAAATCGGACAAGGTGTACTTGTCCCCCTGAGCAGAACGACTTCTCGTCGGCGACTTGGGTCCCCCTCGATCCATACTCTCGGGAATGAAGATGGCGACAAGCAAGGCAAGGATCACCAGGACCGCTCCAAACGCAAACGGAGGACCCGGCATTATGGTCTGAAACAAGAACACTTGTCAGTGTAGACGAACGCCACCCATGTTGTCGGCCAAAGTACAACTGTCCAGGACCAATGTTTTGTGAATCAAACTTTTGCTCCAGGGCATGAGTTTCATTTCGGGCGGGGAGGGGGGAAAGAGAGGGGTCCATCTGCATCATTTTTTCCCCAAGTGCGATTTTATAACACGCCTGTACACCTTCGCTGTGGACGTGTGTAGCAAAAAGCTACCTTGCTATTTTGAAAGATCCTTCATTCCCAAGGACGCACGCATCCTAACACGCACAGACGACACTTTTTTTTTTCAGGAAACGAAACCGTCAGCACTTGTCAGAGACTGATCTACTGACCTCGTGTATTTGATGAAGTGTCAAACTTCGGCCCTCGAGGTTTGACGGGGTTTTGTTGGCCGACGGCACCGGAGGCGGTTCGTCCGAGTCGTTCAGGTCCACGTGGAACAAGTAGAAGATAAATCCGAACAGCGCTGGTCCCAGCCCGTTGCACAGACCTCGGATTCCTGTGATGACACCCTGTGCGACTCCTGCAATAGGACACGACCTGCACTTCACGTTCACCGTCTGAACACGGGCCAAGTTCGAAATTCCACTGCAGAAAGGTAAAAAGCGATGCGCTGAATGGAGGAGAGGCGGACGCACCCTGCTGATCCGGCTCAGCGTGAGCAGAAGCGAACGCGCTGATGGAAGGGTACGTGATGCTGCCCATCGCAGCCACACACCCCGCCAACCACATGATCCTGTAAAACAGCAATTCCAAATGGTCCCATGTTTGATCAGGCAACGACAGACGAGTGTTTCTCGGTCGAGAAGTGATTGATGTTTTACGCAAAAGCGACTGACCATTCTTGAGACCCGAAGCCGTACAAAGCCAACTGCAGCATTTCAAAGGCAAGTCCGACCATGATGGTGTGTTTGCTTCCCAAATATTTCATAAGTAAGGCCAATATTGCCGTCTGCAAAAACAAACCACCAGCATTTATTGACAGGCTGTCAGGTTGTCCTGTCGCGCGCAAGCATGGACCGAGTTGAAACGGCGACACATGTCTCACCTGTGCCAACACAGACAGCACACCTAATACTGCGATGAATGTAGCAACTTGTTCCGGACTGAAACCCAACACCTGCAAATAGCAACGTTTCTCCACATGAGTTTGATTTATTACGTTGTAATTTTGACGGAATTTATAAGAGTTAAATTTCATTGGGCTTTGATTCGTCAGACGTTTTGCTCACCAGTTTCAAATAGACGAAGAAACACGAGTACTCGCCAGCCTCGGGCAGGTACGACAGAAACACAGTCACACACAGCATCAGGATGAGCAAGTCTTGACCCATGCGACGCAGTGACTGAAACGAGGGCGCAAAAAGGGCGAATATAGAACATCTGTAATCCACACATTTTTCAGCCAATCAAACCCCTCAATAGAATGTCACTCACGCCAAAGGGATCAGCTTTTTCCCAGGAGATCTGGGAGCCCCAGGACGCAGGCCTGACTTTCTCAGGGAGCGACTCGGGCACGGCCACCAGGATGAAGAAGATGTCAAGCAGAGCGATTGCAGATGCCAAGGCTATGACTAGATTATCACTGTACAAGTGCCCCAAATAGGCACCTATTGCTGGACTTGTAACAAGGCTTGCTGCAAACGTGGCTGAGACCTGGAAAACAGAACGGGGAGCAGAAATTAGATCCGTGATGCTGTTTTCTTTGAGCATTCACTTTTCCTGACAATCACTCACAGGCGTGACTGAAGTACAGCTGTCCTTCTATTCAAGGGAAATTGAAAACCAAGCTTTCAGCTGTTCATATGCAAATATTTAACAACCAAATATGATGGTGGCGGAAGTGTTCCACCAGTTCGCATCAGAATACAAATTGCTGAGTTTTCGATAACTATCGCGCCCAGTGATGCCACACAAAAATTCGTCGTCGATCTTTGCAATCGACAACCGACGAAACAAACAAATCAAAAAGCAGGTGAAGAACGACAGCATTCTTTCCCTTTTGCTTGTCCAGGAAATAAATTGAACAAACTGGTCGAAACTGAGAAAATTGCACCAGGTTTTCCTTTTCTTTCTTTATTTTTTGTGGCCAAGAATCCGGAAATCAAACAGGTACTCACGAGACCATACGCAGCACTACGGTCCTCCTCTGTGGTGATGTCTGCTACATACGCAAAAACTACACTGAACGTCACTGAGAAGATGCCAGATATGGACAAAATGGTGAAATACCACCTGCAACAAACCGCGGTGAAAGAAAGATTTTGAAATATCACGTCAACACCAGCAACTCCACATCCAACACATTTTCTGACGTCTCACACCAGATCAAGTGTGTCACAGGGCAACCTCACCATGGGCTGAATTTCATGAGTGGAATTGGCGCGCAGGTGAAGGTGACTGTGAGCAGCATGAAGGGTTTGCGGCCCCACACGTCCGACAGCGCCCCTATCAACGGAGCCGCCAGGAACGACAACATGCCCTGCGAGAGAAAACGTCACTCTTCATTTCGTGCTGAGGCGAAGTAGATTCGTCAAGCGACCTTTTCTTGAGCTGAGGTGATCAAAACAAACCTTGACTCCTTGAATGAGGCCATTCATAAGAAACGTGTGATCTGGGAATGTATCTTTCAACACCTGCGAAGCAGAAGGAAGACTCAACATTCACAAGACGATCAAGCGCGCAAAGAAGTGAGACGAAATTGACAAAGCGACGTGTGGTTCCACCGCCACTCACATTGATGATGGGGGACGTCAACAATCCCCAACTGAAGAATTCAAGGAAAATAACAACCAACGCATGATACACACTGGGCTGGTAAATTCCAGAGGTCTGCAACACGAAAAAATTGTCTTTGATCAACATAATTTCCAGTTTCATTTCTCTGAAAACCTGATGTGACTTGTGCCGGCCAAAATATCAAAGGAAACTCGGAGAATTTCGGTGAAAACTGCAAAAACACAAGATGGTGCAGAATCCATTGAAATGATTCGTACCAAATACATTGTGTTGGCAAGTTTGTAAATCTAATGCTGGCAACAAAGGCTTGGCAAAGTCTTGGTATTCTTGGAAAACGTTTTGCATGCGATGATGTCTTTAACTTTGGCACTTGTTTTGCACCTAAAATCAAAGAAAACGAGTCAAGTCCCACCACCTGCAACTCTCACCCGAACAGATTGCCAAAAGAGGAAAACTGACAACACAACTTGACCGACACAGTTGCTGTTTGGCGTTTTGACACACCTTCCCAGCTTCAAATTCTTCGCATGAATCAATGGAAGCACTGAGGCATTCGAGTTATTTCCACATTATGGTGCAAATTCACAAGAGCAATGAGCAGCAAGTTCCACTTTTCCGGGGATTTGAAGGGGCCCGCCTCTGAATCCCAGCAGAGGGAAAAAAGAACAATTTGGGGACACTGGGCCTCATCCGAAGGGTCTGCATAGATCTGTCTGCTTCTGCTTGATGGCAACTGAACACATTTCACGAAAATGGATCTGTTCACTGTTCGATCAGAATGCCAATGGACAGAGGACTTTGAGTGGCCTTCACATCAACCGAGAACTGAGCTGGGAGAAGAGGCGGCTGAGCATTGACAGCAAATCACGTCTCCCCAGAGTTCTGGGAGGCCTTCAACTGGGTCGTTCTCAGCGAGTTGGTCATTCTTGACAAGCTGTGGAGTCTAGATCTTGGTTTCCTTGCTTGAAGTTCAAGATTTTGTCGATCGTGAACATTCGTGACAGGGACTCACCCGAGAACCCTCCTTCTGGTTCTGTTTCCTGTTCCAAGTGATATTTCCCACGACCCTTTTCCGCTTCTTTCCTACCATACTCAAAACTGATTTCATCGTTGAATTTGATGTCAAATCATGGTAAAATTCGAAATTTTTGCATCCTCGTCACCATTACTTTCAGGCGCACTTGTTTTCCAATACTTTGATTTGCCCAATTTCCCCACCGGGGCAACAAATTGGCAACCGTTCTGTTTAATTATCCTTATCTAGTCTACAAAGTGGCAATTATTCCACATCTGAACATCTAGACTGCTAGTATTTTATGGTAAAATGCTGTCGCGAAAGTTTGCACAAGTGCAACCACATTTGGTGAGACCTGATATTTATCCTATCCAAATTCAGCTGCACCTGGTGAGACCTGATATTTGTCACATCCACTTTCACAAGCAGCCAAAACTAAAATGGTGTAATTTCCTACAAATTAAACAATTTTGATAGCCAAATAGATTGGACAACAAATTTGGATTTTCTTGTCCAAAACGTAAAAGTTAGTTTTTGAATGAAACCAGTCTCAATTCTGAGTGGACCAAAGTTTTCTTGCAGCAGATGTCGCTCCGCAAGACAAGTGGGATCTGAGGACTATGATGTGAAGAAGACACAATCACCGGAATAATTCCTCGTGGATTCAATTGTTCGCCCGCAAAACGCAGTGAGTAGGACAACTACAGTTCATCGAACAGTAAAGTTTCACACCGGGGTGGAAAACTTGTTGTGTTGGCAGGAAACTTGGGGCAAACATTGGCATCAAAAGTGGGTCAGAGAGTTGTGGGGGTGCCAAATATGCACTGAGCTCACTGGAAATACCTTCAAAGTGAGTTGCATGCATTGCATACAAATTAGACTGACTTCAACGTACGTGATAGAGCAAAGACGTGAAGACTATTTCGTAAATTTACAATTGATGTGAATTGCATCGCTGTAGTGGTGAGAGAGAATTGATCTCGTTCAGGAGCAACAATTGAAGTTTGTTCACAAGCAGTCAGTCCACCACCGGTGAAATGTGGACCTGAAAGATCCAAATCTTTTGAGTGGAGCACTGACCCTGCTCCGGGAGCAAATCCTCACACTGTCCACAGGATCGTGAGTTGGGTGCAGATCTGGCTTCACACCAGCGGATGCGGGATCGGGGGGGGGGGCAGTCCTGACTGGGGTTTGATCCCAGGTGATGGTCCAAGATGTTCCTGGTGAAGAGAAAAACTTTTCCACATTGGGCGCTCAAAATGTGTTGTGCAATGAAAGTTTCGGGACTTCACCTCCCCTGAATCCACTTGAAGTGCACACATCATCGCACAGGAAATACTGACCCCCTCTCTCTCTCTCTCTCCACACACACACACACACACACACACACACACACACACACACACACACACACACACACACACTGGTCCATCTATCCCCTTTCTGCATTAGAATATACTGTGACACGCCACAAATTGGTGATCTTGTACTTGT
>JAAUXT010123068.1_pt1 | contig 10609 bp, 6 predicted proteins | sample 7278171 | NCBI WGS metagenome assembly JAAUXT01 (sample SAMN14350112, study PRJNA611818) | marine sediment metagenome | isolation source: surface marine sediment (1.8m) | place: French Polynesia: Moorea | collected 2018-08 | reverse complement strand
TCGTTATACAGCAGCTGGGTGGTCCACTCGATGGTGTGGATCTTGGCGATCTCGGCAGCCACCACCAGACGGGCGACCTGGTAGAGGCGCTCGTCGGAGACATCCTTATAGGCGATGACCTCGTCGGGTTGGTTCGGATCGCGGAGTCCGGAGTCGGCATCGGGGGTCCGGTTCTGCATATATCGGAAGTGACTGACAAAGTAGTTGTGCTCGCGGGCAAACAGATTGTGGTAGAAGCTCATGCCGATATTCCAGTTGTCCGGAAACGCGGTGGACTCCTGCCCCCGCCACTGGGGCTGCACGGGGCAGTCTTCGGAGTAATCGGTACAGGCGGCCATCGGGGGCAGATAAGCGTTTACCATCAGCAATTTGGCCGGATCCTCGGGATCGCGCAGAACGCGCTTGAGGGATACCTCGTCATGGCCGTAGATCTGGGAGGCATCCCACCAGGCGGTAACCAGGTTGCCGGTGGTTTTAGGCGCCCCCTTGAGGTAGGTCTCACCGGCGTTTTCGAAGGATTCCGGCGGGGTCTCTCGGGCAAAGAGCGCCGGCTCGCGACGATCACCCTCACGGCATCCCAGCCTCTGGGCATCTTCCGATGTACAGCCCACGGGCTCAAGCCCGGGCCGATTGCGGCCTTCGGCCGTATGGGAAAACCAGTCGTGGGTCATAAACTGAATCCAGAAGGCCGCCAAGGTGTTGAAGAAGGGGGCCTTGAGATAGTCACAGCTTGCATCGGTCGAGAAGTTCGCATCACCCATTCCCAGATTGCAGCCGTTGCCCGGGGTCTGATCGCGGGTAAACAATTTGCGACTGACTAACTGGGGGTCCGGCTTGAGCAGGCCGATGCGGTCACCATGCCGGTTGCGGGTCAGTTCGTTCAATCCCAGACGGGGAAAGGTGGTCTCAAAAGCCATATTGCGGCCAAACGGCATGCCGCTGGCGCCCATCAGGGGATTCTCCAGATCGTTGCAAATGCCGCTCAGGGTGCGATGGGTGATCAAATCCCCGCGGCACAGCTGTTTGTCGGCGCCCCCCACGGCCTCGTAGGATTCATGATCGGGCGGCAGACGCATAGCCTCCCAGTACTGGAGGGTCGGACCGGGCCGTCCGTCGCGGCCCTGGACGTATTCATCGTAGGTATTTTGATCGAAGAGATTGAACTTGATCAGCTCGATGCGCTGGTACTCCAGATCGAGCAGCGCCCCGTCGATGCCCCGGCCGTTGGGATAGATATGTTCGCCGATCAGGGTGCGCGCTTCGCGCCCCTCACGCCGGCTGGTGGCATCGCCCGTGGCATAGTAATTCTGCCAATCGACCCATGGGGTATCCCGGTATTGCACGGCCTTTTCACCGCCGCGGCAGCGGGCCGTGTCTTCATCGACTTTGCCCAGAAAGCGCTGGGAGGGGTCATCGGGCACCTCCAGAAAACCCTGTTTGACATAGTCCACACAGGCTTTCAATTCGCTTTCCGATTCGGCTGTCTCCGAATCGGAATGCACGGAGTAGGCAACCAGAACAGATACCAATAGGAGAACAGTGGCAATACTCCAGACTCTGATTGACGGTAGGTGATTTTTCATTTTTCTTCCTCCGTGATGATTTCCAGGCGTAGAGGGCGGTAGAAATCAATATTGAGAAACCGTTTTCCGGTCCATTTGATTAAGTTCGGGCTTCGTTCGCCATCGACCATGTCGTCGTTGCCAAGCACGTCTGCCGTATTGCGTGCTGCCGCAGCGCAGCTTGATAACTTCGACGGGCACCCAAGGCCGCCGATGGTCTCGACAAGCGACTTCAATGCTCATCGAACCAAGACGGGCAAGCGTTCAAAATGCCAACGGCAGCGGAGAACAGAAGACGGAAACATCACTGTCTGGCAGTGCCGTCTTTCCGCGCTTGCCGTTAGGGCAGAATACTCAACGTTCTCTGAGATTATTGCTGCCCATGATCAATGTTTCTCGAATATAGAAACCCCTGCCGTGGTGATGAAGGTTCTCCGCCAGATGTGTGAGAACCTTGTGCACAGTCTCGACCGGCAGTGGATTCGAGTCAGGTCTCCCGGTCTTCTGCAGGGGATAATGAGGCTTTCGTGATCATTATGGGGAGCCGTTGTACGGGCCCCACAGGTTTGCTGACAATCCCGAAAATATTCCTCGGGGACGCTCTTTGCCGACAGTTACGTATTCGAGGGACGGAGAAGAGAACAACAGCCAAAATCATGTTTTAATTGTACGTCCATCCCGGGGGTAGGCTGTATGCGTGAGCAGGATAGGATATTTTTTATTGAATTATGATATTACCGTGAAAACCGATTGCAAGGGGTGATGGCCGATATTGCAAAAAATTAAGCGGGCTGTTCTCAAATGCAAGCCAACACCGCGGACGACCGAGGCTCAGCGGGCAAGGACCTATAACGGATTTCCAGAGCACCCCTGGGCCCCGGGCTTGTCGGCGATTTAGGCCCCGGCGATCTCTTGCGGGGCCGAATGAGGGTGCTATTTGCGGGCGGCGCGTGTGGCTAGGTCATTTGCCCCCACGCGTGGAGATACCGACCAAGGGTGCGATAACTGGTACCGACAGCATCGATATATTTGTGGACCAGCAAGGCGTGCAATTCGAAGTTGGAGATCAGACTGGGGTAATTTTCAGGTTTATCCGCCAGCGGGTAGAACATATATCCGATGCGGCTGGGCAGTTCGCTTGCGATCAAGGATGTAAGATAGCGGGCGACCGCGGCATCCATATCGAATGCCGGGGATAAGTCATGGATCACCCCCTCCAGAGTGAAGATCGCTTTGCGAAAAAGCATCAGATCGGCAGGAAAGACAAACCCCTCATAGGCGAGTTCCTCCAGGAGTTTGAAGGTCTGTTTGATCTGGGACAATTGGGCGAAGGGCGGGGAATGCATCAAGCCCCGAATCAACTCGCGCAACCGCGTCCGCTCCGCGGAATCGTCCCAGGAAGCGTCCCGTGCCAGGGCCTTGATCGCCCGGCGCAGGCTGCCCAGATCCTTTTTGATGACCGCCTGGATCAATTGTGCGGTTTTAACCCGGTCGCCTCGGTTCAGATGGCCGGCCAAGGTCCAATCCAGAAGCCCGATTCGCAGGTGGCCCGACTCGGGATCTTCGATGACCAGAATATTCCCGGCATGCGGATCGCCGTGAAACAGGCTCGTGGTCTGTCGGCCGAAAAGCGGTCTGCAAACCAGGGCCTCGAAGAGGACCTCCGCGAGGTGCTCGGCCTGTTGCGGTTTCAAAGCGGCGTCGGTGATTTTGGCGCCTTGCAGATAGGCCATGGCGGTCATGGTCTCGGTACTGAACGGCAACAATCGGGGGATTTGGATGGCGGCCATGTCAGTGTAGAATGCCCTCGCCTCCGCCAGATGGGTCTGTTCGGCAGCCAGATCGATCTCGTTGGCCAGCATCGACCGGACTTCCTGAAAAACCTCCAGAAATCTAAAATCCCTGAAAGAGTAACGGTGGCGGTTGCTTTCGAAGAAGGCGGCCGTTTTTTCCAGGATCGCCAGTTCCTCGCCAAGTTGCCGGCGTATGCCGGGTTTGAGGACTTTGAAGACGCCTTCGATCGGTTCCGGAGATGAGGATCGATGCCAGAGGAAAGGCATGACCGCCCCCACGCTGGCTTCGGATAGGATCGGCGGCTGGATCTGCACCCGGTCCTGACGATCGGCCCACAGCGCCTGGCTGCCGATCCGTTCCACAATACCCTTTGAACTGGTGCCGTAGATGCCGTTTTCAAGGTGAATCAGCCACTTTTTGACCCCCGGATCGAGATTGGGGTTGCGGGCGATGAACTGCCCCAATTTGTGAAGCGTCGGAAACTGCTTGGCCAGTTCGATGAGCCGTTCCTGGGTGCTGATCGCGGGGTCCAATTTCAACTGGCTGGCCGCCAATGCCAGCAGACGCTCTCGATTCACCTGCGCGAGGAAGAATTCGATGCCGTCACGCACGACGGGACGGTAGCGGGCATAGGCCTCGGGAATGGCCTCCTCGGGTCGCGTATGCGCCAGGATTTCACGCGCCAGGCCCTTGGCGAAGGCTTCCTCACCCAGTGTGGTGGAAATCGTTTCTAATTTGGCCATCAGCGCCTCGTGGGAAGCGCTTGCGGCAAACGGCCCGAAAATGGGATTCGATAAACTAAACATATGCTTCCTTCAGATAGGTCTCCCCCGGCCTAGCGGCAGACTTGAATAAGTTGAATCCGAATGCGGTGGCCATGGGTCCCATCTCCGAAACGGGTGGGCAAGCACCTTACCGCATTCGAAAAGAAGGCCGAATCTATACGCTTTCTTCCTAATTGCAACTAAAAAATGCCGTGGTCCGCAAACGGCGCTGCGGCCTGCGGCAATTTATCAGCGAAGGTGAGTCAACCCTTTGCCCTTCCACTTCACAAATCTGGATTTTTTTTTTGAGATAGGCCTAAATATCCCGGGTCGCCATGCCTCAGGCCGCGTTAATCCGCTTATCCCCCGGCAGCATCAGGCAGAGCAGCAAACACAGCCCGGCCGCGACGGTCACCGTCCAAAACACGCCGTTGACGCCCTGCATGACCGCCATTTGAACCATCTTGCGAAGGGCATCGGGCATTACGGCCTGAACCGTTGGGTGCAGCAGGCTCTCCACCTGTCCCATTCCGGCCTCACTCAAATGGGGCGGCAGATCAGCCCGCAAGTCGGCACGGCGCACGGCTTCGAAAAGGCCCGCAAAGCGTGTGGCGATAAAACTGCCGCACACACCAACGCCGACAGCCCCTCCCAGCGTTCGGGCAAACTGGTTCGAAGAAGTGGCCACCCCCAGGTCCCCGGAGGCCAGCGAGGATTGAACCACCAGCAGTGTGGACAGACCGACCCAACCCATGCCGACGCCGATCACAAAAAAAATGACAAACATCGTGGTCGTCGTGGTGGCCGGGGTAAAGGCCAGGGTCAGACCACTGCCGACCAGGAGGCATACGGCGCCCGCAACAGCGGTTGCCTTGCGGCCGATCCGGTCGACGAACTGTCCCAGGGCCATAGATCCCAGGGACCATCCCAGACTCAGCGAGAGCATGGCCAGCCCCACCTCCATGGGTGATCGGCCCTGGGCGCCCTGGATAAACAACGGTGCATAGGCAAACATCGAAAAGATGGCGAAACTGCTCAGAAACGCCGCGGTGTTGCCCGTGCTGAAGCCACGCATACGAAAAAAGGCGATCGACAGGATCGGGTCCCGGGCCCGCTTTTCGACCGCAATGAATACGGCGATGCTGGCCGCCGAAAGGGCCAGCAAACCGATAATCGTCGGCGAGAACCAGGTAAATTGTCTTCCGCCCAGCAAGAAGGCAAACAGAAGGGCCAGGATGGCTGTGGAAAGGCTGGCCACACCGGCGATGTCCAGCGTGACCTTGTCCTTTTTAGTACGCAGTTCAACCAGGTAGGCGCCGATGCCCCCGAGGCAGACCAGGCCCACGGGGATGTTGATGAAAAAAATCCAGCGCCAGGAAAAATAGGTCACGATAAAGCCCCCCAGGGTAGGGCCCAGTACGCTGGCAATCCCCCATATGGAACTGGCAAACGATAGGGTGCGTCCCCGGTTCTGGGGCGCGGAAACGTCCGATAGGACGACGTAGACCAGCGCAAAGATCGCACCGGCGCCGATCCCCTGGAACACGCGGGCAACGATAAGACCAAGCATGTTGACGGCGCATCCGGCGGCCACCGAGGATATGCTGAACAGCCCGATGGCGGCCAGGAACAGGTTGCGGTTGGGATAAAGATCGGCCAGTTTGCCGAAAATAGGCAGCGAGACGGCCCGGGCCAGAAAATAGGACGAGTACACCCAGCTGTAGAGGTGCAGTCCACCCAGTTCCGCCACGATTGTGGGCATGGCCGCCGACATGACCAAGGCATCCATGGCGCCCAGAAAAAGCGCCAGGAGCGCTGCGATGATAACGGTCAGCCGCTGCCGGGGGGTGATTGTCGAAACCGGTTGTCCTTTCAATGGTTGCTTCAACCTATCTTAAATGTGCACAACATCAGATCAGGGTAGAACCTATCTCAAAATATGGTAGGTTTTGGTTCAAGCTCCCGCTCTTCGGCGGGATTTCACATCGGTCTGAATATCGGTCGGTGTTCAACAAACCGCAGGGATTTTTGAATTCGCAGGCCCAGTCCCCCTACGTCGAGGATTTCAAAAGCGTGAGAACGCCGGCTTGGACTAACAGATGCCTTTTATGGATGGACACTATTGAGTCTCGCGGGGTTCGATCAAAGGCAGCTCCACCGCCGCATCGTGTTCCAGCCTGAATTCAACGCCCAGGATTTCCTGGATATGCACTTCGAAAGTGGCATAGACGGTGTTGCCGCCGAGGAAGAAGTGGCCGCCAAGGAGCTGACCTTCCGGGCTGACCACCAGGCCGTGGAAATGAAGGCAGGGCTCGCCGTTGTCCGGAATCCCCAGACGGCCCGAGCCGGACCACATCTCGATCGGGCCTTCCAAGGCGACGTTCGGCCGGCGCTCGACCCGGTCGGGATCTTTCGCGCTGAGCCGCAGCCCCGGTGAAAAAGCCGCGCGGGCCAGGCTGCCAAAAGCATTCACCCAGGCCGCACGGATCTCGTGGGTGCGCGCCATTGCGATGATGCCCCCCAGCAAATCGGTCCCCGGCAGCAGGCGTCCGCTGATCAACCGCCCCGGCCGGCCTTCGGCGCTGTGAAACCGCAGGCGGTCTCCGTGCGGCGCCCAGATGTTCCAGGGAAAGCTTTCCAGGGATTGTTGGTCATTCGCCATCGGGCCCGTCCTTTCTTCGACCGCTTTCCGGGAAGGTCGGCCGCGACTACAGCATCACCGAGCCGCCGTTGGCGTCCAGGCAGGCCCCGTTCAAATAGGATGCCGCGTCGCTCAGCATGAATGCGATGACCCGGGCGTGCTCCTCGGGCTCGGCCAGGCGGCCTAAAGCAATGCGCTTTTCGAGGCCTTTGATTGCTTCCGCGTCCATGTTGTCGTGAATCATGGGCGTGTGCGTGGCGCCGGGACAAAAGGCATTGGCGCGGATGCCCCGGGTGCACAGCTCGCGGGCCATGTGCCGGGTGATCCCGATGACGGCGTGCTTGGAGGCGCAGTAGTGGACGCCGCCGATCAGACTGATCGAGCGCCCGGCCACGCTGGCCACGTTGACGATGGTGCCGCCGCCCTGCTCGAGCATCGCCCGCACCACCAGCTGGTTGCACATGAAAAGCCCCCTTACGTTCGTATCCATGAGCGCGTCCCACTCCGCCATGGGAATCTCGGTGAAAGGGGTCCTGAACAATACGCCGGCGCTGGTCACCAGGAAATCGATTCGCCCGAAACGCTCCCCAGTGGCGGCGACCATATGCTGAACATCCGACCGGCGCGAAACATCGGCCTCGATCGCCAGGGGCGCCGTGGTCCCCTTGCCTTCACAGGCACGGACCACGGCCGCCAGACCGGATGCGTCCCGGTCCACCAGGGCCAGGCCGGCTTGCGAGGCCGCCAGCAGGAGGGCGGTCGCCTTGCCAATGCCGCTGGCCGCGCCGGTGACGATACCCCACCGGTTGCTGAAGTCGTATCTCGTATGCATGGCGTCTCCGCCGCTAGGGTTGATTCACGCCGTTGCCGTCCGGGCCGGCGGATTGGCTCAGCCAATCTTGTTCGTCGGGGGCAGCATGGCCCACAGTGCCTATGCCGGGCATTCTACCGATGCCGGGACCGAGGTGCAACCCCGGTTTGGGCCCCTGGGGCCGGTTACGCTGCTGGTGCGCTCCGGCTGCCCTCTTTACCATTGACGGGCCGAGGGAAATCCTCTACGGTTTGCCCGCAGACGGCTTTGCCATGTCACGCCTTTTTTCACACCGCCACCCGGGAGCCCACCATGATCCGCCGAGAACTGGGAATCTTGTTATTGGTTGTTTTGCTTGCCAGCCCTGCCGCCGCGCAGGAATTGACCGGAACCCTGAAGCAGATCAAAAAATCCGGACAGATCCGAATTGGCTATCGTGAATCCGAACCGCCCATGTCCTTTCTGGACCAAGACGGTCAGCCGGCGGGTTATTCGATCGATATCTGCAAAGAAATCGTCGCCGGTGTTGAAACCAAAATCGGCGCGCAGGTGAATGTTAAGTATGTTCCGGTCACCGCCAAGGGCCGCTTCGAGGCGCTTCGCGCGAATAAGATCGACATCCTCTGCGGCGCGACCACCATGACCCTTTCCCGCAGCGAATGGGTCGACTTCACCCTGCTGACCTTTATCACCGGGGCTTCGTTGATGACCCTCAAAGACAATCCGACGGTTGATTCGGCCGGTCTCGCAGGCACCCGCATTGGCGTGGTCAAAGCCACGACCACTGAAGCGGCCTTGAAAAAACTCCTTCGCGATACGGCCACGGATGCCAAAGTCGTCCTGTTCGATGACGCCCAGGCGGGTGTTGAGGCCTTGCGCCGAAAGCAAATCGACGCCTTTTCTTCGGACCAGGTCGTCCTGATCGGTTTGGCCCTCAAATACCCCGACGGCAAGAACTTCGTGATCAAGTCCGAGGTTTACTCCTTCGAACCGTTTGCCCTAGCCCTAAGGCGCAACGATGCTGATTTTCGTCTGGCGGCCAACCGCACGATTTCTGGTCTTCACCGCTCGGGAAAGACGATTGCCATCTACGACCAATGGATTGGCAAGTTTACCCGCAATCGACTGCCCATCTTCGATGCCCTGATCCAACTAAATGCCATACCGGAGTGAAAGGCTTTCGGCTCGCAGGATTTACCCCACACCCCCCGGCGTCCATCGGCAAACGATTGCACTGGCCTGCCGATGGCCCGGCCGCATGATGAGCCTATTGCCACATTCGCAGAAATCTGGCATCAGATTTGCCCAGGAACTCGGCGCCAAGAAGTCATGGTGCCGGATCGTCGTGCAGCACATCCCTGTTGCAAGGCTGCGACGGTCACTCTAAAAGACTTATGTCGGGACGTGGCGACCAGCCGATCGAACGGGCCATCTCGACTGCGCCCCAAGGAATTCGCCAAGGCATTAGGGCTCAACCACCGTTGCACGATTTTGGGGATGCTATCTATTTGAGCTCGACTTCGAGCAGCTTGAGATCACCGGAGCCTGCCTTGGGGATGTCGCCGCTGACTTGTATGGGCAAGTGGGTTTGAGGATCTAGCAAAATTTCGATATTCTTGTGCATCGCCAGAAATGAAAAATTCTCCGGTTTATCCAGGCTCGAGGCCAGGGGCTCGGCCTCGAGGGCAATCACCAGGGCTTCGGTCTCGCCTTGTCGCTGGGTTTGGACCTGCTGTCGTCTCTCGAGATAGTCGACTTGCACACGCCGGCGCCCTTGCGCTTTGAGCTGAACACGGTGAAGCTGTCGCTTGCCGAAAACACACAGGGACCGCTGCTGGCCGGCAGAAAGCTCGGCGGCGGCGGAAGCCGCATAGAACAGCAACAGCCGCTCGGAGGCCACCGCGCATCCCAACTGCGCAAGGTCGTGGGCATAAAACGTCTGCCTATGGAAGGACCACTGGTCCGGTTCGCCCCGGGACTCTTCTTTGGATTGCGGTTCCCGGTTGCGGCGGAAAACACCCTGATCGGTAAAGCGATAGTTTTTTTCGAAGTCATCTTCGCCCCGTCGCAGCCGGTAGCGCCCCAGGGCGGCGGCATCGCGTGGATCGAACCAGACCACGTTGGTAATCTGCACCGGATCCTTGAAAAGCGAGTCCATCTCCATGTCGAGACGCAGACGCAAGGTTTGCGGCCCCAAAGCCTTGTGCGGCACACCCCGGTCGCTGGCCACAAGCGCGGCCTGCGCTTCTTCGGAGGGCAGTGCTTCGAGGGTCATGGCCATCGTCAAGGTGACCGCCCAGCTCTTGGACTGGTAGCGCAACTGTTTCCAGGGCACGCGCTGGGGATCGAATTCGTCAAACGCCCCCTCGGACTGAGCCCGGGATGGCGACGGCGCCGCGCTAAGCACGCTCAGCCCCGCAGTGACGAGCAGCAACAGTGTGATCATGCGGTTCATGCCGGACCCTCCTCATATGGCTCAGTGCAGCTATAGATCACTGGGTCGGGACCAATAGCAACTATTCATATTATGCTGACAACGATCCACCACCTGTCAATTCGCCCCGGACCGCAAAGTCATCGCCCCAGCGGCGCGATCCACGACTAAAAGCCCACCCGCATTGCGGTCGGGCCCCGCCGTGGCTCCCATCCCCCGCGCATTTTCCTCTCACCGCGCGAACCGAAAGCTATTGCCTTGCCCGGAAAATGCACTAACTTTTCCTTTGTCCGGATCCGGGCGGCGATACGACCTGCCGACCGCGGTCCTATCCTTGATCCGTCTATCGGGGGTTGCCATGGCGCACGCACCCGGATATCAGCATGATATTTTTATCAGCTACGCCCACAACGACAATTACGGGATTGCCGGTGCGCCGGGCTGGGTCGATGTCTTTCAAGAGGGCCTGGACAACTGGCTGCGCAAGCGCCGCGGCTTGCGCGATCTTCGCGTCTGGCGCGACAAGCGGCGTATGGACGGCAGCACGCTGTTCGACGACGCCATCCAGAAAGATCGCCGAGGCGTCGATGGCTTCCTGGATGG
>JAAUXT010020829.1_pt1 | contig 10609 bp, 12 predicted proteins | sample 7278171 | NCBI WGS metagenome assembly JAAUXT01 (sample SAMN14350112, study PRJNA611818) | marine sediment metagenome | isolation source: surface marine sediment (1.8m) | place: French Polynesia: Moorea | collected 2018-08 | reverse complement strand
GGTGGGGCCTGGGGGGCCTTACCCCCCCCCCCCCCGCCGAGCCCCCCCCCCCTGCGCCTCGGCGCGACAATCGAACGCGCCCAGAGACGTGTCCGACTGTGTCGCGCTTCTCGAGCGTCGTGCGTCGAGCGACGTCAATCCTCAGCGAATCTTCTATGCAATTGATGTGTCTCCTGTCAGAGACGTCTGCAACAACACACGTTCAGAGTGCGTCAGGTTACCCACCCAGTCCACGTAGCTGAAATGAACTCAGGGGCCACAAAGCGAGCCATTTGTGCAGTGATGTCGGCACCTAAATTGCCTTCGACTGTTGTTGAAAACGATCGTTTCGCTTCTCCAAGACCTCCCGACGATTGAGATTCTGACGCCACTGAAGGACATCAGAGAGTTTCAGATTTGAGGTTCGCAGAACTAGTTTGTATTCCACCTTCTGGGAAAGAGAACCTGATGTTGATGCCATTCAGTGACCCGAAGACTTTTCCTGCGATACCCCTGTGCATTGCGGGGTGGATCCCAGGTCTGGTGCAGCGAGCGACTCCAATTGGGAGTGAGAGAAGGTTTGTAAAGAGCGGCACAGAGGTCACACGGCGCCAAAGTCACTGGGACCATCCCTTGTATGGAACTCGAAGTGACGTCTTGATGATTGGGGTTACATTTCTTGGGACAAGGCCCAAAGAGCTGCAGAGGAGGCGTGCAGGGGAGGTCTCCCAGAGGGAAGGGCCCCTGGAGGGCCAGGCCCTCAGAGGACAAAGGGCTCTGGCCCCTGGATCCGTCCCTCGACCGAAATCAAGAAGATGTGCGGCAAACAGTGTCCGGCGGAACCGGAGGAGCTTCTTTGATGCTTCACATCCAGCTCTCGTTAATTGGGCCTCAAAGGCCGCGCACGTCACGCGAGATCTCGCGAGATTGGGCGTAAATCAGGGAGCCGTGATTTGCTGGCTTCGTGGGTCGACTGCCGAGCCGCAGGGACTGTCCGCTGGTCAGCTGGTTCCCACTGGACGCGTCCGTGTGCAGGTCAGCGGGTGCTGCGCTGTTGAGTCGACCTGACAAGGCACAACAACGTGTTCCGTCGCGAGTGTTCGCAACCACCGATTTTCATTCTGCATGGTGACTTTATTACCAGATCAGAAGCACAGACAACAGAATTTGCACTGAGAGCCAATGGCAGGTGATTCCTGTGTTGCCAATCTGTCAGTTGGGGCTTGTCGGTAGAAGACTGCATTCCGCTAAAACTTCCCAGTGTGTTCAGACGCCGGTTTTGTCCTGGGTGGGTCGTATGTTGCGTCAATGACAACAAGAAGCAGTGCTCAAGGCAACTGCAGTGCGAAGTCCCTTGCCAGTAATGTCATTGATTCTTCCTTGTCCTCCTTGTCTTCCACAAGTCATGCAGGCTGGGGGGTCCAGGCAGGGGGGGTCTAGGCTGGGGGGAGGGGGGTCCAGGCTGGGGGGGCAGGGGACATTTCATCCACCTTGCCATACACTGCACTACCACATGGTGCTTCGCCCTAAAGGGACTTCGTACAATGATCGCAGAGGTCTAAGTGTCGTGCATCGGGCCTCCGAGCTCCTCCCGACCGCTCAAAGGCTTCGTGATCGTGGAGCGCAAAGGCCTCAGGTTGTCTCAGGTAATGAGAAGACAGGACAGCAAATTGAAATGGGGCGTTGCAATGAGGAGAGGTATCTGGTGTCACCCGGCGTGGAAATGGAAAGGTTGGCGCTGGGGCGGATGACAAAGAAGGAAAAGGTCGCAGGGCTGTTCACTGAAAGGGCTTTGTTCCTTCTAGATTCACATTGCGTATGAAATCGACTCTGATATTTGAAATTTGTCCGTGTGCCTTGCTTCGTGACTTCAGCGACGTTCGTGTTGCACGCATACCCCAAAACACGCACGTCTCGACTTGCCCTTCAATCCTGCACGAATGACACGTTGTGTTCGGATGACTCTTGTCATTTCCTCAAGAGTTTCTGCTGTGACCTTCGTGTACAACTGGGCGACCGACGTTTCACACCACGCTGCACCTGACCCCGACTCCCGAGTTGGAGATCGTGCGACTCCGGCTCTTTCCCCGTGTGTCACTGGGAGCCACAGAACGTGCGTTGTTTCCTGAGTTGGTGCTGTCGTACAATGACGGATGGCCTGAGAACAGTGGGAATGGAGGGTGTTGGCGCAGAGTGGAGTCCGCACACCGTTTCACACTGTGCGCGTCGTGCGCTGCGTCCACGAGTGAAGCGTCAAGAGTCACGTCACACTCCTCATTGGTTCGTGCAGTGACTTGCGTCAAAACGACGCGAGGCGTGACGCAACCCGCGTGCAGCAGGCCCGAGACCGGATGTCCCGCATGCATCGCCCATCGCTCATTCCACGACCACTGTTCCTGACCCATTACTGTACGCGTGGTGTGAGAACACGGGAGCCGGGGTAGCATTGGCTCACGGAAAACACCGACCGGACTTCTGTCCGCCGACAATACCATGCAACAGTGGGTGAGTACCTGGCATACCAGACACTTCCTTGTTGTGAGCAAATGAACCCAGGTCTACCGAGTTGAGTTGCTGTGATATACCAGTGGAACCTTGTTCGACTTGAGCTGCAGTGTACCAATAGCGTACTGTGTTCCACTGGGCACAGCGTGGCGTTCTGGGTCAGTCCGGTGTGCGAATTCCAACGCGTCACTCAGAGAACTTGGCTCTCCTGTCGCCTGTGACGTCACTCAGGTTCGAGACGGATTCCACTCGTTCAACCCATCAGATTCTCCCGGGATGAACCAGGAGCGACTGGTGTTTGCCTTGTGTCTTTGAAGACGTCTTGTTTCTATTTCTGCACCTGTCTGTTGGAAGTGTTGACAGAGCGTCTCTCCCAGGTGCACGTTTCTCAGTCCTTTCCACACCAAGGCCTGTTTCACTCCGGGTGCATCACACATGTGCAGATCCGGAAGTTAGTGGCGCTACGTATCTGCGTCTCGATCTACCTGGCGCCCTTTGGCTTGTCTCTTGGCGCAGCTTTACTGTCTCCTTGTATTGACCATTGACCTGTACAAGGATACAGTGCAGAACCCATTCAGTGTGAACCAGGCCTCGAAATGCATCAAACGGATTGTTCCTGAAGAGCAGCGACTCTGATAACGTTGATGTCTGAAAGGTGCTGCTCATAACTGATGTTCATCAGGGAGAGTGAAGTGGCTCCGAACTTTGGTGCTGGAAGCAGCCTTGCCCAAACTCTCAGGTTGAGTTGCTGGTAATTTTTCAGGGGTCAGAGAGCAGGTGGATGTACAGTCCGCGGGCGTTTGGTGGGGGAAGGGAGGGGTCCTTGATGTCAGCTGGAAGAACAGCCCCTTGTCAGACCAGCCCACAGCCACACGTTGTGTGTGCGCATACCTTCTGCTTCTCAAATCATTTGAGTGAAATGACATTCGACACGGACATCTTCTTTATCTACGATATTTTCCAACATTTGCTTCTATTCTTTCCTTGCTTCTTGCGGAGAGTGAGGTGAAAGGCAGTTTCAGACACAATTTCCCGAAGAGCCGTTGCGACTGCCCCGCACAGCGATCTCAGGTCAGGTGGAGAGCATCTTTGGGCCCGTGAGCCAGGAAGTTTCCCAGACGTCTGTGTGCGGTATCGCTGTCCAGGCTTCAGAGAAATGCTTCAGGCGCTAAAACCCATCTTGACCTCAGTTGCTGCTTTGAGTTTCTGCATTGTTCTTTTGTTGAGTGATTTGCTGTTGTTGGACGTATCCACGGGCGTCGAGTCCCCTTCACACGGTCTGTCGCTGGAAGCGACATGTGTTGCGACGCTGTTTCTGTCAATGCGCGCTGTTGGTGAGGTAGTGTGTGTGTGTGTGTGTGTGTGTGTGTGTGTGTGTGTGTGTGTGTGTGTATGTACAGACACATACACGCAGCACACGGCGCACTCTGTATGAAACAGCCTAAATCCCTGCTATTGGCAGCTATTTTTCCACCAGGAGACTCATTGTCGCCCAGAAAATTAGTTTCCTACGTCGATCAATGGGGAATTTTCTCATAAGCTGCAACAGAAATTTATGTAGAGTAATTCTTTGGCAAGAAGATTGTGTCCAGAGCCTGTCACGGTTTCCTTTCAGTCGGCTGCACTGCGACAAATTGCTGTCGTGGTCAATGCATCTGAGTGGCAATTCTCGTTTATCATTTTGCTGAATGCGCTGATTTCCATTCGTATATCTCACCGTGTCCATAGCGAAATGGTTCTGTATTCATGAGGTGAGTTTCACATCACGTGTTGCGTCTCTGCAGCTCGGTGGGCGCTGCGTTGCGTCAAAGAAGCTGTGGCTTCATTGAATTACGGGTACAAGAGGGGCATTTCAAAACTCACCGTATGCGTTTGTCCTTGCACACAAGCACACACACACACACACACACACACACACACACACACACCGTAGAGTACTGTTGACTCTGTGAAAATGTAATCTGCGTTCTGAGGTCGGATTTGTGGGCATTTTCAGACGCTGTTGAGTTCAAGGCGTTTCAGAAACGCTGTCCTGCACCCACTTCCAGAAAAGACTGATTCGCGTGCACAGATGCAATCTGGTGACTTGTGTTGGGACGGAATACATGGCGCGTCCAGTGGTGAACAGGCCTCGGACAGACCGATCCATCGTGTTGTGTCCCGAATGGTGGCAGTGGTCACTTGGTTTTTGCCCGAGCCTGGTCCCCAGCTGTCCGGCTGGTTTAGGTGCAGGAGAGATGGGGATGAGGTTGGTGTAGGTCTCCGCTGGTTCTGTAGCTGGAGATGGAGGAGATGCTCATTTGATAGCGAGGAATATTTCGGAGACGACACCTGATGATCAGCTGTACATGTAGTTACTGCGGCTTGCTCCGGAGTGAGGAGTGTTCGCCGCAGTGTCCCTGCTGAGATCATTACGAACCCCGCCAGACTGGTGATGAACAGGCTGGAGGTGAGTCCAAAGGTGATGATCACTGCAAGGAGCCGTGCTGGGTGGATCCAGGTCCTTGGCGCGGAGGTACATACAAACCCACCCCCCTAAAATCAGACACAAATGCAGTATTCTTGTCGGCGGTGCATTTTGAAACTTCGTGTGACCTCATCGCATCGATGACACGTGACCGTCGCTGCAACGTGGAGCGTGCGCGGAACACGTGATGCGTCTGCGAAAAAGGGCGTAAAATGTGTTTCTTCCTCTGTGGTTTTCAGCCGATATTGTGGGGAGTGAGGGGTGTCTGTAAACTTTGAGTTGACGCATTTTGGCCTGAATTGATTCTGTTTCCCTTTCTCGTTGTAGGTAAGTCGCTGAATGAACCGAATGAACCTGCGGTACGAGTGGTGGTCACGTGGTCGCGAGTCCCGGGAAGAGAAGGTCGGTCCATCCCCCGTGGAGATTGACTTGGCGACATAGCTCGGAACCAAAAGTTCTGCCAATGGATGAAGATGCCGGCAAGGAAACTCCGTCCGTGCTCCTTCCTGCCTGTCGTAACGTGCGATGTTCGCAGCTGTGAACAGCACGGTGAGGTGTGAGGGACAACGGGGCGACGTGTGATGTCTCCCGGGGCGAGGCGTGAGCTCCGCGGGGGGAGCGGTGGGGACGGCGCCGGGGGGCGAGACCCGTCAGGGGCAGGAGGCAGCCTCGCCCCAGAGGCACTGAGGCCGGCTTCACACTGCATTGTCACGCGTTGTGTTGATCTGGTGTGTATTTTCTGGCCTTGGTGATGCAGATAGACGTGTTCGCGTGTGGTGGTCTGCAGGCGTGCCTCTGTCTACGGCTTCTGGCACAAATCACATCTTTGTTTGACGCAGTGATTTTTGATTCACAACCATTGGGCGGAGCGGAACGGGTTGCTAAGCGACGCTCTGGTGTCATGCGCAGCACAGTTCACACAGCCTCCGAGTGCACCCCAATGTCCAGTGTTCGGAACACATGGGCAAGATGCTGGGTGCGCGAGAGTTCAGATGTTGGGGGACTCTGGCTGTGACGCGCGGTGTTGAGATACAGGAGTCCTACTGCTATTGCACGCCGCCCACACAGCGGTCCTGAATTAGCACAGAAAGAGGGTAATCAGCTGCCAATCTGCACCTCCGCACAAAGGCTTCTTTCTCTCGTGCTATCGCTTTCTTTCCGAGAGAATGAGGCTGGGTCCACACTGGACGCGACGTGCGTTGCGCCTCTGGGTCGACGCAGCACAGGAACGCTATGCGTGACGCATCCTGTGTCTCCAGCCTGGGAGACGGTGCTCACCACAGAGCTTCGCAGACGAGGACATCTGTGGTTCGAAGAGTCTTGCCTGTTGTGGCGCACATGTTGTGGCGCACACATATCAACATGGCGCATGTGCTGTTCTTTCAACTTCGTTCATGATGCGATTTTCCCGAGAAACTATTTTTGACGGCCTAAATCCTATTTTTAAAATCTCCCAGCAAAAACCCTGCGCTCAATTATGTTTTGCCACAAAAGCCTGTTTCACAAGGGAGGCGTCATTGGTTGTGTGCGTCAGGGACCTGTGAGCACGTCATCACAGGGAGGCGTGATCCCATGACGCTGATCCCCTGTCTCCTCGTGTTCCCGTGTGTCATCCCGCCCGCCCCGGGCGCCCGTCATCTCCACCCGTCTCCCCGTCAACAGCTTCTCCATTCACGTGATTTAGCCCCGCAACCAATCCAGGCAGGTGGAGCTGGGTCACGCCGGGTGCGTCATGCGCGCTCCTGACGTCCACCGACGCTGCGTCTTACCTCGCGACGCAGCGTCCGTGGACTTGCATCACGTGACGCACCCCACGTGATCCGGGCACGTAGAAGAGAATCCGTCTGCATTCATCTCACACATTCAATTACCCTGGAAACACCCACGCGCGGGCCGTGCCCTGGAGAGACGCGGGACCCAGATTCCGAGTCTGCGCAGTCAGCAGAAAAGGAGACGACGGAGGAGCGAGGCTGGATTCACGTTAGATGCGTCTCAGTGTTGCTCTGTACCATGGGGAACGGTCCGAGCAACGGCGCCGCGTTCCTGAAGCTTGTCAAATTGGTGGCGTGTCACCTATTGACGTGATACAGATGGATGATATTCCACTTTTCCACTCTCGTTCGTGAATCAGTGACCACGATGTTGACAGATGTCGACATGTGGAGCCAAGAACTCATCAGAGTTGAGAGCCTCGTTTCATCATCCGTGAGCAACTGTGAACTTTGGGTCTGATTCCGAATCTGAGCTTGCGAAGTCCATCCAAGATGAACCACCTGAGAATGGCTTAAGATCGTGCAAATTGTGGCTTTGTTCAGTGCCTTTGGTGCAATCTGCCTGGTTAATCTGCCTGAGGTCAACACATGCACACACACACACACTCACTCACTCACTCTGTCCCTCCCTCCATTCCCCCCCTCTCTCTCTTTCTCTCATACACACACACACACACACACACACACACACACACACACACACACACACACACACAATTGGTGAAAACGAAGCGAATCACAGCAGCTAAACAGGCCCGGCAGAATTGAGGCAACAGCGACGCAAACAGATTGTGCAAACGAAGCCGCGCAGATTCGGTGCCATCTGACCAGTTTCCTTGGAAACCAGTGACCGCTGTTACCACTGCAAACAGCAACGTCGTCTCCGTGCAAACAATGTTGCTGTGTTTCTGCATCATTCATTAGCGGAATGAGGTGGTGTTTACACTGGATGCGTCACGCATGTGAGCCCTGGGCGCAACGTCGTGAGGAACGACGCAACGCCAAGAACGAGAACGGGACGCAGCGCATGCGCGGTGCAATCCAGTGTCGTGTGGCGCACTCCGGTGTGAACCTGGTCGCGCTTTAGCGTGACCGCCCCGACCACCCGCCCGTCTGCCGAGGAGACAAAGTAATCAACTCTGTATGGACGTCGCCAGATAGAAGTACGCGTTGCTGTGGTTACTGAGACGAGGTTGTCAGGGAAGCGCCGACTAAACATTCGTTGTCCTTTCGGCTAGCTCAGCCAGCCAAGTGTTTGTACGTGCGTGTGTGGACGAGCGCTTGGTGTGCGTGTGTGTTTGATGTGTGTGTGTACGTGTGTGTAAGATCAGACATGAAGTTGGTCCACCTAATTTCGCCCACTCAAGACGCAGCGTGGGGTGCTCAGCTCTCGGCTCACGCAAGATTCGCTTGTCTCTCCTAATCTGACGAAACTAAACCCACGCTAGATCGTAACTTCATCAGCTTTCACCACGGAGCAAAGAAGGGATTGTCTCCACAGGCCTGTTCACATTGGGTGCGCCCCTGTGGAAATCTGCCACGGCGTCCATTGAGACAAGTGCAGCAACGCGTCGCCTGTCTTATCCAGTGTGAAGCACTGAAGGTCACACCATCATCCTTGTAGCTTCAGGTTGACACAGAGACCCGGGGTTGCTATGACACGCGTAGCGTAGATACTGGGTGATGGAGTTGTCAGGAAGAGGATTTCCCGGGACAGGGACCTGTCACGGAGCCCCCGCTTTCCTCGTGATACCATCTCTATATCCGCTCTCTGTTGGGCCTGAGGGACGCGTGGTGCGTATCGCCCTGCAGATCTGCAGGAACGCAGCGCACGACAAGTCTAATGTGAACAAGAAGCAGTGCTCAAAACAACTGCAGTGCGAAGTCCCGAGTAGCATATGTTTTATCTGCCTTGTATAGATACCATACATAGGGGGGACATGGGGGTGGGGGACATGGGGGTGGGGGTCATGGGACAGGGACATCTGGCCCAGGCTACCTTTACCGCACTACCACTAGGTGCTTCACCTTAAAGTGACTTCGCACAACTATAGCTGTGTGACACATATATCTCAATGCGCTTCCACATTGACGTCCAAGGGGATGTGGAATGCAAAGATCCAAAGAAGAAGAGCAACGCGTGACGCAACGCATCTGATGTGAAGCAAGTCTGAACAACAATTCCAAACCGCATTCAGAAAGGCCTTCACCTGGAGAACTGTGTTCCTTCCGCACCTTGCGACGACAGGGAGCGACTCAAAGCGATCCTGGAGATGAAAGCGCTGGCCCAGTTTCCCAAAGCCCGTGCTTCCCGCTGCAGAGCCCGCGGATTCCTCTGTATTCATGGCTCTTTGGCCGTGTTCGCACTGGATGCGTCACGCATTGGCGTTCCCTGACGCTGTGTGGACGCAGCTGCGTTGGAATACGCGGACGCAAGGTCAGACGCGTCCAACGCGACGCAGCGGCCGCTGAGACGTCTACGTCTACGTGCACGTCTACGTCTGCGGCGTTGTGCGTGAATCGTGGCGACGGAATTAGGTCTTGATCCGCGCAATCCCTTCGTTTCCGTCCTGCGGAACCGGTGCCAATAAGAGACGCGGAAAAGACCCAGGGATTGTTCGCTGCCGGTTTCTTTCTCCAGTCCTTTACCATTCTGTGTGTGACTGTGGGCGTAGTGAGCGTCAAGGGCTCTCATTTGGCGGAGAAAGACCAAGGATTAGGGTCACTTTTCTGTTGACCACAATTGTAGCCAATGGAAAAAGTGGCCAGTTCCTGAGACTGGACAAAAGGGAATTTTTTCTGAGTCAGATTTTTCAGTCTCGTTTGTGTTTCAAACACTCGTTGCTCGTAACAGGCGTTGACCTGAAACAGGCGTTGTTCCTTGAAGGCCACGTTGACTCCGGAGGTTGTTCTCCCCGAGGACTCGCTGCCCTTGCATCACAGGGTTCTGCTTCTCACAGGTTTCTGTGCCACTCAGGACCAGAAATAGACTGTGCCGTCTATTCTGGGGCGGATCAATGGACGCCGCATTAAGGACCTTGAAACGTGTTTATCTCGTGTAAATCAGGGGGATTCCCTGCGAGAGCATCCGAGAATAGCCCCGACCTTACCGAGCCACGGAGCCGGGGCCTTTTCTTCGAGACTCAAGTGCTGGGTTTGGAAGAATTTCAACTGACTTGTTGGTGATTTGCTGGGCTGGCTTGTTCCGCAGAGAAGTGAGCAGAGGGAGGAGTGTCCATTTTGAATCTGTTTGGATGAGCTGTTTTAACGCCAACTTCACAATCACTGCGTCCTGCCTTCAGGGCTGGGTTGGGGTTGTGAAGAATATTGGGACCACTTTGGAAAGAAACCTTCTCTGACACAGGAAGAATCTGGGCAGGTTCTCATCTGCCAACTGGCGTATTGAGGCTTGTTTCGCGCTGAATGTGTCTTACGCTGCGTCACTGAACAGGCCAGTTTCTGCCTTGTTTCCAGCGACGACGCAGCGACCTTCTGTAAGGGCGAGTGCGTTCACGTGTGTTCAAGGAATGTCTTTTGGCCTGTCCAGAGACCCAAGGCACGTGTCACACAGTGTGAGTCCGGCCCACAGTAGCTTGTTGCACGCCGTGTGCGGAGGCTGTCGCTCGTTGGAGCTGATTGGGCTCATCAGGGAACAATGTGGCTCCGTGCTCCGCGCGTCGCGGCCGCCGGGACCGGGGGACGTCCCCGCAGTCCTCACGGGGAGGAGACGGGGAGGAGACGGGCAGTCCTCATGGGGAGGAGGCGGGGAGGAGACGAGCAGTCCTCACGGGGAGGAGGCGGGGAGGAGACGGGTAGTCCTCACGGGGAGGAGGCGGGGAGGAGACGGGTAGTACTCACGGGGAGGAGGTTTGGAGGAGCCGGGCAG
>JAAUXT010005829.1_pt1 | contig 10610 bp, 9 predicted proteins | sample 7278171 | NCBI WGS metagenome assembly JAAUXT01 (sample SAMN14350112, study PRJNA611818) | marine sediment metagenome | isolation source: surface marine sediment (1.8m) | place: French Polynesia: Moorea | collected 2018-08 | reverse complement strand
TGAGAGCCCTTCTCTCAGATGTACGGCCCTCACTGTACTGTGTGTGGCCATGAGGTACTCGCTGTTGGTAGAGGATTCATTCCGTCGAGGCAGATGCTCCTGCAGCGTTCATAGGCTGGGCCATTCCGCCTCTTTGGGAAAGGAACGACCCAGCGCTGATGTGCGTTCCCCTCCATCGCCCATTTTGTAATTCTTGATGCGATGATGCTCAGCATCAGAACTTGGACAGAAGTACACCACTCAAAATTATCCTAGTCAAGGCACCCAAATTTGCAAGTTGCACGGCCCCAGCATAAAACCTCGCACCCTGCTCTTGAAACACACGTGAAAACAGAGGATGAGAAGTAACAAATGGGGCTTTCAAATCTGACTGTGTGTCTTTTTCTTCGTTGCTTTTCACTTGAAATTTTTTGTTTGTCTGGAAGGGTGAGAAGTCCATGTTCGTTCGGGCATTCGGTCTTCGAGTGTCGTTGTTTCAACGACATACCGAATTTGACTGCACCAGAGGAGCCGTTGCCATCAACCTGTGAAACACGAGCACACAAGTGGTTCTTTCTGGTTGAAAATTACAAAGTGGCTTGATTGATGAGACCGTGAAAGAAACTTGACAGACAGCCGCATCAACTGCGTTTGTGAACAATTTGCAGAAAGATAGTTTCAGCACATGGTAGAGCAGCTTTTGCACTTGTGGGGTGAAGAAAAGCATTTGACGGTCGTTCCCCTTGGCAATCAGATGCGCGTATCTGCAGTCTGCAGATTTATGAATCCAGGAGCCGACGGGCAGCCGGTGCGGGGCATCGTATTTCCTGTGCTGGGGGCCACTGTGAGAATGTGTGATGAATTTTGAGAGAAAGTGACAGAACTCATGCATTCTGCACAAAGCCGTAAAAACCGCACTCCTGCATGCGTAGAGCTACATTGCCAAGGAAACACATTCACACAGTGACACTTCAGTGGTATGCCGGAACCGAAGTTTTCTATTTCCTTTTGCACACAAAGACCTGCTTGCATTTTTTTCAGCAAAGCGTGCGGAGACTCGAAATGAACCCCTCGATCTTATTTCCTGGATCCCTCTTGACCGTGCACCCCGAACAGCACCGAACATGGCTTCAATCTTCAATTACGACCCGAACGAGCCCTAATCTGGTCGTTGAGTTGCCCGGTCAGGCTCAAAACACGTCAATACCACAACAACAGGAAAGGGGGCGGGTTCAAATGAAGCTGATATTTGTGAGGCATGTCTTGGCTTTGCGACGCTATTGTGCGACCTATTTGTTGGAGCGATACCTGTTCAGAAGTCAAAAATCATCCTGAGCGGATTACATTTTACAAGTCCGAGGGGTGTTTTGTGCAAAATGGTTGTCGTGTTCCCTCCACATTGTACTTAGTCCTCTGTGCTCCTTCACCTTGAAAGCGGTGATGTTCCCCATGGCGTGGACAGCAGTGCACAAGCATTTCTTGCCTTCAATGGCCGTGGAAATTCGGTCAACTAAACCTTACAACAAAGGCAATTTTGTGGTTTCTTCATCAACTTCGCAAAAGCAAAAGTGAGACACTTTTTGTGCTCACGCGTATTTCAAGGAAATTTCAAAGGTGAAGAAAAGGAGCAGTGTACGAGAATGCACCAAGAGAACCAGCACTTGTGTGACTTTTTTAAGTGAACCAAAATAATCTTTTTCATCAAATCTCTCTCGTCGGCAGAGTCAGCAAAAGCCGCGATGGTGTCAAAGTCCATTTTGTTCACTCACGACAATGTATTCTTTTTCGTACCTTGTCATGGACGTTGTGCTCGTGCAAGACAAGTGGTCTGGAAAGTGACATTCAAAAGCACACCGCACTCCACTCACGGAATCTCGCACGCATTCCTCTTATTTCCAAGACACCTTCCTGTGCTCGCTCATGGAATACAGACAGGTCAACAATGATTCGTAGATGCGCGGACTTTGGAGTCTTGCTGCACATCAGTGAAACTTCATTTCTGCTGAACCGCACGTTCAACAAATATGTGTGAATTGTCTGTGTGTGGCTTTTTCGACGAGTGATTTGTCCAGTGAATAAAGTTCGCATTCTGACTTGTCCGGTCTTGACAGTGTATTGGACCCAAAGCAGGACCCAAAGCAGTCGTTTGGACGGTTGTAAAACGTTTCAGTGCAACAAGATAGACTTCGCCTTGGTGCGCTCTGAATATGAACATTTAGTTATGAAGAATCACTTGACCTTTGAACAGTTTGGACAATGAACACAACTTGGAACTTTCACATGGATGTCAAGTCTTCATCAGGAAGTCAGAAACTCGAAAAGCTGGAGAAGAGAATCAATACCAACCATCCAACAAGCAAATGCAGCGCACCGACGATCAGGTTTTGATGGTGTAATGAGTCCTGAGTGCCTCTCTTCTCTCCGTTCTGTTTGTATGCTGATTTTAGTAGCACTTAGACTTTCACCTTTATGATTCCTCAGTCGCGTGAAGTGCCGAAGAGTACTGTTCCCCTTTTGGGTAGCAAAATGCTCAGAAAAGTGCAGCGGCCTGGTAGTTAGTGTACTCTGTGTGTGTGGAAGAAAGAGGTTGTTGAGAGACAAGACAGAAAGTGTTGGAACCTGCGGCTCGATAAGGACCACCTGTGTCATGCAAGGTGCCCAATTTGGTTGCGTAAATCGACGAGTGTGAAATCTCCTGAATTGACGGCGGCTCTCTCTCTCCTTGGCACCGAGTTTCAATGCAAAATACTTCAGTCACCATTGGCCGTGAATTATTGAAGCAAAGCAAGGCAGTGGATTCGCGTCACTGTCACAGATTCTCTCTCCGGATAAAGGCAACGTCCTTCAGTGAGGAAAAATCATCGGTCGGGACTGAAGGATAATTCGCGCAATCATCTTAATTTGACATCCAATTGCTGTGAGCCGTTCACTGCAGCGAGTGAGCTGAGCGAAAAGATCCATTTTCAGGTGGTGAAAGCAAGATAAGCTTTGTCTTACTGCGTGATCTGACAAATCACCGACCATGATTTTTTCATGTTTGGACTTTTCTCCCCACGACGGGCAAAGCATAGGTTGGTCGTGGTCATGCAAGACCGACAAATGCATTTTCGACGATCTAGAGACGCTCAATGCGAACTACAATCCTCTCCTTCATGACGAAAATGTCCCAATTTCGATTTACGAGGGCACAAGAATCAGACAATCACAAACTTATCAACAGCCACGACGAAGCGCCGTGCCTGAGAAAATGGCATTTCGCCTGGCATTGCGCACAGATCTTGTCGGGAAACTTAAAATTACCAAATTCTTTGCCCTTATCAAGTTGTGGGGAAATACAAGGGGAGAGTTATATCAATCTCTGCAGTGAGCCAGTACCATTCAAAAAGCCTGATTCATGACACATTGCTGTGCTGCTTGTGTTGGGAAACGGTAGATTCAAGACAGCCTGAGGACTTGCAATTGGATCTGCCTCAGCAACAAGGCGTGTTCTCATTCTTTTTTTTTTCGCAGATTATCTTTCTTCCTTTTCAACAGTTGCGCATGAAACAAAAAGCCCAGATCGAATGTCCCCAGGAGTACTGACCAGGCTGGGGTGTCCCATCCTCAGCTCGACTCACACAACAGGGTGGCCTTGCTGTGGTGAAGAAGTTGTCGACCTTCACTGCCTTGTGTCGCCTGTTCTCTGTTGGTTGTTTCGATAAGAAGTATCTAAATTGAAACTGTCTACAGTCATCTCGGTGGCTGATTGGAAAATGAAGGTGCGGTGTTGAGTAGATGAGGGTCCCCATGACTGGCTTCCCTCCCGACACGTCGTTAATGATCCCATTTCTGCTGCCCCATCCAAGGAACCGGATTGTCAGGCGAGTACGCATGTTGAAGCGCTTTTCTCTCGTGAGCTGCGGAAGTCGCTGGTGGCATTTACATTCCCCTTGTGTCGTTGCCTCCGTTTCACAAGAGATTATTCAGTTCTTTCCTGAGTCCACACACGACGCTGCAACCTCTGAGAGAACACAACAGAGTTGTTTGCAGTCTCGTTGTTTTGAAGTTGACTGGTCAATATTTCTGCATCGAATTTGCCTTGAAGCCAGGTGTTCAAAAATCGACCCGACCTCTCGTCTCCTTTCAGTTGTTAAAAATCAATACGAGTACAAGACCCAGCCGTGATCTCGTCTCCACCAGGTCATCCTGATCCCACCCAATCCATTGAGAATCGCACCGTCAGCATTTTGAAAGTGGGACCGATCTGTTCCAAGGGACACGACACAGGCCTGCGTGAAAATGCTGGATTCACTGTTGTGTCCATTTTGAGCCCGCGGCACTCCGCTATGATTGTGGTGTTGTTCCCTTCGTATGTCTGTGGACCATTGGTTCACTTGAAGGGTTTGGAAGGGGGGGGACCAAACCAACTTTTCATTTTCTGTTGGTTTTCATTTTTGTGTGGCTTTTGTTTCTGATAAAGAAATCAACAAACCTTCCCCTGCCAGCAAAACCACTGATTGGCATCTGGCCTTGGTGTCAAGTTGACCCCACAACTGCCTTGGGTCTAGGTCTGTCCACACAAGCTCAGAGCCCCAATGTGTTCTGTCAGAAATAATGTGTGTTTGCTTTCACCTCACTTTTTAATCTGAGGTAAAATGATACAAGCAGAACAATTCACCTTGGAAAGAATGTTTTTCTATCACCTTGATGAAAGGAAGTTTCAGCTCAGTGAAAATTCAGTGTTTTTTTTACTGAGGTGAAAACACACAAAAACAATTCACTTTGCAAAGAACATTTCACCTCAGTCAGAAAAACGTTACACATCAGTCAAAAATATCAATTAACCAATCCCAGAAACAAAACAAACAGCTGCTTTTCGTTTTGACTCCAGCAGGCAGACAGCTATGACGTGTTTGTTGGAACAATGTGTGTTGTGAGCACAATGCCTGCCAGGAGCGGAGGGCTCGCAGATCTTTGATCACAACACTTTGCCACAAATCCTGGATACATTGCGCAAAAGTTTGGATGTGATCATGTGCAGGTTTTTGACCTTCCGACGCTATTTGATGCCAAAAAAACATTTCTTTCAGACTGCGAAAGGTGGTGTGTCATTTTGAAATATCAAACTGCACTGCTGTCAAACATACATGAGTATGTGATATGTTTCTTTTCTGTTTGCAGGTCGGCTCCATCATGGAATTCAACATCAACTCAACGACGAGTTTCAACAGAGTCTTCTACTATGTGAGTACAATCCTGTACATCTGGTCTTCCCGTCAAGTTGTTCAACCGACGAATTGTTTTCTTGGCTGGCCCTTTTTTGAGAAAATCTTCATGTTGTGGGTTGAGCAACGTTCTTCTGCCTCAGCAAAGATCAAATTCGAAATCCAAAGACGTGATGAACCAAAGTTCTGTTCTCGTACGTTGCATTTCAACTGCGTTAACTCTGCACTTGAGTCGGCCTTATTTTCGTCACGAAAAATGAATTCATTACGTTAATTGAAGCAACACAAAGTGGAGTGGGTGCTGACTGCGTGCATTGCAACAGATAGACATCCAACGGATGGGAACAGCCGCTGCGATTTCACCCTGCAGTGGGAACCTTGCATTATGTACCGGAGCAGGAGGAGAAGGGTATCTGCGCATCTCTTAGATCTCACGTCCAAATGTGCACTCAGCGGCTGTTTCTTCATTAAACATTCGAACAGCGGAGCGAGAAAAAGATGCGCAGGCCCGTGTTTTCTCCTGGGCACAACACGTCCTGTTCACCGCTCCCCCTGGCTTTTTGTCGAGAACAATGACGAGTTTGGTCACCGCGCTTTGCGAGTTGGTTTCGAAGTCCAGTACTTGAGTATTGTCTGATTTCTGCAATTTCTTGGAGCAAGTCCTCCTTGCCTTGAAGCAGAGAAGGGGCAGAGCACCTTTCATCACGCCAACAACACGGAAACTGGGATCAGGGATTCACTCATTCGGTTGATGTAAACTAATGAACAGAAAAGCTCAGATTGTAAATAATCTGTGAGCTCAAGGCTCAGTCTGCTACGATCCAAAGATTGAGTGCAGATTTCAAATAAACAACGAACATAAAAGTTTTTCTTCAACTAGCAGCAGGAAAACGGATGAGGTTCAGCTGTTCGAAACTTCCCCAAAGGCTTTGCAGAACACAGGATGTCATCTGGGCATTTCGACAGTGTTTTGCTGCCTTTTCGCTGACTGGTTAAAGAACAAAAAGTCACGGGCAAGCCAACTACGTTTGTCATGCGTGCTGCAGAAATTTTAGTTTCGATTGCCTTTGCCCGAACCAGAACGGGAAGCTTCGGCGAACTTTCTTGCACTTTGATTCTCACTTCCAAAGTGCACTTTGTATCTTTGATGTGTCCGCACCGTACAAACTCGTTTCCCTGTGCTGAAAGCACCGCATGTCCGAATCATAAGTCTTGTTTTTTTTTTGCCAGACAAAAACACTACATGATCGTTCAGTGTGAACATATTTTCAAGACAAAAGCAAGACAAGATGCCTGATAAAGATCACAAACAACCCAAACCACGAAACTATCTGGTTCTGTGCTTTTTTTGTTCATTTTTTGTGTCGGAAAGGTAATTCTTCAAAATCTTGAGGTTGAAGAAAGCAAAATCTCAACAGCTGTCAATCCACTTCACGAATAGCATGGTTTTCTAAAGTAGAGAAAAAGACCCGTCACCTGTTGTAAGTCACCTTGTCTGGGGCCTTCAAAGATTTGCGGGGTTATTTTGAGCTCTCTTTGACACCCGACAAGAATACCTTCACCTGTAGTTCGGTCCTTTCTTACTTTGTCTCTGATGTGTTGAATTAGGTTCGCTGGCTTCCAGCGATTGTGCAAGAAGACACGTTTGGGCTTTTGGTGAGATGTAATCCGCCTCCTTCCGGGAAGTTCGTCACCTGTGTTGTGGAGCCTGGTTGGTTCCTCCGAAGTCCCAGGTCGGCGCACGCAAGTGACACGTGTGATTCTTGTGGAACTGCAAACATCAAACTACGAGTACATTTCTCTTTGGACACATCTCGATTGAAGTCTCAAGTTGGGAACAGTTTGCTGCTGAAAGTACAAATCGTGACATAATCCCAGATTCTTACCCAGTATGGTCTACTGCGGTGAGTGTTGTGCGCGAGGTTGTGTGAAGAACAAGATCTGTAACACAGCCCTACGAAGGAAATTGCTTGCATCTGTCACAGATAGTCAGCCTGAATCTCGTGTTCAGTCATGAAAGGCTCTCAAGTCCGCAGAAACCTCAGGACGAGTCCCCTTGAGAACTCAAAAGCTTTTGTGTGGACATTGTGACTCGACTGGCGCGATGAAGCTGCTCGTTGCTGGACCAGCCCGCTCCTCCCACGGCTCAATTCGATGTTGAGCCGCGCGGTTGATTCCGCACAAATTTCACAACTGAACCCAAAAGAGGCAACCCGGCCAGGATTTCGTTTCTGTGTCTTACTTCAACACAAGACCAGTCAACATCCAGAACAGGTGGACAAAAAGTAAATATTAGCACACCTTATAGTCCTCGACAGTGATTGTTTCTTGGTGACACCCACATTCGGTTTTTGCGACAAAAATGGAAACTCGTTCTTTTGTCCTGCCATTCAGTTTTCATCTTCTTTGTACTCAAAATAAAATGATATTTTTGCCACTGTCAGAAAAACGGGGAGAGACTCTGACAGGAAGCTGCAACAGAAAACAAACCTTCATCTGACGAGGAACGTGGAACGTGCTTTCCTTTGTTGAGAAGTCTGAACATGATACCTTTGTCTGTGCTGGCAGTAGATAGCTTTCCTTGTCACATCTGAGGTGCTTTGTTTATTTTGTGGGATAAAAAGCACTGCAGCCGGCCAAACTTGGTTTTCTCCAGACCGTGTCACACTTGCACTCTGTGTGGTAAGTCCGTTGTCGTGGTTGCGTCTGCTGGAGAGACGAAACTGAACGTCGCTTGCACGGAACTCATTTGAAGTGGTTGGGCAAGCCAACATTTCTGCGTTTTCTGGATGTGTCTGCGTCGCATGTTGATCCACACTGTGTTGAATTGCCGTCTGGTTCGGTGTGGCATGCCGTCCAGCACACACGTGCTCACTTGCACGAAACTGTTCTGCATTTGACTCTTGAGCTCAGAAACTCGTTCCGCCAGGACTTTTCCTTTTCCAAGTTGTTTTCATTCACGGACAGTGTCCAAGAGAAGCCATTCAGACTGTTGAATTGACCAAATCTTGGGAAAAAGACAAGAGAATGGACTGCCTAGGCTTTCGCTGTCAAACTACGCACCAGCGAAGTGATTTTTTCCACGTTTGCCACTTCATTCCTGAACTGTTGCAAACCCCAAAATATTCACTCAGGCACACTCATACTTCCCAAACCGCCACAAGGACTACTCCCGTCAGCTCTCCTCTGCGTTGTTCTTTGAACATGTGTGTCAGTTGCCTACTTCCACACCAGTCAGTTCTGTCTGGGGCTTTGCTGTGAGTCTGGTGCAGTGGACCTGTCTTTCACACAATTAGCTGTACTCGTTTATTTTCGATGTGCGGGGTGGTTCTTCACCCCACGTTGCAGGTTTTTCAGCTTGTGAGGAACGGATATCTTCCCTGGACAAGCAAGCAAAATTTCTGGAAATTTCCATGACAACGAAGTCCAGCCTGTTTTGAGAATGCATCAACACACAATCCCCAAAGCCTCTTTCTCGAACATTCAGGGCTTTTCTCTTCTGAGATGGAAAGTTCTGTCTTTGCTGAGTGGACTGTTGGACCACGTGGAGTGGACAATCAGAGTCCGGCTCGGCCTCTGTAATCACGAGCCCAACCTGGGGCCTCATTTCCCGTCTGCTGTTTGAGCCGAGGCCCAATTTTCTTCTCATGAGAGTTCTGATCCACAGAGTCCGGCAAACGAGGGATAAAGGAGGTCTTTCTTCCTTTCATTTTGGCTTTTCTGTCTGGATTTCACCCGAGGTTTGTTTGCTCTGCAGGAGACGAAAGAGGCAGGTCAAACCCCCCAATTTCAACAACGCACATGGTAGAAATATAGGAAAAGTTTTTGCCAATTTGAACCTGTGAGATTTTACGTATAAGGACTCTTCTTTTGTTGGAATTTGGAACGGAAAAAATAAATGTCACATTGCTGACTTCAGCTTTCGCTGAAAAGTTGGAGAAGTTGGATTCTGGAGGTTTTCAAGATCACTAACTCCACCTGCTGCTTGGATCTGCACTGCAAGGAAAATACCATATCACTTCAAAATTTTCACTTTGTTTTGGGGAACAAACCAGCTCTGACTGGGGATGAGATAAATCCAGACCTTTGAACAGACGGCTTGGCCAACCCAATTCTTGAAAGTCTCGTGTTCGAAAAAGGATCCTGTGATTGTGTGGTTGAGTCACCTGAACACTCTGAGTGTGATTGTTGAGATTTTGTTGAAGAAATCCAATTTGTGCTTGTGACAAGTGGTGAGTACCTGGGAAGGCGCTCGACAAGAAAAAACGGCCGTCAAACAAAACTGCATTCTCGCGCACAAGAAACTTGGGGCTCAAGATTTTTCCGCACAGCTTGCAAAGGAGCACATACGTACAATCCAAGGAAGTGCGTCCACAAGTCTGCACCGAATTTCAGGGTCCCTGGACCTCAAGGCGTCAACCTGTCGTATTTCTTCACTGAGCCAAGGGTGTTTGCACTATCTTTGGCAAAACTCGCCCTTTGCCTCTTCACTCTGTCTTCATTGACTGATGGATCACCCAATTAAACTGCATCGCCTTTCGCGTGAACACGAAAAATATACTGATCACCTGTAATTCGTCACGCAGAACAGGAATAGATCCAGGATTCGGCAGCGTTTTGAGTCGGGAGGCAGATTGATGACAGACAGTCTTTGCAGCCCGGATTTACGCAGCGTGCATTCCCTCGTACCGTTGGTGCTGTTCCATCCATCGAACGCAACAAAGACCACGTGCCGTGTTGTGCCATGCAGTCACAAGTGCTTCTCTGGACCCCACAATGTGTAGGGTGCGTCCCCTGGACTTTGGTCAGGGATGAATTCAGACAAGTCACTCGTTCAATCTCGTGTCATTTTTCGAAATCGTACAACCCAATCTGCATTGGTTCTGCATTGTGGGTTTGTTGCCTTGTCATCGTGTCCTTGTTCGTCCTCTTTTGCCTTACTGAAGATGATTCCTTCAAACCTGCAGCTTGCGATTCTGGTAGGAATCCCATACCCTCATATGCTGTTGGGGTTTCAGCTGTTGTGAGCACACCAGTGCGTTGATCTTGAGAAATGATAAGTGAGATGGTTGTGGCAGACGTGGTGGAGTTGACAAATTTTTCATGTCCAGCATGAGGAGGTGATTTCTTTTGGCACTTTGGTTCGTGCGTTGCGGACACAATGAAAAAATCTCAGGACATTTCTTGCACGACGCTGTTTTGGGGAACAAATAACACTGTGTAACACAATTTTTGTTCCTGGCAAGTCAGTGTTGTTTTTCAACTTGTTTAGTTCTGAAACAATGAGAAATTCCACTTTTGTCATTCAAACTTTGGTTTTGAGGCTGCTAGAGTAATGTTTTTCCTTCAAAAAGGCCATTTTTGGTGATTTTCAGTAATTTGTTTATGATGCAAAACAAATTATTTTCTTACTTTCCCTTTATTTTT
>JAAUXT010064003.1_pt1 | contig 10612 bp, 7 predicted proteins | sample 7278171 | NCBI WGS metagenome assembly JAAUXT01 (sample SAMN14350112, study PRJNA611818) | marine sediment metagenome | isolation source: surface marine sediment (1.8m) | place: French Polynesia: Moorea | collected 2018-08 | reverse complement strand
CACTTTGTTCCCAAGCAGACTGTAAAGCAGTGGAAACTGTGTCAAAGAGCTTCAACATGTGCAAATGTTCCGATCATGACCATTCTCAGAATTAAATGATAGATCCTCGTATCTGCGACAGTCCCAAAGAGTGCCAACAAAATGCAAGCTCATACATGAATGTGATACTGAAAGCTGAAATGTGATTTTCACTGCAATTTCACTGTTCCGATTTAGCAGGATTTTCTTGTGGATAACGGAATAAATACTTTTCGATTGGATTGCTGTGCACAACGAAGCTGAATCTGCGGCTGCAGGCGAGACATTTTGTCTTGATTGCATACCGAGACAATAACGCGTAGGCATTTATGTACATTCGCATCACGATGTTTCATTTGGTCAGTTTTGGAAAGTTCATGAACATGTTTTTTACAACAAGAATTCAATTGCTTTGTAACTTTCTTGCTTGCAAGCACGGTTTGAAAGGTGAATATTCCAACTAACAGACACAACAAAACTATGGACATTGTGGGTGGGTTTTTTTTTTGCAACTGTGAGAAATGTACCTTATTCTCTCCGCAGAGCCCACACAGTTGGACTGAACGGAGTGCATTTGGATTGAACCTGCACCATGAGTGACATCCTCGGGAAGCTGTTCGGCAAGGACAAGGACAAGTCGCACAAGGGGGACAAGGGCGTGCACAACTCCTCGGGAGAGGGGTCCGGCTCCGGCACACACTCCACCAAGTGGAACGACTTCTGTAAGTAAAAGCACACATTTGGTTTTCCAAAAAGAGTGAATGTGTCCGCAGTACGTACAGCTGAAGAGCGAAGCTCCTTGAAGCACGGAGAATTTGCAGGATACAGACCTGGGAGACTCGACCAGATGTTGTTGATTTTACCAACTGCAGAGCTGCGGAAAGACAGACCGTGCACTCGTGAGTGCGCCGTGGATCATTCTGGATCCACCATTCCACAAGTCCTCTCTTGGGTCAAAATATGAAGGACGCGGGGACGTGGACCTCAGTGGACACTAGTCGGTCACAAGACGCAGCAGCCCTCATCAACTTCCGCAAATTGGCTTTATTTAGTGACGTTTGTTCTCAACCCGTTGCCGCGGTGTACAAAGGCACACAAAGGTGCTTTTGGGCTCTCCACAGAAGTGAACTTCAGGCAGATGATTTAAGTTCTGAAAACACTACATGTGTGTCAAACAAATCGAAGTGAATTGAAATCTGCAGTTCAATGTCTTTCTCTCAAAAGCTTCGTGGTGTCCACAAAGAGTCAGCAAACATGTTGAGGCTGCAGGGAAAAAAGACATGCAGCTGCAACATTTCCTGACTTTACTGTGGGTTGTTTGTGGTCAGGTAAAAAACGTACCCACCTGCCTAAATTTCCTGAAGTGCCCCTGACTGATAGGTTGGGTTACCTGGTTCTGGGGGAACTATTTTCCTCATAACCAGCTTGTGGATGATTCTCCCAGGGGCTGCTTTGCTGTACATCGAGTGATTGTTGGAGAACTTGAATGTCACTTTTGTGACGTTTTTTTTTATGAAAAATCAAAACACCCGAGGCTTTTGCCTTGGCTTGTAACATCTGATGGCAAAGGGCCAGAGAGCCACTCATCTGCATGACCGTGTCAGGGCTTACGATAGCCACACCACCATCTTTCAGTCTTTCTCTTCGACGAGATGGTGTAAAATCACAACTGCACGGACAGGGCACCCTGACTTCACGAAATTCTTGTTCCCACTGTGGTGGGCTACACTAGAATTCAAGGATGAGAGAGGGAAGAATCTTGTGCGCGCGCACACACACACACACACACACACACACACACACACACACACACACACACACACACACAACCGAAAGGGCAGTGGGTCAATTGTCAGGTCAAAAACACACACGCACACAGCAAGTAAAATTTGGGGTGCAGCAGAAAACCAAACAGGCGGTAAACAATAAAACTTGGGTTGGGCGATCAGAAGCTCGGTGTCCCTGCATGGATCTACCCAGAAGACAGCTGCAAGAGAGTTTGGATTCAGGAGAATCTGGGTGTTCCCTTAACCCACTTGAAACTTCTGTTCTCCCGCCTCTTCGCCGCAGGTGGGTTTATTGTGGAATTGTTCAAAGTTGCAAGTGCAAGACCGGTGGCTCATCGTGACTGCTCAGGCAGTCTATGCACCGCTCACATTCCGGCCTGGTGAAGATGAACTACATATACGAAAAGCATAGACAGGTTTACATGTAAAAATCGTTGGTTTCTCCGTCGTGTGGTCTTGCAGACATTGACACCGTCAAAATGTACACACGCGCACCAAGCAATAATTGACGCAGCTTGCATGGGATTTTGTGGTCAGTCATGAGGCGCGGTTGTTTGTGTGTCCACGCCTCTTCTTTTTTGCTTTTCACACAAATCAGACTTCAAGTTTTCTGTGTGTTGATGAAAGTTTGCTGCTCCAAAACTGAAATTCCTTTGCCTTCGTATCATCTCAAATGCATATTGGAGATAAAACGGGAAAAGCTTCTGTTGCCCCAGGTGGGTGGTGCTCAGGGTGACTAACCTGCACGGTAAAGTCAAGTACAATGAACCCACAGATCGAAAGACATGCGAATGTCATTGTTATGACGATAAATAATTCAGGGAGACACATAGGATGCTCAACAGCATTGATCCGTGAGATAAACGCACGCTTACCTACTTGTGCTTGGAAGGATAATAAAAATCCTGCCCTCTGAGAACCGTTGATCTTTTTGTGAATGGCTTTGTGCCCGCCAGGATACTTTGCAATGTTAACATTCTTGTGACTTGCATTGAGCACAGAGTTTTGAGAGGGCGGCACGAGGCAAAGGGACTGAGCAGTAAATAGACTGTTGCTGACCCGAAATCCGTCAGAGTTGGTGTACCTCGCGAAATCTATCCATCAAACAGCACACATTTGACAAACAAAATTCTCTGCCAAAACAACCAACCACAGGACAAGGCACGAAATAAATTTTTGTGACTCCGAAAGCCAACCAGCCAATCTGGGGAACTTGCGTTCCCATGGATGCTCTTTTCTGTTGACTCTCAGATAAAGTGTACGTTGATAAAGAAACGTATAAATAACAGGTTGGGACACACGAGGTCACTCGCAAAAAGTGTTGGATTGTAGCCTGCATGCGAGGAACGAGGAGCACTCATTGTTACATTGGTTTTGGATTACTGAACTGGGCTGAGCTGATCAAGTGCCTCGTTGGGATGAACTAAGTCAGGATTTACTTGTCTGGATGTAAATCTACTCGAGTTCAACACTGAAAATACACCCACAAGGATTTCTGGATCCAACGACTCACAGCAAGAATGCCAGACAAACAAGCGAAATTCTGTGAGTATTCTGGTTTGAATTTTTGACGTGCACTGAACGGCCTGACGTGCACTGAACGGCTCTCACGCGCTTGACAGGCGGACGGCACGTCAAATTACTTCAATTTACGAGAGCAGTGACGCTCTGCAGAAACACTGCGAGATAGCTTGTTCACTTTGGCAAATTTTCCAAGATGAATCTGAAAAGAAAGAAACAAAGTCCTGTGAACGCGGATGCGCGTATGGTTGGAAACCAATTGAGATAGTTTGTCTCACGCAGTACAAATGTATGAGGGATCACCATGCATGCACTGGTCTTGTACCTTGGCAACCAATTCGCTCTGAAGCGTCGTGCAACTTTCGGCTGGAAAGATTGCCTTTCACAGTTTATTTTTTTGGTTCGTACGTATATGTACAAAATGTGGACGAAATGTTTGTTGGTGTGTGAAGCATAACGTCAGTTGAAGTTGTACTTGTCAAATTGTATTGAGAACCTGCCTCTGGTATCAAAACAACTTTTTGCTGACAATTTCGTCATCTTGTTCCCCTGAGGATCTGCCCAGAACGCAGAACGTCTTTGAATTCACGTGTTCTAAAAGTTGTAAACTCTTTCTGCTTTGTATGGAAAATGCTTGTTTGATCACTCAAAACACTTCATAAGTACACAAGAACGGTAGGCTCCAGACACCGTGTCTCTTTTGGGTTTTAACAAGCAGGGCAGGTATATGTGGGGCTTCAACCACTGTTTACAACCATTGAAAGAAATCAAAGAGAAAGGAAAGCCAGTTTTCTGTCCTTTTGCCACAAAGCTTTGCGTGGCCGGAGAGGAGTACAATCTTTATGTCTGTGACCTCAACAAAACCAACCGGTATACGTCCGCGCATATCTGTTGACAAAAGTCTGTGTAATGACACTTTCTGCATGCACTGTTGAGCAAAGACAGCACCGTCCCAGAGAATGTGTGTACAAATCATGGCACGGAGTTGGGTCAGCTGTTTTGTGTCCTCAGCGTGTCCTTGAAGCTGCTGTATGTGTTCACGTAACCACGTACTCGAACACCCTGTGCAACGTGTTGCACACCTGGGCGAGCTCGTGAACACAGCGCTGGGGAAACAATGTGAATCGCACGGAGAATGTCTGCCGTGAATCCATTTTATCAAGAAAGAAAAGTTCGCGTTTCTTCTTCTGATCCAGGGGTGGATCCAGGAATTCGTTGAAAACAACAAAACATGCTTGAAAAAGACGTGGTTCCCCGAGACCAGTTTCGGCTGTCCACGGATTCGTGCTGTCAGGGTCTCTTGAACAGAAAAGTGAACTTTACCTCACAAAGTTTCACACAATTGTGGAGCCTCCACATCAAAGTGATCTTGTTTACATTCGTTTGAGTGACACTGTTTGCGAGGCGCAACAGCTCAACATGTGGTGCGTTGATGGATCCAGTTCAACATTACCATCCATTTCACCACGGACGCAAATGCGTGGATTCGATCGACCACATGTTGCAAGGCTTTGGTTCGGACTTGAAATCTTTGCCTCGCAGGAGCGTGGCATCGTGCCTCCGTTCTATACATGTATCGCATTTCAATGTGGACTGAGATGTGGACTGAGCACATACGCACAGGAACTCCACTGTGCCTCCCCCTCCTTTTGGCCACATTGCCCACTTGGTCTTGTTGCCCCCACCTTGACCTTGTACCCATGGTCATGCCCCTTAGCCATATCTCCCAGTCAGCCATACCCCGCCTTGGCCATGCTCCCCTTGGCCATACTCCCCAGCCATGCTCCCATTGGCCATGCTCCCTCCTTGGCTATACCCCACTTAGTTATGCCCCCCCTTGGCCATGCCCCCTGAGCTATGCTCCCCTTAGCTATGTTCCCCCTGTATGCTCCCATTTTCTTGTATTGCACCATTCCGCAGGGCCTTTCAAGGGTACCCCGCGAATCTAGTTGTGAGAATTCGGACAAAAGGACAAACATGGTCAAAGGTTCTGTGGACCACAGACAACTTTTTGGTGCTCTGAAACTTGCATGCACCAAGAACTCTGCTTCAATACTCAGCCCTTGTACACGCAGTACCTTTGCCTCTGAGTTGAAAAGTCGAACTTCAAGACACAGAAAAATTCTGAAGACTATGTGGCTGATCGCAGCAATTAAATGGTGTCGCGGAGCAACAAAGCACTGGTTCTCATCCTCACAAGTGCCGAGGAAACAAAAAATCGCTCAACTTATCAGTGCTCCGCGACAAGGTCGTTCATCTCTGTCTAACAAAGCGCCGCGGTGACCTGTTCTTCATTGTGACCAGGAATCTGCGAAACTTGTTTGGGTAAACCAGGACCAAGTGTCGACCGAAATGCGTTGGTCAGCAAATTGCAAGAGACAAAAAGTTTAATTGCAGCACAACACAACTGAATCAAGACAATCTTGGAGGTGGCTGAAACACAATGTAAATATTGTTCATCTGAGGTCTCGGTGAGTTGGTGAACGTTCAAATGCAAAGGGGCGAACGAAACCATTGCAAGACAAGCATTTCAGGATAGAAAGCCTGTCAGAGTCTGTTTTTCCTCGAGATGTGTTTTTTCCTCGAGGGGTTCAAAGATCTTCATGCTGGCTTCATGCACATTTGTTGGTTCTTGCACGCCAATCCTGTGACTGCGACCTGCTCACAAAGTTCCGGCGAGGAGGGCGCGGCGAAGTTTTGCAGGACAAACAAATTTCAGAGAAAGTGACTTCCTTGCGTTGGTTCTTCCGATGAATTTGCAAGCAAAACTTTAGACACGTGGGAATAGATCTATGATGTAAGTGATCGATCTGTCAAGTATGATTTGCGTGTCGTCAAGTATCAATTGATCGACATGTAGAAACTCGATATCAATGCCTGTGCTTCTACGACGCTCGACGTTCAATCAACTGAGAAAGGGATAAAAAGAAATCTGAAGCTCCAAAATTGCTTGGCTGCAATGACAAGACAAGTCAGATGAACATTTCACTAGCCATGCAGGACAAAACTATTGTTATTTTTTTTAAATTGTCAGATATTGTTCGGTTTTCTTTGTTATGTTCTCAGACGTCCTTTGATTTGAAGAGGGAATTTCAAACGCGTCGGTCCGCGATGAGCGTGGTGTATTCCTGTCAAAACTCATCATCAAAATACACATCTGAGAGAGCAGGTAGAACCAGAAATAACTTTTCTCTGGCAGCAGAAACTTCACCATTGCCCACAAGACAAGGTACTTACGCACTGGAACTTACGTCAAAACGAAGGCACACAAATAAAACTTTTGAACCCGAACCCATCTGAACGCTGCAGCGGCAGCGCGCATGGCGGCACGCGGATTCCAATCCAGATGGGCTGGATGTTTGCTGCGCAGAGGTGTTCCTCGAGCCAGCTGCTGCTCACCGGGTCGAGTTCTCGCAGTTTGTTCTGTTGAATGTTCCCAGGGCAAGCAAACTCTTCAAAAATGCGCAAAGAGGTGCACGAGGTCTTGCCAGAGGCGAATCAAGGATTTGATCGTCTGCTGCCAGGGACCAAGGCCCCTTCTTCCCGTCTGGAATCATGTGCCGAGAAAACACACAACGTCAACAAGACTGTACGATCTTCACCGGCAGAGGGTGCTCTCATTCACACAAGAACGACCAGGAAAAATGTTCTAAATCTCATTGTGTGACACTGCTCAGCTGTTTTGGACCATATCCTGCAGGGCACCCAAAGTCTGTCCACACTGAACCTCGACAAAAGCATTTTTGCGCCCAATGATTGAGCGAAGGTATGAGGTATTTACAAGCACATCCTGAATCTTGAGAAGCTGGAGTGTAGTTCATCTGGGGTCTGGTTCCCTCGCAGTCATGGACACGAAGAGATCAAGAAAGGCTCGGGGCTCGGCTATTCAGGGAAAGAGAATTTCGCCTCTTTGCGACATATGGTGTGAAATTCATTCACCATCTCATTTCAAAATTCGGCAAAAACCAGGCCTCAACTCCAGGGGTCAAGGTCCCCACCCCCACCAAATCACGAATGTTCATGCCCGGCCGGACTTAAATTGAAAGCTCGAGTGTGACAAAACTCTTGGTAAAAAACTCCGCAAGTGGTTCTGGCGACCTTTCGGTCCCAAACCTCCAACTCACTGTTTTCAAAACATGTTCCCTCGCCAACCAAAATTGTGACCGTCTGCCTTAATTTTTTGAGACAGATCGGTTTGTGAGTCTCCTCCGCTTGGTCCGTCCTGGACCCTCCTTCGTTCGAAGTGGTGCAGTGCAAGTCAAAAGCCAATTTGTGCGTGCGGATTTGAGATTGCTCTCTCCAAACGTTCAACAAACATGGTTGGGTATACGCTTCCGCACTTGGATCTGAATGCCCACGAAGTAGCTCAGGACTGGCCCTTTTGGCCCCGAGGCCAGGCTTTTCGCAGAATACCGACCGCTGTAAACAAGATATGGCCTTGTTTAATTAATGTTAAGTTGTTTATTCTACACACATACGAGAAGGGTCAGTCAGCAGAAAGGTGCGCCAGAGTGTCTTTGGTGAATTACAAACAGGTTTATGTACCATTGTTCTCCAACATATTCTTGGCTCGCCCGAACATTGCGTGACAATTCAAAGAAAAACTCTGTTGATCTTCGGCAATTACTTGTGTCACTTATCCAGTGGTCACATTAGAAACGAGAACCTATTGAACAGAAGCAAGCAAATTGAGAGGACGAAGTAGGAGTGACCTGTTGACATGCCTTGTCAATTCTGACAAAGCTGAAGTTTAATTTCAAGGGAAAAGTTCAGCGGTTTTTTCACCTTTTTCCACGAGCAAAACTGATTTTCATTCACGAACACAGCGAGATGTGCTGGTTGTGCAGGGCCGTGGATCATGTGTTTGACTCTCTGGATCCTTATCTGGATAGCAGGACCTCGTTCAAAAGATACACGTACAAAAAGAAATTGCATGGAAATTCAGGCGTTTCGAAAGGGAGAAAGATAAAAGCAAAGAAAGTCGGCAAACAGAAGCACGAGCATTCCGGAAGATACCGACAGAACAAGAACAAGCAGGTCGTGGTGCAAAGTGCCTCCAATGTGAATGACAGCAGAAACACCAAAGTGAACATCAGAAGGGAGAGAAACATAGTTGACCACATCTACCACAGAAACAACCTCAAGAGAACCAGGTCGATGCCCATATACACTGGCAGGCATCCAGTGGAGCACAGAAGAACGTTGGCGATCGAAGGTCCCAAACCCAACAGGCTCTCCAGAAGCGCTCGTGACCTAAGAAGCAGATCGTCTAACAGAAGCAGCGTCCGTCAGGGGAGAAGGCTGCAGAGGTCCCACAGTGAAGGAGCAGACATCAGAAACAGAAGTAACAGAAAGAATGTCCACATCCACAGGAGCAGGAGCGCTCAGAGGCGTTCCCCAACAAGAAGGGCCCTGTCAGCCAGAAGAAGCAGGTCAGTGAGCAGAAGAAGACATTCATACGACGAAGAAATCCACAAAAGAAACCAGAGAAATCTGAGGTCCAGACCACCTTCTGTCAAATCGACAAGAAAGAGGGCTTTGAGGCACCGACAAGCTTTGGAGAATGACGGACACAACAGGCACAATGTCAAGCACCACATGATTCACCATGAGGCTCACAGGCCCGTGTCCCATCAGGGAAGCTTGAAGAGCAGTCTGAAACACAATTCCAACAGCCACCACGTTTCAAGAAATGATGACATCCTACACAGAGACAGAAAACTGAATGTGAAAGGAGCCGAGGCCTTGAGATACGACTTCAGCCAGAGCAGCGAGTCAGAGGAGGAGGAAGAAGAGGAAGAGGAAGAGGAGTACAGCGAAGAAGAGTACGAAGAGAGAAGGACATGGCAGATCAAGGAGTCACTCCGGATCAGGAGAGAAGAGAGAGAAGAGTACTTCGAAATGATGGAAGAATTGTTCGCCATGAGTGGAGACGGAATTCACAGTAAGGCAATTCAGCACTTGCACACGAGTATTTCTTGCATGACATTTCTCGTCTGCAACCAAATCAATCCAGAACTGGGGTCGGAGGTCATGGCCCAACCTCAGTCTGACCCCGAGAAGCTCAAAAATAAGGGGGTGTTTGGGGCAGGTCGGGGAGGGGACAGCTTCCAATTCTGCAAAATTTCAACGCGATAACAACACAATTACATGTGGCACAAAACAAGGGGGTTGCATGGGAGGTGGGAGGGTGAATTTTGGGGTGGGAGCTCCCAGGGCCGCCACGATGACAGTGGATTTGATTGGGTAAAATGTCACAATCGTGCTCAAACAACTGGCGATAATTCGCTCAACAGCTGGACATTTGTGGATCTGGTTTGTAACGGATCCAAAAGGCGGCCCCCCCCCCCTCAAAGAGAAGAACTTTTATCCCCCCTCCTCCATCTTTTGCGCTGAAGACGCGATTCATTTTTCATTTTTTTTTGGAAAGATGAATTCTCGAAGTTGAAGTGGAGACCCAAACCTCCCTCCAAATACACTCCCCCTCACGAGATTTGAGCTTCCAAGGGTTGGACATCGGCTGAGACCCAGGTTGACCCCCTTCTTTGATCATGGGTCCGCTGGAGGAGGGACGGTTTCAAGGGGTACCCTGCCGTGCTAGGCCCAGCTGAACCTCGTAAGAACGACTTGACCCCAAATTTTCGACAGCCAAGGAAGTCGCCCCCGAGGGATGGTCGCCCTCCCTTGACTAAATCCTGGGTCCGCTGCTGCGGCCCTCCTTGCGCCGGCGCAACTGAAGATCCCAACCCGAGGGGCAAATAGTTGAATATTTTTCTGAGAGGCTAACCAGAGCAAATCCTGCACCATGCATGACAGGTGGTGAGACAATACAGGTTCCACAAACAAAAATTCATAACTTTCGTTTCAAGTCAGACGGATGAACACTGTCAACACCTGTTGCCGTGCTCAGTAGTTGTCACGCGCACTGCAGTCATTTTCCTGACCGCTGTGACGTCACGAGAATTTGGGTGTCACGTGAGAATTTATGACGTTGACGTTCAGCATTCAGACGCAGAAATGGACAACGGTGAGCTGGAAATCGAGAAGCTTGTTGATGGTCGCGTCGCCGGCCACCTAGGTGCCGCTGGAGTCTAACGGCTCAAAAACCAGTGGCATTCATGTGTGCGTCTGTCCACACTTTGGAATGTAGAGTCTAGGGGCGTATTCGATTGCACTGCAAACAACCGCAAATTTGCGGTTGGTGTGGGTTGGTGTGCAAGCAATCGAACAGAAACATCCGAAACAGACCGCAAATTTCCACTGCAAACAGTGGAGGCTCACTTTTG
>JAAUXT010136553.1_pt1 | contig 10613 bp, 7 predicted proteins | sample 7278171 | NCBI WGS metagenome assembly JAAUXT01 (sample SAMN14350112, study PRJNA611818) | marine sediment metagenome | isolation source: surface marine sediment (1.8m) | place: French Polynesia: Moorea | collected 2018-08 | reverse complement strand
ATTACGAATACATGCATGACACGGCCCGTCTGGCCCGGACCCGGGGCCTCCAGAATCTTCTGATCTCCAACGGCTATATCAACCGGGACGCTCTGGAAGATCTCTGCGACGTCCTGGACGGGGCCAACATCAACCTCAAGGCCTTCTCCGACGGCATCTACCGCAAGCTGAACGGCGGCACCCTGCAACCGGTGCTGGAGACTTTCAAAACCCTTCACCGCCGCGGGGTGCACTTCGAAATCACCACCCTGGTGGTGCCGGGCTACGTGGACGACGATGCGATGACACGCGCGATGTGCGACTGGATCCTGGACAAGCTCGGTCCGGATCACCCCCTGCACTTCACGCGCTTCGTTCCCCGCTACAAGCTGAACCGCCTGCCGCCGACGCCGGTCTCGACCTTAGAGCGCTGCCGGGAGATCGCCCTCAAGGCCGGTCTGCACTATGTCTACGTGGGCAACGTGCCCCTGCATGCGGCCAATCACACCTATTGCCATCAATGTGGCCGCCGGGTGGTGGAACGCCTGGGCTACCATATTCCCGGCTATCATCTGGAAGACGGGGCCTGCAAGTTTTGCGGGACCGCGATTCCCGGGCGCTGGGATGCCTGAGCCGACCGCCGGTCAAGATACCCATCAGCGGATTCTGCGCTTCGTCAGCCGGGCCAACTGGGTGGTCTTCATTGTCTTTCTGCTGATCAGCCCGGCGGTGCCGATCACAGGATTCGCCCTGGGGGTCGTCTGCGGGGGACTTCTGGTTACCGGCAACTTTCATCTAGCCTATCGATCCCTCAACCGGTCTTTTCAAGGCGGCCGTCCGCCGGCCTTTCCCGTGGTGATGGCCAAGCACTACCTGCGTTTCCTGGTCACCGGCGTGATCATCTTCGTGCTGATCAGCAACGGCATCGGCAGCCCCCTGGGGCTCCTGCTGGGATTGTCGGTCGTGGTGGTGAGTCTGCTGGCGGCCTCCATCGTCGAGGCCCGGCGGATGATGCGGGAAAAATCGCAGGGTTAAGAGCCTACCGGCAGAGAGGGCTGGCCTGGCTTGCGTAGGAACGGCCGTTTACGCGGGCGCCCTGATCGGTTTCCTCGATCGGCCAGAAGAACTCGCGCCCATCGCTGGCCGACAGCACGAGGATCGCACGCCCTGCCAGATCGGCGACCAGCGCCCATTGGCCCTGGTGAGCATCGCCGCTGGTGCTAGATGCGGATGCCCCGGCAATCGAGACGAAGGTTTCGCTGTGGCTCTCAAACCCGTAGGTTCCGTCCCTGCAGAAATCCATCGTGGTTTGCGAGGCGGATGCGCCGGAGCCCCCGCCTCCGGCACCGCCGGGGCTGTAGTCACTGTGGCTGCCGCCGCCGCTAAGCCGCAGGCCCGCCAGTTGCGCGCGCCAGTCGTGCGCCTGCGGCCGGCGCCAGCTTAGCGAGCCCACGACCGCACCCACGGACGTTTGCAAACGGTCGGCGTCGGCCGGGCGGCCCAGGCCCACCACGGCCGCGGCGTTGCCGTGATCTCCCGTGCGCAGCGAGGCCAGCAGCAACGCCGGGCCCTCCGCCGTCAGCGCCGTGAAGCGCGCATCGAAACCATCGGGGGCGGTCTGCCGGCTTTCCTCGCCGATGACTTCGATACCCTGCTCGGCCAGCACCTCGCCGACGCGCGCCACCAACTCGTCGACGGTCGCCTGCGAAGCGCCCCAGATGCCCAGGCGGGTGCCCGCCTTGGGTGAGGCCAGGATGATGCCCCACAGATCGGGGTCGTAGGCCCCGGAGAACCCCGCGGGTACCGTCAAGGCGATCCCCACCTCCGGCGATGCGATGGTCAGGCCGCCCGTGATGGTGCGCTCCGGGGTGATTTTGACGCTGCTTCCCGCTTCGGCGACGACCGGCGGGAGGAGGAACGGGATCATCGAGGCCACGATGATCAGCCCGCAAGACCATTTCCCGAAGTTCGACTCATGGCTTGCCACGTTTCGCATCCGAAGCTCCTCTCCCGGCGCCGGCTGTATTCCGGAATACCCGTCGGCAGGCCGCAGTGATTTTCAAGCGATGTTCAGCATCCGCCGCCGCGCAAACAGCAAGCGTCCTTAGAAGGGTGTGTAACGGAATACCCGCCCCTTGCCCTCTGTGCCCCCGAGCTGTGACCGGCCGGTATAGCCGACGCTGAAGGCCGCGGCCCCGGCCGGCAGTTCGAATTCACGGCTGAAGCGGTTGTCCATGACGCGGCCTTGGATGGCCCTCTGGGGGCGCGCGAAAAACGGAAAGTAGTCGATGACGATGCCCTCTTGGTCGAGATAGAAAAGGGTCATGGAGAGCCGGTCGATGTCCCGATAGCGGATGTCCCAGGTCCCGGTCACCTTCAGCTTGCCGTCTTTGACGTGAAACGAATAGTTGATGGTCATGTTACGGGTGGCGAAGGTTCCGCTGTGGGGGCCGCCGGGTTGGAGCATGACGCGGTTGCCCTTGGGTACGATCAGCCCCTTGCGCGATGAGCCGGTGCTCTGGCAGCCTGTCGCCATACCCCACAGCAAGACGGCCACGAGCGCAAACCCTAAACCCCCTTTCACGTAGCGCCCCAGGCAGGCTCTGGAGGCCAAAGGCTTTCGATGGGATTCCATATTGCCTCCTTAGGACAAAGATCGATTGGAGATATGTAACCTGTCTTCTAAAACGGTGTAAAAGCTTTAATGGATGGGTCCTCGCCTACGGCGGGCAGGCGCGCATCGGCCGGCGGTTATTTTCCTATGGTGTTTTCGTCAGAGGCAGTGGTGGATCGTGCGACGGATCGTCGGCCGGATGTCTTTCGGTGGTAATTTAAGAACGATTCATCGCTTGACAAGATTTTCCATGGTCACCTGGCTGCCGTGGAGAATCCGCGGCGGGCGGGCTAACTGGTTGGATCCGGGATTCGCACAGTGATGTCGTCCGGGGATGACACGCGGGTCCCGTCCACGTTGCATCAAGGCAGCTCGTTGACCCACGCACCCCCACGCATCCATTTCTCGTGCATTTTTTTGAGTTCGCCACTGCCCTCCAGGGTGATCAGAAAATTTTGCACCCAGTTGATCAGCAAGGTATCCTCGGTCATGGCGATCCCCAAGGGTTCGAAGGTCAGCGGCGACTTGCCGGCCGCCAGGGCCTTGTCCTGAAAACGATAGGCGGTCAGGGCGCAAAAGGGATAATCGGCCACCATGACATCCGCCTTGCCGTTTAAGATCAGCTCAATGGCGTCGTCATAGGAATCGGTTAGCACGAGTTGGGCTTTGGGCATCAGTGTTTCGGCGAATCTCTGGCTGGTCGATTGTTTGAGCGCGGTCACGGTGACCGAGGGCGCGTTCAAGCCCTCATTCGCCTGCATGTCGGCATAGCGCGCGGCTTTGGCCAGCAGTCCTTTGCCGGAAACGAAATAGGGCCCCACGAAAGCAATCCGGGTGTTGCGACTCGGGGTGGCCGTCATGCCGGAGACCACCATGTCGACCTTGCCCTTTTCCAGCGCTGGAAGAAGATCAGCGAAGTCCATCGTGTCGAACTTGATCTTGACCCCCATGGCCTCGGCCATGCGTGTGGCCAGATCGATATCCAGCCCGATCAGCGTGCCCTGCTTGTTGGTGGCATTCATGGGCGGCTGCTGGCCGGTGGTGCCCACCACCAGTTCACCGCGTTTGAGGATGCGCTTCAGGGTGGCACCGGCCGATGCGGCCGTGGTCAATATCAGCGATAGCAAAAACACGAGCGACAGGAACCAAACGCATCTTTTCATGGCATTTCTCCTCTGGGAATTTACTTTGAAATCAGCATTCCAGTCATGATGCCGGGTCCAGGGCAGTTCTAACGGACCGGCGCCATTTATTCAAGCGTGTTGTCACTTGGCGTCTATCCAGAAGATGGGCGATTTCGGTTCATACCCCCGGCCTGCGGCGGGATGCACATCGGGCGGCGCACCTGCCAGTAAAACGTTCCGATTGAAAACCCATTCGATGTCGCAATCGGGGTTGGTATCGGTATCGGCACATCTCCATATTCAACGGCCATACGCACGGAACTGTTCGATACCGATACCGATCGCGACACGGATACCGATGTTTTGCGGAACCCATTTCTATTGCCACGATCTTGTTGATGGCCGTTGCTCAAAGAAAATGACGGGTCTCAATTGGGACTACAAAGGGGGGGTGGGAGTGTCTGTGGTGCGCGCGGCGGCACCGGCATCCAGAACCTCCCGAACCGTCCGGCCCAGCTCGTGGACCGAAAGGGGTTTGGTCAGATACGCCCTGATTCCAATCTCCCGGGCCCGAAGTTCGGTCAGCAGGGAACTGAAACCCGTACACAGGATGACCGGGATGTCTTGGCGGATGTCGAACAGGCTCAGCGCCAGGCGGTCGCCGGTGAGGTTGGGCATGGTCATGTCGCTAATGACCAGGTCGAAATCATGGGGGCGGGCCCGGAATACTTCCAGGGCCTCGACCGAGCTCGTGCGCGTGGTCACCCGGTAGCCGAGACGCTCGAGCATCTGACGCCCCATCTCCGTGAGCATCACTTCATCATCGACGAAGAGAATATGTTCCCGACCCGTGACCAGTGCTTGGACATCTTCGACCGGCGGCCGCGAGGGCGCCTCGGCACAGGGTAGCAAGATGTGAAAGCGGCTGCCCTTGCCGACTTCGCTCTCGACCTGGACGGCGCCGCCATGGGAGTGCACGATTCCGTGAACCACCGACAATCCCATGCCCGTGCCCTTTCCCGGCGCCTTGGTGGTGAAGAACGGATCGAAGATGCGCTGGATGACCTCTTCGGCCATGCCCGTGCCGGTATCCGCCACCGTGAGACGCAGGTATGGGCCGGGTTCCAGATGATGGATCCGTCCGGCGGCTTCGGCGTCGATGTTCTGTTCGCCGAGCCGGATTTCCAGAACGCCGCCGTTTTTCTCCATGGCATGGGCCGCGTTGGCGCAGATATTGAGCAGAACTTGCTGAATCTGGGTGGCGTCCATGCGCACAACACCCTGGGGTGCTTCCATCCGCTTGCGGATTTCAATGCTGGCCGGCAGGCTGGCGCGGATCAGTGCCAGGCTTTCCTTCACCAGCGGTTCCATGCGCTGGGTTTTCTGCAGACCGATATCCTTGCGGCTGAAGGTCAGGATCTGCCTGACGAGTTCCCGGGCGCGCTGGCTGGCCTTGAGGACCTGGTCCAGGTTGTCGCGCACGGGATTTGACTCCGGGATGTCCATGAGCGCCATTTCGACAAAGCCCATGATCGCCGCCAGCACGTTGTTGAAGTCATGGGCGATGCCGCCGGCCAGGGTGCCGATGGCTTCCATCTTCTGGGCCTGGAATAGATCGGCCTGGAGCTTCTTCTTCTCGGTTTCGAATTCAATTCGCTCGCTGACGTCCATCACGGTCGTGATCAACAGGCGCTGGGCGGCCAGAGGGACGAGCACCAGGGTGACGTATTTTGTGGTGCCGTTTGTGGTGCGCAGCGGGATGTTGGCCCATTCCAGGCGTCCCTTCGCGGTTTGCGCTGCGGGGTTCGCCGTGTGGGCGAGCGCCGCCGTCAGGTCTGGACGCTCCAGGGCCTGGTGGACAAACTGCTCGAGGGTCGCCGTGGCGTCGAGGGGCTGGCCATAGATTTCGGCGAAACGTGAATTGGCGTAGATCAGGCGGCCATCCTCCATGCGGCTGACCAGCAGCCCCACGGGCAGACTCCCGGCCACCGCTTCGATGAACGTATTGCGCTCCTTAAGCGTGGTCAGCGCACGGTTGCGCTCACCCATGATTTCATCGAAGTCGTTTTTGATCAGGTCGATGGCGTCGAAGACGGGGCGCAGGCCGTGATCCGCTTTGATATCGATGGGCCGTCGGGCGGCCTCCGTTTCCCAGCTGACCTGCCCCAGGTAGTGCAGGAGTTCTTCGACGTGACGGGGCACTTCGGTTGAATCGGGAAGATCGCAGCAACGGGTTGGAGACGGGGGAAGGTCCGCTGCGGGTGCCCGTTCGCAATGCGCCTGGCGGACGTAGTCCAGCGCCGCCTGGCGGTTACTGACGACCCCCACCTTGAAATCCACGAAGTGTCGCGCCACATTGATGGCCGCCCGAATATGGGGGCGGGCCCCATAGAACACGTAGGCCCGGAAAGGGTGGTCCTGATGCCAGGTGCGAATGTGATCGTAATAGCGGCGTCGGGCTTTGAGCGTGGCCCGTTTCAGCTCGGTGACATCGGCAATATAGAAGTACTGCCCGTCCTCGAGGTCGCATTGGGGAAAGATTTCGGCATGCCGTTCGAAAATCGGGGCCACATGGTGATCCTCCAGCGCGCCGGTGGAGGTCACCAGCAGCAGTCCCCTCGCGGGATTCTCAAACCGGATGGTGTAGTGGTCGTCGAGAACGAATTCCCAGCGGTGGTCGCCGGTCGGCGATTCGGTGTCGGCGGGCGCGATTTCCAAGGGGACCGTCTCGTCGGCGATCGGGGCCGTTGCCAGAAGGCGCCGGGCCAGACCAACGGCCGCCGCATAGGATTCGGCTATATGGATTTTAAAGGGATAGATCCGCAGCCGGCTGGCGAGTTTGATGCTCAGCCGGTAAAACGGGGATACATTGAAAAAAATGATGCCGGCCAGACGTTCGTTATGCGTAAAATGGCGGATAAAATGTCGGCGGATTTCCGCGGAGGACGAACGCGTAAAGGCCAGGTTGGAGACGTGCACGAAGGTGCGCTCCGCCCCCAATTGATGCGCCATGGCGTTCTGCATGGTTTGCAGCACGTGCTGCACATCCTGCAGATGGGGTGTGCCCGACGGTTCGCTGAGCAGAATGCGCTCGCCGATAATCACGAAATCGTGGCCATAATCGGCATGCAATCCGCGGTAGCGCCAGACAGGATCCCGGTGGACGGGCAGCCCCAGTTCCGGGCAGGTGTCGCCCAGTTGCGCGATGGAACGAATGCTGGCGGTTGATGGCATGGCGGCTGGCTTGGCTCTCCTGGGCTGCGGCGCGAGCGCGCCTTAATGGCGCATAGCGCTCAAGGCTTGTTCCCCAAAATACCGGTTGGTGGTAAACCTGTCAAAAACTGCCTCTTATGGGCCGTTTCGAAGAACCGTCCCGGTTGGGGGACGAGACCCGCGTGAGTGCCCCGACCCGCAGGTGCCGGCCGGTTCCTACCCGGCAAATCTCGGCCGGTGAAATTGTCGCCGCAAGACTAACGTGTGCAGGGGGCGTTAGAGGGGCTCGAAGCCAAACCGTTGTCCACCCACGGACAACTCGCCCATGATCCCGCCCAGAGTATGCAGGAAAACCGCAATGCCATTCACATAGCGGCTTTTGGCCTGGGCGCCGGTTTGGGGGGTGATTGTGGCGCCGGCCGTGATGCTGCCTGTGCCGGCCTGGGCATCGGCGGCAGCCGTGATGATGACCGCCTGAACCGAGGCGTCGAATTCGAAGCTGCCGCTGGTGAAATCATCGTAAGCGGTTTTATCCCGGAAGAAAATAATCTGCCGGAACGTCTTGATACCTACTTGAAAACCGACCGAGCCCTCGATGATCGATGTCTTGCCGGTTACCTGCCCATGGCGGTAGACCTGTCCCGGGCCATAGCCGACACCGAAGATAAACCCGCCTTTGGCCACGGTCGGAAATACGGCATACCCGTAACTGTCGTCGAAGAAAGGCTGAACCGCCGGCGATGATTGGAATACGGAAATGGCGGTGCCGTAGTCCTGGGCCGGGGGCAGGTTGCTGCCGACAGCCGGTAGGGGCAGCAAGACCACGATGAGGAAACAGATCATTGAACGCATGGCTAAACACTCCTGTTGGCGATGGTGATGCCCTTTGGGGAATGTTCGGGATGACGGCGTGCCCACCGGGCGGTCCCGCGTGCTGATCGAAGACCAACGCCACCGAATATAGCGGTGAAGCGCTGTAAAACGCAAGGGTTGAATGGTCTGCCGGCAGGTTATCGCGGCGGCTTGAGCCTGTGGCGTCAGGATGGCATTTGGCGCACTTCGGATGCGGGCCGGCTGCCTTGATCCCGCCGTGAACGGGAAGGGCGGAACAAGGCCACGGCCAGGATGGGCACCACCAGGGCCAGGACGGCCACGGTGATCAGGAGGTGGCCCAGAGCATCGTACTCACCGCGTGTGATCACGAAAACCTGGTTCAGGTAGCGGGTGCCGAGGTGGCTGGCCGAGAGGGCCAGATTGGTAAAGGCGGCCATTACGGCAAAATAGGTGGCCTTCTGGCGTGCCGGGGCCTCCCGGGCGATCCAGGCCAGCATGGGAATCATGGCCACCTGGCCCATGGGGGCGTCCGCCATGGTGTCGATAATCGCAATCGTCCGGGCGCCGAACCCGAAATACGCCTGGGTCCATTCGTGCAGGCCGTAGAACATGCCGATAAAGGGCAGCATCATGACGGTGCTGTAGATCGCCAGGAATACCACCACATAGGGCAGCGAGCGTCGCCCCATCCACCCCCGCAGGGCCAGCATGCCGACAATGGTCAGGATGGCCGAAATCTGGCGCAGGGTGCCGAAAAAGGCCTCGTCGAACCCCAGCACGTCGATCTGCCACCAGCCGGCACCGGCGCCGGCCGTGGGCATGGCGCGGAAGACGAAGATGATCGCGGCGATACCGATGATCTCCCGGCGTTTGCCCGGGTCCAGACCGGCCAGAACCTGGCGCATGAGGTAGGCGATAATGACCAGGGAGCCGAGGAAAATCATTTCTTCCTTCCACTGCAGTTTCGAAAGACCGACGGCCAGCGAGACGGCCACGAAGCCCGCACTGCCCCAAAGAATATGCGGATTGACCTTGACATCCGGTGAGGAAACCGCGGTGGCGGAAGATGCGCCCGCCATCCGGCCGCGGCGCCGCATCCAGGCCGCCAGGAGCACGCCCGTCACGGAAATCACGGGGATCACCAGCGACAGCCGGTACATGATCGTGTAGGACAGGGTCGTGGCCAGCCAGCCGCCGGTGCCCGCCACCGCGGCACTGCCGCCGATGATCGCCACGCGCCCGAGGGTCTGCATGGTAACGTGCATCTGCTGCAGTTCTTTTGCGGGAATCGGGGTGCCGTCGGCTTGGTGGGTGGGGACGGCCTCGACCGTCATGGCATCCGCGACCACGTCCTGAAGCACGTAGCCCACCGGGGCCAGCATGACCGACAGCACATACCAGGTGCTGACCGGCAAAAAGGCGGCCATCATATCGGGATCGCCGGTCAGCCCCACCATGATCAGCAGGCTGGCGGCCATGAGCGCGGCCCCCAGATAGACGAAACCGGCTTTCCAGCGCCAGAAGAGATCCACCAGGTGTCCGACGGGCATCTTGAGTGCCCAGGGCAGGCCGGCCCAGAATCCCAGGCCGGCCAGAAAGGCGGCGCTCAGGCCGAGTTGCTCCTTGACGAAAAAGGACTCGATGATGCCGGTGAAGCCGGAAACCCCGGCTGCGAAGTAGACCATCAGCGGCGGCACGTAGCTTAGGCGCATCTCCCGCACCAGGCCAAGGATGTCGTTCCGGAACCAGTTCGCCAACCGCCGAAAGATACCGTAAGCGTGGTTTTCCCCTGTCCGTGTCAACGCTCGCCGTTCCTGTTGGGGGTTTTAAGATGTCCCCGGTTGCTCGGCCTTCAGCCACCACGGGGATTCGTAAACGATGGATCAAAGGACCGGGGCCGTCAAGGCCCCGGTCCAGGTTAGGTTGTGGCCACGGGCGATGGATTCAATCCGTCTGCAATGCGGGCCGTCCGTCCATTGGGTGTCGGGTCGGACAGCCCCGGTCGGTGCAATCCGCGATGTTGACCCGACGCCCATGACCACGCGGAGGAATATGTTCGGTGCGGGATCAGCTCAAGACCACGACTCTCAGGCCGCCGTTGGCCCGTTTGACCAACAGCTTGAGATCGCCGTCTTGCTTGTGCTTAAGCACGCGTAGCTTGAAGTCCTTGGCCGAGTCCACCGCTTGGCGGTTGACTTCGACGATCACGTCACCTTCGCGCAAACCGGCCTGGGCCGCCTTGCTGCCGGGTTTGACCGCCGTGACCACGGCGCCGCGGGCATCATCGCTATTCAACTGGCGGGCTATTTCGGGCGTCAGGTCCGAAACCCGGAGGCCGTATTCGGTTTCCTTGGTGGATTCGGTTTTACCGCTCTGGGCCAGGCTCAGGGGGCGCCGGCCGACTTTGATCGTCAGGTTTTTCTCCTTGCCGTTTCGCAGGACCGTCACGTCGACCCGCTCACCCACGGCCAGGCCGGCGGCCTTGGCGGTCAGCGCGCGGCTGCTGTTGACTTGACTGCCGTCGACCTTCAGGATGATGTCGTTGGCCCGCATGCCTGCCTTGTCGGCCGGATCGCCCGGAACCACCTGGGTCACCAGCACGCCGCGGCCTTCCGCGACGTTATAATAGGACGCTAGATCCCCCTTGAGATCCTGGATCGTGACCCCCAGCCAGCCGCGGGTGACCTCGCCCTCGGCTTTGAGTTGGGCCACGATGTCGTTGGCCATGTCGATGGGGATGGCAAAGCCGATGCCCTGGCCGCTGGCAATGATGGCCGTGTTGATGCCGACGACCTCGCCCTGCATGTTGAGCAGCGGTCCGCCGCTGTTGCCCGGGTTGATGGAGGCAT
>JAAUXT010055696.1_pt1 | contig 10615 bp, 12 predicted proteins | sample 7278171 | NCBI WGS metagenome assembly JAAUXT01 (sample SAMN14350112, study PRJNA611818) | marine sediment metagenome | isolation source: surface marine sediment (1.8m) | place: French Polynesia: Moorea | collected 2018-08 | reverse complement strand
ATTTTTCCTACACTTCCAAATTTGACCTTTTTGACCTCAGAAACCTAAAAATTCAAATTTGACAAATTCCTTCCTCACGCATTATCCCCAACCCAAAATGAACCCAAAGAGCCCAAAAGGTCCTAAATCAATTCTCATCTTGACCATGAAACTGCTGCTGACATACTTTTGGAAGACGCTGCCTATAGGGGCTTCGATTTGGCTCGCACCGATTTGGCTCAAATCGTGCAACCCACCTCAAATCACCTAAAAAGGACTGCCTTTTAAAAAAATCCTCTTCCTCCTTGTGGACATTGTCAACGTTGAAACTGCGCAAAACCCTCTTGTTTGTTTCTTCCCAACAGCGTCCGTGTCTTTGGGTCTGACCCCTGACAACAATCAATCAGTCTCTGTAGATGGTTCCCTCATCGTAAAATTCGCTTTGAGGTTACAAATATGAATATCATCTAAATCAGTGAAAGATTCTTCAAATAGAAAATCAATTTGAGACACTATCCATTGAGTTGAACGCATCCATCGAGCCACCGGCAGACGGACCTGTAGCGCTACTGGAGCCATCACGGATCCCTTGCCGCATCTATGACCAGATTCACACAGACGCGAAATTTTTTGCGTCCTTGTGTTCATGTCCACTCTGTAGCGTTGAATCTCGAGTGGCTGGTCACACACGGTGTGCCATGACATCATCACCTTTCTGGAGGAAGGTACGGCGCATTCTGAAAGCTGTGCCCGTTTGAGTCATGATGCAGCGCAATTGCTTCCTATGTGCACAAGTGGTACGCTCGACGCATCTTGCGTGAATCATGCCTGAACAGAATCGAATCCGTGCACTCACTCGAGCACGGCGTTGCTCCTGGGCGCATCGCAGCCTCCCAAGTCCCGATTTCAATTTGATTTGAAAGTGAGGAAAGAGGGAGGGCGCCGGAGTGCTCCCAAACCGCATTACATATGGCGATGAAAAGCGGGCCCCTCGCCCCGCGGCGCTCTCCCGGGGCGGCGGCGCACCGGACTCCGCCGCACTCTCAGGCCTGCCTCACGCCGCGCTCCCTTCCGAAATTCTCACTCAGAGGCACTGCCCGGTTTGGTGCGTCCTGCACTTTGTGTACGCCCTTGTTTGCCAAGATTCAGGTGAATTGGTCTCACCCTTGCTAAATACCGTCCGCCTTGAAACCAAGAACAGAAGGTTGAATTTTGGTTTGGTTTTCGCTGATTTCAACTGGATTTTTGTCCGAATAGGTAGGCAGGAGCAGGTGCAGAAAAAGTCATCCACATCCACTTTGCTGTGCCCTGCATCCAACACACCAAACATGTATCGACGTCTCGTGCGTGGAATGGTTCAAAATTCAAGTATTGCAATACATAACGCATTCCGTGTGAACCTGGCCTCAGCGCCGGGAATCATATCCTGGTTCATTCTGAACCTGGACATCGAGTCAGTGGACCCTGCCCATATCAGACTGGGAAACGAAACAATGAGCGCTGCGTCTGCCGTCACGTGAAAACTCCCATTGTTCTTCAGAGGGTCGGGGAATTTATTGAAAGCAGCTTGTCAATGATTTAAGTGGTCAGTTGGTCCGAGGAGCTGGACGAGCCGCGCGTTTCGCATCTGATAGAAAATTAATAGAATATCGCTCACTGCGGGGCCCGGGGCTCTGTGTGCTGAAATTGGATTGAAATCCCAAGGATTAGGGGCCTCTCCTCAGTTTTCACCGTGTGCGCAGCGGTGGAGCCAGCGGGCCCCGAGGCCCTCCTTCCTCACCACCCTCCTATCCTGAAAATTTGGCTCACTGGTACAAACACTCCACATGTTTTTGCACTGACGGAACAAGCCCCAATCGCCTTCAGTATCACCTCCCCAACCAAATTCTGCTCCCGCCCTTGGTGAGTGTTGATCCAGGGTCCAGACTTGGAAACTTCGCTCGTCTGACAAGCCGAATCCGTCCGTGAATAGATAAGTTCCAGCCAGACTACAAACAGACTGTGATTGTGTTCAAAATGTAGCCCCTTCTTTCCACGATGTTGACCTCGGCCTCAAGTTGTTATGAAAACACAAGAACTGGGCGCGTCAATCAGGCCTGACTCTCCGCATCCGGTGTCGGGAAATTTAATTGAATTAACTCGACGCCACTCGACGCCACTTGACGGCGCGGTGTCCCCGACGCCGCTACAACTCGAACTATTATTTCTCAATTATTTCTCAAGTGGAAACTGCGCTTTCTGTTTCAACAGCCTGATACCCACTCACACCGACGTGCGCTGTGGAAACTGCACAATTGGGGCTTTCGCGATGTCACTCGAGGGGAGAACCCAAGATTTGATCGAGGATGCCCAGTTCCTGGCCTCCGTCTGCTGAAAAGTTTTCTATTTGGGCACAAACGAGGGGTCCACGCACGGAACACCACGTGACAGTCCCCCAGATGTGTGCCTGGAAACTGTTTTTGTGAACTTCCTTGATTCCGACCCACTCGTGTTTGAGACGCACCCCATCATTTGGCCCTGTTTTCTGGTACCAAGGTCCAATTTGCGAAAAAGAAAAAGAAAGAGTGGATCAACGTGCGTGCGTGATCTGTAAACGTACTCTTGGTCTGAAAAATGTTGCAGCGAAACCTCGAGCATGCAGTCCCCAACATTCAAAGTGCAAAATGGATTCAACATGCAAAGTGCAAAATGGATGTCGCACCCGTACCCCCCACAGATCCACTGAACTTGCATGACCAAATGCTCCAAACCAACTGCAGAGTCTCGGGATGTTTTGCAGCGCACTGAAGACGCTCTTGACATGTGTCTGACAATTCAATTTCTCAGCGCGGCTCGATTGATGGAACTCTTGAGGGGCGACAAATAGATTGAATACATCCATCCCGCGCAGCGAGAAGACTCTCCATTACTGCGCAGCCGCAGCCGCCGTCACACTGGACGCGTCATGCGCCGGGTCCACTTCCCTCATCTCTCTGTCTGTCAGGTTCTCTCTTTGTCGAGCTGTCTTTCTGTGTCTCTCCATGTCACCGGAAAGCCGACCATTTGAAAACTTCAAAATAAATTGTGATCCTCTTGCGTTGCTTGATTTTTATCAGTGCTGGAAAGAACTATCCTGATTTGATAACATCAACACAGAGACAGACAGATAGACAGACAGAGACAGACAGACAGACAGACAGACAGACGAGAGTGTGCCTGCAGTTTCGGTGGAGCCCAAGAAGTAACCATGGCATGAAAGAGAGACAAGAGATGTGCTACTCTGTCTCTTTAATCTTTCGTTTTCTTCGCTACCTGCTTCCTCCCAGTTTCGTTTCTCTGCTCTGTCTCTTCCTCTGTTTTCATTCTCCTCCCATGTGTCTCTCTCTTCTGTCTCTCTCTTCTCTCTCTCTCTTCTCTCTCTCTCTCTCTCTCTCTCTTCTCTCTCTTTCTCTCTCTCTCTCTCTCTCTCTCTCTGCAAGCTCTGTCTCTCTCCTACCTCAGAGCTCTGACTGTCATGTAACTTCTCTCCACACACGCCGCTCAGCTCCTGCTCCTGTGTCGACTCTAACCACAGGTCAATACGCACCTCAATTGCCAATTACGTCTCTGCGCTAGAAAATCTATCACTCACCAAATTACCTCATCAACTATGTATTACCCCTAAAACACAGCACAAGGTTCCCGAGCACAGGCAGAACCAACTTCGCTCATTCCAATTTAGATAAAACGAGAAAATCCCCCATTAAGGAAAATCCGTCTCCGTTATCTGGACATCATTACATGATTAAACTGCCACATTTTTCAATTTATCACCATCTCCATTTTGATATTGAATTTAAATGCAAATTTCAATTTGACTCCATTTTGCGCTGAGGTGGTAGAACTACTGCGGTTGCTAAATGACTGTAAATCAAGCTGTCTTTGAGCCGTGAGGGATCAGTCTTGAACCAGAAAATAATTTTTCTGGGCTAACAAACGACCCTCTTCCCGAGGTCCTCACAAACTTTCTTGTGCTGGACTGGAAACAAACTGCGCATTTCCAAATGAAAAAGACCGCTGAATCTCCTGTTTTCTTTTGTCCTTCTAGCAGCTTTTTGGGCTGCCTGACGGTCAGAAGACTTCTCCGGCTGTCTGCATCGTACGAGCCAAAGTGCCAGAAGCAGAGCAAAAGAGAGTTAAGACTGGATCCATTCTTTTCTTCTTGCTTTTTGCTCTGAAGCGTTCGGGCCCCACAGGACATTGTCCAATAACCGATCCTTACTCAACGAGGTCATAAAATTGAATCAGGGACTCGGCATCGCCGCGTTGATATGGTGGTTGATCTGCACTGTGAGGGCACGTGAGTGTCTGGTCCTTCTGTCGCCGTCTCTTCTCTCTCATTCTCTGTATTCTCTCTCTCTCTCTCTCTCTCTCTCTCTCTCTCTCTTCTCTCATTCTCTGCTCTCTCTCTCTCTTCTCTCTCATTCTCTGCTCTCTCTCTCTCTCTTGTCTTTTGTCACTCTGCCTCTGCCTGTCTCCCCTCCCTCGCCTTTTCTTGACATCTCTCCTTGATTTGTCTTGGTTCATTGGTTCATGCCTGGTCTCTCTCACGACGCCTGAACCTGTTCCTTTCTCCCTCACTTCACTTGTTTGTTGCTGTTTGAGTAATTTCTCTTTGATCTGTCTGAGTTACTTTCTCTTCCTCTGTCTCTCCCAACTGAGGCTCTCTGCGTCTCAATCAAAGAATTGTCCAATGTCCAACAAAGGCCCTTCAGTGATTCTAGACGAAAAGCCAAACCCTCGTTTCCTTTTGTTGAAACACACACCAAACAAAGACCCCTGCAGCCAGTCTCACTGTGTTGAAGCCCACATGGCCTCAGAGTGTAGTTAGTTTGAGGCATCTGATATGCACTGTGTATGGGGCTGGTGGGTAGAGAAGGCTCTCAGTGCGCTCCCCCCGGACCGGGGCCCTGATTTATACATCAAGGGCCGGCTCGGGACTCACACAATTGTATTAGATTTCATCACCTCCGGACACTTCTTGAGGTTCTGAGATTTCAGGGGGTGGGATGGCTTCATCAATACTGAGATTACAGTGGGAAACAGGCTGTCAACAACAAAACATACACACACACGCACACACGCACACACACCACGTTCGAGTTGTGATCTTTCAAGTGGTCGTGTGTTTCGCAGATCTGCAACGGGTCCATAGAGTCATGGGGCTTGGGTCGCTCCTGGAAGAAAGTACCGGTAATTTGTTTCTCCAACTTGTGTGCCACAAGTGCGAAGGTACTTCTTGTACGGAAGTTTTGCGAACTTTCCCGCGGGCCCACCACACAGTTGGACCCCCTGACCCTGGGGTTCTTGGGTGAGCCACGAAAGTAATCTTGACTGAAAAGTGAGTCAAAATGAAAATGTCACGGACAGATGTCCCCACAGATTCTTCCTCCAATAAACACAACATCACACCCATATGGACACATGTGTATGTTGACGGCCAAACAGGCACAGAGGCCAGCAGGAACACAAAACGGCAGATAGCTTTGTCATCCACCCATCGTTTTGATGATAAAAATGGTATTGTTGAATAATATGTTCAAAGGCATGAGAACAAAAGTTGTCCAAAAACCATAGCAACTGGACACTGGGGCAAGATCATTACACTGATGAATACAGCATTGGAAGAAAACCAGCACAGAAAATTGGAAAGAGAAACAAGAAACAGTTGAACAGAAATTGGAGTATCAGAGGTCTCACTGGATTTGGTGGCATCACGTCTGGAATGTCTGACCTCTTGGACCAGTTTGTAGTGAAGAAAGCTGGAAGAAAAGAACACGAAAGCTTGGAAAACTGAAACTGTGATGGTTGCAATTTTGGAGAGCACAAAAGAATGAATGCCTTTAACAAATGGAAGACAAAGTCTCACAGGCACAGATTCATGAAGAACCAAGGTGACAATGGTCATTGTGATCGTTGCAGAGCAAGTTTCCACATTGTACTCATCATAACCCACTGGGCAATCCCATTTTCCATCACACACATAAGACCAAGGAACACAGTATGATTTCAAGCATTTCACCATCATGTTGCATTCAAATTCAGCACAATGCTCCAAATGACTCCCAAACATGCAGGGAAACAGGAGCTGTAACTTGTTCAGCCTGTAAACACAAATATCACCAGAGGTGAAGCAAGTGTAATTCCACTCATCACAGGGAAACTTTCCTTCAGTGTGGCAGAAGTCAGAGTGTTGCACTGATCTGTACATTTGCTGAGTGGCAGATATACTTGTAAACCCCATTTCAACATCACTGTTTGACCTTGTGGTGTTGCTTGGAAGGTGTGGGACACACTACATATCTTGGACTTCTGAGTACAACAGGGAACAATGGGCACTGCCATTTGCATGTTTGATTTTTCTGCACTTCTGAGTGGACAATTCCATTTTTACAAACGCAATCTTGTTCATCTTCAGAACCTGTTGAGGAGCAGTCCATTGTGCCATCACAGATGTGAAGAATTGACATGAATGAAGTGTTCTTGCACAAAAACAAGCTATTCTGAAATGTACGATGTGACATATTGAAAAGTTTGCTTTCCTCAACAACAGTTCCTTCCACAAAGGAAAGTTGTCCTGACTGAAATTTTGTGCTTTGTGCCTTGAAATGCAAAGTGTAGGTCAAAAGTTTCACACCATCTGCAGGCCTCTCCAAAATCAAAGGACTCAAATTTGTCCCAACAGCTTCAGATTTCAAAACAGCAAGAAAACGGTTCTCTGGCTTCGTCCATGTTTTCAATTCAGAAACTTTTCCTTGGAACCACCTGATGAAAAAACAGTGTTTGTTCTTTCCAATGAAATCTTTTGTCACACACAATTCTGTCCAGTTTTTTGTGTGTTTGTTGTCCTTTACCTGCTTCCCCGTGCACAACACATGTTTCCATATTGGTCCTGCACAGTGTATGCCCATCCACACAGATTCTGCCAAATTAAACACTAACAAAACAGAGCATGTCACATTTTCTTTGGAGTCCGGTGGAAACTAAGGCTTTTGCTGTCTTTGGAGTTGTTGTCTGAGTTTTGACAGATCTGGAATGATGTTGGATTCACGTTTTGTTGTCAAATTCACACTGTGAATATTTTGGTGACTTCAAACTGTTTGGTTCCAGCCATTTTGAAAAAAAGATTCTTTTGGAGTTGAAATGACACAGGATTTTTGGACAGCCATAGACTCCGCATCTGTTCAAACGGAAGGAAATTGCAGTTTTGTGCTACAAAGTATGCAGGTTTTCAAAGAGACCTGTCCTTTTGGTAAGTGAGGTTACAACAAACTGTCATGTGATGAGACCACAAAAAGCTTTGTCTCACCTCAGGCAGAAGTACTGCCAACCCAAGAAATACGGCTTCCAACTGCAAAGCTCCTTCTTCTTCTCCCTTCAAAAGTACAAAAGCTTCTCCAATTCCACTTTGTTGGCAGGTTCTGGAAAACTTGTGTTTTCTTCACACTTTTCCAGGGCCTGCTTCCAAGAAATCTCCTTCTTGTACTCAAACACCTGGTATGAGTACTTGCCAGTTGGGTACTCCACAGTACATGAAGCAACAGACGGTTCACAGAAGTGTCTGTCAGGTTCATTTCTTGTAAATGCTGACAAAAGTTTCCACGAAGCAATCAAAGTAAAATTGTGGGAGTTCAAAACATGACTTGCGTGAGCAATGTGAATTTGAACCACATGACCAGGGACAGACACAGGCTTGTACTCAGGACTCGCAGTCAACACGAAGTTATCTGTCCAGTTCAAGTGATAGTGTTCATCATCTGTGCCAAGAAGTTCGTTCTGGCGCAGATACACGAAAGAGAAAGCATCCAGGTGTGACATATTCCCCTTCAATTTCTTGAAAGGGCAGCCGAAGCAGGGTTTTTTTTCTCAGTCCACTTTCCAATCATAGCTTGCGCGGTGCTTGTTGTCAAAAAATAAAAAAAAACAACAACTGGCAACAAAACATCTTGTGTGTGCAATTTGACTGAAAGGCTGCAAATGGGAGAGTGGTTCTAACAATTTCCAAAGTGCACCGAGTCACACTGCGCTGCTTCAAAGTCAAATTTCAATGACTTAATGAGTGTTGAAGTTGGAGACTTCATCACAAGTATTTTGTTTCGTAGAGTTGACAAATGAGAAAGAAAAGTTTGGACAGTTCTAACTAACATTGACACACCATCAATGGGAGGCCAAACCCAAGTGAAGCTCCGTTGCTGCCGAGACATGAGACAATTCAGCAAAGCTCTGGTTATTTGTTCTGTACATCACTTTGTTTGAGCACCAAGACACAAAAGTTTTGCGAAAGTTCAGGAGTCCTGCAACATATCTCCAGGTTTGGGGTGATGTCTGCATGCAGTTCTTTTTGTGTCGTTTTGTTTCCTCAAACTTTCAGTTTCATGGCCAACTGAGATTCCAAAACCATGAACTGGTTTCTCAGTTTCACGCAAAGAAGGTTCTTTGAGGAGTACGGTGCAGGCTGTGAGTATGCCTTGTTGGGGAACAGACACAGCTGATGCACCCTCTCCAGTGGTTCTTGCTGACCCCGCACCCTGCCCCTCAGTCAGTTTGTCTGCCCCCACGCCCTGCCTAATTCGCCTGTTTCTTGCAGATCCTTGAGGACCCGGCCACTCTTTCTATTCCCGCTTTATTAGCTACACAGGTCATTATTTAGCTGCGGCGGTATTAAATCTATTTCAGCGGCAGCAACAAAGTGGTCGCGGCCTGGGCCACTTTACGGGCCCGCTGCTTCAGCCTAAAATCTATTGTTTTTCAAGGACAGACGACAAACAGCATGCAGGAGCGTGGACCGCCTGTGCTTGTCTCCAGAGGACCCTTGAGGCGGGAGGCAGAGGACGCCAATTCAAAATTCAGCCCTTTTTCGCGTATCTTCCATTGCAAAACGCTTGGCTTGTGTTTTCTGCAGGAGTGGAGTTGGCCCTGCCCCAGGCCGGACTCTTGTTGGAACCTGGTCACTCTGAGGCCCAGGAAACAACGTTTCGTATGAGAGCTCAGAGACATTGGTTGCCACGAAACAACCAGCTGTTCTGTTGGGCTGTGATCAGGGCAGATTCAGACTGACACGCGCACAAATCTGCTACATCCGTCAGTCAAACGAGCCACGATTAAGCCACTGTCCAACGGTCCAACGTTTTCCTCCAAAGATGAACAAAACGCTCCCTCCCACGAGAGTCAAACCGCAATCTCCCGGTTTGTTCCAAAGAAAATTCTCATTTGTTCATGAGTCGCTTTTCTCAAACCCCCTCTCTGTTGCTGGCCCCCGTGGGCACAAGAAAGGTTTGACTTCCGAAACCTGACCACACGTCTGACGCTTCGCGCCTTTTGTTTTCCTGCGTGTGTGTGTGTTGTGTTGTGTTCCCAGACACGAATCACAGATTCAGCATTTGATCCAGGGCCTTTTCCGCAGGGTGGCGGGGGAGGGGGGGGCTCTCAAAAAAAATACGGGAAAATGAAAAAGCTCTTGCGCTACACGGCGCAAACACAGGAGCGAGGCCCATTTCCACGGGTCATGGCAGCGCCGGTCTCCGAGCCCTCGATCCGCCTTGGGCCCCGACTCCTCCCGCCCATCTAAAGAAAGCATCGCGACGCCCATTTTTCTCGGCACTATCTGTCGACAGATCAAAGGCGGCGGGATCTCGCCTGAGCCGCGCCATTATTCCTGCGCGAGCACAGCTTTCAATTTCAAACCGATTTGTCTCCCTCGGATGAAAATGTTGGAGATCTGAAGCCGAGACAATTCACTTCTTTATCCCCACTCGAAATCAGACTCTGAATAAAATGACACAGGAGAAAGTGTTTTCTGATGTACTTCGCGGAAAGTGCACATGCTGGTGAACATGCGTATATACGCGTTTGAGGGTCACTCCTGCTGCCCCAAACCCACCCACTTCACCCTCCCCACCCAACCGCCACCCAAGTGAACAATCAAATCCAGTATCTGCCCACAGAATTACAGACCTGCGAACATGAGTTTGCAAAGTTTTTCTCTCTTTTCTTCGCTGCTTGCACCCGTCCATTTCTTTCCGAAGTCAAACGTTTCCTTCCATCTTCACAGGGGAATCAATGTTTCAACCAAACCCCTCCTTTGATTCTCATTCGCATTTATCCGCAATTAAAAACGCTTTGAATATTTCATGGGTATCCATGGTGATGTCAAGGCGACGCAAATCACTGTTGTTAATCGGTAGCTGGGTTGATTCATGTGTTGTCAGTTTCTTGCGAACTTCATCCCGTCTGAATCTCGCGCCACACCCTCGCCACGTGCGCACGGTTTGCGTCGGATCAGCTGAACTGATCAATCACAACACCCTGGACGAAGTCGAGAGGGGAGCAAACTCCTCAAGACTGGCACCTCAACTCTCAATGTTTGAACAGCGGAACCTGCACGGGACAAAGAAAACTTCTGCGCAGGCAACAACGATGCGAACATGGACACAGTTGGAGTCCAAGATTCTTTCTTGTTCAGAATGGCTTCCTGAGACCTCATGGAAAACTGAAGTACGAGGCTCTGTCCAACCAAAGTGAGAATTGTCATGTTCACGATCAGCCTGGAAGGTCACGGGTGGTTGATTTGAGACAATTGATTTCATTCACCTTCTCAGTGCAGACAGGCCAATTGGCT
>JAAUXT010107665.1_pt1 | contig 10616 bp, 8 predicted proteins | sample 7278171 | NCBI WGS metagenome assembly JAAUXT01 (sample SAMN14350112, study PRJNA611818) | marine sediment metagenome | isolation source: surface marine sediment (1.8m) | place: French Polynesia: Moorea | collected 2018-08 | reverse complement strand
ATGATACTCCCAGCAATGGAAGTATGTTTGGGTGGTCCAGTTTCACCATATTGGTGACCTCTGCCAGGAACAGTACAAGCTTGTCATCTTCCACTTCACTTTCAACTGCAACATAAAGTCCTGTTATGACTGTGCTTGTCTGTTGAGTTTTGTTGAGCAAGATTTGACAAGATGTCTCTGTCTTTCTACTTGTCTATTGTGCTGATTGCTGTTCTAACCTTTGACCCACCGAACCAAAAATTCATGTTTATCATCAACTGATCTTTTCCTCATTTTTCCCACAAAACCATCTTTCATGTTTCCTGAGGAGGCAAAGTGTTGATTCGTGAGACATGTCTCTTAGTGATACAACAACATGTATCTGATATGAATTAATCAAGATTGCACACCTTTAACTTTCTTTATTGCAATGTCCACCAGACAAGATGCATTTTTTCTGAAGACACCTGACCACACAGTCCCAAAGTTCCCTGAAATGCAAGTCAAGCCAGAGTGGAAGTCTGCTTGCACACAAACACAGCACAGGTTGACAAATCAGTGGTATAACTGAAACACTTTTGATGGTGTCCAAAAGGTCAGTAAAAACACCTGAACCCAAGTAGTCTAATATTGATATCTGATTTGGATCTATCCAGGCTTCCTGAACTTTAAAAGCCAAAGATGGGTCCAGTCTTCCACAGAGGATTTCCAAGTCAGACAACTTTTGCTCAGATAAATGTTTGGCCTTTCTCCAGTAATTCCTGAAATGTAAACAATGGAGACAGAAAGATGTTGGTATTCTCAACTGCAAACAATAGCAATACAGAAATATATCATGACACACAAGCAAGGTCATATTGCAAAGCAAAGTTACTGAGGTACCCCACACCCTCCATTTAGGTGACAGTTGCTCTCCTCTCAATACAAATTTACTTTAGTAAGGAAAACAAAGCCCAACAAAAAGTGTTTCACCACAGTTTTTGCAAAGCTATGAGGGTGATGATGATAGCAAGTGCAGCACAGGACACAGCAATCTGCAGAATGGGTTGACCCTCTGCAAATGTCATCAAACATTGAATATGCCAGTGTGACAATCAGTGGTGTGTATTGAAACCAGCAAAACATTGTACAGCTAAAAGAGGAAGACTGTACAGGATTGTTCTGCATTTTCAAAAGGTCTAAAACTAAGTAGGGCCCTCCTCAAGTTCATTTTCATGACTAACACTTCTTCATGAAAAAAATTAAGCTTACTCTTCACATTGAGTTTTGGTTCTGTAATGGTCTTGTTGTATTGTTCTTCCAGTTTGTTTTCATCTTCACCAACTGCCTCTACAAAACACTATGGAGGATAACTTTTCAACTAGAATTTGACCTCGAACTGGATGCAGTGCATTTGGGTTCTCTTTGGACCAACAACATGTCAAACCTCTCAGGTGGTTCAATTCCTACAAGAACAAGTTTCCATGATATGATCAGCACAATTGAGAATACCACAAGGACTGTTACCTGTATCAGAACAATTCATTTCACCCCAGCCATGTGACCACAAAGTACAAACTGGTTTGAAAATAACAATGTTGCATGGGTGTTGAAATTTTTGAGACCTGTACCAGTTAATGGCTCCGTTGTGCTCCATTGCTTTGAGCCAACACAAGCTTTTGCAGTTCCATGGTGTCAGTTTACAACCATTTGTGGTAAATGTTATTTCTGTGCACAGGTCAGGATTACTCATGGCCAAGGTCAAAGGTATGGGTTGATTGTCAAACAGGCCTTGGGGTATTGCAGTCAGACTTGTATTGTGCAAGTGTACAGACCTCATGGAAACCAACTGAATAAATGTTTCTTTGTGAATGTTCTTTATTTTGTTGTGTTGCAACCCAAGTTCAGTCAAGTTGTCAAGTCCTCTGAAAGTCAGTTTGCTCAGGGTTGTAAACTGATTTCTCCCCAAGAAAAGCTTTCCCAAGTTTATAAGGCCTTTAAACATGGAGTCCACAAGTGTTATGATTTGGTTGCTTGTCAGATATAACTCTTTAAGTTTTACCAACCAAGCAAAACTTTCTTTCCTCAGGAAACTTATCTGTTGATGGGGAAGAAACAAACCTTCATGACACAGGAACAAGTTCCATATGTACAAAATAGGTGCTCAAATTCAGAGTAAAAGTGAGGAGACATAATAAATATTACCTTATTACTGGAAAGTTTCAAGACATGCAGGTTTTCAAGGCCCAGCCAAATGTCTGGTGTGAGTATTTCTAAATCATTTCCTGACAGATCTAAATGTTTGAGGGAAGCAAGCTCAACAAAAGAGCCATTTTCAATTTTACTTATTTCATTGAAAATCAAGAAGAGGTGTGTTAAATTCTTCAAACCATAAAATGTACTGTTGTCCAAACATTTTAAAGCACTGTTTCTGATGACCAGTTCTGTCAGTCCAGTGAGACACCAAAATGCAAAACTGGCACTCTTGCCAATTTTACTGTGGCCAATATATAAATAGGTCAATTTCTTCAAGCATCCAAACATTTCCTTTTGTAGGGGTAAATCACACTGAACAATGGCGAGAGTCACAAGAGACACAAGGTTTTCAAATGCACCTGAGGAAAACTTGGTTGGTGGCTTTGGATCACCTACAGCCATTCCCAGTTGCAGTTTTTTCAGTTTCATCAAGCCTGTGAACATTTCTTTTGTGAGAGATTTCAAACGGAAGTAAGAAAGATCAAGCTCACTAAGTTGGCTCAAACAAGAAAATGCTTTGTGAGGAATGTGAGCTATGTTGTTCACTCTAAGCTTTAACTTCTCAAGGTTCTTCAAGCCAGTGAACATTTCTTGTTTCAATGACCTCAGGCCATTCATGGACAGAACAAGCTCTTGAAGATTGGACAGGTTGATGAAAGCCTTGCCCGCAATTTGAGTTATTTGGTTCCCAGAAAGATCAAGCATATGAAGTCTGGTCAAATGTAAGAATGTTGAATTGTTGATTTTGTGGATTTTGTTTCTCTGTAAATACAGATGCGTGAGGCTCTGCAAACCTGAGAATATATTATTTGTCAAGTATATGAGGCCAATGCAACAAAGATTGAGAACCCTCAAATTGCTTAAGGATGAAAACATTTCTTTTGCCAATGAATGCAGGCTGTTCTCAGACAAGTCCAGCTGTTCAAGTTTGAGCAGACTGCTTGAGGTGGAATGAGACAAAGTTTTTATTCTGTTGGAGTGTAGGTATAACTCTTCCAGATGTGGCATCCCTGAGAAAATATGTGTTCTTAAAATTGTAAGGTCATTGTAGCCCAGGTTGAGTTTCTCCAAAGCTTCAAGCCCGTCAAATGCATCATCACTAATTTGACAGATTTTATTGCATGTGAGAATTAATATTTTGAGATTGAGTAATACTTGGGAAATATTTGTTGCTGAAGAACTTGGGATATGCCTGATAGACTCTCCTTCATAAGTTTTGTTGAGACTAGAAAGTGTACCAACAGCTTTCACATGAATTTTGTACATGCTGAAATTAATATTTTGGACATATTCCAGACCTAAATACTTTTTGTATACCAAATTTGTCAGATTGTGTATTTCCAATTGAAGCTCTTCAACACCAATCACAAAGGGAAATTTTCTGTCATCAATGTGGTTCAAATTGTTCCTCTCAATCACAAGCTCCTTCAATTTTTCCGAAGGCCAAAACATTCCACCTCTCAAAGATTGTAGTTTGCTTCCATTGAAAAGAAGATCTGACAATGAAGTAAAATGCAAAATAGGTTTGTTCTGTTTCTGGCTTGGTGTATTCAAAGTATATTCTGCATGCAAAGAGGCATTGAAAGATCCTGAAAGATCTATGAGATTTGTTTCTTGATGGTACCAGGTGACACCAGGAGACATACAATGGAATTGTGCCATTGCTGACCATTTGAACGTGAGAAATACTGTTCTGAACATAGATATCAAACAAAATTCAAAGGAAACACATGTGCACATTTTATAAGAGTGATAATTGACAAAGAGATCTGTGTGCTAACTTCCTAATGCCTCTCTCTTTTAAGTTGTTGTCTGCAAACAGCTGAGATGAATTCAAAACCTGCCTGAAGAAGATCAACAACAATTTGCCTTTTTCTTCCTATTTGTCATGTGTTTTCTGTGTGACCTGAAGTTGACATCAAAATTGGTTAACTTTTTACTGGCAAAGTTCAAGGGGTCTGTATCCAGAAGTCAGGCTTGTGTGTCAGCAAAAAAGATGTTTAGTGAACATTGAGGGGCAGATCTCAGTGGACTCTTTTAACCCAGAGGGAAACTGCTCCCCAACTGGTATCTCTTTTTCAGGAAGGCTGATAAATTTCTGCTTCTTGCAAACAAACTGGGTCTTTGTCAGGCTATGTTTCACACTTTTGTTGCAACAATGGACCTGGTGATTGAGAGATGCATTGGGCCTGCAAATCCAGCAAGTCTTTTCCTTCAATGAGCACAATTTTAGTGATTGAGTTTTCATTGTTCTACACCTTGATCAGCCAACAAGACTTCCTGTCAGAGAATTGGGAATTGGGCCCAAATGCAGCAAAAAATTTCACCTGTTGCAAATTGAGTTGGCCACAGAGTTCATTCAGGTTGAGTAAACTTGAACAGTCATGTATTTACTGCTTTTTGCAAAATTGAAATCATGCTGGAGGTTCAAGGAATTTTGAATTCAGTAGACAACAAGTACATTGAAACCAGAGCATAAAGAAAGCTGACAAAATTCAATTGTTATTGTGCCTGATTCTCAACCCAAAACAAGTTTGGTAAAACCAGTTTGTTCTCCTGATATCCACAGCTTGAGTAAGCTCAGAGATCTTGAAGCTGAAATCTTTGTCTCTTGAAAGCAAAGAGGTTTCTGAAACTGAAGACATGGGTGCCTCAAACTGTCTGCCACCAGCATTTTTGTGGTTTTCAATGGTGACCTACTTTGTAGGCTTGTAAACAACTCTGCTACTTTTTAAATTTCCTTCTGACCTCTATTGAGAAAAAAAAACCAACACCAGGCAAAGCAGGTGCAAGCATGTTTCTGCCCAAAAGACTTCTCAGATGAGGTCCAATTTCTGGTGCAGGAAGTTTTACCACTGCCCAGATGCACACATGGTCAGAATGATAGCAAGATTTACAGACATGAAGACATTTTCTCACTCACAAATCCTTTCAACCAACACCTACCCTGGTCCCCACGCTAAAGAGAACTCCATTGTTCATCATCTGTGCACCTGGGATGACAGCCATTCCACAATCGGGTGGTGTTGTGAAGATCCTCATTTTTCAACTGGCACAGAGATTGACAAATCAGCCTGTTGGTGGTACCACCTTGACCATCAATCTGCAGATCCAATGAGCATTGAGGAAGGTAAAACAAAATATTGGGACTCAGAGTGGTAAGTCTGTGTAGAATAAGCATATCTCTTGAATGAAGAAAAATATTGAAATATGCCTTCTTCAATCATAGATATTTTGTTGTGCAAGGTGCAATCTTTGCATATTGTTCATTCCCATGAACATACCAGTCTTGAGTGTTGAAGGTCAGTTGCCACCCAGGTTGAGAAATGTTGTGGACTTGAGCCACACAAATGCTCCTATTTCTATGTGAGAAATTTGATTGCCTGACAAAAAGATGGTGTAGCACAGAGACAAGTGGCTGAAGACAGCAGCAGATTTGATGACATTTTGGTACACAAAAACCCTCTGTGTATCAGCAGGAATGTCACATAACACTTTAGTGAGGTTCCAGTACTTAGATCCTTGTGGAATCTTTCCTGTGGTCATAGGTGTTTTGACAAAAATCCTCATGTGCACACTCAGCATCTGCCCCACACACCAGAGCAAGTGCACCTGATGAATTTGGCAGTAAACTGTGGGAACTGACCAAGGCAGCAATTTGAAGCAGTTGCTGTTGGGATGTTTTGAACAAAGGTTGAAGTCCACACACCAATGTCACAAGTGAGTCATGAGTCTCTTTCACTCACACAGGAAGAACTGAAGATGCTGACTCATCATCAATGTTACCAAAACTTCAGTGGTTTTCCAGATATGTCACAATCTGAAAATATATCAGCCAAATTTGTGATGATACATTTTGAGGTTTTTACCAATGCAAACAGTGCCTCACACAGAAGCCACACCTGTGTGCATGATTCAAAGAAAAGCAGTGACTTGGCATCTGGACAGTCATTTGAAAGCCCCAAAAAATGACATTACATGGTGCACACACATTTTGTTGCCAAAGTTACATTCAAACCAGGTGCAGATTCAACAAAGGGGAACAACAAATGTTCACAGGGCTGCAACTGAACTAAAATTTTGACCTTTGCGCAATTTCTAATGCTCCTGTCTGACTGATTCAATCAAACTTGTAAGCATTTGTAGTGGCAGGTTCTATATACCCCTCACACATTCATTGGTGATCAAACACTGTCACAAATGAAACATTTTTGAGTGATTTGAGGCTGCACTATTGAAGATTGCTCAATTTTTTGAGTGACCAAAAATATGGTAACTGAAACCAATCACCTGTAGGCAGTGTCTGCCAAAGGTATGTTTCAACAGTTTTGTGGTGAAGAAGAGGGTCAAATTAGGTTCTTACGGGCTTTCTTGGTTGAATTTGGGTTGAGGATAATGCATGGGGAAGATAAATATAAAGTTCAAACTTTCAGGTTCCTCAGTCAAAATGTTAAAATTGGGAAGGACTGACAAAGTGGGATAATTTTGCACAAAGTGGTCCATATCCCAGAAAGTACACAGATTTGGTGAAATAGTATGATAAAAATAGTTTTTTATTTTGGTGTTTGAGTGGTAGTGTTTAATTTCAATTTTTACTTTGGTTTTGGTGGGTTCAAAGGTAAGGTTGGACTATCAGATTTTATGTGAGTGTTCACAATGTTTTTTTTATTTTTGTGACATCAGTATGTGTTTGGGTGTGTGTTTTGAATGGAAAGGAAGGCATGTAACGTAGTGTTCTTGTTCCTCAAAGGAGAACTCCCATTTTTAACAACTCAGACAAAAAGACGAAATCCTTATAGATTGTTCCCCCTCCCAATTGTTCAATTTTGTGTGTTTTCTACGGAAAGGAAAATTTTGAAAAGACATTGTTTTTCTTCGTAGTTTGTGATATGAACAGGTGTGTTTTTGAGAAAAGCGCGCAAACAAAAGTTCTCAACAAAACTTCCAAATGTTTCGTTGCTAAGGATTTCACACGTGTCAAGTATCTGTACCGAGACACACTGAAGGACCAATTCAGAGCTTGCCACAATTCTCAGGCAAAATTGTCACTTTGGGTGTGGGATTCTTTTTTCCTCTTAGTTTCAGGTGATTTGAACCATACATTGTACAATGGTGGTGAAAAATCACCTAAAGGCTTCAAAAGGCAAAATGTGTGAATGCGAGTTTGAAAGTGTTCTATTTGTTTGATTTTGGTCATGTTTGTGTTTTTCATTCACTTTCAGGCTGTAGTTTATACCCAAAGTGTCAAAGGAACAAAATTTTGAGTTTACATGTTTTTACAGCCAAAAAACCAATATGGCTGATATGGTGAAATTGGGGTATGGTTGTATAAATGGGTTTATAGCTTGGAAACAGTTGATTTCTGCTGAAGGAAGTATATTGAGAGAATGTAGACATTTGCTTGGGCTAAATTATAGAATTGGTGATTAGTTGCTATGGTAACATTCGTTGCTGGTTTTTTGTTGGTCAAGTCAAAATGTCATTTTTGATTTGTTGCATTGCATGCTGCATGGCAAAATTGTACAAAGTATCAAATTTTTTATTGTAGTTATCATAGAAGGTATTGGTGGTAGATTATGCTCAAGGTATTGACAAAATTTCCTGTCCCATGTGCAGGCACCATTGTGGTCTGAAGTCAAAAGTTTGAAAAAGTGAAAAAAGTTGACTTTTTTCAAATGATTTTTCAAATATTTGTTTCAGATTGTTAGACATTATTAGAATCAAGTAGAGTAAAGAGCATGTTGGGAGGAAGATTTTGGTGTTTAGTTTGTGTGAATTAGACAATCCATTGTTGACTTATGGATGTCTGACTACATTTTTGGGATTTGGGCTCTTCAGGGCACAAAATGTGTTGTCAGCCATAAGTGGGTGTAAAAAAATTTTTTTCCAATTTTTTCCATACACAGATGCTAGAAGGACATTGTGGGTAGATGATGTGCATGTGATAGATTGAGGCAGTCATGTGTTTTAACCTGGGCCACCATGGGGTCAAATATGAAAAATGTGAAAAAATTGTTGTTTTTTTTTTTGAGAGGGGTCTGGGTACATGTGTGGGTAAATTAGAATGGTTTAAATGTTATTTCAGTGTGATATTTGCATGATTGGTGATGAAGCATGCAATTTGCTCTGGATAAATATCAAGTTTGTGAAATTCTGATGTGGCAAAGTGACACAATTGGGATTTTTGTACAGCATGGTCAGGGATCATTTTGAGGTGTTGTAAAATGAAAACATTGAGGGCATATGATGATAAGTGTGTTACTTTGGTTATGTTGGATGATAGTTGAAGAGTACATGTTGGGGTGTTGGATGGATGAGTGCATTTGACTTGAGTGCATTCCATACAATGCATGATGACCTCTGAAGATGGCTCAAATGGGCTGAAAAATGGATTTTGATAGAGTGATGGGTTAAGAAAAGTTGGAATTTTTTTCTGATGGATCATGATTTCCTTTTGGTGGTAGTTTGACAAAGTCATTATGACTAGCTTGGTGGTATTTGTTTGCAGATTGATCATGTTTAAAATTTTCAGAAATGCAAACAATTTTTTTGGTTCCTGCCAATTAGGCAGTTTTTTTAGCAGAGGGGAATCCTGGGAATTCCTGAGATTCCCATGACATCACTGGTGCATTATGGGTAGCAGGGATTTCCCTTGGACCCAGAGATCAAATCACCATTGCATGTGAATAACAAGTCGCACGCAGTAATAAATAGTAAAAAGGTTCAAATCACCGCGAGATCTCGCAAGATCTATTGTTTTTCTCAGGTGTCCAAAAAGTCACCCAAAACCAGACCCTTGGAAAAAGAAATTCACCATCAGTTTGGCATTTATTTGACAAAAACATGTTACAAGAATTACAAGTACAAGGCGCGGCAAGCAACGTACTCGTAGCGACGTACTCGTCACCATAGAAACGGCTGAACATATCAAGCCTCGTGCACATGGGGTGCGTCGTGCCTGGTGTCCACGTGACGTCAACAGACGCTGCGTCGTCGTTTACGACGCAACGTCATTGACGTTAATTCAGACGTAGAGCCTGACACGTCACATATGAATCAGACCTGCTTCACACCGGATGCGCCACACTCAACAAGTCACGTGCCACAAAATCTTGCATTGAAGCATGTTGGAACACAAAAGCGCACGGCACACACAGTGTGAATCAGGCCCATATCACTGGACGCGTCAGGACACAGTGGCACCATCTCCAAGCCCGCTTCACACTGTGTCAAACGCTGAAATGACGCAGCGCCCTCTGGCGTATCCAGGGCGGCAGCGCACGACGCACCCCGCGCGCACGGCGCGAGCGTCCCCACCTCAGCGTCGGCGACGCGACGTCGGGAGCGGAAGACGCTCTGGAAATGTCGCGATCATCAAGCGGAAAAAATTGGCTTCAATTGAGAAAATGCAGCGGAGGGGCGCTCTCCAGGGGGTCCAACGTCCAAGGCTTTGATTTCAGGGGGAAAAGGGATCAAACGACCGCAGAGACAAAGACTCGGCTTTCGTGTGAGTATCCAGAAACCATTCACCAGGAACCCCAAAACGTCGGTGCACCCTTTGAGGGTTTCAAGGCTTCAACCGAGCCTCAGGCTCCCCTCCCTTCGGGCCCAGAGTCTGAATCTCGGGCAGCTGGGTTCAGATACCCCGTGGGTTGGGCTCACCCTCCCTGACCCCTCCTCTGTGTTGGGGTCAAGGTCCCTTTGGCCTGAGGTCTGCTTCCCTTGTTGGTTGGGGGTCTAATTTTCCCAAGGGCTTGGGGGTCCAGCTTCGGGGGGGGGGTTCTTTGTGTGTTGGGGTCCAGGTCCCCTGCACATGGGTTCCGGATTTAGGTCACACCCCCCTTGGGGGAAATCTGGACACCCCAACCCCTGACCCGAGCTCCTCAACCCAGGGCTGCTGGATCCTGGACCCTTGGACCCTGGACCCCCAGGGACCCTGGACCCCTGGGGACCCTGGACCCCTGGACTGACTGGAGACCCTGGACTGACTGGAGACCCTGGACCCCCAGGACCTGGATGCCCTGGACCCCCCAAGACCCTGGACCCCCAGGACCTGGACCCCCAGGACCTGGACCCCCCGGCACCCTGGACCACTAGGGACCCTGGACCCCCCTGGCCCCTGGACCGACTGGAGACGCCCTCCACACAAAAAGCACCATTCACAGAAAGAAACGCGGAAGAACAGAGTCAGAGCTGGAGGAGTCACACCATCCAAGAGACAGACAGACGCCAAGTGGGTACCGCACTGTACCCACCCAATTCAAATTTCAAAATTGCAGAGAAATTCATTCGACGTAGCAGAGGTTCCAACACAGCGAGTTTCGTGTGCGCTGGACACACAGCAATTCAGAGTTCGAAACAGCGGGCAGCGAAGCGTTTTTGTGAAGGAAAATTCTTCAGTT
>JAAUXT010075667.1_pt1 | contig 10616 bp, 12 predicted proteins | sample 7278171 | NCBI WGS metagenome assembly JAAUXT01 (sample SAMN14350112, study PRJNA611818) | marine sediment metagenome | isolation source: surface marine sediment (1.8m) | place: French Polynesia: Moorea | collected 2018-08 | reverse complement strand
GGTCAAGAAAGGAGTTGTGTGATTGAACAGGAACCTTTTTGTGGGGTGAGAACCCATTTCTGCCACGATGCGAGTTCGGACGACATGTTTAGAGATCGCAGAGTTGTAGAAGCAAGTATTTGCCTGTCACTTCAACGACTGCGACTGCTGCCCGGCATGTCAGTCCCACTGACGAGTATGGGTCTGACAATGCAAAGAAGCTTCCAATGGATGAAGTGTGCGTGTTTTGGTTCTCCACTGCGCATGATGTGCAAAATAATGAACAGTGACCAAATGCAGGTCCTTTTGAAGTGTGTCTTCAGTGTGCTTCATCGTGGAGATGTCTCTCGAAGTTTCCCTCTGACATATTTGAGGAACTTGACTTCACCTCATTGAAAATTCTTCACGCGCTTTTGTTCTGAATTCACATCACAGACGTCTTGTAGATCTTTGGCAGGCTACCTGTCCTGTTTGGATGCTGTCTTCACAATATCACCATTGTGGTTTTGCCCTGAAGGCTGCAGAAGTCTCAACTAAGACCGAAAGAAATGCTCAAAGGAAGAAAAGAAACAAGAAAAGACAATTTGGACGGTCGCTCAATGAGGATGCTCTGTTGCGAGGCTCGACACATTGAGGCAGGGAAGCACACGCACGTACATCTGCACACACACGCACGCACCAAACAAACCTGAACCAGCCTGAGCTGACCAAACCATTTTTCAGCCTGATTGGTCTGTTTAGTTTCTCGGACTGACAGTGAGTCACTCGGTGGAATGTTTCCAAACAAGGATAATTTATTCCAAACAGCACCTTTTCCTTGACGCAAATGTGGGTGTGTTTACCGACGAAGTACAAATGTATCCGGTGAGACTGGCCAACTCGACAAACATGATGGCGAATCTCAAGAAACAAACACCAACTGGATTGGCTCCCACGGGGCGCCTTTTAGCGCACACCCATTTCAGACAAGTCCAACCGTGTGGAATTTCGTCACGACTGTAGTCAACCTCTCACTCCTCCGTTGTTTCCTTGCAACAAACTGTCCGAAACTCAAATGGATTTCGTGAAGGTGAATGCGATTTCAAAGTTGCGTCTCAGTCCAAAACATTTTCTGCGCTTACTTTGATCCGCGTGAAGATCTCTGTGCATAAGCAGGTGTTACCTTCTTTTGATTGCCTCTTCAAGGTCAAGAAAGCTAGTACACACTGACCACCATGCGTCCGCCAAATGCACTGCAGCACAGCCGGACTGTGGTAGATCTGGACACCACAAGTTGGTGTGGTGGATCAGGCCCCTGTCAGTTGGTGTGGTGGATCTAGCTCCACCAGTTGGTGTGGTGGATCTGGTGGTGATCCTTTGAAAAGAAAACAATCTCTGCTCTTTTTCGAAGAACTTAACTAACTGAACTTACAACGTGACAGGCGTTGTGTGGCAGTTGTTTATGAGTTGAAAGAATGTGGATTTATCTCAGTTGTGTCACCAAAGTGTGTGACAGCACACTCGTGGGTGTCCGTCCCAAGCAGGTTCTGAAAGGTGCTGGCCCCACCAAATTTGGAACCACTTTGCACGCTTGTCGTTTTCAATGTTGCGCTTTTGTCTAAATTTTTGTGAACTTTCCGTCTCCATTTTGACATATTTTCTTCCTTTGGGTCACAGGGCAGGGCAACAGCAAACATTCAAAACAGATTGAAGAACAGGGTTTTGCGATGAATGTTGGGCCTTTCGTGTACCTGACTGTCAGAGTTTTTGCCTTTTGCACAGACGAATTCAACAGAGATGTTGTTGGAACTTTTTCCTGAGGAACAATTCAATGAATCCTAAGAATCTGAATCACTGGCGTGTGTCTGCCTCAGTGATAGATCTCTCTTCAGTGTGTCGCAGAGACTCTCTGCGCACAGAGCAAAACACACATCCCAGTCCATTTGAGTGCAAGTCACAACCACAACCAGTGACCTGTTCCATAATCCGACTCCCTCTTCAAAGCAAACCTTTTGCCGCAACAATTTTACTGCGGGTTGAGTCGAGTCATATCTGTCCCACCAAAAGCAGTGAATGTGATCACCCACTCTCTGACCTGCCGCACGCAGACAGCAACTTCACTGTCAGACTTCCCCGACACTGATAAAGTGATCCCCGTCACACAATAGCCGCGTGCCAATTGCCTTTACCTGGCTGTGGGTGTTTCACAGTGCTTGTCAGGACGGATCCCACCACACACGGCAGAGTCACGGAGGCGGAGAGAGACAGAGCGCTGGCTCCGGACCATCATTATTTTCTCACTCCGGGAACGACCCGTCCACAGCAGTCTGACTCCGGGACCACAGGGTCGCTGTGCCACGAGGATATGATCAGGATATCTGTCAATCGTTGGAATTTACTCTTTTGAAACGGAATACGTTTGCTCAGGTAAGTACATCAAGTTCTTCAGCCCGTTTTGGGGCGCGTCGTATTCTGTGCGTGATGTGGCCAAAACTTGAAAACTTGATTGTGTGGGGTTTTCGTTCATTTTGGCCTTGGAGGGAAGCAAGGTACGCTCGTCCACCACAGGCATTTTGGAATTCTTGTGACAAAAAGTGGTCAAGGAACAGAGTTTTGATCTCGAAAAAAATGATATTGCAAATCTCAGCTTGTTGTGTTTGTGTCATCAAGTCCACGGGGACATAGATCAAGTCAACAAGTTGTCCAGACATTATCTGTTCCCAGCTGGATTGGGACACAATAAACTTGAAATATATGGGTCCCCAGAACCCACAAACCTGGTGCTCACTGATTTACACGGGAGAGCCGGCAGTTCTTGCTTTCATCACTGAAAGAGCAAGTGAGGTTTTTCAAAAGGTGGCGACCTTGATCCCATAAATCCCCGTCCGAGATGTGTCCTTGCACCCACGTACAGGGACACGAGCTACATGTAGCATCTATGGATATGCTGCATTCATCAACCTTTTTACACATCTTCCATGTCATACATGGTATGTCAGGCCGTTTCTTGAATGCACAAAGCGTTAAATGCTGAAACCATACACTACGTCAACACTATGCACACATGGCAGTTGAAATAGTAGGCTTTTCAATCTAATGTACTCCTATTACGGTTACACAGAGGAACAGCCATTCACAAGAGATTTGCACAGGGAAAAGGGCACTTCTTGATCGGTGAGAGTGAAAAGTTCCCGCTCACAAACAAAAAGCCATTTTTGGCACCATATGCCACAAGTTTACAACCTTTTACTCGACCAGCCACGAAAAACAACCTTGAAACAACTTTGTCCGTTTACACAATTGAAAGTGGTGGAACAAATCCTGAATTTATTTTCCATGGTTGGAAGTGGGCACAATAAAAGCTACAACATGAAAGGGATACCACACAAAAGTAACAATACTTGTGATCTGATGCAAAAGCATGGAAATGCGCTTCGGGCCAAATATGTACACACACCAACACAGTACACTCTCCGCATAAACGTGAAGATCCGCCTTTCTGCAGTCACATGACCACAACATGTGGAGCATTCTCAGTCTGGATCCCCAGGTTCGCTTTTTGCTGCACCACGTCGTGTTTGGTTTTGTCACTTTTATTGTCGTCCGCCACTCACTTTAAACATCATAAACGTGGAGAGCTGTTTGAAGAGTCCTGTACTTATCTCCTTTATGAAGCACATTCACTCAAGTATTGTTCATTATTTCATATCTCGACGACTTTTATCAATGGTGCTCTAATTTGTTTTGTCTACGATCTCTGTGACGGAATTCTGTGCACAACGTGGAGTTTGTGGAATGCCATACTGAGAGTCTGGCTTTTCAGGAATTTTTTCCAAGCAGACATCGTGGTCATCACATTGGCTGAGTTTGATTTCTCTAATCAAATTCATCCTCACGCAACATTGCTTGATCTTTCTGAAATGTCTTTTTTTTTTGTTCTCCGAAGGCAAAGACTCTGTCGTGACAGCTGAGTCTTGTCCACCGGCTTTTCAGTTTGATTCCCCTGATCCGTTTTCGCGCTTTTTGACATTTCTGCAGAGCAATGTGACGGGAATTTGGTATTTGAGATGAGAGACAAGCGTAATGAGACGCATGTGTGGCTGAAGAAAGGAGCCAAATCGCGTGATCTGGACAGAGCCTCGTGCATGAATTTCGTGTTGTGTCTTCTCCTGCAGTAACAGACAGCTGAGTTTCTGTGCTTGTGTGCACTTTTCTTGCCGCACATACTTTTGGGCGGAAATGAACTGAAAGATTTGTCTCGTTACTCTGTGTCTGCGGAATGTGAAACATGTGCACATGTGTGACTGTTCAAACGTGTCCTCTTCCTTGACAAGCTTTTGGCAAAGAAGTGACACAAACAACTTTCAGCAGAGACCACAGGCCAACACTCTGCTGTTCTCCGGGCAGGGAACTGGGCCGGGGACTTTGACATTCTGACGTTAAAATCGCCTTGTAACGTCATGTGGTGGAACTTGTGGAGCCTGACAAGACAACAGGTGCAAGAGTTTGAGGTTGCATGGTTGTTCCACCGTGAAGTCTCTGAACCAAGCATCCCACTTCAGCTGAGTAAAATTTCTGCACGTCTTCCCCCATTTTGAGCACGTGATCAACCCTTTTCTGCGTGATGCAGAACAAAAATCACCCGGAGAAAGGCTTTGAGATACTCGTGTTCGTTTGGCGTAAACAACCTGTTTTTGCTGTTGGACGGGGGCCATTTCGAAACCCGTGGTGTCCAAAGTCAGGGCTCAGCGATGTGACATCCTCACACATCAATTTTGCATTTCCCAGCAACTATGCGTTTTATGGCCAGCATGGGACTGGTTTCAGCCGTCATGCAGCAGACCAGAAAATGACCATGCTTTTCACGCATACCTGGATTGCCGTGATGGCCCTCCATCAAAGTGACCGGTTGATCTCTGCACACGAGCTGACGGACCTTGAGATTGACACCGGGACCCAAGCGTGAACACCCGTTCTCGAGCGTTGGAAACTCTTGCCTTTTATCGCACACATCTTTGCCCATCGCAAACAATCCATGTTTTCTGCAATGATCAAGAAAATAAAAACCAAGTGTCAACAGAAAAGACCGGACAAAAAACAGCAGCAATGCCAGAGAGGACGATCTGGGAGCCAAACAATTTTGGTTTGTTGATTGCCGGTGTATCTATTTCCAAGTCCACTGAAGAGGCACCTCCTCACTGCATGGAGGTTAGATCCTGGAGATCCACAAAACAAAGGAAAGAGGAGAACTTTTGGTTCATTCTGTGAAAACGTTTTTTACGCGCTGCATCATGCCTCCCTCAGTGATAATCGACTCACCTGAGCTACTGCGCGTGAAAGTTTTGTTCATGAAGACGCCTCAGACAGGTGTTCATGCTGCCCATGCGATGACAGCGCATGAATCTGGATCCGGGTCACAGCTGATTCACCCCCTCCCCGCAGGGTTCCGATCCAGTTTATCTGAAAAGCAAGGGCGCAGATCTCGGTGCAAATTCAGGTCAAGCAGGGATCCGTGAAAATGATTCTGACCTGAAAGGACTCAGATCCTCGGGATTTAGGTGCCAATTTTTGTCAAAATGTGTGAGATTCTACATGTACGCACCTGATGAAGCTGGATTTGAAATTGCTTGCAGCGCATGACACGTTCGGGTGCGTATTTCCCTGTAGAGTCTCGTAGAGAGAACAACAGAAACAACAACGGAAATGTGTTCACGTGAAAACAATTGAAAGACTGGATTGTTGTAATTGTTCGAAATTTACTGCCCTTTCTGGCTGAACAGGTCCAAAGATTCTGATTTCCAAAAGGTCATCTGAAGATTCCAAATTGCGAAAGATCAGTGCGGGTCTACCTCAAAAAAGCCAACAGGAACCGACTCGTTCATTTCCCTCATGTCATCGCATTTTTGAGTTCACCTCACATTTTTCAGGCTTCATCATCAGTGAGTAATGTTGTTGTGAGCATTCCCAATCACACCTTCGCTTCATTTTTGAGTAACTCACTCTTTGGCACTTTCAATTTTGCACCATCACTTGGATTCTGACCTGGAGCGAGGGTGTGTGTCACCAGAAGTGACTGACTCAGTGATTCTGCGATGCAATCCACAAACATGTTGATTGTTTCCATGACACCTGCGCACTTGTCAGATCCGGAGATCCGTCAGACTGTGGAGCGTCCGCTGTTTCATCTGATTTATTGTGTTGTGTTCCACTCGTGTTATCTTCTTTGGTTTTATTTTTGCTCTGTGACAGATGAAGGTCAGACCCACTTGGCACTTGAGGATCCTCTTCTGCAGCATTCACCGTGTCAACCAATGCGTAACAAAGCGTGAATGTGAGTGGGATGCGGCGCGGCATCCGAAGCGCTGAGCGCACTTTGTGAATGACAACGGCTTCACCCTTCCAACGCATCAATGGGGAAAAGCACAACACATATTTCACACCCCCAATCCCACAAATTTTCTGCCACGTATCTACAGAAAGAAAATTGTTTCGCTGCTGCCTGCCAAAAATGTTGGAAATAATGGACAAGGCTTCCCATGCATATTTTTGCTTGCTTTCGAAATAGAGTGGAAAATTGAAATGAGAAAGAAAACCTTCCGTGGTTTCAACGCAAGCAGTGAAAGAAAGTGTTATTTCTTCCTGACAGTCGATCACCAGCATGAAGAACCTTTATCCATACTGCTGATACAGTACAGAGTAACTGAGGCAGTGCGCACAACCAACTTGCGGAACAGTTTGGTCCGGAACACAGTTTTCATCACCGGGGCATTTCCAGTCCGGTGGAATCAAAAGCAGCGCATCCCAAAAATCCTGTGGCTTTGAAGCTGTTTACAGTGAGTCAGCTTATCTATCACCAACTTACGCAGAAGATTCACCCCCGGATTACATGTTTCCCCTTTTAGCACCCCTGCGGTAACCTAATCCGGCAGACTGGGGAGCTGCCAGACTCAAGATCCGGCCCGATCGGCCGAGCTCGGATCCCGCTCGGCTCTCTCCGCCGGGTTCAGCAGCTGCTACCTCAGCCAGGCTCCACCGGCCTTTCCACCCCGAGGTATCCACCAAAATCACAGCATCACTCCTGCGAATTTCGGGGCGCTTTAATCATACTTCTGATGGGTATTTAACCCACAGAGTAATCGGTAGAAGTAGTCAGACTAGTCAGACGACATCGGATTAAACACACCGTGGATTTGTAACGAGTTCCGGACAGAGTTAGAAGGTAAAACTTGTTCTGTTTGAAGTGAATCTAACTTACACCGGTACAACATTAGCATGCAGCTTCACGGTGTTTTCTCGGCTTGTGTGTGTGTGTGTGTTTGATTTCCTGGATGTTGAATGCACTCTTGAAGGATCGTGTGTGTGCGGGAGCTTGATGCTCAGGATCCTTGGCCCGATCCTTGTGAAAGTAGGTTGGATGTTTTTCGATTGCTTCTCATTGCCAAAAGTTTGGGCTCCGAAGTTATCATGATCCTTGATGTTCGTTGGTGAAAAGAAAATACACCGGCAGATCCGTTCATTGCGTGGTCACATTGGTGTTTTCACATGATGATCTGAAAAGTTTGTCCAATTCGATGACAGATCAATGATCGGCTGTACTCGTCAGAGTTTCAAAGCCAGTGGAGACACACCACTGATTTCAGTCACTTGTCATTCACAAGCACACGGGTCATTGCTTGTGGTTGATTCTTCATTTTATCACATTTCCTGGACGCAGAGTTGAACCCGTGCGGTTTGCGGGGAGGTTGAACACAAATGACGAATTAATATTATTATTTGAAACCCTGGGGACGATTTCATGCAAGCAACCGCGAAACTTTGGGTGAAATTAGAGAAGACAACAGCCAGTCTTGTGACAAAATTTGCTCTGTTGTTTGGAGTGTTCCTTCGACATTGTGGCCAAGCTCGAAGGACTTTACCCTTGCCAAACTTGCAGGCGACTGAAACAAAATTGGGAACAGCAGCGCATGGAATTATTTGTGGGGACAAAAACACTCGGAATTGTCGTTGTGGCGAAAAAAGCAACGCTCAACACTGATGACGCCCCCATCAGACTTCACTGCAAGAGTGTCAACTGGAACAGGATCTGCAAAGAAACGAAATATTTCCCAACTTCAATTGCAGCCGGTGTAACGAAAAAGATTTCACGCAATCAACTCAGTGAACTCAGCATGAGTAAAACGTCAGCTGGAATCACAACGCAATGCAGTGCGTGTTCAAGAAAACCAGATCTGCGCGTTCAGTGGGTGAACCTCCACTCGTACGTTCGTTTGCTGTGGCACAAAATTTCCAAATGTTGCAAATCCTGATTCGAATCTTATGACCTGATGAAATCTGAACACATACACATACGTACACATGAGCGCACACGGGGACACACGAACACACACGTACACACGCACACACACACACATACACACACATACACACACACACACACACACACCATCCCATCTTGTGTTTTGTTCGCGTGTCAACCAGAGGGTTGACCGTGAACAATCATACCCTTTTGTTCAGATCCACATACTGGACTTTTCATTTGCTCAAGTGACAGCGGTCACAGTCACCCCGATTCTGAATCCGAAGTCAAATGCTTCAGCGCAAGCGGAAAAACTGCACATCCGACAACTCTGTATGAAAAAGGGAAATCACTCATCGCAGCACTGTCACTGAAGCTTTATTTTTCTTGGGCACATCACAATTCGTGACTTCTCAGTCTCAGATAACAAACAATTGTTGCTTTTTGTGTCAGGGACGAAGGACCGCACGTTGTGTCTCTGCTACAAGTGGGTTGAGGTGCCACGCCCACTTCTGTAACCATAAACAGTGGGCCCGTCTTGGAGGGTACAACCAGATTTGTCAAAATTAGGTCATTACCGAGGTTGTGCGAATCTATATCCAATATCTGATTTTTCGACTTGAAAAATCGCACTCGGTCGCGTTTGTACACGTACTTGTAGTAGTTGAGGCCAGTGAACTTATTCACGACCGAGCAGTTGGTGAGAGACCTGTCTGGTCCACAGAGCTTGATACTATTTGTACATGGAACTTTGTGGTCTGGTCCAAACGAATTTTTGTGTTGGGGTCGCGCACAGTGCAAAAACATATTAAGACGCGTACCTTTGGTGCACAGAAGAAATCAGAGGGACATAAGTTGTTTTCAGGTGATTCGAGGAGGTTGCGCTGTTGAAGGGACATGAATGAAAATTGAGCCACCCAAACAGGGTGACCAAAACAAATCACTTACAGGCAGCATCCACCAAAAGTTTGTATGAAGCAGTTTCATAGTGAAGACAAATTTCAAATTTGGACCTTCAGGTCTTTTTGAATTTGTGTGGGTCAAGGATAATATATGAGTGAGGAATTTGTCAAGTTTGAATTTTCAACTTTTTGTGGGCCAAGGTTCAAATTTTTGGGGTCACCAAACTTTTGACTTCACTGCACAAAGATTTGTTGTGCTGTGTCCAGAATGACCCCCAATGATAGTTAACACATGTCATGTTTGCAATGATTCCCAATCTTCACTGAGTTATTTGACATCCACGTTGTGTGACCCCCTGTGGGATCACATGACATGGTCTGGGAGAAGTACAATGTTCTGTTGTGTCCAGAATGACCCCCATCCCTCACTGAGTCATCCGACACCCACTTGTTTTGTGACCACATGGACCATGTCATGTGACGTGGGTATTGGTTGGTCGTGGTCACAAGTTGGTCTCGGAATGCATGATCAGTGAAGGACACCAGTTGCTCAAAGGAAAATTTTCTGCAAAAAGTTAATTTCTCGCACCAAAAACACATTGTCTATTTTATTTCTGTCACATCATACCTGCATGACATCACAGCTAGATACGAGGGAGATCCGCAGAGTCCGGTTCATCCCTTTGTCATTTCAAAACAGTTCAGAAAAATAAAACAAAAATAAGTCTGCAAGTACTTTGTATCATGATCTTCATACCTGGAACAAACATCTTGATCAAATGACAATTAAAATCATCAAATTTGTAGTCTAAAAAGTCCTTGTATTCCACAGTTAGCTATTGATTTTGTACAGCAATTAACCTCAGTGCAGAGAAAACAAGGCAAATTTAATAGCTGAAAGGACAATTGATACTAATTTAAATGCTTAATTGCTGAGTATTCAGAGACCATTTAATTTTGATAAATAGTTGAAATGATCTTTGGTACCTTTTCTTTCTGATGGTATGGGTAAATGGGAGTTAAAACCTGAGGAACATACTCAAAATTGGCAACGAATCAGACTTTTTGTATCTCCCTTGTACAAGGTGGGAATGGTCACAGTCAGAACCGACCTAGAGGCCATACAAGTTGTAAACACAGGATACCAAGTTGGAATGAATTCAAATCTGCACTAAGATTTCATAGACCCAAGCTATTTTTAGGTGATTTGAGGAGCTTGGTCCGATTTGTGAGCTTTTGGAAAAAGCAAGCCAAATTGGAGCAAGTGAAATCAAAGCACCTATAGGCAGCATCTTCCAAAAGTATGTCTACAGCAGTTTCATGGTCAAGATGAGGGTTGATTTGGGATCCTTTGGGCTCTTTTGGTTCATTTTGGGTTGGGGATAATGCGCAAGGAAGGAATTTGTCAAATTTGAATTTTTGGGTTTCTGAGGTCAAAAAGGTCAAATTTGGAAGTACAG
>JAAUXT010064829.1_pt1 | contig 10616 bp, 13 predicted proteins | sample 7278171 | NCBI WGS metagenome assembly JAAUXT01 (sample SAMN14350112, study PRJNA611818) | marine sediment metagenome | isolation source: surface marine sediment (1.8m) | place: French Polynesia: Moorea | collected 2018-08 | reverse complement strand
TTGGGGTGTTGGATGGTTGAGTGCATTTGAGTCCAGTGCATTCTGTGTAGTGTGTGATGACCTCTGAAGATGGCTCAAATGGGCTGAAAATGGATTTTGATGGACTGATGGGTTGTGAAAAGTTGGAAATTTTTTTGACAGATCGCAAAATCCTCTATGTTGTAGTTAGGCAAAGTCATCACAACTACCTTGGTGGTGTTCATTTGTAAATCAATCACATTTAATTTTTTGAAATTGCATTTCTAAATTATGAGAAATTGCTATTGCTTGATATTGCTTGATATTGCTTGATATTGATATTGCTGAATCTACTCATACAGGCTTTGCTTGATTTTGGTGCAAATATAAGAAAAAGTTCCAGGGAGTAAGTTGGTAAGTTGGGTAAGTTGGTAAGTTGCAGCACCTGGTGTTGATAACAAACCACAACCAACCAACCAACATCACCCAATTATTGCTCAGCATTCGAATTTTAGAATTGTTGTTCAAATCACCACAGCCTTGACAGAGGTATCTTTTGGCTGTAAAAACATACATATAAAATCAAAAAATTGTTCTTTTGACACTTCATGCATCAACTACAGCTCAAAAGTGAATGAAAAAAACACACATGACTAAAATCAAACAAATAAAACACTTTCAAACTGGCATTCACACATTCTGCCTCTTGATGCCTGCAGGTGATTTTTCACCACCATACATTACACAATGTTTGGTTCAAATCACCTAAAAACCCCGTGGTGACTCGTCCAATACCTGTGTGATTGTGAAGCTGGTGCACAAGAACAAAAGTGACAAACAAAACCAGGTTCCACATACACATTGACCCCAGGTTACACCAGGCAAAAACGCAACTCGCACAATTTACAAACCAATACCAAAAATAAAACGGGCACACATGGACTTCAGCACGAAGAATTTCAATGCTTCAGCACAAAGAACACGAATTTTTTGTGTGTGGTGCACAAAAATGTGAGAACAAGAGAGGACAGTACAATTGAATAATGTGTATTGTCATCGATCTCTTTTGGCCAGTGTTCTTTATGTCAATTCTTTTCCCCTTTTTTCTGTGGAATATTTGATGAAATCTTTCCTTCACATTCACTTGTAAAGTTTTGACTTGTCAAGAATTTTTCAACCAAAGCAGACGTGAAGATTCTTGCAGCATTTAGATTTTGTAAAGCAGAGCTGTGGACATCTGTGTTCAAACAACTATTCCACAAAAACTTTCGACAGTGTTGGTGATTTGTTCCGTTTGCCAAATCTGCTTGCCATTTTCAGAGAAAGCGTCTCTTTGTGGAACTGGAACCAAAAAATACCAATATCATGTCTTTCTAATCTTGGACGGACGTCTGCGTGCAGACTTGAACGGACTTGGGACTTCAGCAGAACGAAGAAAAAAATTGTCTTCCGTGCTGAGGTTCAGCCCTTTCACACAAATTTCTCAAAGAGTTAGTGTGTGTTGCTTTCGTTTTTGGTTACATGGCACTGAAACATTGAACACAGAAGCGAAAACTGAAGAAGAACGAACCTCGACCGAGGAGCACGGCGCCTACGACGCATGCGGCGACGACGACACAGACGAGAGCCGCGACCACCAGCAGACGACGCCTCTGTGCAGATCCACCCGACGCTCCTGGCTTCCGGACCAGAGCGCCGCCGCTGCCGAGGCTGTCGTTGCTGCTTAGGCTACTGCAGACGCTCCCGGAGTCACTCGGTAGGCTCTGAGCCGAGGGATACGCCTTCCAGAACGGAGCCCGCAGCCCTGGGTCCTTCTGGAGCCCGAGCTCTGAGCCAACAACACTGTAGCCGTAGACAGGGTGCGTCAACTGAAAAGAGAAAGGAATTGCGCCTTGGAAAGTGAAGGGGAAAAGCTCAAAATATAAAACTGTCTGTTTCATCCGAAAGTTCAGAAAATTTGCAAATGAATATATAGCAACGCAATTGATAACGAAAGTTGAACTGCACCTGAGGAATAGACAGGCGTTGGTCGCTGCGCTGACCCGCTTCGCTCTCCTTGCAGTTGGACACAGACATGTCGAGATGCTGGCTGCGATCGCAGTGTGAGCCGCTTCCACGCTGCTGAGAACCTGAACCCAAAAGCAACTTTACAAAGGAGCACGCATGCAAGACACATAGGCGGATGGACACCACGCTCTGGTTGCGCTTCCTTCCTTGTGTATGCAATTCGGAGAACAGGTCTGTTTATGGGTTAAAGTGCACTTGTCTAGTAAATCTGTCACAGAGCAGTCTTGAGAATGCTGCGAGAATGTTTGTTGGCGCCAAAAGAACACCGTGAGCACGTCGGGTGTATCTATCTGTGCTTCGAACTGCACCCCTTCAGCAGATGATTGGATTTGAAAATTTTGTTTGTTCCTCACAGTTCAGAGCTGAGAAGCTCGAAAATCCTGAATCGGTAGAGATCCCGATCAGGGCCTGGAAGTGAAGGTGACCCAACAAAGGCAGATCGAGGTTTGGCAGGAGCCCAAACCCAGAAAGAACGAAAGAGCTCGCACCACACTCCTTGGCGCCATTCAGTGATGGAATCGGGCCTCTCCGACGGCCCCTGAATTTTTTCGGTGATTTGAACGGTGACAACATTCGAGTTGCACCAAAGCATCGGAAATCTTTGTGGGTTGCATTTTTTGTCCAAATTTGTGGTTCAATGGTCTGTTTGTTTTGTCTTTGATCTCAAAAAACTCAGGTGTCAAAAATTAAAGACTTGAGAATATTTAAATTGCAGACAATGATTTTTGGACATGTTTTTCTGTTTCTCTTTGTCCTGAGAAAGAAACAATTTGTCAAGGGTTTTTTGGATGATCGTCATCAGAAAGGAGGGGCTTTCACAAGATTTTCTTGTTTTGGGGTTGCTGAACTGAAAAAAGTTTAGTATTTTGCTGCTTTTCTTTGCAAAAAGCGGCTATGTGTCCGTACATTTTGGTGTAGAAGAAAAAAAATTGTGTGGTGTTTTTTGAAATTTTGTTGCAGGCAATGCCCAAGGTTTGACTTGTTTCTTTGTCTTTGCTTGCCGTAAAACCCCGCGTATAAGTTGCACTTTTTTGCACCAGTTTTTGATGTCAAAAATAGGGGTGTGACTTATACGAGGAGACATGCCCTTGAAGTGCCCATCATGATTGGGGAGTATTTTTACTTGAAAGATCAAACATTTTGCTCATAGATATGAACTTTTCTCAATATTGAAAAAAGTAAATACCAATTTGTTTCCTTTGATTCTTTAAAATTACAATGGAAAAAAGGAATTTCAGCTCAAAATACCACACATTTTACTCTTCTTGTGAAACAAACTGAAAATATAAGGAAACAATTTTGGACCAGATTTTTGGGGTCAAACTTTGAGTGCGACTTTTTCGCGGAGTTATACGGTATTTGGGGAAGGGTGGGGGCAAAGTTATCAGGAGCCGGAGGCACAGCAAAAAGAATCCCAACTTTTTCATTGACGTTGGAAGAGGGATGTAGGTGTACATGATTTGCACTGTTCAAAAGTGTTTTGGAAGTTGTCGTTCCTTTTTGGTGGTGTATTTTGAGGCTTTGTGCGAAAAAGAGAGTGGAACGAGCATCTGCTGCCCAGACGCAGATTCGGCAGGTGTAAAAACTTGATTGCACCCACACGAGGGCAAAATGTCTTTGGTGGGAGTTTGAAGGACACTGCAGGATTCTTTTTGACAAATGATTGAGAAGCAATGCCAAGCCTGTCATTTTGAAGCCTTTTTGTTCATGTTTACACGTCACGCTTGTCTGCCATATCTGCCTGAAGTCTTGAAATGTCTGAAGCAAATATAGGCAGTCAAAAGTTTCGGATACCCTCCGCATGGGTTCTTGGTGAGACGAGAAAAGTGTAACAACGTGCGTTGAATATCAATTTATTTGCTGTCAAAAGATGAAAAGGAAATGACACACGTGTATTTCATGTCTGTCACAATGTCTGGAGAAGAGTGGAGAGAAAACGCTGATCCCGCTCTGTACGAGAAGTTATTTCAAGACGTCCTTTCATGACTTCTTTTCCCAAGACTTTCTCGGGAGCTTGAACATACCTGTTAAGAAATCTCCCCGCACAAAAAGTATACTTTGGTACCAAACATCGGCTCGTACGAAAGGTCTCCTGACAACGACAATTTTTCTGTGTCCTCCACTTGTCACTTTTCACATGTGAAATTTGGACTCGTACGCTCGTCCTGTAGGTACGGTGTTTGTTCACGATGAAATCCTGCATTCTCTTGACGTGTATCACCCTGACACCAGAGCTGATCACTTGTATGATGCACCGTGCCACAGGGCTGGTCAAGGACGTGAACAGCAACGGACCTCAGCTTGAGTTGGTACCGTCCCCGACGAGTTTTCTGTTGATCTTCGATTTGCAATCACAAGCATGGAAAAATGTTTTGTTGTTGCCTGCAACCTGTCAAAACATTTTGCACACGTTCATCAGCTGGGTCGGCCTTTCTGCTTTTCGCACTCCAGCTGCATCTGCAGTGTCTACCTGGGCTGCTGGGACAGGGTGTGCATGCCCACACACACACACCTTGGCAACAGGTTGTGGTGCTGCGCCTCTGTGCACGTGTACCTCTGCTTCTTGACGCAGACCCGCTCTTCGAAAAGCTCTCCGAACAGTCGACACAGGTCGTTGCGGAACCTGAAAGAAATCTTGGTAACATGCAGACCCAACAATTTGGAAAACCTGAGGCTGATTCGTGTCGGCTATAGCACCACTTCAGTGGAAGAACCAAGCAAAGACTTTTTTCTTTCGCTCTCATACAAACCCTCCCATTCATGAGTCAACACTCTTCATCAATCATCACGGCACCCCGTCTCTTCTTCTTTATCGTTCTCGTCACGCACACCCACATCTACACATAAGACCCACTGGTCCAGATCGGCGCGCTTACCTGGACCCGCCCACACAGTAGAGTATGAGATTGACCGCAGCGTTCGTCCAGTTCAGCTTCTGACCCAGGTGATAGATGAACATTCCCACGGCGTAACTGCTGGGGTCCTGAAATGAGTACTTATTTCTGAAAGAGGCTTCACGACTTGTCCGTTTGGTAGTTAAGTCTCACACGTCTGTAAGAATCGTTCGCTCAGTGGTGTCTTGGCTGACAAGTTCAGAAGGAACAAGCCAGGACTTTTTGACGAATGTCCCAAAGGACCTTCCGTATTGACGCCCCTCCCGGCGCCGCACGGCGATCATCTCCCCTGCTTTAGCTCCCACAGGGCCCGAACACACAAAACATGGAACGATGGGCGACGCGATTTGGTGTGTTCGGGACCAAAGATAGGGTTGACTTTCGTCTTCAGGAAGCCCTCTCGTGCGCCCATTGTCGTGCACATGTGCTGCAGGAGGAGTCGGTGGAAGGACGATGCCACCGTGTCTCTTGCAATCTTTCATGTCTTTGAATGAGATGCAAAATCAGCAAATTGGATCATGTTCGTTGTACAATATTGAAAGCACTTCAGAGTATTTTGGTTTCTTGATCAAAAAAGGCACTCGCAGGTGGATTTGCGACAACCACCACCTCTGCGTCTCTCCAACAAGCCGTACAACAACGAAATGTTCAGTCAGGAATCAAGCCAAAGCCATTTGCCCCGGTGGCACGTTTCGAGTGGACTCTAACTCAGGCAATTTTTTCCTTTTTTTGGTCGCTTCCTTGTTGTGTGTCTGAACACCTCCCATGCTTGGGTACTCATACAGAAGACCCGCAATATCTATGATCGAGTTGGTGAAATTGCATTGCTTCGGAAAACGAAAGCTGTGGTTTCTATTGTCTGTGGCGTTTTGAACACTCGGTGCCCATGCAAACGTCAGGCTCTCAAGTCGTCAAAACCACTCACAAATGTGGCTTGATTCTCAGACGTAAAATGTGTGAACCGGAACTCCAATTCTCGGTCAGGATTTTGTGCGGACTGTTGTTCATGACGAAGCGGGAAAGAGAAAAAAGGGCAAACGTTCGGCTTGATGCGATAAACCTGCGGTGTCTCCGCCCTGATGCCTGGTGCGATATTGCCAAAAATCAAACAAACAAATAAAACAAAACAAAAACAACAAAAAACATGGGAATCCACATTGCCACGGAGCATCTTTGGCATTCTCATTCCTCTCTCTGAAGGGTGCACATTGAACTTTTTTTTGGATAAATTGAAATGCAGGATCCTTGTAGACTTGTACAAGAAACAGTTAAAACAGTGAATCCCCTTTCTAAAATCCACTCGGGGATAAGTAAGCACCAATTGTGGTTCGGGAGACTTGCAAAACATTTGGTGACAGTCAGTCGACCGACTGCTCCGCTGATAGATGGTGTTAATAACGTTGGCTTCTGCCGAGGGACAGTCTTGGGAAGCAAACAAACGCCGAACAAAATGCGCTGTCAAGCACCTGCCACCTCCAACAGACCTCACCCCTCGTCGTCGTGTGGAGAGCTGTGCATGGAGTTTTGGGAAGAAGTGCCCAGCTTCCTGATTTGATTGAAACAAACAAGAACCAAGCAAACCAAACGCGTGGGTTCCCACGACCAGTTGTGCTGTTCAGGAACAAATCTGTGGTCAGTTCAGTTGTGCGAGAAAAGCGACACTGCAAGCGTTCAAGAGCCACGAAGCCGGAAACTCGTTTCTTGCTGCACGACAAAGCTCGAAACTCTCCACCAAAGATTCCGGAAAAGAGTGAACATTATGTTTCAGAAAAGTACGGACGTCGGTAGGTTCCTCACAGACTGCCGGTTGAAGCAGGAGGTCGGTTCTCTCCGGTCGCCTGCAGCGACGGGGAGCGAGATCCAATTCACAGCCAGAAAGTTACACACTGGCAAAACCCCAAAGGAGTTTGATAGAGATGCGGAAAGTGGAGTCGGCACCGCAAGCACTCCACTACTCCACCATGGCAGGCCCGAGTACCGAGACCAGCGCCCACAAGAGTGCGAGCGATGCCACCACCGACATCTCCATCTCCATTGTGTGACTCGCGGTTGTGTCTCATTGTGAAGACTAATGGCTCAATATTGTGTGAACCAAACGGCTATTGTTTCCCTGCGTACACAGCTCAACCGCGATGTATGTTTTGGGTGCACCAGACACATCACCACCCACTGGTCAGCGGCCACGGAGAAAGCTATCTTGTTGATGTATGGCTGAGAAATTGGTGTTTTCCTTTCAATGTTGGTCAATCTGTTTTGGTGGAGTCCTGGGTTTGAATTATTATTACCTCAATGACACACTCGTGAACGCTCGTACTGCCTTCCCAGTGTTGTTTCTTCAGCAGGGGCCTTGTAGAAAATGCCCCCGGTGGCTGCAGTGCCTTCCAGAATACGCATTCTTCATCACCCAGGTACAAGACGAACCTTTTTGGAACAGAGTACCAAAAGTAGCTGTGTGTCTTATTGATGGGTATGAGATTACATTTAGTTTTTATGTGACCTGATGCAAGAAAACCAAGGCAAAGGTTGGGGTGCGTCTTCTGCTTGGGTGCGACTTGTACACGGGTGAATGCAGTACAATTCAAATGGTATCAAAGTTGAAAAGGTTGAGTACTTCATCTTGTCTGAAACTTTTGCAGAACTTTTATGTTGACAGATCCGTTGAGCTGACTTGGGGTGCTGCCGAGCAAGAAACTTGTGCCCCATTCGAGAATTTGCGAATTGTGTCGTGGTTGGTGTTGCTGACCGCGAAACAATCAATGCTAGAAATAGCTTCAACCCACGCCATTCAGTTCCTATCAGCAGATGCGTGTTTATAAATATTTAATAAAATGGTATATTGGATTGTCAGCCGAGTCCATTGTCTAGCAGCGGTGTCACTCGCATTTCGCTTTGAACTGCGCGGTGCATCAATGTGATCCAGAAGACCATTCAGAAGGCCGTCCTTTTAATTGTGTTGGCCACATCACTGAATGGAGACCACAAGGACATCTTCACCATGCACGTTACAGCACGGAGCAATGGGGAGGTTCAGCAAACACGTCCGGTCCCTTTTCTACGTGCCCCAATTGCCAGATCGGTGACATAGAAACCATTTGGTCACCTCTCGTTGGCTCAGGGAGCAAATTCAGGGTTAATGTGGTGATCTGGGGCAGTGATCTGGCAATTAGACCACGTGAAAATTAAGCATTGTTGAACCTCGTCAATCCCTTTGTACGTGGTTCATCCGAATCTGCGACTTCACACTGGATAGTTCCAGCGGAGATTGGTGGTACCACCCTTGGAAATTTGGAAGAACTACAATCCCTTCAGCTATTCACACAACACATTGAAAGTTGAAAGTCTCACGAGAAAAGACTCCATTGTTGGGAACGCTTCCAAAAAAACCTTGCACTTTTCTCAGCGGGGTTCATAGCTTCTCAGCGTCTGAACCGATACAAGTTGTCAGACGCGGGAGAGAAAAACTTATGCCAGTGTCAAATCAGTAAAAAAATTTGTATTGGCATGACGTGCGTGGTTTTCTTTGGCCTGCTTCGATTCCCAATTTGAACTCGTCAGGACAAAACAATGTCGACAGATGTACAACAGGTTTTCCCAGACTCTGGCTCCCTTGACACGAACTATTTGGCACTCCACTTGCACACTCAGGCGCCAGTTTTGTGTCAAACTGAGAAAATATAGTTTCATCCTCAACCCACGACTCTTGCCTGGATCTGCACAGGTGGCGTCCTGATGCCATTGCACGCACACAAGAGCTGATGTGCGCCCAACACGGAACTCGCAAATGAACCTTCTGCGGGCATTGGCTGACGTGGATGTGGCAGAGACTCGACATAGCAGCTGAACCAGCATGTGAACTCCGTCGCTCATTGAGGCCCACACGGAAACGAACAAACGATTCCGCAAGCAATTTGGGGACCATCCACAAAAATTCGTCTGGACAACTCATTGCGCTCCCTCTTTTGGGTGTTCCTTTTTGTGTGAGTCAGCTCGCTTTTCGCTACCCACAAACTGAACCTCCGCTGTCAACTCAGGATTCGTTTCGAAAAAGCCCACAGCCCATTTACCTGGACCGCCTGACCCCCCAAAAGGGTGTTTTGTGGATCGCTCAGAAGCCACCGTATGACACGTACCTTGTCGTAATTCCAGAAGGTGAAGAGAATGTGGCGGACGTACTGCAGGGACGTGAGCAGCAGGAAGGTGCAGGTGACGAGCAGCAGGGTCCGCGACAGCTGGCGCTCCTTCTCCGCGTCCGCAGGACTCGAGCCCTGACTCACTGAAAAACACAGCACCAGCTCAGTACCACGACAGATGGTGCTTCGCTGAAAAGCACGAAACAGCCTCAGTTCCAATCCAATTCTTGCAATGGCTCGCCGGGGTTGATTCAATCGGGAAAGGAGGGAAATTTGAGTCCATAAACACCCGGAAGGATGTAAAAACCCGCCCACTCGGCAGAACCGTGGGCCCGGTCGTATCGATCAACTTTCAAACTCAACTTGCAGACACAGAGCTAATCGAAAAGAAGGAAAACTGTACCACTGTGAAAACGAGAACCAATCTGTTGTCATCGTTGGTTGTTGGTTGTTGTTGCTTGTTGTTTTTGCACGATTATTGCAAGCAACAAGGCGGATTTGGGACACAGCGTTGGTCAAATGAAATCGTGAAATGTACGAACAGGATTCACGTGTTCGGGCAGTGAGACAAGAAGACACGTTTCAGATTGGCTTCAACGGGACAGAAATGCATAATTTTCTCCAAGTGCTCCTGGGTAGTGTGGACGAACCCAGTCAGCCTTGCATTGTTTTGTTCTGTACCGCCGTGACACCTTGATCTGCACAACTTCCAAACATGGGCACATCCCAGTGATATCCACATGCATAAATAAACAGGCTGTGCGTGTTGTGGTGCCTCACTGTGAGAGGAAGCCTTCTGTCAGCTGATGAAATCTGCCCTTGTTTCTCTCTTCTTACCGTTGGTCCACCGAGACAAGACTTCTCCTCACGAATCATGTTCAGAAGTTTTGATCAATGATGTCTTGTTTTATCCGACGTGTTGGTTGAGGGCCTGGCCTCGGACTGAGGTCACTTGCTTGGTTTCGTCAGGTGTAAAGAAGCCCACAAACGACACACCTCCAGGTCTGCGGACAATTCTGTGTGAATCCTTCAGTCGGAACCGGAAGAAACGCACACAACGTCCACAACATAGTCGGGGACAGAAACCTCACTCTCGGGACAATTCGTCTTCGTTCCCGGCTGTCCTCGCCAGTCGGGGACCTTCACGTGTTGTCCACATGACTCGTCACTATCAACAACGCAAAAGCGAGCCCTGCACTCTGAGAACAGTCACTGGAGGAAAAGAACCACTCTGACAAGTCATCTTCAGAACTTTCAACAGCCCTGTCGTTTGTCTTCGTCCGACCAGAGCATCACCACGCAGCTGGAGGCTGCGCAGGGACATTTTACGAAAAATGACATGCATGTTGATCTCATTCACCAACCCGCATCCCATGCGCACACAATTCATAGAAGTGCGGAAGTTCACTCGCCCTTTTAATGAATTCGTCCCATGGCAGCAGCAAGCGTTAATGTGTTGCAAAAATAGCTCCATGGAGCTCGCGGTGATTTGAGGAAATTTCAGTTGCTCTGATTTGGCTTGCTCTGATTTGGCTTGCTCTGATTTGGCTTGCTCTGATTTGGGTCA
>JAAUXT010007908.1_pt1 | contig 10616 bp, 12 predicted proteins | sample 7278171 | NCBI WGS metagenome assembly JAAUXT01 (sample SAMN14350112, study PRJNA611818) | marine sediment metagenome | isolation source: surface marine sediment (1.8m) | place: French Polynesia: Moorea | collected 2018-08 | reverse complement strand
GATCGTGTTAGAAAATTTTTGAAATGCAAAAAGTGCATTAACAACTTTTTTGTTTCCCAACCGATTTCAACTTTGGTTATATATTCTTGGAGGGTATCACTGGGGGAATCTTTGTGATATGGGTTGGAGACTATCTGAGATGATTTTTGTCACGTTGGTCACGTTTGTCACATTCATTTGTTCCAGTCTATCGGCAAAGTTGCTCTCTAAGAGGTGCGTCAAGAATCCCGCGGTTCAAATCAACCGCGGCGTCCATTTTGGACGTATTTTCTTGTCGTAATATGTGCATCGAGAATCCAGCCTATCGTCAACGGAGACATCCATCATCCTCGTCAAGATATCAATGACACCTTTTACCCATTTGCAAATATTCTGACCTCAGCATGACACAGTCGCTTCTCTTCAGGCCCGTGCAAACTGTTTGTGACATTCGCACAGCTTCATAATGCACCACGGCTTCAAACCAACCAACCCTCAGTTGTTTTCCAAGCGAATGATCGCGTGCAAATTTTTTATGTCTCGGAAATTTCGCGCACGAGCTGCTACTCATCATTTTTAAAGCTGCGGCAATGGCATTTACTGCGTTTCTATGCACTGGGGGAGCGCAATAAGATGCCATCATGAGGGTGGGCGGACGTTTGTTCCCCACAAATGCAGTGTGAGACAATGCCCATTTCAAAGCCATGGAGAATGACTTCTCAGTGCAGCTTTTTGCAATAAACTTGACGCTGATTCTTTACGAGCACATTGCCTTTGCAGTTCTGCTTTGAACTGAATGTGCTGTAACTAGTGGTGGGTGTTTTCCGGCAAACATCATCATGCACGTTCATTGTGATTGTCGTCCTGTTGATGTGGACATCACGAAGGCTCTGCGCTCGGTGCACTCACAAAAATGGTTCTGTCCTGACCCCAAGTGTTTGGAATGCAGAATCTCCGTCTGTAGCAGTCTGGAATCATCAAAAGATTGATCGGTCGCCCCTCAACGGTCGCCCATCCACGCGTGTGAACACACCGTCATCAATAGAACAGCTCACGGGCATGCGACTCAAAGTTTGACGACAACCACTAAACTGGGCGTGTGGAACTGCTGGTCCTGCAGCCAGACAGCTGTGCTGCTCTCTGAAGACCAGCTCAAAGATTCGATTTTGTGAATAGCGAATTTACGCAAGTGCTGGACGGATGACACGCAGCTATTTGACATGACCGTTTTGCAAAGAGATTTTTGCCTTTCACAGTCAATCTTTCCCTGAGCAGGTACTCGTAGATGTTGCTTGTTGATGGGCAACCTGATTTCAAATGATCTATTTGAGTGAATTCTGGGTCTCACCAAGTCAGAAAACGGAAGGATTGGTGTGACCAGCTGACAATACCCTTCATTGCAAACAAAGGATTTCCACAAATTGTTCTCGCGCGCCCCACGAGCTGACCTGCAAGTTTCAAGAAACTGGTGGGGAACAAGGCGGATTCTGTTTGCCATGTTCAGCACGAGCTCCACCGCTGGTCATTTCTCTAAATTAGACGACAGCTCAAATGCAATTACCCGAAACAGATTCTCGCCAACATTTCGCCTGCCGGTATTGGAATTCTATCCTCCATGTCATAACCCATTGCAATTTCTTTGCCTTGTTTCCAACATCCCAGAGAATAACCATCGACAGATATTTTTCTCTGAAAAGAAAATCTGACCATCTCAAGCAACAACCTTCACTGGGGAAACTTATCATATCTCTTGCAGAGATTTGTCCCTTCCAATAAAAGGGCGGCAAATCAAGCAGAAGGCAAGTGCCTGCACTTGAATCGAAAATGTGTAACCAGTGGCAAATGGTTGCCACAAGAAAGCCGAACTAAACTGGACCTTCTCAGAGCACTGATCACATCCAGGGACAAAAGAACCAAAACGCCAAACGTATTCAGCAATCTGGGCAGAACGCTGTCACAACATGAACAGAATTCCCTGCAGAGAGATGCCGGTTTAATCTCCAAATATTGGCGCGGGCCGACCATTGTGAAATTGGGTCACGCACCCTGAATTGTCCCCGTCCCTGGGGACCAATTGCAGCACGAAATCGCTGGCCACGAGACAATGGCTTTGCGGTGGAACGCAACGCGCGTACAGCTGTAATTACTCCCTCTCCGCGCCCTTTTCACATGATATGGTCAGCTGCCTTTATTAAATTACCATATTTGCCATTAACGGGGGTTAAACATGTTAAAGCACACTTTATCAGAATTTAAGTTCGGAGATCGATGAACAAGATGTACTTTATACTGCAAGGATCCCGTGCAAGCGAATCCATTATTTTCAGGGCACATTAATGGTCTTTACCGAGCACTCGGAGGCAATCTCGCTGCCAACGGATTATTCCCTTTTATAACAATCCGTGGATTTACAAGCTACTTGACAACTCGCAATGTTCTCATGGTGCTTGGTCAAGATACCCATCAGCGCCGCATATTGACCAGCGATAATGCAGCTTCAGCCATCATCCAGTTCCCTGCAATATTCATCTCTGATATTGTCCCATCAACGATACACTCCAGACACAAACCTCTCCGCGTAGACCTGAAATCCGAAACAATGCAGACGGCAGCTGCAGAACACAATCTGAGCCGTCGCTGCAATCGCTTTTACTGATGGTAATTTTAGATCTCCAAAGTTTATTATGTTTAAAGAGCTGTGAAAAGGAATGAAAGAAATTTGATTTCTGTGCTTCACAAAATGATGGCTGCGGGAAAACAAGACTGTTCCGCACTTTTTGGTGACCGCAAAAAGCCTGTCGAGTACAGAGCATAGAGTGGATCCAAACCGTTCAGAAAAGCGAACGGATCGTTTTGAGATCAAGGCCAAACTATCCAGACGTTCAAAAAGACAACTTACTCAACCACTCAGCTCCACTTCTGGTGATTGAAAATTCTATTTACAACTTCAGCAACGCATAGAGACACGAAGTAGGCACTGATGTTACGGCAAACGATGCCAATAGGTGCAAGGACTTAATTCATATTTACGGTCCGCAATGTGGGTATCAAGGCTTCTCCCTTTTCCATATCAGATGTGCCTCACTTCTGTGCCAACTCAACAGTGAAACAAAAAGCTGATGGCTCTTCAAACTCAATTCCACAGATCACATCAGAGCACCATTCTGTCATCCACTTGTTTCGGACATCTCATTTTGAACCGTCAAAGGGGTTTGTGCACGCATCTTTCTGTCGGGAAGACGCGACGGACTATGCACGAAGAGAATGCGTGCAACAGCAGTACAAGAATCTCAAATGGCAAGGAGAGGAACATGCCGACACATGTTTGAAGCTGCCGACAACAGGAAGTGCAAGTCTTGTATTGAGACACTCAATCTTTTGTACCTTTTAGCGCAGATTGCGACTTTCCTTCTCTTCTTTCTCCCATCCCGCTGCCAGCTTCTCAGCAATACATTAATTTTAAAGCTACCACTGAGACTGAAAGCTTCAGTACAAACACAGCAGGCATTAGCAATCGCTGTCTTTGTGAGGATTGAACTTTTTATGCTGGGGAATGACTTCAAATGCAATCCCACAAGACCATACTTGCTTGAGCTGTATGGATTTTGTGACGCGGGTTTGTGTGTGTATGAATTAGCCTGACAGCTGTCTGCATACAAATGGAAGTTATTGATGGAACTGAGTTATTGGGAACAAATGAAAACCAGCGTGGTTAATGAGAAGTACAAGTGGCAATATCAACAATCCTGCAGCGCACACCAAATACCTGCAGGTTGCAGATCTGAGTCATTTTGAATGGAAGCCCGCCTTCTTCAAGACAAGACTTCTCATGTCAGCCAGGCACATTCCAGTAGGCAGAGCATTGCAACTCCAAAAGTCTGTCGCAAACAGTTGTTGCTTGCAGCAAGTGAAACTGGCCTGCGGTAGATCTGCGAGTCAGCCCAACGGTCTGTCCTCGTATCGCTTGTCCTTTGTGAGATCACCGAGACCACGCTCATAATATAAAAAAAGGAAGATTCCACAGTTCTTTTGCACCCTAATGGCTTTTGAACCCATTGCAAAAACTTGCCCAAGTGCAAAGAAGGCACTGCAGAATTTCAATGAGCACCTGCAGGGACAGAAGTTTTTGAACCCCAAGGCTCAAGGTGAAACACTGACGACTGACCAAGAAATAAAATTTGATCAATAGTTTATCATACTTTCCTTCATCTGCAAAACAGGATGATCTCAGAGTGAACTTTGTTGCCACCCAAAGGGAGAAGCAGTTCGTCACCTACTGGAAAAAACCTCGCACACGTAACGTCATTGCGATACCACGAAAACTGGGGAATGCAAGAACAGTTTGAAACGTCAAACAAATGACAACGCGTGATGACTCCTCATTCTCGTGCCATATGAAATAGGTGCACGTACAAATGACTGGTCTGAAGGCACACCAGCAGGACCTGTCACAGATACTCTGCCGTCCTTGAGTAATTAGGCAGAACGCTTCTGCAGATGCGACACAAATGGATTAGGACTGTCACAGAGCAGAAGGTATTTGCCTTTGTTTCAAGCTGTCATTTCCACAAACTGCAATCGTTGCCACTTCCCTTGGGCACGACAGGTGATGCAGCCCGCCGTCTCTTTGAACTTTCATTTGCAGAAATCTAATTTCCAATGCGCCATCGCAATGAAAACAGCGATTCCGTACCTGATGGATATTGCCATGCAGCCTCTAATGACATGACGCTGGAATCAAACAGCCGAATGCAGACCTCAGCCGGGATCTGGCTGCTGCTGGGAAGATAGCTCGCGTGATAGCCACACTTCTGTCGAAACTGTGAACCTCACGCACTGCGGTCTGTGACGTGGACCTGCTAAAACTGGCATTTTGGAAATTGTACTTCTGAAATGTTTTTGGGGCGGGGAGATCAAACATTGATTGTTTTCAACGTTAGAAAATCTTCTTTTATTCAACTCCCTGTTCGCCGCAAAAGCCAATTGAAGAGAATAGCTCGAGGAGCTGTGAGCGCAATATTGCCAACAAAACGTGGGGAAGAGCCGCGGGCGGTGTCAGGTGGGCCCAGCGAGGCCGCTGCACCATTAGCAATCAGAACAAATGTGCGCGTGAACTTTGAAAATCACATCAAATCATCACGTCGATCATCGTCAATCTCGGGGAGTAATCAAACGCCCGAGGCTTTCAAAATTTCACTTCTTCCACTCAGTATGTAATCAATCGACACAGCTACGAACGCAACACTAATGTTCGATGTTGTTGATTTTTGTTCGAACGTTCCGTGCAAATAACATTTCAAGTGTTAATTTGAGTATTAACGTCTTACGTAGTGGATAATTTTGTGCGGAAGCCCTGCAGGGTGCTTACAGCAGATATCAATACGTTGCAGCGCAATTACGCACGGATTTCGCTCCTCACGCACGGCTCTGCAGTGGTGTTCATTACCTCTTGCTTTGGAAAGACATTCTCATCGATAGAAAGCAATTTACAATTGATTTCGTATTTGAAATGAAAATTGCTATCATCCATCATTATCAAACTGAATGACTCTCGGTGTTTCCACCTCTCGTGAGCCTCACTGCCCGCTCCGCCGCTCCTTTTTCTCTCGCATTTTGTACCAGACGGAATCATTCCAATCAAGAAGAGAACCAACACCGGCCCGATCAGTCTTTCCTCAGTCGGATGTGGACAACAGCTCTGAGCAGCTCCTGTTTCATCTGTTATGCTTTGACTGTGGAGAAAATCGGTGCCGCTGCTGGCCTCACAGACTCTTGTACTTCCTCTTCTCAAGAGAGACAGACTCCATCATTCACACTGCGAGTAAGACATTCGAACGTGGAAGAACCTCGTATCCTTTTGCCTTGAAGAAACACAAATGGGACAGGCTGCTCTTGGCGAAACGCGGGCAGTCCACACCGAACACGTAGCGATCGATTGTACTCGTACAAAACGATTTTAGTGACAGCGGTTGCACTTCCGAGTACACAGATCCTGACATGAGGCAAGCACGTAAGTTTTGCACTTCCGCTTTTTAACGGTTCTGCAGCTGTATCGAAGCGACCGAGACCCAATCCACATGCAGCTAGATGCTCGAATGGTGATTAAGAGACAACATTTGCAGGATGTTCAATTCGAGTGAAATGAGCTCGTGGCGGATAATGGGATCTGTTTCAGCTGCTGCGTTTACACACGGGCAAATCTCCTCCTCGCTTGCAATGGCGGTGGTACTGTTGCCTGCATGGCGAGTCATCAGAAAAACGTCTTCCCATAAATTACTCTCTTTGACGCGAGACCCTTTTGTTCGTCACCACGACACGCCACGTTCCGCATTCATGGAGCAGACGTGAGCCCGTGGCACAATCAACCTGTCAGTGACGGAGGCCTGGCTTGAGGTGTGTGACAATCTCTAGCATTTGATTTTTTCACTTGTCGTAATTGGGACACGAAGTGACGTTGACGAAGACATCAAATACACGCAACTGTCAAGCAGAAATAATTGCTCGCAGGTACTCACTGCCAATTATCATCAACCTGACTGCTCCATCGTGCGCACATGCACCATACACCACCTCCAATTGACAACGCTTTGTTCCCTGAAACGCCTGGTGCAAGTACCATCATCACCAACGCGAGCACCACTCCAATGACAACAAAATGATTTCCACTTTTTTTCTAAACTTGTTATGCACGCCCACAACAATCGCGAGTCTGATCACAAAAGCATGAATGAAGTTTTCAGGCTGCGATGCAGGCTGCATCGTGAACACATAAATTATTAGCTAACGGTACACGAGCAGTGGACACAAAAGGTGACTCGACTAGCATTTTTGTCAATAGGCGGATGTGCTCCAGCCAGCTTGTGCACGCACGATCCGCGCCGACCAATCCCCGCATTTCAACGATTCGTGACAAAATTTCGTTACAATTGATAAATGTTTGTAACCTATATTTATCGCTCGTAAGCACTCACGCCGCCCGTAAATGAATTGCACCAGATCCAGCGCCACGTGCCGTCACAAAGGGAGGAGAGAGGGGGCAGAGCGAACAAAACTCAATTGCGCCCACAGTTCCACGAGATCCGCAGCCTCCATGCTTCACTGTGGATCCGTTTCTGGATCTGCTGTCTGGGCCTGATGCAAACTTGATGACAATGTTCATTTTCCTTCATTAAATGATATCGATCGACAACCACAATTACACCGTGGACGAAAAAACCGCCTTCCCAAAGCTGAAGCGTACCAACACATTCCCACTCGACACGAAGTTGAGGTCGGCTTTGAGGGCAGCCCACTGCTTGACCAACTTCTAACAAACCAAGACGTCTGCACACATGCACGCACACATAAGGTCCAAAAATCAGTCAAAATGACAGTGCCGAGAAAAGAAGTCGACACAAGTTTCCTTGTCTGTCTCATGGACAATCTGCAGAGGCATTTTACTCGTAAAGTTCTGAATGATTCATCCTCGAGTTGAATGCAGTGACAGAAACAGAAACGCACTACCCGCAGCTTGGTCGGTGGCAATAAACATTATTGCTCCGTGTTATTATCTTTACAAAATTTACAACTTCAAAATGGAGCTCTCGTGGTCGTTACACCGACTGGATCTTCATCAACGTTCCACGGGATCTTTTCTAAATTTGACAAGAATGCGCACGCATTTTTGAATCAGGCTGAAGGCACGCGCTCGACACTCCTCATTTGTGATTCAGAAAAAAAAAATCTGAGGCATTTTTGGACAAGTTGGTTTCAAAAAAAGTTCGTCGCTGGGGAGGTGTCCACGAACTTTCTCAATTGTGGTCAAAAATGAACAGGGAATAATTTCCTTGCACTTGCGAAAAAAGTTGGTGAATGCCCGTCCCCAGTCCCAAGACACCTCACTGCGCTGAAGAGTCGTGTCCAAATTCACTTGTTCAGAGGTTGGCTCAGAAGCTCGGCTTTTCAAATACAAATCAATTTCCATCAATTCTACACAGCGTATTCAGGGAGGTGAAGTTAAAACTGGTTCCAAGAACATCTGCAGTGTCACCAACTCGCAGGCACTTGTGGAAGCCTGACATGAAAAGCAATGAATCCACTTCGTTTCATGGGCGACAAAATTTATGGCTTCTATAAAAATTTCCATTTGATGTAATGCACAAGTGGCACGGAGGAAGCAAAACAACAGGCGCATGTTTGAAAGAGGCAACTGTTATCGGGCCCTTGAACAATGAATTAATGCTTCAACCTGTCACAGTGAATACTGAACACCAATTCATTTAAACTATTTACAAAGGACAAAATTCACAAACATATGCTGCTTTTTCACCTTGGGAGACCTTCTTCCTTTCGTGGAAAAGGCAGAATTTTTGTTTGCCTTTACGAGTAATTACGGCCCTCCCTGCAGATAAAAGCGAGCAGCGCACGAGCAGCGATAAGCAAGGGATGACTTCACTCAAGAAGTATCCAGCTTAAATCACAGAAGCAAATCGGCCCAATGAAAAGGCACTGGCAAGAAGATGGAAGGGCTTTAACCATCACCCTTTCAGAGCTCAAGTTTGATGGATCTGATGCTGCACTGATGGATCCGGGCTTGCTGTGGGAAGGCAACTGTAGAGAAGGGGCCGCGTACCTTTCCTGTGCTGTAATTCTGAGGCGTGGATCAGAAAGGAATGTTCTCGCAGGAAACAACTCTTACCAAGCGACTGCGATGCTCAATGCGCCTTGTGTTTTGTCAACGGAGAACACATCAAACAATTCATCAGTGACTTGGGAGAAACGTAAAAGGGATCGCGTCCAGCACTGTGATTTCACCATGCGGTCACCAGAAACAGTCTTGTTCTTGATCCTCTCACCGAGCCTGCCGCGCACAGCGTCGAAGCGCCGCAAGAAGAGAGGAACTTGAGCAAGTGAAATTGTTAAGGAGAGGAGTGAAATGAAGGGGAAATGTAATTTTAGAGCCGTCGAACAGTCAAGTGAAGGCTGTTGTGGCATAATCAGCTTGCCAACGCCTCTGTGGTGACGAAGGTCATCCTGGCAGAATGGCGCTGCTGCTGAGCTGCAGTGGGGCTCCTATTTTGCGAACAATTACTCGCACATTACGTCAGGCAAAATCCTCCTTTATTTATGACATTTAATTTAAAATTATTCATCAACACACGCAACCTCGCTGGCAAGAGATCCCGGGAAACTTTTTCACAGTGAGCTATTGGAAAGAGTGAAAAGGTTCCTATTTTTGGCGTCAGCGGCGAAGAACACTGTTGACCAGTCTGCGATACCGTACAGGGACAAAACCACAGTTCCGCCTGTCGCAAACAAATCCCCCAGAATTATCCCCATCAATGAAAGGGGCATCTACCAGTATTGGTCCTGCAGAACTACACTCACCACTAAATCCTCCCACAGAACCGTTTGCAGTTCCCAAATCAAAGTTTACAGTCATCCGAGGGTCTAATTTGCCTACCAGTCCTCAATCTCTTCCTTTTTTCTCTCTCCCCCTCTGCGTGCGACTGACTGGTCCCAGTCCTTACGCGACCACAAATATGACATGATCAATACAGTGGAACCAGTACTCAGAGTATCACGACCACAATCACGGTTGTCTGCAAGACTTGCCCACAGACACCGACTTTGTGCCGTGAGCGTTGGTGTCACCTCCTGCAGCTTCGTGAACTTCACGGTCAGCAGCCCCAAAAGGGTCCACAACTGCATCAGTTATCAGACAGTGAGTCAATTAATATTTACTCGCACAAGCATTGAACTGCTGCAGACTTCTGCAGGCATTGCAGTAATCCCGCCGAGGCAGACGACACTGTGCTAATCACAATGATGTATTGGCATTTTCGCTCAGCAATAGACAAGACTTCGGCGTGGCACCAACAAAGGATCCCATTTTGTACTATCATCGCAATCTCTTCAATAGAATGGTATCAATGCTTGAACAGACATCGCTTTTTCTGGCCATAAATCGATCGGCATAACAAAATGTTCCTCCTGAAAAGTCGGCAAAGGGATCTGTATTTGGAGTGCAATCAATTTCAAGTCGCACAGAAAGGCATTCAGAGTCAGGAAGACGGTGTGTGATGAGCACAACGGGTCTTCATTCTCCTAGCCCCAATTTATGATCACGGCGATGGGGCACGAATGAAGGAAAAGTCGTCATTTGATTCTACAACAAAAACTGTTTGCGCTCGTACGATGGTACAACCGCCAAAATACTCGCTTCACGGTGATGTCTGATTGGTACAAATCATTTCCATTTCAGGGTCAACCGAAAAAAGGGCAAGAGATCACTTGGTTCGCGCGCATCACCGCACGAGCATACGACTCGTACTCGTATGAGTACAAACCCACTGAACGGGCAGATTCCTTCCGGTGCACGCAAAATTAGGAAACAAGAATGCCTTTCAGTGTTGTGACGTGCATCAGAAACAAAAGTTTATCAGTCCTCTGACCAGTCGCATGTGCAAAGGGACCCGCCACACCGCCTTCAGAGAAGCTTACGAGAGCAAGTCAGACGAAGAAAAAAAAAAGGCGCCGTATACGTAGTTTGGAATTTATATTTCCTTCTTTTGGCATTGACAGTGCCCCATGTGAATATAAATGAACCACATCAGGCTGCTTTCCTTCTCCTATCACCCATCTTCATTTGAACTTTT
>JAAUXT010145418.1_pt1 | contig 10618 bp, 12 predicted proteins | sample 7278171 | NCBI WGS metagenome assembly JAAUXT01 (sample SAMN14350112, study PRJNA611818) | marine sediment metagenome | isolation source: surface marine sediment (1.8m) | place: French Polynesia: Moorea | collected 2018-08 | reverse complement strand
GATATCCATGCTCATACTTTTACTTATACATCTATAGTCACATGTATATCTACATCTACACCTATATCTATATTCATCGTTATATGATTATTCATACACATACACTGACACACACACATACTCATAATTTTACACATACTCTTATTCATAGTTTTATTTTTACTCAGACTATAATTGACACTCTTAATTATATATATATATCTATATATATATATATATATATATATATGTGTGTGTGTGTGAATGTGTGCTTGGTGTGAGTGAGTGTGTGTGCCACAGTAGAGGTGGCAGTCCATCCATATGAAGTGCATTTTTTTGGTATGGATGAGGCAGTTGTGCCCAAGGAGCTCGGGGTTCAAATAGTTTGTCAGCCCTTCCTCTGGAAAAAAGGTGAAACTTGCTTCCACACTGTGATTCCATGAATTGGGGTATTTGCTCAGGTTCTTGGCTGTTTCAAACAGGTGGAGAGGAAAGAAATGCACATCCTGTTTGGTTTATGTTGGCATACGCTTGACCGATTCCATGAATTCTTGTTTTGAAGAAACACTGGCCTGTAACAACTCATGGTTCCCTGGTTGTTTGCCATACCTAAACATATCTGCCATGGCGTTGATCCGACCCTCTCAGAAAGTTTTTTCTTCAGCACCATGTTTTTTTATTCTTTGCGCATTTTCTCCCACACATTTCTTTGAAGTTGTAAACAGGCGCGTCCCCAGAGGGTGCCTCTCTTGTCCCTTCCGGGATGTATCATTGGTGTCTTGATGTGGGCTACTGTCATTTTTCCACATGTTTGAACTGTTCAGGGAACCACTGAAGCAAGGTACAAGCAAGTGAGATGTCCTTCTGTAATGCAAGAGACAAGGGATGGCGTGAACAAGGGGAGCGTTCAGCAGACCAGACACCAATGTCGTAAGGGTCCACCCACTTTTGGTCGAGAAAGGAGTTGTGGGATTGAACAGGAACCATTTTTGCAGTGAGTGAACTCACTTCTACCATAATGAGGTCACGTACGAGAGGCTCTGTGACGGCAGCATGGTAGAAACACGGATTCAGCTCCGGATTGAAGGCGCGGGTGCTCAGTCTGTTTTGGGAAGCGTTCGATTTGCAGAAATTCAGCGCGAATCCGAATCCCAGTTTGGTTTCACCTGAGCGACACACCTTCTGAGTTGGTTTTCTTTTTGGCTTGGATTTGTTGGGTAGATTGGTGATATGGACCAGGTGGCACACAAGTTATCATCCATGTTGATGTATTGTTGATTTGCTGCACCTTTGGTACAATTGACGGCAGGTGGCATCATCTCACGCACAAAAAGAATGGCACAGGGGGGCTATCTGGAGGATCGAGGCTGAAGGATTTCTTTTGCTGGGTTTCACTTCAAATTCAGTGGCTGTACACACGTGGCATATCTCGTTTTTAGCACAACCACCAACTTTGTAATCACTGCCTCAAACCAAACTGTGATTATGTGATGCACCCCTTGACTCCAAGAGAAAAACAACAAAAATGGCATTCTGGATCCAAGCACTCAGTATTTGAAACCAAAAGCAAGAAGCAGAATGGGGATAGCCACCAGCAGATCAAGCTTCCTGGGTCATGTGTCACCAAAATAGGTGAGGCAGGAACGCAATGCACAGGACGGAAACATATTTCTACGAGGCGGCCTCACAAAATTTTGCAAATGTGCCAAAAGAAATATGATATTGTCAATTTTTTTTCCATTTCTTGGCCATCTGTTGCATTGATGTGGGGCTGTCATCACACACATTTGCACGACAGTGTGGTCACTATGACCTACTTTATGAGGGGCATATCTGGTGCGCTGTTGACCAGTTGTGCGACATCTTGGTTTGGACGAGCAGCACACAGTTTCTGATGTGAAAAATGGCTGCTTTGAAGAGAGAACAATGCCTGACAATCAAAATTCTTCATGGCATGAATATGGCAGCCAAGCAGATCCACACAAGGTTGGTCAATGTCCACAACCAATGGGCTTATTTGCTGTCTTCAGTGCACCAGTGGGTCAACCATTTCGCAGCCGGCGAAGTCAACGTCCGTGACAGAGCGCGTTCTGGTCGCCTGACCAAGCTCACTCCTGCTTTGCTGAACCAACTGGTTGGGATTCTGAGACGTGACCCATGTTCAAGTCTGGCAACCCTTGCCCAAGAGCTGCAAGTGAGTGTTGGCATGGTGCACAGGGCTCTCAAAAAGCAGCTGCATTGGAAGAAGAGACCCGCCCATTGGGTGCCTCACTACCTCACCTATGTGCAGCGCAACTGCCGGGTCCTTTGCTGTCACACTCTTCGGCATCTCAAAGCTGCCAACTGTGATTTCCTGCATTCCATCATCACCATGGATGAAAGTTGGTTTTTTGCTATGACCCAGCATCACGTCAAGCGAGCAGTGAATGGGTGGCACCTGGTGCTGAATGCCCACACATCCCCAGGCTGGAGAGAGCCACTGTGAAGATTATGATGTCCATGTTTTGGGACTCAGATGGTGTGATCATGAGAGAGTTCATCCCTCAAGGCCAAGGAATCACTGCTCGAGTCCATCCGCGTCTCTTGTGCAAGCTGTGTGAGAAGCTATGCCAACATCATCCTGCATGTTGGGCCCATCAAAATTGGCATTTGCAGCAGGATAACGCACCAGCGAACTGTGCCCAGCTGGTCCAAGATCACCTGTGTTGGCACCACACCAACCAAGTTCTCCACCCTGGATACAGCCCAGATCTTGCCCCTTGGCAGGGACACACCCTCTGCTTGACTGTGGACTGACAGTAACCCCTGGTACTCACAAACATTCACACAAGTGCAAACTTTGACTCTGATCCTGTAGAAAAGTTGTGATCTCAAAACTGGAACTGTGTGCGCGTCGCACAAACCGGTAGACTTTGCTCAAACGTCCAAATTGCCCAACCTTTCAGTGCTTGGAAAATGTACTTACCCTGAATAAAAGTACTAGTCACATTCATGTCTTCTTCCTTAGCATCTCCAGTGCCTTCAAAAAAAAAAACACATGTGGTTGATGATGGAGGCATTCAGGGAGTGTTTCAGGTGTTGTGAGTTTTGAACAGGAAAACAATTTGAGCATTTAAATTGAAATTTTGGGTTCAAAATAGTCTGCGAAGAGACGTTCGTGGTGACAAATTCAGAACAGGGCATGATGGAAAAATTGTGAAACCTTATCCGTATTTTTGTTTGCACGAGAGCATGTTCAGAGCAGAGTATCCTTTCAGCTCCAAAACAAATGGACATTTTGCACGCATTAATCTAGACACACACAACAATTCAGTTTCCCACTGTCATTTCCAGCAGTGGTTACAACTGAACTCCCGGGTTCAGAAAGGCAAGGAAGTCTTATAAGTGAGACTTGACCTGCTGGTTTGACCCAAGGAACATGTTGCAATGTTGCAATGGTTTCTGTTGTCGGAGTGTCAGAAAGCCCTGGTTGTCAAAAATGCACGGAGGGTTTTTCCACTCGGACGATTGTCAAGTGAAAACTGCCCAAAGACCAGGTTCAAAAGGTCAACCTATGTGCTTTGTCACCATGGTCTGAAGGGCACACCATTCAGGTCCAATGACAGTTTGAACGATTTTCACAAAAAAAGAATTGCAAAAACAGCGAAGTAAAACAGCACTACAACTCTGTCTGTAAGTGAAGAAGTTTGTTTCAAAGCTTTGTGAAGAAAGTCTGTTGTCAATTCTCTGTACAGACAAGACAAAACCTTGTCTTCACAAAATTATGCAAAGACAAATACCTGTTGGCATTATCCACTAGGATTTTCAGTCTATACAAGTCATCACAAGTTTTCCTTCAGAGAAACATCATTGAAATGGGTTCATCATTTTGTCAGGTACTTTGGCACGAACCACAACAACACAATCACTGTCACAACAGGGAGGTTTCGCAAAACAGCGCACGATCGCGAGCGTGAACGTAAGGCTAACATTTTGACCACAAACACTATATTTTTGTAAGGAACATACTTCCTCTAGTTCAACAAGTGATACCCATTCAACCCATACACTTGCCAAAAAATTCTTACCTGTACAAATCTTTTAAGGAGCAAAGATATCCTGAAACAGAGCTAGGTTTTTACTTTGACTTGAAAGTCTAAATCCCAAGCCAAGTTTGAGCATAGAACTGCAAATTTTGCCTGGAAGCATGGAATTTAGCATTGTCATGAATGCAGCTACGCCCACGTTTGTGCGTGAGTTTGCGAAACCTCCCTAATGAGGAAATATATTTTAGCGCTTGCCCCAATCATGTGCGTCACCAAAAACTATTTTCTTGGAGTGAAACAAAGAATATTTACCTCACACTTGAAAGTCTTTTGCAACAATTTATCCACAAATGTGAACACGATTAATTTGCCAAGATCCTTAAGAATTATTTTGAAATGTTAACAATTTCAACAGCAAACATTGGGCTACATAGAAAGTTGCAGGTAAGGTCTTCACACAAATTTTGTCTGTTGAACAACAGTTTTTGGAGCTGCATATAAATCATAATCCTTTCCTTGGAACTTCTTGCACATTGAAACAGAACAGTGATTTGACATCAATGATGGAGCCATGAAAGAAATAATCATGCAGTATCTCATTATATATATTTCATGTGAAGAAAACATATCACAACACCAAAGAACCAGATTTCATTCAACAATCCAGGCACTACTCATGTTTGGACAACAGTGATGCCCCAACTTGCTTCATAAGGGTGTTCAATGAAGTCCCTCAAATCAACAGGAACAGCACATCATTTCTTAGTTTTGGTACAGTACAATTGTGCACAGATATTTTACTTTACAACCTTGCCACGCCACTGTGGCTTCAAACAAGCTGTGATGAAACATTTACACCCAGTGTGGTCTGTTCAGAAAGGAACATGAGCGTTTCAGTGCAACAAAATGTGTTGTTTGCAGTTTGCAAACAAATGCGTCATCATTCTGCAGTGATGTCCAACAACATTTGTGACAGTTTCAGTCACATCAAATCAGGTGCTGAGGCATCTGTGCTGAATCACCCAACCAAACAATTTGAACAAAGAATATCAAGGCATTCGTCCTCTCAAATGGTGTTTTTCTTGTCAACAATATTCAGGGCATTCAATTTGCTGTTCATCAAGTACCTTCCAGATGCAAGAATCGAGAGAGAATGACAAAAGTCCTCCTTCTGCAGAAAGGATGGGCAAAAATAGTCTTTTCTTTTGGTCCTTTCACAGCAAAAACTGATGCCATTTTGGTTTTGTGTGCAAGACCTGCAATGTTTCCTGAAAAAAACCAAGCATATTTCAAGTTTCTGGTCAAATGCAGCACAAAATTATTGAGTACTCACTTGAAATGTTCCTGTACCAATGATAGCACAATCAGAACAGAATGTCATTGTCTCCCTTTGTTTTGACAACAGAAAGGGCAGATACCAAAGTTTTGTTTTCAGTGTGGCCAAACAAGTCAAAATACATTTGTGTTTAATGTAAACAATGTTCAAGGAGCAATGTTTACATGTTATGGTATTACCATCCCAAGAGCCACTTACACATTGAGTGATGTATATGCAGTTACAAAATGACAATGAAAGAAGCTTTGTCCATGTACATTGGGAACTCATTTACAAGACTGTACACAATTTGAATGCCCATTACATGTCAAATGCCCACACTACTTTTGTGTGCCATGGAAATACAAATGTGATGGGAAATGGGACTGCCTACAAGGTCATGATGAAACTTCAAATTGTTCTGTAAGAGTGTGTCACAATATGTTGCAGTGCAAAATGTCATCCCTTTTCATACATCTCAATGATATACGCAATGGTGTCTTTGACTGTCATTTCAGGAATAATGGAGTTCAATGTGGTGCTTTGTATACAATCTGTTCAGATGGCTGTTCTTGCCTGCATTTTGCTGTTTGGTGTGAGAACGTAACATTCCAGGCAGAATGAATCCTAGCAACTTTCTGAGAGAAGTGCCATAAATTTTGACAACAAATTATGTCTATTTCTTTGATGAGTATTTCAAATGTAGTGTCTTGGATACCTTCAAGCATTGCTTCGCTTGTTTCTGTGTTTTTCTAAGAACCTCTTCATGGACTTGTTGTGGACTGTTGGGTTTGTTTTGCCACTGAATTCTGTCATCAACGCAAATTGTAGTTTCAGTGTTTCTACAGAAACAAAGAACATAATCTGTAACTGTTGCATGAAATAAAATTTGACAACAAATCCCAGTTTTGGTGATGTCAAAATTGAAAAGCTACGCACCAGGCCAATCGACCTCCCCAGCAACAGAATGGCTTGACTAAAAATTGCATTTTTTTCAAATAGGTCGGCACTTTCTTGCCGAGTGCAAACATTTTTGACACGATGATGCCCTCAACATCTCAGCACCGAAACACCTGCCGAAGGTTTAGGACAGGCCAAAATGCTTTGTTGTCCCGCTCCCCCAAACACAATTGTCCTTTGCTCCGTAATTTCGACACGATCTTTGACATTCCAACAGTACGAGCGCAAACAGTGCTTGGGCCTCCTCCATGTGCAAAAAAGTTGTCAGAATTACAAGGACGAAAACACCTCAATGCCCTGTTCCATTCGAGTATAAAAGACCCTGATTGGTTTTCAAAGTCCACATCAGAAGCTCGTACCAATTTGGTGTACTCTGTTTTGCAACCTTTGGAGGCGTTGAAAATTAACACTGCACGGAACTTCACGGGGTGATGGAGAATTGGCTGATACCGTATGCCTGATGCAGAGTCCTGAGCGGAGCACAGTGGCCTGGGGTGGTTCCAGGATCTGAATAGAGAGGTTTCTATGCGACCCGTGCGAACCGCCCAGTGCCATTTTACGTCTGGTGCAAAACCACTTTGCCAGGTGTGCTTTCGCCACTGCTGTTTCAGGACAAAAATAGCTTGTCTTGACAAACTTTCTACACGCTATTACGTTTATGGTGGTCTGCCACAAATGGATCTTGACTTTGAAGAAGAAATTCGGTCAGAAACTAAGGAAAGGCTCAATTTTGGAAACTGTCCTCCCACGTAATTTTGCACCAGACGCAAAATGGGATCGCAGGGGTGTCCGCACTGGATGCGAAGGAAGCAAACAATGGCCTGCAATGTAACAGAAATGTGTTTTTTTTGGGGGTTTGTCAGGAACTGGGGAGAGGAAGATCACAATCACTCCGAATACACACAAGGACTCTTGTGGCCTGACGAAAAACCCACAACAGCCAATTCTGTTGGTTCAAAAGATAATGACACGAGGGATCAGTCACCACAGCAATGATGCTGGTATGAACAGCCAGGGAAAAAAAGTTTGGCGGTGTTTGCGAATATGGTCTGACTGTGATATCTGCAATGATGTTGCTGACTGTCCTTTCAAGGATGATTAAGTGCAGTGTGATTTGTTGCATGTTGTCTGTTTACAAGGCTGTGTTTGCTTGAACTATGCAATTTGGTGTGAGAAAACAACAATCAAAACTCTTTGGAAATTAAACTTTGTATCTTTCCACATCACATTCTCAAACCTCAGTGTTCCAGTGGTGGAAACCATGTTGCAGAATCAGGATGCAGTTCACATCAATTTATCTCATAATGCTTTGCCTCCAGTTTGCCTTGAAAGTGGTGCTAGTCAAGCAAATTTAATTGACCTCTCTTACAATAAGATTACTTATATCAAAAGCAACTGTTTCCATGGTCTTTCACAGCTATTTTTGATTGCATTGAGGAACAACTTCATCAGTTATTTGGAATCATTCTCAATCAGAAACATATCAAGCTCATTTTCCATTGATTTGTCTGACAATAATATCACTACTCTATCAAAGTACAGCATAACTAATGCCACAAATGTTGTGTATCTATTGCTTACAAACAACCCCATACTGATTATTGTTACATATGCAATTTCTGTTCAATCAATTGACTTCATTCATGCTTGTCAACACAGTGTTTGTTGTAATCAGATTGCAAATCAATGCACTTCCAGTTTTGTTGAACCATGCAGGGCCTTGCTTCCCACTTTAACTTTCAAAGTAATTTTTCCCATAGTGTTTGTATCTGTTTTAGCTTTCAATTTGTTCTCTATCATGACCAACATTTGGACATTGTGGAAACAACACTTGCTTCACAAAAAATATGGAAAAATCAACAAGAGGCTTGCTTGGCCATATAACTTCATTGTTTTATCCATCAATGTGACAGACATCCTTTGTGGGGTTTACCTCCTGATCATTTGGTATGGAGACATGTTGTATAAGAGCTTATTTCCAGCCAAGAAATATGTTTGGACAAACAGCATTCTGTGCTCATTGGCAACAACAGTTGTCCTCATATTCAGTTTGCTGTCTCCTCTTTTGTCTGCATACTTATCAGTGAGTAGGTATGTGGCAGTTAGGTATCCATTTTCTTGGACTTGCAGGTCATTGAAGTTTACATACAGAACTCTGCTTGTCATAGTTAGCTGTACCTTGTCTTTCACAGCAGTTATAGAAACAACACTCCAGTTAGTGTGTGAAACAGCAGTGACAGGTTTGTGTCTCCCTTTTTTGCATCATGAATTTGACTCTTGTCTAGCTGTCACATGTTTAACTCTGTTTGTTGGAGTGTTATTAATTATAGCTCTTATCTTCAATGCAGCAGTTCATTTCATCATCATTGTTACTCTCAAGGGGTCCAGACAAATTGCTTCAAGTAATTTTTCAACAATGTACAATGTGTTACTACAATTTATTTTGTTGAGCATTTCATCTGCAATATCTTGGATACCTTCAAGCCTTATTTTCTCAGTGTCTCTGTTTTCTTCAAGACCACCATATGAACTTCAAGTTTTGACAGTTGGACTGATTTTGCCCCTGAACTCTATCATAAACCCAATGGTTGTTTCAGTGTTTCTGTTGAGACAAGGAACAAAATCGGTGCCTGTTTCATGAAAGGGAACACCATGTTGTCCCTTGACCTTCAGTGGCAATCGTCCTTTTCCTTATGACAGTAACAGGGATGAAAATGTTTTGCTTGGTCATAGGTAACAATTGCTATAATAAATAACAATACGCGTATCATTGTTTTCAAAATTGTGCCGGATTGCAACAATAAACAGTGTATATATACTCTACAGCTCATTTGCCTGTGTTTTGTGTCTGGGCATGTGCCTTTGTGTGTGTGTGTGTGTGTGTGTGTGTGTGTGTGTGTCTGAATGTGTGTTTGTGTGTGTGTCTGAATGTGTGCTTGCCTGTGAGTGAGTGTGTGTGCGCCGCAGTAGAAGTCGCAATCGCTGGGAGCTCGGGGTTCAAAGTTTTGCTTCCACACTCCTATTCAGTGAACTGGGGCTTTCGCTCAGGTTCATGAGTGTGTTCAAACAGATGGAGAGGAAACAAATGCTCATACTGCTTGGTTTGTATTGGCATGGTGCTGGACGATAATTGGTTGTTTTGACGAAACACACTCCACGAAGTAAAGGTGTGATTGGTTCTCAAACAGTTCACCTCACGTGGACATGTGCCATGGCAGACACTTTTGATTCGTCCCTCTGAGAAATTCAATGAATTCACACCCTGTTTTCCAGTATCCTCCGCTATTATGTCAGCTGCATTTTTGGACCTTCAAATCAGGACACTCCCCAGGCCAGACCTCTGGATCAATTCGTGAATGCACGCGTGGCTTGATCTAAGCTGCTGTCATTTTTCCACATGTTTGACAACTACAAGAGCAAGGTGCAAGAAAGTGTGTTGCAAGGGCAGTGGGGAGCTCCAGGTGGGGAATTCCTTGAATCTTTGTGTGAAAATGTGTGTGTGCTTTCTTGCATTGAGGCTTAGTGCATTTTTAACAGGGGGAGAATATATGTCCTAATATGACCAGCAGTGTGGTGTACACCCCTCCAATATTTGCAACTGAACAGTCCAAGACCAGGCACGTACTTGTGACCAAAAACAATGTAACATGACACAAATTGATCGTGTCAGGTATCTATTCCATCTGACATTCAGTTTTCATCTTTGCTTCAACACGCACAAAATCTTGGGAAAAGTGATGTCCCCAGCACCACAATTCTTCCCAGGGCTTGATGCCTGTACTGGCAGGTCTGGTCTCTTGTAGTTCTGCTCAGTCGGAGGCGCCTGATGACAGGTGATGAGACAGACACGCGTCGGGTCTGCTGTGAGGAGAAGCGGTGTGGGACAGAGACAGCTTGATGACGGGGCAAGTGACGTTGAGATGGAGGCCACAGCCGAAGAGCCAGTCTCCACCTGCCCCTGTTGTGCGTGTGAGAGAAGCTCACTCCGAGACGGCTGGAGGATGGACTGAGGCACAGGGGCTCATCATGGTGAGGCACATTGGGTGCAGGGCGGGACGGGTCTGGAGAGAGGGTCTCCCATATCTAGTGGTATTTCTGTGTTTTCACAAAGCGTCAGTGAGACAATCACCCAATACCGGACCACCCATAGCGACCGGACCACCCCTCTTCTGGACCCTGTACTGAAGTCAGAAACAAAGCAAATGACCCCAAAGTGTGAGTGTAGAATTTTGAACCAGTTGTCAACAAAAGGCCACAGGAAAATTTGTTCTCACTGATTTAAATTTTCTATGACAAATTTTTAATAAAACTGAAGCAGATTTTTGCATTTTGCTACTTC
>JAAUXT010145846.1_pt1 | contig 10621 bp, 9 predicted proteins | sample 7278171 | NCBI WGS metagenome assembly JAAUXT01 (sample SAMN14350112, study PRJNA611818) | marine sediment metagenome | isolation source: surface marine sediment (1.8m) | place: French Polynesia: Moorea | collected 2018-08 | reverse complement strand
CTTCAGCTGTGATGAGGGTCTTGAAGACATTCACCAGCCACTGTGGATCCAGTGTAATCACATCTCTCAGGACTGGGTCTGGGTAGAAGACCACATCCCCCATTGAGTTGAGAAAGAGAAGAAAAGACTCCAATTCTTCAGGTTTCATGTCAAAGTCTTTCACCAGTTCCTTGACTTCATCAAACCATGCTTTTGATTGTCATCTTGAACTTTGTTCCTCACGTCTGCTTCAATCTTGAGCCACTTCACAGGAGTCATTCTTCCCCAGGTTGGTTGCCCCAGGATGAGCTGCTGCACTCTCTTCTTGAGTGTGTTGAAAACAGTCTCATTGCTCCCTGCATTGTCCACAAAGTACATGTCCTCCTCCAGGACCTTGGGCAGATTGAACTTGTCAAGAGTGTGTTTGACATCCTCCAAAAATTGGGCTTTCTGCATGTGGGTGATCATGTCAACATGTGTGAAAACCAAGATGATCTGGGGGTTCATCTGCTTTTCTTCTTCACTGCTCTTTGCCTTTGCTTCAATTGACCTCAGCCAGTAGCAGAGGAACTCTTCCTGTGTTATAGGAATGCTAATATTTTCTTTCCTCTGTGTTGGAACAACTTTGGATTGCAGATGTTTGCTGGCATCCATTGCAATGATGTTGATGGCATCAGAATCCAGAAACATGTGGTGGGTTGTGTAGAACTCAGTCTGGCCTCCAAAGTCCCACAGCCTCAGAACTCCCTTTGGGTCACCAGTTGGTTCTTCAGAAGCTGATGACATTTTCTCAGCTGCTGCCTTCACTTGGTCAACAAGTTCTTCTCTGACTTCAGCAGCTTCTGCTTTGGAAACAGAATGTGCTCCCTGAATCAGGGCTTTTGTGGAATCTGCTGGCTTTGTGGACATTTCTTGATCTGATTGCAATCTGGCCTTCTTAGGTGCTCTGTGTGGTGCAGTTTCTTCTGTTTTCTGTTGGAGAGCAGTGGATGAACCAGTTTTGGGGACTTGGTCCTTTCTCTGAGCAACTTCCAAGTGAAACAGCCTGGAAAGCTCATCAGGCACCAGCTCACCCTCTGACCACAAAATAGATCCACTTCCAGATTTGTCCAGATCAAACTCATTCCTATGAGCCTCAATGCCATCAGTACTCTCTTCTTCCTTCTGGAACTTCTGTCCCAGCAGCCTTCTGGTGAGGCTGGTCTTCCCAGCTCTGCTGTGACTGATGATGTTGATTCTGGCTCTGTAGCTCGGCTGAACGCCATGACGGCAGGCTTCCACAAATGCTTGTGCCCACAACTCCTTTGCTGTGAAAGAAGAAAAACAAAAAAAGACACATTGAACCGGAGCACTAAAAATGCATTTTTTCATGAGGTCTGCTGGGAGCTACTGAGATTGGCATAAAATAGGCCCATGGGCCTCCCACTGATTTGAACTGATTCTGCTTGCTCATTCCAGTTGCTTTTATCAATCCAGTATCAAAATGTGGCCAGGCATAACATACAAAAATATTTGGTGAGGCTGAGAAAATTTCTGTGGGTTGGCTTGGCAACACATTTTGATGCAAAAACCCAAAAAATCAAAATTTCAGCCTCCTAAAAACCACTGAAAAAATCCATCGTAACAACACCAGACCCACTTGACCTGAAAGCCCCTCCAATATCATGAATATTACATATGGGCACCTTTGATCAAATGTTGCTCATTTTCAAGACACAGCCCAAAATCAAACCCCTTGCACAAAAAATTCAAAAATGTTCCATTTTGTTCTTTTGAGACCTTGGGCATTATTTAGGACCTAAAATACAACAAATTGAGCATTGAGCCCAGAATTTGTGCCAAAATCCTGATCACCACAGGGTGTGCCAGATTTTGCAATTAGATGCCTATAGGAGATTTGGATGGCGAAATACCGCTTGCTTTTGAGCAAGCAGTATTTCGCCATTCAAATTACCTAAAAAACAGGTGGGTCATGATTCAATCAGAATGTTCCAATTTGCAGCAAATGCAACACTATCTTTGGGTGATATTTTTGTTGAAAACATTAGTTTGTACTTCTTGGTGTTTTCTTCTGCAGGAGAAATGGAAATATATAAAGAGAACCACAACAGCCATTTCAGAAGAGAAAAAAAATGCTTGTTGACTGTTTTTGAACTGTTGAGTGTAAATTGCACACTATCATATTACCATTCTGCACTTCCTGACCAGGTTGTTGATCCTGGTCCTTGCTGTCTGTGTGAGTTTTTGTTTCTGCACCGGAAATGAAAACAAAATGTGTTCTGTATGAGAATACATATGGCAAAGAGAGTGTGTAATTCTTTAGGGTTTGTGTTGCCTTTTGGCAAATATCTACATTCTTCTTTCTGTTTGGAAATTTCTGCAAAGGTTCGGCTCTCTGGGGAGCACGTCAGCGATGAGCGTCTCTGTTTGCCTCTTTACCTGTTAAACTCTTTTCTGGGAGCTGTCTTTTCCTTTTTAGTCTCTTCTTTTCGATTTCGATCAACTTCTCCAGTTGCTCGCACTGTTGCATCAATTCTTCAACCTGAAAAATAGCGAATTTTTGTCACAAATGCATATTTCGCAGCATCGGAGGGTTACTTTGTCCAGTTCTGCAACTGGTGGGAATCTCACCTCTGAGTAAGTGGGACTTGGAGTCAAATCTGCTCCTCCTTCTGCCATGCTTTGTATTCAAATTTTCTGCAACTGCAAACACAACAACAGGAGCCTTGGTCAGTGCACAATGGCATTTTGCACTTTGTGCTGTTGATCGAAATCGGTGCTCACTCACAGAGCAGCCAGATCGCAAAGATGTTGAGATTGAAGCGTTCTGCCGATCGTGTTGCAAATTTGTCACTGAATTCCAACGCAGCAAGACAAACTGATAATAATAAACAAAAACTGTAAACTTGACTCAGGAAACTCGTGCAGGACACGAGGAAATGGCTGAACACTAACTTTTAGAACCAAGGATGTTGTAAGAGTTGTCTTCTGCCAATTGCGTACTCGTATTTCTGTGCCAAAACAAAGGAAAAACCAGTTTCACCTGAAATTCTCGCTGCGGTCTTGTACCTTGTGTGCTTCACCTCGTACTGACCGGTACGAAACACTCTGTGAGACATCACAAGACATCAAATCAATTTTTCTCGAGTGCCACCTGTCACTTTGAGATTGACGACCTGTTTGAGAGCTACTTGAGTGAGGGGAGGGGCTCATATCAATATCCAAGATCAATATGAACAGGTAAACACTCGAGTGTAAGTGGATCAGCTCACACTGTCCGTGTGGGCTGTGTTTGATCACCCTTTATTCACACCATATGCCCCGCCATCACACCGCGCAATGTCACACGATTGGGGTTGGTACCCATTCACAATCATGTGACAACGCACCAAGTGCACACAGCTGTACACGTTCCATTTCCATGCACACAGCTTAATGGAAACCCAATGTGCCCTTGGTGTGCGTGATGTGCTGTCAGTGAGGGGCAAAACAAAGCCACTGCAGAACAATTTGACACCAAAGGCCACATCCTCGACACTTGACATTGCAGAGAGCAGACACTTGGTTGGCCCATTGCTGCGTGTTGTAACATGTGTGTACGCTTTCAATACGTTAGTTAAACAGCAAAATCGAACCCTCCCAATATTGAACACTTGCAAGAGTCAAGAAGTAAGACCACTGTTCCTGTTGGAAATATTGAGTAGTCTAAGGTGATTCTCCACCACTCGTTTTAATTCACGACAGAAAGGCTTATTTTGGAAACCACAGGTGATTTATTCATGACCTCCATTTCATCGTAATTGTGTGTGTGCACAATGAGAGTCTTCCTTCACCACCTCTCCTGAAGCTGTCTCTATCTCTATATTATGTCTCTTTCCAAGAATGATTTTCATTGTGTGTTGCATGTCAGTGTGCTGCATATGCAAGGATATCAGGTTTGCTTTTTATATTTCCTTCTCTTGGCATTGACAGTGCCCCGTGTGAATACAAATGAACCACATCAGGCTGCTTTCCTTCTCCCATTACCAATCTTTATGCAAATGCTTGAAAGTATAAAAATACTTCAAGGATTACACTGATGTTAGGGATCTGAAAGAAGAAATTTTGACCTGATGGCTATGAAGGCCAGAAAACTGAAAGTTTAACTGAACTTGAACAATCTCTTTTGTTGATTTGATTTGCATTTCAAGTACTCACAAAACATCATAGTTCAAAAATTAGCCAAATAAAATGTACAAATTGGCCAAAATATGAGATAAAAGGAAGCCTCTTTGGAAAACATCATTGTTTTCTCCTAAATTTACAAAATATTATGCATCCTAGGGGTTGTCTTTCAGAAGCAAACTTTGCCACAGTATCTAAGCTTTCTTTTGATTATATGCCAAGATACACAGAGTGACAAAACTAGCCAAAATACACCCATAGCCAAGCAAATTTTTCTTTATTCCATTTGTGCCCCAAAAGCTATTTTTTATAAGATCAGCAACAAATTTCTTGCTGCTGATTGTTGCATACTGACAGCACCTTTGTTGGAGTGTTGTTTTGGTTTGATAAAATTGAGCAATGGGTATGCCCTTGCAAAAAGAAGGAAATATATAAAGCAAACCTCGTAAGTGTGAGAGAGTCTGTAAGTTGTTTGTGATTTCAACGTTTCAATTATTGTCTGACCAAACAATAATGAGTGCAGGGCAAGCAAATGGAGTTGGAAGAATGTGTGTGTGTGTGCACTTTCACAAATGAAATGCCACAACATATTTTTGCTTTTACCCAAAAGTATGTCTGTTTTTAGGTGATTTTCAAAAGGAATTTACCAACAAATGCCAAAGTTTACCAAAGCAACAACACAACTCCACCAAACATAAAAATCAAACTACCTTGGTAAGAGTACTGATGTACTTCCCAGCACAGAATTCCATGATGAGGAGATGGTGGAAGCTGAGTACTTCCTGTTGCTCTTCTTCTCTTGGGTCATCCTCAGTTCCCATCAGCAAGCCCAGCTTTGGAGCATGCTCTCCAACTTTCTCCAGGATCTCAACCTGACGATTTGGCAGGAAGTTCAAATTTTAATGACCAAAATCAAGACAATATACAGCAATATCAGTTCAAAGCAGATACATTGCTACCACTTGCCTGACTGAAAATCAGGTCCTTGTTTCCTTGTTGAAGTCTCTTCCAGCACAGTTTTCCCAACTTCACCAGTGCTTTGTTGAGCAACACTTTCATTTCAGCATCAGTTTTTTTCCCTGATCTCTGGATTTCCTCCCAGTCTGGGCATCTTTCAACTATTGCAGCAATAACTCCTCTCATGATCTTGGGTAGAGAGACTTTTCATTGGTACAGAACACAGATCATGTGCAACATGATGGGAACCTTCAGGATTCCGTAGTCTTCAGGCCAATGAGAGATGATGTTGCTCTCTGTTGCCATGCTTATCAGGTGTTGACAAGCAATCTCACTTTCCAAGCCTGTGATTTCAGCTTCAATGTCCACATGGGATCTGAGTTCATGAAGGTGGAGTGATGTGAGCAGGATGCAGCAGCCAGGAAATGCATGTTTTGTGATTGCCTCATCAACATCATTGTTTGTTCCTGGAGTATATTCATCATGTCCATCCAGCATCAGGAGAACTTTACAGTGATACTCACCATTGAGTAATTTTGCAAAGTCAGTTTGATTTACATGATTCCTACTCAGGCCCTTGTGTTGCTTTAAAATGATCTCCTCAATTGGTTCATTGTTCTTGACAGATTTGAGAGCAATGTGAAGAACAAAGTCAAACTGTTTGAGGTGCTCTGACTTTCTGTTTGCCCACAGAAGAGCCAGTTGTTTCAGTGATGTTGACTTTCCAACTCCTCCTTGACCTGCAAAAGTGCACAATGCTTTCTTCCAAGCCTATTCCATTAATTTGTAAGGTCAGGACTGAAGATTACATTGCTGGTACTTGGTTGTGTGGCAGAAACATGTTGCAAACAGCTACTGGAAAACATGCATTACCTGTGACAAGAATTATTTCTGTTGCTGTCTTGGTCAAATTGGGGTTGAAAAGTTGAGAAACATCTGACAATGGAGCCGTTTTGATATTGCAAATGCCCCTCATTTTTTGTAGCAAGTTCAGTTGGGTGTAGATTTTCCCCAGTGGAATGTGACTGGGAGTCATTGTCCAGATTTTCCCCTTTGCTGTGCTGAAAGGCTTCTCTCTCAAAGACTGCCTGGTCCATTCCTGAATTTTTTGGATAGATTCCCATCCTGTTTGGAAGAAGTTTGTCTTGCAAAAACAGAATCGTGATAAATACCACAATTTCCACAGAAAGAAAAACAAAAGGCCAGTGATTCAATTGTCAACAGGTGCATTCTTACTTGAGGATGTTGTTCCCTTTGGTTCATTGCCCATTGCCAGGACAAAAGATAGTTGGTTCCAGTTGACCTCGCTCAATCTGGTGTGCAGCAGATTCAATGCATCATTTGAAGACTTTTGCTGCCTTGGCCACAGCTGAAGGAGTTCATAGGCAACTTCATTGATTTGCTTGAAATCAGTCCTTGCTGATTTGACCTGGTTGTTGGTCAGATGCAGAACTTTGATTCCAAGATCAAGCAGTTCAGTATAATTGATGATGTAGGCAGATAAGTTCAGCATTTGAGCATCTGTCAATCCTGAGAAATGGAAGAAAAATTTACTGTTTGTGCAGTATGAACACCCTTTGTGCAGGTTATTCAGCAAGAGAACAACGTTTGACCAAAAAGTTTACCCAAGGAAGCAGTGCCTCCCTGGCTAGGGGACGTGCCTGGAGACGTACCATAAGCCAAATGGTCCAGTTTTCTAGTTTCTGCATAACAAAGAATAAACACTCACCTTTTTGGTTTTGGGCCAAAAACAACAGGAATAACTACCAAGCTGAAAGGTGCAAAATGTCTGCAGACCAAGGAAAAAACGTGAATACGCCAAGAGTAGAAACGTTTTTGGCACGAAAAGAAAGTTGTTGTCCCCTTCAATGGCTGATGGTCGAAAATGAGCTGTCTCTGAACCCAGCAGTTTTCTGCTGGTCCCACCTGCTCTCTCTTGACCCATGTCGGCATCGCTGCTGGGAGCGTCTCTCCGGAAACAGAAGTTAAGGAGGTTACCCATGCCAACGACATCCACCAGATAGAAAGGCAGGAGGACAATAGGGCGTGTGGCGTGGCTGGCCCTGCCTGGTACTATTCACTCAACTTGGTAATGTGTCTCAGTCACCTCAAATCACCTTCCCTTGATGTTTGACACCAGAAATTCTTGTGTGAAATAAACATGGCGAAATGGGAGCTTTTGGCGTCATTTCACGAGAGTGTGTTTGTGTGTGGCACAGAACATAACTTTGTGACAATGACGAGAGCCTGCAAACCTACGGTACTGCAAGGTATAGGTGCGCGTGCGTGTTGTGTGTGTGGTGTGTGTGTGACAAATAGCAAGGAAAACGCAAAGTCGATCAGACACAGATTTACCTGCAAGAATTTTGCCCGTTGATTGCACACCGAACCCACTGCTGGGAGAACCCACAATGTATTGCAGGCAATGTCCACAGTGCCACACTGAGCAATTCAATGTTGCTGCACTTCGGGAACTCACCTTTTGCCTGCATCAAGAATACTGCAACTGGTGCCCTGATGTCTAAGATCACTGGGCACAGGTAAAAATCGAACTTGCCCAATTCGAATAGCGTGAAGAGGTGTAAGACACGGACCATTTTATTGTTTGCAGTTCGATTTTGTGAACTCCGGGATTCTCCACCAGGTGTGTCCTGTGTTTAGTGTCCACACACGCGAAATCATATGACATGGGCAAAGTCATTTACCGGGACATCTCACACAAAAGCTGAATGACAAGCATACACTTCATGCTTAATTTGGACTGTCCCCATCAACACAGATTGGAACAATGAAACATACTTGGCCTTTTGTTTCTCAATGTTTCCAAAATTTCCAAATTTGCAATGATGTTGTCATGTGCCTCCCACTCACTGATTCTGGTGTGACGAAAAGGTGTTGACAATCATTCTATTCTGATAATGAGTGACACAGCCAAAATTTCTGGTCTCCGACTCATTCAATAACCACCTCACAGCCTGACACCCTGCACAGTCTCTCTTGGTATCTTACTCTTGGTACAATACAGACACGCTTCTATCATCCAGGATCTCACTACACCCCACAGCTCTCATCTTAAAACAATGACTCTCCCTTTATTCCTGGGTATTCATACCCATCACCTTCCGTACCAATATTTCATTTGAGTCTGGGTTATTGACACTCACACCATTCGTGTGACATATTTGACCGTTTGTTCTACCGTGGGTCTTTACAGTAGTTTTCAGTGCAATGGAAAGCGAGGCGTCTTGTGTGAAAGAGACGGCACCAAACTGGTCAGTACAATGGGTTGAAGAGACCGTTCCCTCTGTGGAATCAGAACAGCATTGATCAATTATTCTTGTGGTTTTGGTGTGCAGATTTTTCTGTGTTGCTTCTTCTGACAACCTCTTCCATTGTGAGTGTGCGTGTGTGTTCGTGTGTGTGCGTGTGTGCGTGTGTGCGTGGGTGCGTGTGTGCATGGGTGCGTGTGTGTGTGTTGGACTGCAGCTAATTGGGTGGAGGAACAAGTTTTTCTGCAGCAATCCTCCCCTGAACAGGTCAGGGACGCAAGTCGCACACGAAGGACCCAAACGTATGCTGATTCAAGTGTTTTTTTTATCCACCTTGGGGAGGTTCTGCAGAATTCACTGACGTATATCTCTGAAATGAGAGGCCCACGTCACACACAATGGATCCAAATGTGCGCTGATACAAGTGTTTTGTTGATCCGTACAGTTTCTCCTCACCAAGTGGTGGATAATCGCACCGGTGAAGGCAAACAAACAGATCGAGGAAAAATCAATAACAGCTGATCAATAATGTATGATCCAACTGAGTGAACAGTCACATCAATCAACAGTACTGGTGAAGTGTCTTTCTCTTGACAATGTATCAGCCGTGGCTTGTGAACAACATTTGTTCCCGGTCTGGAGGCCTCAGGCGGTTACAACTCTGGCATTGTGGATCCTTCTACTTTTGTTTCGTTTCTTCAGCTGTCCAATTTTTTCAAGAACATCTCCACACAGGTAGTTTCTCCAATGTTTCCACTTTTCTGAGTTGTTCCTCCTTTTCTAAACTGAACATGCCAAACTTTGAGTCAGCTGGAGCCCTGAAAAGGCTTGGTGTCTAATGGCAACTTTCACAGGTCTGTTCAAACAAGCATTGCAGTTTGTTTATTTAAGGGACCTCTTGAACTCAAAGGTAATAAGGTGTTGAGTGGATTGTGAGGAGCTATGCACTCCACAAAGCACCTGTGAGGTAACAAACACATGGTATCATGAAGTGCATAAAAAATTCACAAAAAAATATTTTTTTCTGCATGCACTGCAGCTTGAAAGCAAAACATCTCTCTCCATCATGAAAATCTGGTTTCTTTGCAAAATGGTTTCCTTCTGGTGCAGGGCAAAAACAGATTGGAAGGAAAAAAATTCCCAAATGTTAATTTCTGAAAGAAACAAGGAATTCTCTCAGGGTTGGTCAGGGCACACTCTGAGTGAAAGTGAGTTTGACCAACCCACTGTGCCCTAAGCATCATGGGTTGAAAACTGACCTTCACCCCTTGAGTGGTGGCTGGCCAAAACAAACACTGCATTTTGGCAAGAGTTTGTGTTGTCACCAAAGAGATCACCCATCCCAAGACGAGTGTTTCGCTTATATCATGCACAGTGCACACATATGCTTCATAAATTTGAGTCAAGAGTTGTGGCATTTGCGAATACAGAAACATCATGCACAACCCTCGCCTTCGGCAAAACAATGTTCGTCACAGCAGCGCAATCCTATTGTGAGTGATTTTGCTTGAAACAGATAAACAACAGCGCATGCAGCACTGAACTGGAAATCCAGAAAAATGCATGGGGAATGGACTTTGGTGAAATAGAACACCCAGCAAACAAGCGTATGAAGGGACACAAACACTTTGGACGTGGTTCCCAACGCAAGCCAATAATGGTGACCCTTCAGCACTGATGTTGCCAAGGAAAAAAATCTGCAACGTTGGTGCTTGAGAGATCTTTGTGATCATTATTGATTGGGGACAGCTTGATCTGTTGTGCTCAGTTTCTCTCAGGTGTTCGTCTTTCATAATTAAGAACCAATCCCATCGATGTTTGGATTGAGTTTCAGCCTATTAGGAGGATCAAACTCAAAACAGGGACAAGAAAACCTTTCGTGAATGTCAGCTGATATTTTTGTTTGGTGTCATATTGGTGGAATTCCTGCTCGTTCGTTCTTCCATGTGGTGGAGAATCTCTCTGCTCAAGAGAAACAGGTTGAACTGCAAACCTGCCTGTACCGTGAGGTTTGTGAAACAGATTGAGTCTCCAGGCAACGGTAGTCACGTGTCACGATTTGTGTTCAGAAATCATTGCAACAACACAAATAACAAATGCAAGAAAGAGACAAGAAATCATTGTGATACAGAGGGTTGAAAAGCAGACAACTTGAATCAGGTCACAATGGAAGGAGCCTGCAACCACTGCATGTTTCCACTCACCAAAGCCAAGAGTGAGAAGTACAAAACACAGAGGGGTCTGACCTCTCT
>JAAUXT010131980.1_pt1 | contig 10621 bp, 9 predicted proteins | sample 7278171 | NCBI WGS metagenome assembly JAAUXT01 (sample SAMN14350112, study PRJNA611818) | marine sediment metagenome | isolation source: surface marine sediment (1.8m) | place: French Polynesia: Moorea | collected 2018-08 | reverse complement strand
ATGGGCTTGAATGTGTCCAATCAGCAAATCGCCCACGAACTGGATCTCAACGAGAGTGATGTGCAGGAGATGACGAGCTTACTGCCTCGTGGCGTCGTCGCTCGGCGCCCGGTGGTGCGTTTGGAAGGCGAGGTGGAGTGTGATGAGGTGTATGTGATTGCCGGGCATAAGGGCCGACCAGAGAGTATCCGGGGGCGCAAGGCCCGACGCAATCGGCTCAAGGGTGCCCGCGGACGTGGGACTTTGGCCACGGAGAAGCCGCCGATCTTCGGCATGATACAACGCGGCGGAGAAGTTCGGATCGGGATGCGGGAAAATGTTCAACAACAGACCCTTGCACCGCTCATCCTCACGACCATCACCGCCGGTAGCACTGTCCCTACCGATGAGTACAACCTCTATGAGCGCTTGAGGCAGTGGGGATACGAGCATAAAACGGTTTGTCATAGTCGGGGCGAATACGCCCGGGACGAGGATGGCGACGGGTTTCATGAAGTTCACGTCAACACCCTGGAGGGATTCGGGTCGTTGCTGCGTTCCTGGCTACGTCCTCATCGGGGGATTTCCCAAGAGAAACTACCCCTGTATTTAGGGTTCTTCGAGTTCGTGCATAATGCCAAACGCCGAGGAAAGGCACTGTTGGGTTCGCTGATGGGACTCCTTTTGCAGCCTACAATAGCTCCTCAAAACCCGATATGAGCCAAGCCAAAAACCGGGGAAAGCTTCAGAATCGATTTGGATACCCTAGGTCTAGTACATTTTCGGCCCGTTGTTTAAACTGCGTATCCAGGCGCACCGTTTTCCAATACCGCGTCCGGTGCAGTTGCAAATCCACCGCTTTCAGAATGCGCCGAATGGTACGCGCGCTGATCGCCGGTACAATGCCGTCGGCGACCGCTTGCCGGGCCAGATCTTGGCTTGACCAGTGGGTAATGTGCAAGCCCTTAGCAACCGGTTCCAGACAGGTCAGTTGAACAATGCGCGCGCGCTGCAGAGGGGGAAATCACGAACGGGCCTCCGGGTCGGTTGGGGCGCGCCAGGACGCCTGCCAAGCCCTGGCGTTCATAGCGTTGACAGATCTGACGAACGGTCTGCGGCGTATAATAATGCAACTGTTCGGCCAGCGTTTGAACGCGCTCGCCGGCGGCGATACCCATTACCGTACGGGCACGGCGGACTTGATACCACGGGAGCGCTTGACTGCGGGCAATACGGCGCAATATTGCAACATCACTTGCCTTCAGCTCGAGGTGTTGAGGCAGTCGACTACGCATGGAACACCTTCTTGCTATCTAGAGATCTTCTAAGCATAGTCGGTTCTCGAATTTCGAACTTTATTTATGGCTAGGCACACTAGGGGTGCCGGTGATCCAGAGGGCTTCGAGACTATCTTGATTTTCGTTAAGTTCTGTCTTGACAATGGGTTCCAGTGTAGCCATGATTGCTATTCTCATCCGTCGCCTGGCCCTGAGCCGAGAAAATTGGTATGCAGGAGGTTTTGAAACAGTTTCTAAATCCGCACAAGGAATCCCAGATTACACTTTGAGCTAGGAGAAGGGCATTACCCGGTTTCTGTTAATCTCTATTAGGACTAAAAAGACGTATTTCGGATTATGGATTCTCGAACTGTTGAATTAAGGTACTCACTGAGTAAGCCATGTTTCAACTGACAGATGGTACGCTTGGTTTGGGTAGCCAGCTCTTTCAGTCTCACCCAGATCAGGAGTGCATAGCCGATGTGATTGTGCTGAATCCGCGCCTTGCGACGCTGGCAGCGTTCGAGCCCCGTAACCCGCTTACCTTAGCGGTGCAACTGCTTGGTCTTCCAACGAAAGCCACACGCCTCTTGTGTAGCCTTTGTAGCATCCTGAGCGGGATCGTTGGTCACGGCCCAGTCCGTGCGGTGGGTAAACACCTCAATCCGGAGCAGGCGCACCTTGTGGTCTTTGGGAAAGCCCTTAATTTTAATTCGCTTACCATGGGTCAGCTCGTCGGTGCTCCAGGTCAACGCATCGACACGAGTGTAGGGGTGCTCGCCGCCGGAATCATCCACCTGGCGGTTGTCTTTCAGCGGACAATAGTAAATTTTTTGCGCCGACTCGATAAACCGCATCGGTCCCTGGGTGGCGTACCAGGTATCCATCAGCACCGCCCGAAACGGCAACCGCTTCTGGCACACAACAGTGCTGAGCAAGCACCATGAAAGACGCCGAGCTCCCGCAGGACCTGCTCTTTCGTACCCCGGGGCAAGAAGAAAACCGCCACCCAACTCGATCTGACGGACACACTGGGCACCAGCAAGGACAGCATGTCTTTCTCTCTGCGGCCAAACGACATCGTTCGCATACCGCTCTGGGGCATTTCCAAGACAGCCGGGATAATGTGCCAGATCAGGGAAACATGATTTTTCCTTACCTTGACCGGTTTCATAAACGGCCTGCTTTTTGAATGGCTCCCCTTCAATAGGCGCAACGAGAATGACCACCATTGTCAAGACCGAAGACTACCTGCGCGACGTGGTTACCATCTTATTCGTGCAGCGGGGCATCATCGTCCCAATCATAGCCTTCATCTTTGCAGCCACTCTGGCCGTGGCCTTCTTATGGCCGCCCACTTACGAGGTGGAAGGCGCCGTGCTATTCAAAGGTAAGAAGCCGAAGAAAAGCCCTGAGGCCCTTGAGAACACGGAGATCAAAATGTTCGAAATTTCGACCGAGGACCTGGTCGCAGAGATGAATATTGTCGCCTCCCACGACGTGGCCGAACGGACCATCCTGGCTCTGAACGGCGAGGGTGAACCCTTTGAGGGCGTCGATCAAGATAGCCCGGACAAGAAGGACCACGTGACCAATCTCCAGAAGAGGCTGTCCGCCGAGATCCTGCCCGACTCCAATATCGTGCGCATCGCTCTCTCGGACCGCGACCCTGACCGTGCCCTAACCGTGCTTGGCGTACTTATGAACGAGTACGTGGCCCATCGGGCCGCGCTCAACAGGCCTGAGGAGGCAGTGAATTTTTACGAGAGCCAGGCAGAAAAGTTCCGACAGGCTATGACCGAACTCGAGGACAAGCTCATCGTCATGGCCCAGCGTTTCCAGTCCGCGAATCCGGCTAAGGAGATCGAGAGCAACTTAGCCATCAAGAAAGATTTGGAGCAGCAGCTCAACAAGGTTCGATCAGCCTGGATCGAGAAGCAACTCTACGTGGAGTACCTGGAGAACGCCCTGCAATCGGACGAGATCCAGTTCTTTTTGTCTATCGAGAATCCGTCCATCAATCTACTAGGCGAAAAGCTCCAGACCCTGTTCATCGAACGCGGCAACGTTCAGCGAGCCTACCAACCCGGGAACGAAAAGGTCCGGGCCATGAACAAGCAGATCGAGGACACATACGAATCACTGCTGGCCGAGGTCGAGTCCTACACCGCGAATCAGCGCAACGAGGCGCGCATCCTGGAGGGCAAGACCGCCTCCATTAAGGAGCGCTTGGAGGCCATGGCTAGCAAGAACATTCAACTGCACACCTATTTTATGGAGTCCCGCCGCTTGGAGCGGGAGATGGACCTTTTGAAGCACTCATATGAGACCTTCGCTAAGCGCTTGGAGGAGGCTCGCATCGGCGCCAGCGCTGAGGCAAACAACCTGTTCTCTATCAGCATTATCTCGGCCCCGTCCTACGGCGAGGCCGTGTTCCCCAAAAAGCAGACCCTCATTCCCATTGGGCTCATCGCTGGACTCATCACCGGGTTGTCCCTTGGCTTTTTGAGGGAATACTTCGACCATACTTTCAAGAAGCCTGAGGATATCCAAGAATTTTCTGGCCTGAATCCTCTCTTTTCTATCCCGGATTGGGAGGCTGAATGAATCGTTTCCAACAGATTTTCGTCGAACAGGTGGGGGTTGCGACTGGTCTGGACTATGAGTTCAATAGTGGCAGCTGCTTCAACTATTCTAGCTGGTCCTTTGTAATCATCACCCTGTTAAACGCGGGGTTGGCTGCCCTGCTGATAATCGTCGGGCTGCCTCTGTTCATCGGCATCGGCCTTTTTATCAAGTTCAAGGACGGAGGCCCAGTTCTGTACAGGGGCGCCCGTCTAGGCCTGGGGAAGAAGGTTTTTTACATGTACAAGTTCCGTACCCTGCCCGTCGGGTCGCAAAAAAAGATCGGCAGCTATCTGCTGTGCCCCACCCACGGCCTGGTGACCCCGTTCTTCAAGTTCTTGCGCGACACCCGCTTGGACGAGCTGCCTCAGCTCTTTAACATCTTGGCTGGGGATATGGAGTTCGTGGGCCCCAGGCCCATGCGACCCGAGGTTTACGAGGAGCAGGTCAAGCACATCAGCAACATCGACTGGCGCTTTGCAGTGCGCCCGGGGCTCATCGGCTATTCCCAGCTCTTTACTCCACACTCCTCACCCCAGCGCATCCGCTCGCTGATCGACAATAGGTTCATGCTGAAAAAACGCGGCTACCAAAGTAACCTGATCATCATCGCCTACACCGTATTCATGGTTGCCCGGAATTCGATTATCAGGGGCAGCAATTTCGCATGGCGGGAATTCATGCGCCGCTTCATCCTGCGCACAGGTCACGAGAAGCGCAAACTCGAGCGCTTCAAACCCCAGGAGGCCAAGGTCTTCCTTCGTACTCCCGCCGAGGAGGGCCACGGCTGCCCGGCCAGCTACGACACCGACCGGTCCCTGGAACTGAGCGACATCAACGATCTGTACCTTCGCGTTGTAACCACCGAGGAGTTCAACGAGGGTGAGCACTACCTGCTGCTGGAAAGAACCTGCTTCTGGCGAGGCCGCGAAAAACGCAAACGGGCCCGAGTCTCGGCCACGGTCTTCCGTCGCGAGGAGCTGCGGGGCAACGACCCCCTCTTCGCCTACGTCCTACGCTATTCACCCTGCACTCTCCTCTCCAAGTACATAATCGATCAGTATTTCTTCAACAGGAGCATAATTTAGCGGTGCCGATCAACCCAATTATAGCATGGCACTGACTAGCCCCACCCGCAACTTGTCGCTTTCCGCAGTTCTGGCCATGGTATTAGCAGTGGCGTCGGCCTCGTTCCTGTTGACACCCTGGCCCATCCTCTCGCTTCTGCCGGCCGGGGCCGTGCTCTTCTTCATGGCCATGAGCCGCAGGCCAGAACTGGTCTTCTACGCCTTCGTCTTCCTAGTGCCCTTCGGTGCCTTTCGTCAACTCGGCCCGGTGCGCCTGCACTGGCTCTTCGCCGGGTCCCTCCTGCTCTACGTCTTCTTGCGCCAGCTCAAGCACAAGGAGGTCCCGCCGGCCTTTCGCAGCGGCCTGTGGCTCCTGGTCCTGCCCTTCCTGGCCCTCAACGTACTGGCCACCCTTTTTAGCCCCTACCCGGACACGGCCACAAAGCATCTGATCTTGCTCGCCTTTGGCTACATGTTCGTGGGCCTGGGTATCCACTTCATTGACCGCCAAGGTCTGGTCCGTGTACTGCCCGCCACCGTAGTGGCCAGCAATACGTTGAGCTCAGTTATGGCCCTCATGGGTTATTTCTGGAGCATTTCGCTATTTGCCGAGAAAGTCCATCAAGGCGGCTTCAAACGGGGGCTGGGAGCTGCACCTGACCCTAACAACATGGCCCTCATGATTATTTTTGCGATGCCATTTCTGGCCTCATGGTTCTTTGAGACCAGAGAGGGCTTCAAGAAGATGCTGGTCGCGGGACTCGTCTTGGTCAACGTCATGGGCCTGGTGACCACCTATTCGCGGGGCGGCACTCTCATTCTGTCCCTGACCTTACTACTCATCCTCTGGGAACACCGCAGGCGATTTAAACTGCGCCAGATCGGACTGCTCATGATCAGTGCGGTCATGTCCGGGGCCATCGTCCTGGCCCTGGTGCCCGCCTCTTTCTGGGCGCGCCAGGCAAGCCTTGCGGTCGGCAAGGAAGACTTCTCCATCGGCCGTCGGACATCGTATATCATTGTGGCCTGGGACTCATTTCTCAAGCGGCCGCTCATCGGCTTCGGGCCTGACACCTTCCAGGACATCTACGAGGGCTCGGCCATCGCGCAGCGGTTCAAGAAGCGGAACGCCAGCCTGCGTCGCCACGCCCACAACACCTATCTCGAGATCCTCGTCGGCTCCGGCATTCTGAGCCTGGGCCTGTTCCTGGCTATCCTCATGCGCCAGATGAAGCATCTCAACCGAGCCCGGGATATGCTGGATCGGGCTGGGGACGCCTTGGCTGCATCGCGCGTGGCTACCCTGCGCACGGCCTACATGTCGCTGCTGCTGTACATGCTCATCTTCAGCGACATTTACCACAAGTACCTGCTCCTAAGCCTAGCCGGGGCCGAGGCGGCGCTGTTTTGCGCCCGACATGTGTCTGAGAAGACGGAGAGGCCGGATGCCGCCTGATCTCACTGTCTTGCTTCTGAGCCTGGCGGGCATCCTGACCGTGCTGGCCATCTATCCTATGATCCTGGGCCTGCTGGCTGTGTCTGGATTCGGCCGTCTTGCTAGCTGGGAGCCGGTTACCCCCAGCCTGTCGGTAGTCATTGCCACCCACAACGCCCGCGACCTCATACGTGGCAAGATCGAAAACACCTTCTCGCAGAACTATCCGGCCGACCTGCTCCAGGTGGTGGTCTGCGACGACGGGTCCGACGACGGCACCCTCGATGTGCTGCGCGAAATGGCCGCCGACCGCCCTCGCTTGACGGTCCTCTCCTTGCCCTCCTGGGAGGGCAAGACCCGGGCCCTGAACTGGGCGGTGACCGAGACAACTGGTGACATTCTGGTGCTAAGCGACGCTGACGCCGCGCTGGAGCCCGGCGCGCTGCAGCAACTGGCGGGCTGGTTCGCCGATCCCGCCGTGGGCGGCGTATGCGGCCAGCGCTTGGTGCGCCGGTGCGTGCGTTGCTCAGAGACTCGCGGCCTGGACCGAGCCCAGAAGAGCTATGTAGACTTCGATTCGACCATCAAGGCACTGGAGAGCCGCCTCGGCAGTCTGACTTCCAACGACGGTAAGCTCTACGCTGTGCGGCGTTCGCTCTTTCCCGAACTTCCCGAGGCCGTGACCGACGACCTCTTCGCCTGCCTGGCCGTGGTACGTTCGGGGCAGCGCTTCGTGTTCGACCCCAGGGCCCGTGCCCGGGTGCCCGTGCCCTCACGCGGCCCTGGCCACGAGATCGTGCGTCGCAGGCGCATCGTCACCCAGAGCCTGCGCGGTCTGTGGATCATGCGCGAGCTCCTGAAGCCCCTGCGCTACGGGGCTTACGCCCCTGCCCTGGCGGTGAACAAGATTGCTCGTCGCCTGTTGCCGGTGTTCGTGCTCGGGTTCTTCGGCTCCAGCCTGCTGCTCGCTGGCGAGTCGGCAACCATGAGTTGGGTGCTGGCCGCTCAAATTGCCGGGCTGGTGCTGGCCGCCGCCCATCCGATCCTAAATGCGATGTACCAGGACGCTAGACCTGCGGGTAGAGCTCGTATCTTGTACCGGCTGACTTCCCTTAGCTTCTATTTCGTGCTAGGAAACCTGGGCACGCTACTGGGCATGTGGGATTTCGCGCTGGGCCGCGCACCTGCCCGCTGGACCCCCATCAAGACCGACCGACCGCCTAGCACCGCCTCCCCGACCGGGTCCGCTCCGGCCGAGGACGACAAGCCGTGCCCGCTGTCCCCCGCACCCAGAGTGGCCTACGTGGTAAGCCGGTTCCCCAAGATCACCGAAACCTTCGTGCTCTACGAGATGCTGGCCATCATGGACCGGGGGCGCGCCGTAGCAGTCTGGCCGCTTCTTCGCCAGCGCGAGATAACAGTCCACCCTGAGATCGCCCGGATCATGCCCCACGTGGTGTACATCCCCTTTATATCCGTTGGCGTTGTCTTGGACGCGCTGTTCATGTTCGCGTCAAGACCGGGTCGGTTTCTGCGGATTCTGGCCGCGGTGTTAACGGGCACGGTCCAGAGTCCCGACTTCTTTTTCAAAACCCTGGCTATCTTTCCCAAGGCCTGCGCCATGGCCCGCCGGGCTGAGCGCGAGAATATCGGTCGCCTGCACGCCCACTTTGCCACCCACCCGGCCATGGCTGCGTACATCGTGCATCGCCTGACGGGCATACCTTACAGCTTCACCTGCCACGCCCATGACATCCAGATGGACACCACCATGCTGGCCGCCAAGATGCGGGCTGCCGACCTCGTGGTGACTATTTCCGAATACAACCGCCGCCTGCTTTCGGGCCTGGCCCCGGACTGCGAGTCCAAGATCTTCGTGGTCCGCTGTGGGGCAGATCTCTCGGTGTTTGAAGCTCTGGACACGGATCCCGACACACCGCGCGGCGAGACGGCTCCCTTGCGTCTGGTCTGTGTGGCCTCCTACAAGGACATGAAGGGACATCGGTTCCTGGTGGACGCCCTCAAGGCCTTGCGGGCGGACAACATGCCCTTTGTCTGCGACCTCGTTGGCGACGGTCCGCTGAGCGACGAAGTGGCGCAGCGCATCCAGGCGGTTGGGATCGGAGACCGTGTGACCATGCACGGGCTTCTACCGCGGCCCGAGGTGGCGAGAATCATGCGCCGGGCTGACGCGGCGGTGCTGGCCTCGGTGGTAGGGGACCGGGGCGACCATGACGGCATCCCGGTCTTTCTCATGGAGGCCATGGCGCTTTCTCTGCCCGTGGTCTCCACCACACTTTCGGGTATCCCCGAACTGGTGCAGCACGGCGTCTCGGGCCTGCTGGTTCCGCCCGGCAACTCCGGTGCCCTGGCCGACGCCCTTCGGACTCTGGCAGTGTCCCCGAACGTGCGCCGGGCTATGGGCGAGGCGGGGAGAAAATGGGTGCTAGCCGAGTACGACCTAGCGGTCAACGCGACCAAGCTGGCCAACCTGTTTGACGCGGCGCGACCGACGGGGGAATCGAGCATTGACGGATCGTGCACCCGGCGACGCTGACCATCGCCGCGCTGATGGCGATAAAACGGTACGGAGCATCGCCCGCTACGCGGCCAGTAACATCTTCCGCCAAGCCATGGGTGCAATTACGGCCATCACTCGCCCCATTCTCCTGACACCAGAGCTGTTTGGGCTCTGGAACCTCTTGAAGACCATTCCCGAATACACCTCCTATGCCCATCTCGGGGCCTGTGAGTCAGCACGATACGCCATTCCTCGCAACCAGGTGCGGGGCCGCGACGAGGACAATGCGGCCATCGAGCGCACCCTTTTTCTTGGGTCCTTTATTCTCAATCTCGTCCCTTTCCTGGGTCTGGTCGTTTATGCCCTGGCCTGGGAGCATCAGCCCGTGGAATTTTGGGGGCTGCTGGCCGTCGCTGGGATAGTGCTGCTGCGCTGGGCCTGGGAGTACCAGCTGACCATGCTCAAGGCCTACCAGCGCTTTTCGGTTATCAGCCTAGGCAACGTGATCATGCCGGTCATAAACTTCCTGGGCCTGGGGCTTCTGCTCTTTTTCTCCATTTACGGGCTCTACGTCTCGGCTCTGGCCTCCCTGGCCGCAGTCACGGTCTATTACCTGACCCGCATGCCTCTGCAGTCCGGGCCTGCTCCGAGCCTGGCCCTGTACCGCAATCTCGTGGCCCTTGGTTTTCCCATTATGAGCCTAGCCCTTGTCATCCTGCTCCTTCGGACGGCCGACCGCTTCATCATTGCTGGGCTACTCGGCGCGCAGGAACTCGGCTATTACAGCATCGCAATCATGATCCTCAACTTCGCTATGAATGTGCCCGTGGCCACCCGCGAAATCATGGAGCCCAGGCTTATGCAGGCCCTGGACGGCCTAGGAGTGCAACCCTTCATGGACGACTATTTCTTCCGCCCCCTGTTGACCACGGCGTTCGCCATGCCCCTCATCCTGGGGCCAGTGTTCTACCTCGCCCCGCTGATGGTGTCTCTGTTGCTGCCACGCTACATTCCAGGAATCGAGACCACGGGTATCATCGCGGTGGGGGGCTACTTCCTGGCCCTAGTGTACATCACCCGGGGCATCGTCGTGGCCCGGAGGCGCCAGGCTTGGGCCGCCGGGCTCGGGTTGGTGGCAGCCACGCTCAACGTCGGCCTCTCCCTTGGCCTCGTCAAGGCGGGGCTTGGCATCGAGGGTGTGGCCGTGTCGACGGTCACGGCTCTGGGGGTCTACTATCTCATGCTCCACCTCCTCCTAATCCGTCTGCACGGCGAGGCGGTGCGCGGCTGGATGCCGGCGGGTCTCATCCTACTGGTTCCACTGGCTGTGCTGCTGGGACCGGGGCTGGGGCTGCGGCAGCTACTCCTGGGAGCGGGCCTCGGCGATGCGGCTGTTGCCCTGGTAGGGCTTCCCCTTTACTATGGGTCCACTTGGCTCGCCGTGACCGCCTGTCGGGGACGAACCCCGCACCTGATCGAGTTCACGGTCAGGTCGCTCATGAGAAGCTTGCGTACGGCTGGGCCCTCGGAGGCAAAGAAGAAGGCCGAGGAAATGGATGAAGAAGAATCCGACAAAAAATATAAAAACTAAAGGTACGAATAGACCGGAGTAGATAACTGTTGTTTGATTTTTGTCCATTCCTATTCACTCTTGCTCAGGATGAGCAGGTGTTCGGTTGTTGGAAATAACCGAAGGTCATGGATTACGACCCCTGTT
>JAAUXT010008660.1_pt1 | contig 10622 bp, 10 predicted proteins | sample 7278171 | NCBI WGS metagenome assembly JAAUXT01 (sample SAMN14350112, study PRJNA611818) | marine sediment metagenome | isolation source: surface marine sediment (1.8m) | place: French Polynesia: Moorea | collected 2018-08 | reverse complement strand
TTGAGAGTAGCCATTTTGGTTTTCTTATGTGGGGGCTGCCATTTTGTTTTGCGGCTCTACAGCTCTGCTATGGATATCAGATTATACAGATAGGGCTGCCATTTTGTTTTATGGCTCTGCTACAGATTTCTACATGTCTGTGGGCTGCCATTTTGTTTTGCAGCTCTCCAGCTCTACTATGGACATCAGATTATATAGATATAGGGCTGCCATTTTGTTTTATGGCTCTGCTATGGATTTTGGCATGTATCTTCACCACCAGGTAATCTTATTTGGCCATAAAAACCTGTAAAATCAAAAAAAAATTGTTCTTTTGGCACTTCATGCATAAACTACAGCCCAAAAGTGAATGAAAAAATCAAACATGACTAAAAATGAACAAATAGAACACTTTCAAACTTGCCTTCACACATTTTGCCTCTTGATGCCTGCAGGTGATTATTCACCACCACACATTATACAATGTATGGTTCAAATCGCTTACAAATGAGGTCATGTACAACAGGCTTTGTGATCGCAGCGTTGTTGTTTCGAGAGTGGTTTCCCTATTCTCGGCATCTTTCGTTGGTTGGCCAGCTCTCTCCAAGTCCCATTCGTGAAGGAGGGCAACCATCAGGAAAGCCCCGTCAGGAACAGCAGTTTAATTTCCTATGACTTGGTGTGGTGGTACCGGTAATCTCTGAACAGATTTTGAACTGATTTGAAGAGTGTGTGTGGCGTTTGGGCGGTTGTGGTGGGGCGGGGGCGACGACAAATATGTGCATTGCGACGAGCGTCAGGTCAGAACTGAAGTTGAGTTTCCCAGCGCTCACGTGTACGAGGGGGTTTCCTTTGCTGGCAGGAATTGACTGGAGTGCACTGGTCTCTTCATGATCACTGTGCGACCGCTTTGGCCTTGCAGTAGACTACACTTGCTCGGTCTGACCTTCCCTCTTGGAGTGACCGATCGGTCAGACTGCCTTTTGAGTGTCAACCACCGACATGAAGAGATGTGTAGGTCTCACCCTGCAGCTGACTCAGCGAGTTTGCATCTGGTTTGGAGTCAAAATGGATTGGCCGTTTCCTCAAATGAATGCGGCACTGCAGTTGTTTTGGTGCTCAGACTCTCAGCGACACAAGGATCGATTTCTGGATTCATGAATTCAGAGCAGAGCACACCTGCATTGTGGATTTGTACCAGAGACCCAAAAGGAAAAGTGGGCGTGCCCAGGCCAATGTCAGACTTGTTGAAAGCATTGTGGCGGCAGACAAGCATGTCACCCTTGCAAGGATCATGTTGCAGACTGGTCTGAAGTCCACCACTGTCCAGAGGATTCTGAGGAAGGACCTCCACTTGACCAAGAGATCAGCTAAGCTGGTACCCTACATGTTGACTGACGCCCAAATGGCAAGGCATGTCACTGTGTGCGATTTTTGGTCAAGGCTGTTCCTCAGAGACAGGAGGGTGTTCAAGGTCACTGTCACTCTTGATGAGTCTTGGATTTATGCCTATGACCTAGAGACCAAAGAACAGTCTAAGGAATGGCTAAGAGCCATGGAGCCACGCCCTCAACATGCCAGGAGGACCCTGGCGACCAACAAGGTCATGGTGTTGACTTTCTTCGATGCCAAAGGTCTCATCTACCGCGAGTTCATGCACCGTCCTTGAACCATGAACCAGCTGGTGTTTCACCAAATTTTCACTCGTTTTGACATTGCTTGCCAGAACAGAAGACCCAGGGGTACCGCCCATGGCCGCTGGTTCATTCACATGGATAATGCGTCGTCACACACCACCCACTTGACCAGAGTCCACATGAACAACCTCGGCTGGACAGTCTTGCCCCACCCCCCCTACTCTCTGGACTTAGCGCCGAATGACTTTTGGCTGTACCCACGGGTAAAGAAGGGGCTCAGAGGGAGGAAGTTTGACTGGATTCAGGACCTGGAAGACGCCTTTGACACACAGATTGGACTGATTGCCTGTGAAGAATTCAAGAACTGCATGTTGTGGAGCTGGCCCACGCGCTGGAGGAAGTGCCTTGCGCACCAAGGACGCTATTTTGAAGGAATCAAGTGAATTCTGTGTTCTGACAGTGTACCGGACTGTTTTGTTATTGTTGACAAGTGCAAACTTGAATTGTTTGACAATAAACATGAAACCCATTGTTCTCCATCGGTACAACTCAGGAATAAAGTTAAAGACCCCCCCAGTACATTGCGGTCGATTCCTGCCAGCAAAGGAAACCCCCTCGTAATCATCTGGGGAGCAAGAACAGGCAAATCGGATCAGTTCACACAATTTTCAAACATTTGAATGAAGGCGCTTGTGAACACTGTCGATAGGACGCGCTCTTGTAGTCACACAGAGTCTGTGTGGTCACTTTTGGTTCTGTTAGTGGGGGCAACTGAACCGTCACAAAATTCACCAGAAAGGTTTTCAGGCCATTTCAGAAAATTTAGAAAATTTTGGTTCAGTTACCCAAAACTGAAAGGGTGGGGGGAGGGTACTGAACCATGACAAAAATTCACCAGGATGATTTTTTGGCCACTTCAAGCAACTTTTATATTTTGGTGAGGTTCAGTTGCCCCCCCCCCCCACCTTTGGCTCAGTTAAGGTGACTGAACCGGCCAACTGATCCGTGGTCAGAGCCCATAGGTGACCGCGCGCTTTTTTGGCGATAGCCTTCTTGTTCTTGTGCGGAAAAGACCAGTTTGAAGAAACTTGTGATTTCGTTCAAACAGAAATAGGTTCAGCAACTCACGAAACTCATTTGCTTTTGCAGCAGCGCCTCTGTTCGGCACGGATACGGGTTCTTTGTTGCAGAACGAGCAGGATCTCTTCCACAAGGATTCTGCTCATGCATGATGCATAGGACTGATTCATCAGACTCGCCTGTATTGATTCGCGCATTCTGCTGTTGTGCTGGCGTGCACGCCGAACTTGATACGGATGCTGGCGCACGTGCATGTGCGCGCGGCAAATTTCGTGCTGAATCCTCAGTGTACGCCACACCCTTTTCCAATCCCAGTAATTCCTCACCTGCATGTCTTGTTCAGGTGGGGAGAAATCCTGTCTTTGCTCCGAAAAATTTGTTTGCTTCTTGTTCTGATGACGAATGGACTAAACAACTACGTGGATTTTTGTTATTTTTTTGACAATACACGCACACTTTTTGTTTGTTCGTTTCAGATTCGCAAAACATCGCGCAGATTCCACATTCTCCACCATACTACGCCAGTATCATCCACGAAGACTCCGACAGAAAGGTAAGGTCACTCCGAAACCGTGAAAAGGTCCAAACTTCAGAAGCTGTTATTTGAGCCTGAAAACACACCTTGTGTCATGTAATGTCCACTACTAAATTAGTACAGGAGTTGGGATGGCCTCATTTTGAAGGTAGCCCCAAATAAAATAGCGTTGTCCATGTTAGCAAAGATTTACAAAAATTATTTTGGGAACTTCTTTTGAACAGAAAAAAAAGAACAAAGGTAGAGGACAAGGTAATATACAAGACATTTGCAATTGAAAGAATGTTTCAATTTCAACCATTTATGGATGTGTGAATACTTTGCTACAACTGAAAAGGTTGTGAGAAAACTGTTTTGAATTTGTTCAACTCTGGCTAAAAAGTACAATGTCCACGAAAGTTGTATCTTGTGAAACAGATTTATGTCCAGTGCTAAATTATTACAGGAATTGGGATTACCTGATTTTGAAGACAGATTGCGGTTGTCCATGTTTGCTTTGATGGAAATTGCAGCCATTCCAAAAATTATTTTAGAACTTTCTTTTTGAATTTGCGCCCATTTCACTGTTTTGAAAAAGTCAACACCCACCGTTGTGATGAAATGACGCAGTTTTGCGATAAAAATGGGTTTCATCGGTTCATACAGTTGAGAACAACTGTTCGAATGACGGGCTCTGACACCCTTATACTGGTACTCCGACGAAGCGCGCTGTTCATTTCACAGTCGACGTTTGCATCAGAATCTCGTCTTGGAAATGCTCGGTGAACTTGCACAATATCTGAACGGACCAGTCAACAAAAGAGAAACCTTTGCAAAACCCGTGAAGAAACGTGTGCGTTGGCTAAATCACACAGGCAGACGCCGAACAAGGCGTATTGATCAAGTATCAAGTTTATGACAACGACAATCATGGCTGTCGTAAACTGTGCACCAACCGATACGGTCACAATGTCGGCCACACAAGACCCATCGCTGTCGAGAGAAGAAACAGACCCACGCTTTCGTAATGCACAAGTTTTTGGCCGCATTATTTTGTCAACATGTACAACAATCTGTTTGAAACGCAGTTGGAAATGCTGCATAAAAAATGACTCGCGCGCGTTCACAATGCTGACCTCTCATCACAGCTCAAGCAAATTCATAATGTACATGTTCATCTCCAATGCAACGCGTGCTGTGCACGTTGATGCATTTGTGCATTCGCAGCGCATTGCTCCATCGACCCGAGCCTGGGTTGAGTTCGTGCACACAGCCGACAAGCGCGTTTCGTTTGGGGGGGGGGGACGGGGGAAATGTCGCCTCGTCGAACGTGAACGTGCCTTGCGACGTCCGAAGACAGCCTCGTTTCTCTCCCAGTACAGTGCGTGCCCCAACTTTCGAATTCAAACTGCCCCAACTTTCGAATTCAAACAAAAGTGTGCGTCCACCTTGGCAACGGAAGGGCGCTTGATGCAGTCACTGTGCGTGTTGTGCTGTAAGTGGGTATGCAGACATTGGGACCGTGCGTTTGGTCTCAAAATTTTGGGACAAGTGAGAAAAATACTGATTAACATCTGACCTGTCAGATGGGACAGGTAAATGTTGGGACCAGGTGTAAGGGGTTCCAGTTCAAACATTTTAAGACAAGTCAGAAATTGTTTCTGTCAAATGAATAAACTGTCCTGAAATTTCAGTGTTGGGTTCTCCCTGGTCAGTATTGGGACCAGACCCCCTCTTCAAAAGGAGTTGGGCATTATTTGCAACCAATTCCCACAACAACCCATGCAATTTTTCTCTTTCACACAAAGTCTTTGTGCACAATGAATGTGGCTGCAGACACTTTTTGATCTGACCCCCACTCCCACCTCCAATCAAACATACAATATCAACTTCCCAAGAACCAGCAAAATTTCTTCACATCAACCAAACATCTACTTCCCTGAATTCAATAAAACACCCTTTGCCAAATGTTGTTTGTTTCTGAAACATAAAATATCAAAATACTGCCCAAAAAATTGAATCGGCCATTTTGAACTTTTTGCACTTCATTGTGTTCTCATGCACTTTGTGGAACCTCGCAACACAAGAAATAGACAGTTGGAACCTGAAATTTGCTCTGAAAATAGGAAACATTGCCTGAAGGTGTTGTAAGTGTTGCTTTTTCTGGATGGTTTGAAGAGAAACCTGAATTCATGATTGAATCACGTCTGAAACGTTTGCAATAGAATGGTGAAAGTGAATTTTCACACAGCCGCTTTGAACGGGCAGAGCAGGAACGGAAAAAGACTGTCATTGCCAGGGCAAAATGGGATCAAAACGCAACACAGGTCGTTGTGTGGTATTCGACATTTCTGATTCCTTCTCGACGCCATGCCTGTATTCGTGACATTTGAGTGACCGTCTGACCGTTTTGCATCGTCCACCCGAGGGGAAACATCTGACTGATGTCGAGGCCAATGTTTAGTTCGTGCACACTGGACCGTTCACCAGGCCCCAGCGAAGGTGCGCGCTGTGAGGGAGGAAAGACAAACTTGTACTCGTGGGAGTGGTGTGAGCTTCGACTTCAGACTCAAAATTCATCGGCATGACACAATTCTCGCATGACGGTCCGCGCATCTCGTTTCGAAGGTTGATGCTCAAATTAGATCCAGATTCTTGTTCTTGGCTCAGTTGAAGGAAATGGGCCCCCGTTTCTTGGGTCTTCCTTCCAAGATGATGCTGGGTGGGTTGCGCCGGTATTCTTCAACAGTGTCCAGGCTCGTCTGACCTTGGTATTGGCGGTCGCCAGTCCACATGTCAATGTTTGTCAACACTTTTGATGTGTGCTGTAATGTGTTATGCAACAGTGAAAGGTCACGGGGGTCAGCTCGCTGGCTTTCCAGGCAATGCTTGGCTAGTTGAGGAGGCACGCTCAGTAGGCAAGTTCCTTCTGCCACGACGTTGAGAGTCCGGGCACGAACCATCTTCTCGGGGCCGTGGAAGTTCCGACAATGAGCCACGTGAACACGCTTTATCTGCCCGAACTGTGTGTTGTGGCTGCCTGGAGTTGGTGCAGATGTGTATCGATTCGCCCCGAAGTGCATCATGCATGTGTGCAGCCCAAGCTGTTGCAACGGAGTTTCTGACCAACCTCATCTAGAAACACTTGGCGAGTCATACCTTGTGCAACCACGAATCAAGATCGACCAGGTACCGGTACGCCAACCGGAAGAATGGAGCTCAGACGAGAGTAAAATGCTCAAGACTGAAGTTGGTGCTGTCACATTACTGCGGCAGCAAGGTCCAGAACAAAGTGGCGTGTTGTCTCTTCAGCATTCCGCAAGACTCGCGTCGAGCTTCGCCACTTTTCGCGACCCGAGGCGGAAAAAGCTTCGTGTCACATTTGAAACAACGGAATCGGGGAACAAATTTCGAATTTTCAATTTTTGTCGTGCTGCTTTATAGAGGCAGGATGGATTGGTGTCTGGCCGTTAAAACTTCGAACGAGATAGAAATTCAAAAAGCAATTTGGAGAGGTAAGGCAGCGTGGACTTGGAGTGCCATTATTACCAAATTTAATCTGATATATGGAGGGTAAACACTGTCAGGTATGGCCACCTGTGACACCAACCCCCGGCAAGCCTCCACAGACTTCTCTCCATCACAGCCGAGTGGCTGGCGACAATGCGCGCTCACATGCACTTCCGTCTCGGTGCGCCCATTGCCTCCCGTCCCCCGCGCGTGCATGTGCAGCATGCACCTCTCGCTGGGCCCCAGGAACCTCCAAAGCGCCTCACGAGAGGCTTTCCGGGTCTTTTCATCAGACGCGGTTCCAACTGCCATCCGTTAGGCGAGGAGAATTGGGGAGGTGGTGAACAAATAAAAGGAGGGAAATTTCAATTTTGAAAGTTTGCCTTTCCCACGATAGCAGCTCTGGCTGTCCAAAGTAACTGTTGCCTCGCTATTTTGAAAGTTACGCTGCCCAACAAACAACCGAAAAAGAAAAACATTTGAAAACGCAGTTCACGAATGTCAACCAGATCAAGTTCACAACATTGTTCTGATATCGAAAAAAGGGGAAATGTCCTTCGTAGTTCTGAACGCACGACCTCGAACACAAAATATTCTTTCTTGTACAGTCACTCTCTACCTCCCCATAAAATCTGTCTCGTTTGAAATTTCAGCGTGAGGGGAAAGACCTCTTCGAAGTTTTGTCGTGCTTTTCCTTTGGTGCCCGAATTCACTTTGTTCGAACGCCAGCGGGGCCTATTGATTCCAGCCGAACTGCCGCATGCATTGGACACTGCTGGACTGCTTCGGTTGCTGCAGCCAGTCAGCTTCAATCCGCCCAGCCCAAAACGCACGCCAGCCAAGTCAAGTGTCGGGTTTCTGAATAAAGGCCTCGTCCATCCACTCATACGTAGCCGTGGTGCTCTGAATATTTTTATGTCGGATACTTCCAAGATACGCAATCGTGTGGACAAAATTTGAACAGTGATAATTGTGGAAGGAATATTGGGTCAACGTCGACTGTGGCTACATTTGAACATTCTGGCGGCGCTGGCTGCGAGATAAATATTTGAACCCGTGTTGCACGCACTGAATGAAATCTGGACGCCAGCGTCTCGGTACAAGGCTGCTGTCGGAGAGAATTCTAACCACTCGCTGGAGTTTGCGCTGGATATACCCTGCAGGGTTTTGTTGTGTAGCAGAGAGACGGCAGCCAAATGTTCCAGCTCAAACTTATCCAGTGAGGGTTAGCATGCAGTGAACTTTGGGTACGTTCAGCGTTGGAATTCGTGGGCTTTGTGTTTGCAAGCAGAACGGAGCTTATCTGAATATTTACTGGCTGGCAGCCTCTGTGTGTGCATTGGGACCTTCCCTCTTGAGAGTTTATTCTCACAGGAAGGGAAACAAATAGCGACCGGGATAACTTCACTGTCGTGCACAAAAGCCTGTGCAGCTCGACACATAAATCGGCCAAAGTTTTCAAACCGAACCTGTGCAGTCGCCACAGGGAAGAGTCACATGCACAAAATTTGAATTGGCCGAGAGAGCTTTGTGTGTGTGACATTCGGCACGAGGAGCCCAGTCTGGAGCAAAAACGACGCAACGTTCAGAAGCGGTAGTTTTGGTGGAGTTGTGAGTGACAGTAGAGCTGCTGGCCGCTCGGTTTGACATGTTGAGTCGCTGTTCAGGAGGAATTTCTTTCTTGGTATAGATAAGGGACTGAGGAGTGCTGCTCTGGTAACAGTGCTTGCTTTCAGCATACCATACATGGCAAGCGGCCTGTACACATGCACACACGGAGCCTTTCTCTGTGTGAACTGGGACGTTCACCGGAAACTGGGACAACATCGCGGAACGGGCACAAACTCGTACGTCACACAGCAACTCGCATAAAAGCGGCGCAGCTTAGTCACAGTGTTCAGTAGATAACAGTGTATTCGTATTGATAAGCGGCACTAACGTGGAACACGGATCCTGCATTCAGGATACAGCGAGCGTTGAATCAACCCTGCGCCAACAGGATATTATCAAGCCTGCCACCATTTTGGTTCGCATCGACCAGAGCAAATACAGTGTGTGCAGGTCTTTCTGTGCGCGTTGGCTGTGTGTGCTCTTCACGAGTCAATATCTGCTGTGGAGACGGGAACATTTGAGCTCAACTTGGAATATCATCCGTGAATATCTCTGGAGTTGGGATATGCTAAATATTATGATGTGGCAGCAGCAGGGGCCGCAGATGTACCCGACAGCCCCCAGCACCGGGGCCTACAACATGCCCCGCGTTCAGGTGCGCGGCGCACAGGTACGTACTCGCCCCAACCCCTCGTCAGAAATCGTGTTTTCATTCAACAGCTCGAGTTCTGAATGCGTGGTGCTTTTGGGTCTTCAGTCATGCACAGTTCGAAATGTGATTTCAGTTTAATGTGACTTGTCGAAGGCTTGCTGTCCAAGGTACGAGCCTTGGGTAAACTTGGACATGTCCGTTCCATTCATGAATGGAGGGCAGGGGGCACTTGGAAACTCGGGTTCCAGCGTCTTGTTTGGTCTCGGAAACTGAGGGAAAGCGCAACTGTCGGACCCGGAGAGAGTGAACACTGTGACTCTTTTGTGTTGAGAACGCAGATGAGGTGTGCTGCTTTGTGTGATCTCAGCAATTCGTGTCAGCCGACTGATGACGACGACCTCGACACACGTCGCGTGCACGCCGAACTGACGTTTGCAGAAGATCTGTGGAGCGCGTTCATAACGATCACAGCCCTTTTTATGCGCCCCTAGTGGCACCACAACGTGGGAGCTCAGCATCCTCCCAGCTTCGCGTTTGCTGAGCATGTCGCTGCAATTTGAACTGGCGGCCCGGCTGGTGGCTGCTGGCCACGAGCATGTTCGACATGCAGCGCTGTGCGCGCATGTCGCCGCTCGTGGCGATGCGCGGATCGCATTGTTCACATGGGAACGTCAAGGTGGTCCCCATTAGCTGCAATTAGATCGCAGTCGACGCGCAATCAAACACCAGCGCGAGTACTCAAAATCACGTTCAACTGTCCGTCACTGTGTCTCTCACAAATGTCGACCTCAACATGTTCCGATCTGGAGAACACAATGGAATACGAGTGAAGGGTTGAGAATGGAGAGGTGGGAAGAATTGATCACAGACGCTTCGAGATTCTGACGTCTGATGGTCACGCCCAGTTCGACTGGCGATCAGCAAGATCTTGGTGGCGATCACCAGAGTGTGTGCATGTGTGGTCGAGTCACACACCGACAACTTGCAATTTGTTTCGAACAACAAATGCCGTATCAGCCGCAAGTGCATTGTTTTGCCTGGGAAGTCACTCACAGTGGAAAATGATCATCAGTTTCTTGGCCTGACCAAAAAAGGTGACTTGCTCCGCCCTGCCCCTGTGGGTGATTTGCCAGGGAGGGTAAGTCACCCTCAGTAGAAATTGTTGATGATAAAATCTTAGCGAAAAAGGTCGCGTGACCTCCTACCCCCACCCTCCCCATGGGTGACTTACGAGTACCAGGGAGGGCAAAAAAGGTCTGATCACTGACCACACATAAATACGTAAAATACCGCGTATAAGACCCCTCCCCGTATAAGACCACCCCCCTTTCTAGCCACAAAATCAATATGAAGCCATTTTTGACATTTTCTGGAATAATTACACATGTATACAAAATTTAGTTTTTTATGATCAAAACATAAGAAATTACTTTCTAATATTACTTTCTCAAAATATTTTTCCTATCCCAAGGTGACAATGTTTTTATTCTTAATTCTAAAAGTTATGAATTTATGCTCCTTTGGCAAACTTTTTAAGCGTGTGGTCACCCGGAGGGCTGTGTACCACATGCTTAATGTAATCACCATCAGTCTGTATGTCCGTCCGTCCGTGTGTGTAAAGTGGGTCTTGGGGGGGGGG